>Ga0075522_10003262_pt1 | contig 11853 bp, 10 predicted proteins | sample NGEPerA_FD_74796 | JGI IMG/M metagenome (GOLD analysis project Ga0075522, IMG submission 74796) | Arctic peat soil microbial communities from the Barrow Environmental Observatory site, Barrow, Alaska, USA - NGEE PermafrostL2-A | ecosystem: Environmental > Terrestrial > Soil > Wetlands > Peat ... | reverse complement strand
CACCAGCAGGGCGTCGTTCTGATCCACCCGCAAGCCTGGCATGCCATAGGCTGAAGCGCGGTCGGCATTCGAGGCGATCGCGGTCGAGTCGGCCTTCTCGACCGAGATTGCGTATTTGTTGTCTTCACATACGAACAGGACCGGCAGCTTCCAGAGCGCTGCCAGATTGAGCGACTCGTGAAATACGCCTTGGTTGGCCGCGCCTTCACCGAAGAAAGCCACGGCTACCGACTTCGTTCCACGTTTCTTGGCGACCAGCGCCGCGCCACAGGCCGGCGGCATGGCGGCGCCGATGATGCCGCTGCAGCTGAACTTGTGCGCGGGATCGAACAAATGCATATGTCCACCTTTACCCCGGCCCAGACCCGTGGCCTTGCCGAACATCTCGGCCGTCATCGGTTTAAGCGGCACCCCCTTGGCGATGGCAAAGTGATGTGGCCGATGGGCACCCACCACAGTATCGTCGGTGCGCAGATGGGCGCAGACGCCAACCGCCACCGGCTCCTGGCCCGCGGCCAGATGCATTTCGCCGGGAATCGGACCGGCGCCGATATCGAAGGCCAGTCCCTTTTGTATGCGCGGCGGCAATTTGCCTTCGAGGTAGACTTTTGCCATGGTCTCCTCGTATTCGCGGATCTCCACCATTTTTTCGTACATCCAGAGCAAATGTTCGTTACTGGGTTTCATCTAGAGATCTCCCAACGCTAAGTTAAGCACGTTCAAGATAGACACACCGATCGATAGACGGCCGCGGCGCGCTACCAGCGAATCGTCATTTTTTCGAGCAGGTCGACCAGACCAATCAAGACCAGGGAGCTGATTGCCGAGATAAAGATCGCCGCCCACATCTGGTTCAAATTGAGATAAGTGGTCGCCATCACGATGGTTGCGCCGATGCCGTGGCTGGTTCCCATGAACTCCGAAACGATCGAGCCAACCATCGCCGCGCTGATCGCCAGCTTTGCCCCTGCGAACAGATACGGCAGACTGGTGGGCAGACGGAGCCGGAAGAAAATATCCGCGCGCGAGGCTGCCATCGACCGAAATACTTCCAGCGCTTGCGGATCGACCGATTGCAATCCGCTCATTGCATTGATCAGCATCGGAAAAAAGGCGGCCACCGCGGCAACGATGACATGCGGTACGGCATTGAAGCCGAAAGCGACGATCAGCGCCGGCGAAATGGCCACGATCGGCGTCACGTTGAGCAGCAGCGCGACCGGCACGACCGCGGACCGCAAAAATGAGAAATGGATGACCGTTATGGCCAACGTGATGGCGAGCGCGGTGCCAATCAGGAAGCCGATCAGCGCGGCATACACGGTGACCCACAGATTCGATAAATAAAATCCGGGACGTGACAGCAGTTCCGCCCCAACGTCGTCGAGAGACGGCAGGATGCTTTTCTGATGAATCGCGACAAACTGCCATACCGCCCCCAGCAGCAGGAACATGAATGTCGGCGCAAGGAATCTTCCTGTCGCTCGCCGAATTGCATCGGCTGTCACGCGTCATTCTCACGGCCGATCCGGAGTTTTTTCTTGACCTCCGACACCAAGCTCAGGAAGGCGCTGCTTTCGGCGACCTCTGGAGTCCTTGGCCGAGGAAGATCGATATCGATGACGGCCTGGACACGTCCCGGCCTCGGTGTCATCACGACGACCTTATCGGACAGCAGGACTGCTTCGCCGGCCGAATGCGTAACGAACAGCACCGTCTTGCGATGTCGCTCCCAGACGTCGAGCAAATGCCAACACAGCGAGTCTCTGGTGAGTTCGTCGAGGGCCGAAAACGGCTCATCCATGAGCATTACGGGCGCGCCCAGGATGAAACCGCGAGCGAGTGCGGCGCGCTGGCGCATTCCACCCGACAGCTGCGCCGGACGCGCGTCGGCGAACTCCGCCAGCCCCATTTCGGCCAGTACCTCGTGCGCATCCTGCGGCACCCGCTCAGGATGCGGGCGCCGGTCCGCGCGCCGATTGATGAACCGCGACAGCAGCACGTTGGCGTGAATACTGAGCCAGGGCAGCAATGCCGGCGACTGCGGCACCCAGCTGACGTTCTTCTGCTGCGATGCCTCGAGCGGCGTCTGTCCGAACAATGACAAGTCGCCGCCGTCGTGTGGCTCCAGTCCGGCCACAATCCGCAGCAGAGTCGATTTGCCGCAGCCGGACGGGCCGAACAGCGTTACGAATTGACCCTGTTCGACCGTCAAAGTAATCTCGGTCAGGGCTGCGAGCGCCGAATTACCGCGGCGATAGCTCTTGCAGATGCGATTGAGACATATGGCCTCCGCGCGGGCGGCAACGGTGGGCACCGAGAAGCCCTCCGGTGCCGTTACATCCATATGACGACCTTGCCGAAGAAATCGTTCGATTCCAGTCGCTGTTCAGCACGAAGAAATTCGCTGAAATGCCAGCGGCTGTCGACCACGACACGTAGTTTTCCGGAACAATAGGCCGCGACGGCTTCGCGCATCTCCGCCTGAGTGTAGCCGCCATGACCGAGCAGCGATTTCCCCCAATGAAACAGGCTCGTATTCTTGAAGCAGGATTGATTGCCGGCGGTGCTGCCCGACAGGACGACCCGGCCGCCGATCCGGCAGGCATCGATGGACTGTTGCAGAAATGGACCGCCGACGTGGTCCCACACCATATCGACGCCGACCTCGCCGGTGATGGCGCGAGCTTCGGCAACCCAATCGGATTTCGACCGGTCGATGACTACGTCGGCTCCGATCGCAAGTGCAGCATCTGTTTTGGCCGCACTTCCCACGGTAGTGATCACCTTGCAGCCGTGTTCGCGCGCAATCTGTATACCGGCGACGCCGAGACCGGAACCGGCACCTGGAATGACAACCGTTTCTCCGGCCTGGATGCGCCCGACCGCGAGCAATCCATGCCAGGCGGTAACTGAAGCGATGGGGACGCAGGCCAATTCCTCGAGCGTGGTCACGCTGGAGGCTACCAGGATGCAATTGCCAGCCGGAACCGCGACGTATTCGGCCAGTCCGCCGTCGCGGCTCGAGCCGATGGTGCGAAAATTCCGGCAGTACATTTGCTGCCGCGCCACGCACCGGTCACAGGTGCCACACGTGACCACTGGGTCGATCACCACTGTCGAGCCCGTGAGAGATTCACCCTGGGCCGATCCGGCTTCCACAACCTGGCCGACGATATCCATGCCGGCGACATGAGGCAGTCGAAAGGCAGCGACCAGCGCCTGCCGCCGTTGCAGTACATCCAGACGATTGAGCGCGCAGGCGATCACTTTGACGATGACTTCGTCCTCCGCCGGCTTCGGTCTGGCGATCTCCTGCAGCGTTCTGACCTCCGGGCCGCCAAAGCCGGTTTGAACCCATGCTTTCATGGTGCCGGCCATATCAGTGTTTGCCCTCGATAGATGGCATCGAGATAGGAATTGTCACAGGCGATGTTGATTGCCGGCGCATGACTGACCAATTTGGCGTGCAGAAGCATATCGGCCTCAGCTTGCCATTGGGCTGCGTCACTGTGTCCCAGCGCGGCGCCGGGAGGCTGGCTGGCAGCGATGAGTCGTGTCTCGATCTTCCAACGCTCCTTGCCGCCCGCGACGTCGAATCCCGCATACGACAACGCCTTGGCAAATCCGAGGGCGCGATCGAGATTGTCATCGGACAGGTTGATCCAGCCGAAGGCGTGCAACGTTGCCCGCAAGAAGTCCTCGGCCGCGGTGCTGTGGGCGGCGGCCCATTTTCGATTCGCCACCAGGACGTTGAAGGTTGAACGAATCCCATAGGAACCGGGGTCCCACTCTGTGATCTGATAGCCGCGCGCTGCGAGTATTCTCGGCTCATTCGATTTGTAGCCGACCAGGGCGGCGACGCGGCCATTGGCAAGAATGGTCGGATCAAACCCGACCGATACAAAATTGACGGAGTCGACGGCGACACCGGCCGCCGTGAGCATTGCTGCGATCTGCGGAGCCACCGCTACCTTGTATCCGACGGTCTTGCCGGCCAGCGCGGCAAGCGTCTTGATGCCGCTAGCCTTGAGGGTCAGCAGCTCCACGGCGCTGGTGTTTCCGTAGGTGGCGATACCGGAGATCGCCGCACCGTTGTCGATGGCCACCAGCACGCTCGATGCGTCGCCGAGACCGGCCAGCTGCGCAGTGCCCGCGCTGACCAGCTGGGCATTGCTTGAGCCCGGTTCGACGGTCACATTCAGGCAGACTGCGGCAAAATAGCCGAGTTCCTTGGCGGCGAGCACATCAAGAATGCCGCTCGTGGCGGCATAGGCAAACGAAGTGAGGAACGTGATCGATCCGGCCGCGCGGTTCTCGGCACAGCGCTCGGCACTGATTGCTGGCGCCGCCGGGATGGGTGTGGCGGCGACGGCGGTCGCGCACGCGGCACATGCCAGCAGCACGACAGGCACGAGACGAGACGAGATCGTCGCCCGTAATATTCCGGTCTGCCAGGATCCCGTCATGCCTTTTTTGCTCAATCCAGATGTTGCGGGTAGGTATGTTACGGAATTGGCAATGACCCGAAGGGGCCAAACTGAACAAGACCGCACCAATTCGTACATTGTCTAACATAAAAGCACATTGTCAAACTTAAAATTACATATATGATCCGTCAATGCTGTCGGCGCGCCGCATTAGCGCGCTGCGATTCGCAGAGGATCTTGTCGCCATGATTGCACCAGCCCAGCAGTTCAATCCAGCCGGCACCGACCGCAGTGCGGCTCGGCGAGCCGCTGACCAGCTGATTGAAGCGACGCGCCGAAATAGCGCCGAATACCCGGTTCTCATGGCCAGCCATCTACCCATGCTGCTCGAAATACTATTCCGGCTCGGGGCCTCGGCGCAGCGGCTGATGGATTTTGCCGAATTCTACAGTGATGCCAACAAGGTGCCACTTTTAGCCGCCGGGGTTGCGCCGTTCACCCGGAGCGACTGGCAGAGCGGCCTCGGCGATCGCGCCCGCGAGAGCGACTATCGCCTTTTTTTTGCCGGGGAATCACATCGATTGGGCGGAGCTGCGGCGATTCGTGTCTATGTTCCGCAGCTGGCTCGTGGGATCGGTGCCAGCGCGCTGCACGCCTTGATGCGTCTGGCCTACGGCGTCCTTCGTAGCGATGATGCGGAAATCGCCACGGCGCTGGGTTATTGGGCGGCCACCTGGTTTCCGCTGAGAGATGAGCCGAATGGGCCGCCGGATACCGACGATCCGATCGCGCTCGCCGCCGCGATGCAGAAAGTCGCGGCGTTCCGCAACGTCGTAGTCGAGACGGAATTGCTCTGGCATTGGATGCGTGCGGTCGGCCGTAAAGATGAATTCGCGCCGTTGGTCGGACGGCTGAAAGTCGGCAGTGACGTTCTCGATCGCGTCACCCGTGCCTCACTGACGCTCTACGCCAGTACCCTGAGCTTTGAGGGTATGCATGCGATGACGGGATCCTATTGGGTCCGCCTGATCAGCCCGCATCTTGATGATCCGGGTCAATTGGTGCGCTATTTCTGGCAGACCATCCTCGCCGTCTATCCGAAAATCGGCATGCCGACGCCGCTCGACGACCAAGAACTGGATGCCCTGCGGGCTCTCACGGTTCCGCCCGCTGATGAAATCGCCGCCGCCGCGGTCGCATCCAACGACGAGCATCATCCAAGTGTGGTTTTCACCGCGTTTGAGGAATATGCCAGGACGGGTGACCCGCTCTATCTGGTTCTCGCTGCCAAGCGCGTCGAATTGATTACCTGATGCCTAGCAACGACCTGACGCTGCGCTCCTGCCGGTTACCTGGTCAAAACGGCATTTTCGATGTGGCGCTTGCCGGCGGTCGCATCAGTTCCATTGCGCCGGCGGGGAACCTCGCGCCCGCAGGAGCGTCGCTGGCGCTCGATGGGCGCCTGCTGCTGCCGGCCCTGGCAGACGGGCATCTGCATCTCGATAAAAGCTATTTGGGCCTGCCCTGGCGGCCGCACGTTCCAGGCAACGGCATCGCCGCGCGGATAGCCGCCGAACAGGCCGAGCGCGCCTTGCTCGAGGTTCCACTCAGGCAACGTTTGCCGGCATTGGTTGAACGCGCGATTGGCTTCGGCACGCTGGCAATTCGCTCGCATGTGGATGTCGATGAGGTCATCGGCCTGGCTCATGTCGAGGCGTTGTTGGAACTTCGCGGGTCGCTTGGCGACCGGATCGATCTTCAGCTGGTCGCTTTTCCGCAGAGCGGTATCAACCGTCGTGTCGGCGAACTCCTCGAGGAGGCTCTGCGCCTGGGCATCGACGTGATCGGCGGCCTCGACCCCGCCGGCATCGACGGCGATATCGAAGCTCACCTGGACATTGTGTTCGGCCTGGCGCAGCGTCACAACCGTCGCATCGACATCCATCTGCACGATCCTGGTACGCTCGGAACATTTCAGTTGCGGCGGATTGCCGCGCGCTCCCGAGCCCTTGGACTGCAGGGAAGGGTTGCGGTAAGCCACGCTTTTGCCTTGGGGATGGTGCCGCCGGCAGAGTTGCGTTCAACCGCGGGGGCGCTAGCGCAAGGAGGCGTCGCGATCATGTGCACTGGGCCGGGGTCCGACACCATGCTCCCTTTGCGTGCCTTGTTCGACGAGGGCGTCATCGTATTTGGCGGTTGCGACAACATTCGCGACGCCTGGTCTCCATTCGGCACCGGCGACCTGCTGCAGCGCGCAGGAATCATTGCGTATCGCGCTGATTTTCGCAGCGATGCGGATTTGGGTCTGGCATTCGAATTCGTCACCCGCAACAGCCGGCTAGTCATGGGGCTGCCGCCTGTTTCCGTTGCAATCGGATCACCTGCCGATCTGATAGCGCTGCGGGCATCCGATATTCCTGAGGCCGTGGCCGTCGCCCCGGTGGATCGTCTGGTAATCCGCGCCGGGCGGTTGGTGCAAACTATCTGACCCTCGATGACGATCGATTTTCTAGTACGCCAGGCAATGCTTGTCGATGGCAGCGGACCGTTCGACATTGCAATCGGAAACCAGCGCATCCAGGCTCTGGCGCCACACATCCACAGCGACGCGCCGTCACTGCACGCGAACGGCGGTCTCGCCTGTAGCGGGCTCGTGGAAACCCATATTCATCTGGATAAAGCCGGCATCCTGGGACGTTGCCGGATTTGCGCCGGAACGCTGGCCGAGGCGCTGGCCGAGACCTCCCGAGCCAAGCGCGAATTTACCAGCGACGACGTCTACGAGCGGGCAAGCAACGTGGTCGAGCAGGCGATAGCGCAGGGCACCAATCGCATGCGCACTTTCGTCGAAATAGATCCGCGTGCGGGTTTCCGTTCGTTCGAGGCAATCAAGCAGATCAAGCGGGATTTCGCTTGGGCGATCGATCTTGAAATCTGCGCCTTTGCGCAGGACGGGTTGACCAATGATCCGGGCACCGTTGAGATGCTCGATCGCGCCTTGCGGGAGGGCGCTGAACTCGTAGGCGGCTGCCCCTACACCGACAGCGATCCGGGAGAACACATTCGCCAGATTTTCGACCTCGCAGAACGGCATGACGTGGCGGTCGATTTTCACTTGGACTTCGATCTCGACCCGGCCGGATCGTCCCTTCCCGACGTCATTGGCGAGACAGAGCGGCGTCACTGGGGCGGCCGAGTCAGCGTCGGTCACGTCAACAAGTTATCGGCCTTGCCGCCTGATCGCTTCACCTGGATGGGGCGCCGAATCGCCGACGCCGGCGTTGGCGTGACGGTGCTGCCGGCCACAGATCTCTATTTGAGCGGTCGCGATGCCACCCACCTCGTACCGCGCGGTTTGACGCCGGCGCACCGGCTGGCCGAGCTGGGTGTCACTACTTCGATCGCAACCAATAATATACTCAATCCATTCACTCCATTCGGTGACGCCTCATTGGTTCGCATGGGCAATCTGTACGCGACCGTCGCGCAAGTCGGAACCACGGCGGGGCTGAACCAGATTTTTCGCATGATCAGCAGCGATGCGTGCCGTCTGCTGGGCAGCATGCCGAAACAACTCAAGGCCGGAGCGCCGGCCGACCTGGTGTTGTTTGCAGCCGCATCGCCGGCCGCGGTGATTGCCGGGGTGGCCCCTGCGGTGGCCGGCTGGAAAGCCGGACGCACCAGCTTCCGTCGACCGGCGGTGCAACTGAACCGTCCAAGCGACGGCCGCTATGTCATATAGACACCGCCGGTAACATTCACCGCTTGTCCGGTCATGAAACGGGCGGCATGCGAACACAGAAATGCGATGACGTCGGCGACATCCTCGGGCAATTCCAGCCGGCCGAGCGGCGTTTGCGCGATATAACCGGCAATGACCTGCTCGGCGGTGATACCGCGCAGTTGCGCCTCCCACGCCACTTCGCGCGATTGCATGTCGGTCTGGACGAATCCCGGGCACACTGCATTGACGCGGATGTTGACCGGCGCCAACTCGCGAGCCAGGGCCTGGGTCCATCCCACGACAGCGAATTTGCTGGCCGAATAATGCGCCAGGAAGGGCGCGCCGACCTTGGCAGCGAGCGACGCTGTATTGACGATGACACCGGCGCCCTGCGCGACGAAATGGCGTGCGGCAATCTGATTGGTGAGAAAAATCCCACGCGCATTGACCGAAAAGTTGAAATCCCACTCCTGGTCCGAGATATCGAGCGCTGGCCGCATGCTCGATACCCCGGCATTGGCGATCAGAATGTCACACCCCCCCAGCGTGGCCAACGCCGCGGCAAAGGCCTGCTCGACGGATGGCCGTTCGCGCACGTCGATCGCGAGCGCTACGGCCGCAGAGCCGATCTGCCCGGCAGTCCGGCGTGCGCCAGCGAGATCAATGTCGGCAATCGCGACATGAGCTCCCCGGTCTGCCAACGCTACAGCGGCAGCGCGGCCGATGCCCGTCGCGCCGCCGGTCACAAAGGCGCGTTTACCGACGAACTCCAACGCTTTATCGCCATGCGGCACTATTGTGGTCATCGACCATTCCTCTCGTTAGTCGCTGCTTATGTATAGCAGCCGGAGCGCGCGCTGTAACCATATTTGTTTGATTATGTTCGTTTGTGCGACTATGGTGGCGTGCACTTGCTGCAAGTCGTCACCACGAACCCACCCATAGGAAGTTCAACATGATTTTTGAGTTTTTGGGCGCGAAGAAGAAAGCTGTCATAGCGATGGCCCACATCGGCGCGCTCCCTGGCACCCCGCTTTACAATGACAAGGGGGGAGTAGCCCAGCTGATAGACGGCGTACTCGCCGATATCGAGGCTCTACAGGCGGGGGGCGTGGACGCTATCATGTTCGGCAATGAGAACGATCGTCCCTATGTGTTCAAGGCCCCCGCTGAAGGTATCGCCGCCATGACCGCCGTAATCACGGCCGCCAAACCGGCGCTCAAGGTCCCTTTCGGCGTGAACTATCTTTGGGATGCCTCGGCCAGTGTGGCGATCGGAGCGGTAACCGGCGCTCGATTTGTTCGCGAAATCATGACCGGTCTGTTTGCCTCCGACATGGGTTTGTGGAACCCGGATTGCGCTGCGGCCGCACGACTGCGGCATAACCTCGGCCGCGACGACATGAAGTTGCTGTTTAACATCAACGCGGAATTCGCTCATTCGCTAGATCAGCGGCCCATTGCCCTACGGGCCAGAAGCGCCGTTTTTTCATCTCTGGCCGATGCGATCCTGGTGTCCGGTCCGATCACCGGCCAATCGGCCAGTGAATCGGACCTGCGCAGCGTCGCAGAAACGATCACGGATGTGCCTGTCTTTGCCAATACCGGCGTCAATATCGACAATGTATCGGACGTGCTTGGCATGGTGTCGGGCGTGGTCGTCGGCACCCACTTCAAGGTTGATGGAAACACCTGGAACCCGGTCGATGCTACGCGCGTAAAGCGTTTCATGGATGTGGTCCATCGTCTGAGCTAGAACCTGCCGGCTCGCGTTGCTTCGAGGTTTGCATGACCTGTGTGGTTGGATTCGATATCGGCACGACCTCGACCATCGGCATATTGATCCGCTTGCCGGCTACCGTCCTTGCCCTCGCCAGTCGTCCGGTCGATCTTTCTTCCCCGCAACCGGGATGGGCCGAGGAGAACCCGGAGCAGTGGTGGGTCAATGTCTGCGCAATCAGCCGCGAGCTAGTGCGGCGCGGCGGCATTGATTCCGGCGAGATTGCTGCCGTTGGCGTCACCGGCATGTCGCCCGCGGTGGTGTTGCTGGACCAGGCGGGAACGCTGCTGCGACCCAGTATCCAGCAGAGCGATGGGCGCTGTGGTGCACAGGTGGCGGAACTCAGAGCTGAGTGTGACGAAACCGCCTTTCTTGCCAAAGCCGGCAACGGCATCAATCAGCAACTGGTCGCGGCCAAACTGCGTTGGGTCGCTCGCCATGAGCCCGACATTTTTGCCCGTATCACGACCGTTTTCGGCTCCTACGACTACGTGAACTGGCGCCTTACCTCGGAACGCGCGGTCGAGCAGAACTGGGCGCTGGAGGCGGGATTCATCGATGTGAGGCGCGGTCAGATCGATGACGGCCTCGTCGCGCTTGCCGGCATAGCGCGCACAAGCGTGCCGCGAAAAGTCGGTTCGCACGAAATTCTCGGCACGATCTCGGCTGTGGCGGCGGGCGAGACCGGCCTGAAAGCCGGCACACCGGTGATCGGCGGCTCTGCCGACATGATCGCCTCGGCGCTCGGTGCCGGCGTCGTGCGCGCCGGCGATGTCTTGATCAAATTTGGCGGCGCGGTCGACATTCTCACCGCTACCCAGCGAATTCACCCTGATCCGAGACTTTATCTGGACTATCACCTGATTCCGGGACTGTTCATGCCGAACGGTTGCATGTCCACGGGTGGATCAGTGCTGAACTGGTTTGCCCGTACCTTGGCGGGCGGCGAAAACACGCACGCGCAGGCCCATAACCTCAGTCTCCATCAATGGCTCGATGCCATGGCGGCCCAACGAGCAGCCGGCAGCGACGGGTTAGCGGCACTACCCTATTTTCTCGGCGAGAAGACGCCGCTTCACGATCCGGCGGCGCGCGGCGCGTTCGAGGGTATCACTCTCTCGCACGATATTGGCCATTTGTGGCGGGCACTCCTCGAGGCCTATGCTTATGCCATCGTCCATCACATTGAGGTCTTGAACGACATCGGGCACCCGACCGAGCGTTTCTTCGTCTCGGACGGCGGTGCCGCCAGCAAAGTCTGGATGCAGATCGTCGCCGATGCCCTGCAGCAGCCGCTGCAACGGCTGCGCGGCCACCCGGGATCATCGCTCGGGGTCGCATGGACAGCGGCTATCGGCATCGGATTGGAAAGCGATTGGTCGGCAATCGCGAGGTTCGTGAGCAGAGCCGATCGGATCGAACCCAACTCCTCCAATGCTGCAATATATCGCGATGGCTATCGCCGTTTTCGCGATCTCTATCGCCGGCTCTATCGGCCGCTCGCGTCGATGGAGCTGAATTTGGCCGAACGAACGCCAACGCAGCCTCACTCTGATACAAGAAGCTATACGGATGGACCCGTTGCTCAAATTGAATGACAAGGCCGGCGGGCGGAAGCGACGCGGTGACGCGAGCGGCGGGCGCATTCCGGCGCAATTGCGTCATCAGCGGATCATGAGCGCGTTTCATCAAAATGGCTTCGTCTCGGTGACAGACATAGCCGCGAAGATTGGTGTGTCGACCATGACGATCCGGCGTGACCTGGTTCTGCTGGAGCGCGAGGGAATGATCACCCGTACCCATGGCGGGGCGATTGCTGCGATGGAGAGCGAGCGGACTGCGGTCGATGATGAGGAGTCGATCTTCGATCTTCGCCTGGCCAAGAACGCAAATGCCAAGAACTCGATCGCGCGCGCCGC
>Ga0075522_10003261_pt1 | contig 11855 bp, 16 predicted proteins | sample NGEPerA_FD_74796 | JGI IMG/M metagenome (GOLD analysis project Ga0075522, IMG submission 74796) | Arctic peat soil microbial communities from the Barrow Environmental Observatory site, Barrow, Alaska, USA - NGEE PermafrostL2-A | ecosystem: Environmental > Terrestrial > Soil > Wetlands > Peat ... | reverse complement strand
TCCTCGGCCTTGAACGAAACGGTGCGGCTGGTCTTGGGATTGCGGAAGAGCGTGGTGAGAATCGAGCCGGGCAGGAACGGTTCGTGCAGCGGCAGCGGCGGACGCGACGGCTCCTTCACGCGCGGCAGGCTGGCCGGCGCCTGCATGACCGACTCAAGGTCGCGGGCGCGGCGCAAAAATTCCTCCAGCCGCTCGCGCAGTTTGGCGTCGTCCGATTCAGGTTGGCGGTTCGTGTCCATGCGGAACGATTTTCGGTTCGAGAACGGGCAAGTTGCCACTGGCGCGAAGCGGATGGCAAGCTTGGAGTTCTGGCAGCCGCAGAATTCGTGTTGCCGTTCGTCATCAACCGGTGCTATTTTACAGCTATGAGCAGCGAAACTTTGGTTGCCAAATTCAAGACTTTGCCGCCGCAAGCGCAATTGCAGGTGGAGGATTTTTTGGATCAGTTGACCGGCCAGTCTGCCCGCAATAAAAATCGCCCGCGAAAGCCCGGCTTCAAATTTGACTGGGAGGGTGGTTTGGAATCGTTAAAAAATAAATTCACCGCCGTCGAATTGCAGCATCAAACCAATGATCTGCGATGAACTGCCTGGTGGACACCAACATTTTTCTGGAGATTTTGTTGCGCCAGTCAGCGGGGGACAAATGCAAGCGCTTCCTGCAAGCATCAAACGAGCTTTTCATTTCTGATTTTTCGCTTCACTCCATCGGCGTCCGATTGTTTCGGGAAAACGCCGCGCCAGTTTTTGAAGCATTTGTCGCGGACTCGCTGCCGAATCTGGAAATCATTTCCTTGAACGAGGCTGGATATGGACAGGTCATAGCGGCGCGACGGAACTTCAATCTTGATTTTGATGATGCTTATCAATTTTCCATCGCCAAAGAAAATGATCTTGCGATTGCGACGCAAGATAAAGATTTCGACCGTGTTAAAAGTGAGATAACGATCATTTCACCCTGAATGGCCACACTCGTTTTCGACATCGAAACCTCCGCGCAGCCGATTGACAACTTCGACGAGGCGCAGCAGGAATATCTTTTCCGCGAAACCGAAAAAATCGGGGACGCCGTCGCCAAAGAGGCCAAGCGCGGGGAGATCGCCAAGTTCATGAGCCTGTGGCCGTTCACGTCGCAGGTCGTCTGCATCGCCATGCTCAACGCCGAGACGCAGCGCGGCCAGACCCTGTTCGTCGCCGAAGATTTCGAGGAAGTCGAAGAAGCAGACGCGCCGGTGAAATTTATCCCCTGCGCGGACGAGGCGGAACTGCTCGCGCAATTCTGGGACGTCGCGAAAAAATACGATTCCGTCGTCACCTTCAACGGCCGCGGCTTCGACGTGCCGTTCATCTACCTGCGCTCCGCGCTGCTCAACGTGCCCATCTCGAAAAAAAACTGGCTCGGCTACCGTTACGCCACCGACCCGCACTGCGACCTCGCGGAGCAATTCACCTTTTACAGCGTGAGCGGTCGCGACGGCGCGGCGCGGCGGTTCAACCTGGATTTTTACTGCAAGGCCTTCGGCATCGAATCGCCCAAGAGCCACGGCGTGACGGGCATGGACGTGGGCGCGCTGCTGGCCGCCGGAAAATTCCGCGACATCGCCGAATACTGCCTGCGCGACGTCCGCGCCACCGTGGAGCTTTACAAAATCTGGAAGGAACGGCTGGCGGGGATAAAATGAACGAAATTAGTATTCACAAACAATTTTCACACGGATATGTTCTGAATTATGACCGACATTTGGAAAAAACATAAAGGGGCAATCATCGCATCAATTGTGGGCGCGTGCGTGAGTGCAGTAATAGTTCAAACTTTCAATGTTAACAACCTATCAAGGTCATTCCGTTTCGAGCAAAACAGGGCGATTCTTGACTCAACTCGTTTAGGAATTGGATTTTTGAAGCAAATTGAAAACGAGCTGAACGAAAATATTACGCTGTTATTAAACAACGATTACAAAGCAGCTTTTGAATTTGGCGAGCCTCACAATCCGTTTGAAGGCATGGCGAAGTTTGTTGCGGAACAAGCGAGTTCCTCCACAAATTCAGCGGAGAAAGCGCAAGGAGTTTCCGCAGCAAATTATTTTAAGAACATGGGCGATGGCATCGTGATGGTTCGTATCAATAAAATGAACGTGCCTACTGGATTTCTTTCGACAGATGTTTGGAAACATGGGTCTCCGGAGATGGCTGACATTGACTATGATTTGCTCAGGGATTTATCCGACTATTACATGACGGCTGAACAAATAAATGCGTCAATAAAGCTTTTTGCTGACCAGCAAATCCAGCCAGGCGGTTCGGTCAGTCCTGAAATGGCTGCACGGTTGAATATGTTTGCGGTTCACCACAACGATTACATAACAGAGATTCAAAAGAAAAACGTAGTCGAATTGAAGGATGCCATTGAGAAAGAAATTCAACGACTTTCATTAATCAGAAGTAAAATCGTGGACAATGCGCAATGAGATTAAGCAAATGTCCACACTCATTTGCTTCGCCCTGAAAGAAGAAGGCGCGCCGTTTCGGAAAATCGCGGCGGGCAACGCGGCCACGGCGCAAGCCGACATTCTCCTCACCGGCATCGGCCGCCGAAAATTCCCGTGTCCCGCCGGGACATTGTGAAAATAGCCCGGCATTTCAACGCCGGGTTCTGGCCGCGTTGCGAAAAGTCCCGTAGAGACGGCTGAAAGGAAACGCCATTTCCAGCCGTCCCTGCGGGACTCGACATTTTTTCAACCAATCCCGGCATTGAAATGCCGGGCTATTTTCGATTGTTCTTTCGGGAACAGAACGGCGACCACCAGAACGCCAACCAGTCCGCGCTTGCGGTCTGAAAACTTCCGCCGTAGTTTGACGCCATGAAAGAACTGGTGTTTGAAGTGACGCAGGAAGAGGACGGCGGCTATTGCGCCGAATGTCTGACGGAAAACATCTTCACGCAAGGCGACACCTGGGAAGCCGTGCGCCAAAATGTTCAGGAAGCCGTGCGCGCTTATTTTTTTGACCAGCCGCAAACGCCGCGCCGCATCCGCTTGCATCTGGTGCGCGATGAAATTCTGGCCGGCGCATGAAAGTCCCGCGCGATTTGAGCGGCGCGCAACTGGTCAAAGTTTTGTGCCGCGACTGGCAGTATCGCGTCGCGCATCAGGAAGGCAGCCACATCATTCTGCAAACGGACGCACCGACGCATCAACGGCTTTCCGTTCCCAATCACAATCCGCTCCGCGTCGGCACGCTGAATGGCATCGTGCGCGCCGTGAGTGTCCATAAAGGCGTGGAACGTCAGCAATTGCTGGATGCCTTGCGCTAAATGTCCACACTCATTTGCTTCGCCCTGAAAGAAGAAGCCGCGCCGTTTCGGAAAATCGCGGCGGGCAAGGCGGTCACGGCGCAAGCCGTTTCAATTTTGCTCACCGGCATCGGCCGCCAGAACGCCGAAAAATCCCTGCGCGAATTTTTGGGGAGCGCACCCGCCCCGGGTGCGGCGGTTGACGCCTCGTCAACCGCAAAAGCGAACGACGGGGCGTCGTTCGCAACGCGCGAGGGCGCGCGTGCTCCCCAACTTGTGCTGACCTGCGGTTTCGCCGGCGGACTGAATCCAGAATTGAAACTCGGCGACGTGGTTTTTGAAATCAGTAGGAGACGAGGTGACGAATCTCAAATTAAAGAAAAGTCAGAGACTCCTCACGTCGTCTCCTACGAGACATTAGTTGCTGCGGGCGCGAAACCGGCAAAAATTTTCTGCGCCGACCGCATCGCCACGACCGTCGCCGAAAAGAAAAAATTGCGCGACGAAACCGGCGCGGACGCCGTCGAAATGGAATCAGCGGCGATTCACGCTGTTTGCGCGGAGCATGGAATTCCCTGCGCCACCGTCCGCGTGATCTCCGACACGGCCGACGAAGATTTGCCTCTGGATTTCAACGCGCTCTCCAAGCCGGACAAGAATCTGGATTACGGAAAATTATTTCTGGCCATCGCCAAGTCGCCCGGAAAAATCGGCGCGTTGATGCAGTTGCAGAAAAAAACCAAGTTCGCCGCCGAGCAACTCGCTGAGGTTCTCGCCAAAATCACTTTTCCGTGACCGACTGTCTGAAGCCACGGAGTGGCGACCGAAAGTAGCCCACAGTTTCAACTGCGGGTAAAAGCCCAAAAGCAAACCAAATCCCGGAAGGGACGAAAGAATTATTTGCCCGCCGGTTTTCTGCCGCCCCTGCGGGGCTTGAAATAATTTCGGCAAGAAACCCGCAGTTGAAACTGCGGGCTATTTTCCTTCGTGCCTGCGGCACTTGTAGAATTATTTTGCGGCGGCGTCAGATTGGCTGGCGGGCGGCGCAGGTTTTTCCTTCGCGTGTTCGCTGTAACTGATGAACGCCGCGCCGATCACAATTAGAATCACGCCGAACCAGCGCACGGCGGAAACGCTTTCGCCCAGAAACCAGATCGCCGCAAATGTCGCGAACACGAAGCTCAACGCGGTGAGCGGCCAGAGAAAGCTGATTTCGCTTTTCGACATCAAAACCAGCAGGCACAGGAAAAACAGCGCCTCAAAAAATACGCCGAGCAGGATTTTCGGATTCACCGCGCCGGCTTTCACGACGCGGATAATTTCGGCGGCGGTGCAGCCGTTCATCTCGCCGATGTGCGTGATGCCTTTCTTCAGCAGAATGACGCCGGTGGACTCGAACGCAAGGCCGACGAGCAAAATTAAAATCAGCTTCAACATAAATATTTTGTTGGTAGGGACGCGCTGCCGGCGGTGCGGCAGCACCGCCCTACCGATTTCTACAAATCCTGATAGCGAATCAGCTCGATGCCGAGCAATTTTATTTTTTCCTTCACGCGCGGACTGATCAAGGCATCGAACTCATGCTTAAATTCACCGAGCGACGGGTGCGAGTAAAGCTCGGAATCGCCGGGCGGCAGTTCGGGCAGCAATTTCAAAAGGTAATCTTCATCCACGCGCGCATTTTGCAGCAGGCCGAACGTGATTTGCGCGTGGCGGATTTTTTTTTGCTCCAGCGTTTTGCGCGCACGGCGGGACAAAAATTCAAAAATCGCCGCGTGTGAAATTTTGTAAAAGAAATGGCCGCGCGAAATTTTGCGGCTGCGCGACAAACAATCGCGCGTCAGGCGCAAATGGCGGATGCCAAGTTTTTCCGAATCTTCCATCAGGATTCTGAAAACGGTCGGATGCAAGTGCAGATGCAAATGGCCGTTGACGTGGTCCAACGCCAGTCCAGTTGAATGAAATTTGTCAAACTGCGCGTGAATTTCGGCGCGAAGCTGTTCGCGCAGAATGCGTCTGAAAAAGTAACTCATGCCGGCGCCGACCGGTGAATTGCCGAATCCGCCGCGCGAGTTCACGAGGCCGGGAATTTTTTCCGGCGGCAGCGCGGATTTGCCGCCGAGCAATGACAAGTGCAGACCGACGCCGAGCTTGGGATTTTCTTTCGCCAATTTCACCGCCTCGTCGAAGCCGGCTTCGTTCACCATCAGGCTGGCGGTCGTCAAAATGCCTTCGCGATGCGAACGGACAACAGCCTGATTGATGGAAGGCGAGCGGCCAAAATCGTCCGCGTTGGCGATCAGGCGGCGGGCGGAATCAAGGCGTTCCATAATTCGCCGTTTTTGAACCGGAAACAAAACGCAGCCACGAACGGAAAATCAGCAGGAGTTTTTGCACGCGATGAATTCGCACGGGTTGCGGGCCGAAAACATTGAACTGTTGACGTTCCAATTTTTGCAGCAACTGCCAATAGACCGACCCCATCAATTCGGCGGCGACCATTGCATTGCGATCTTCGGCGGGCAAGGTTTTTCGCGCGCGCCGGTAAAAACCTTTTGCGCGACCAGCGATGCTCGCAGCGAGCACAAAATAGCGGTCGGAGTATTGCGAATCCAAAATCTCCTTTTCGCTGACATTAAATTTCTTGAGTTCACTTTGCGGCAGATAAATCCGGCCGCGCGCGGCGTCGTTTTTTACGTCGCGCAAGATGTTCGTCAATTGAAGCGCGTTGCCGAGGTTGACGGCGTAATCACGGCACACGGAATTTTTGTAGCCGAAAATTTCAATGCTCAAGAGGCCGACGACGGAAGCGACACGATAACAGTAGAGTTCGAGCTCTTCAAAATTATCATAGCGCGGCTTTTCCAGATCCATTTCGCAGCCTTTGATGAGTTCGTCAAACAGTGCGAAGGGCAGCTTGAACTGGCGGATGACGGGCTGGAATTCCTGGTTGAGGATGAATTGCGGATTTTTATTTTCACAGGCGCGGCGGATGTCCTCGCGCCAGGCGGCGAGCTGTTCGCGGCGTTTTTCCGCAGGAACGGAATCTTCGTCGGCCACGTCGTCCACGGCGCGGCAGAAGGCGTAGAGCGCGGACATGGCGTCGCGCTTTTCGCGCGGCAACAGCACGAAGGCCAGCGCGAGGTTGGAGGCGCTTTTTTTGGTGAGCGCGCGGCTGTGCTGCATGGTCACGGTCCGGGCGGCGGCTGGTTGGGGTCGCGCATTGGTGGCAGTCCGCCGGACTGGGCGAGCGTCAGATTGCGCTGGCGTTTATGACGTTTCCGGCGGTGTCTGTGCCGGTGCTTTTTGATGGTTTTGGGACGGAACAGCACCGCCCAGATGAAAACGATGCCGACGGCAAAACCAATGGCCAGAACCATGACCGCAAAAATCAGCCAGTCGGCCGATTTTGCAGAAGAGGGCAAATTAAGCGGATTCATCAGTCAAGGGTGCCGGGCGCGACCGTGTCGCCGTCAATTTTCATGTTCAATCTTTGCATGCGATAACGCAGCGCATGCCGGGAGAGCTTAAGCCGCTCGGCGGTGCGTGTCAGGCTGAAATTATTCTTTTCCAGCGCGCCGTGAATGATCTCGCGTTCGTGGCGTTCGAGCGCGGCGTCGAGCGATTCGTCCGGCGCGGCGGCGAACGCGGTTTTTTGGAGGCGCGATTCGACGGAAAAATCCGGCAGGCCGGACGGCTGGATTTCGCGGCCCGTTTCCAGGATCAACGCGCGCTCGATGACGTTGCGGAGTTCGCGCACGTTGCCGGGCCAGTGCTGGGCGCGCAATTTTTGCTGCGCCGCCGGCGAAAGGCCGTTGACATTTTTGTTCATCCGGGCGCGGAACATTTTCAGAAAATGGCCCGCGAGCAGCAGGATGTCATCGCCGCGTTCGCGCAGCGGCGGCAGTTGAAATTGCACGACGTTGAGGCGGTGATACAAATCCTCGCGGAACTCGCCGGCGGCGATGGCCTGCGCGATGTCGCGGTTCGTCGCGGCGATGAGCCGCACGTCCACGCGCAATTCCTCCGTGCCGCCGACGCGCGTGAACGAGCCGTCCTCCAGAAACCGCAGCAGTTTGGCCTGAAGCGGCTTGCCCATGTCGGCGATCTCGTCGAGAAAAATCGTGCCGCCGTCGGCCTCCTCGACGCGTCCCGCTTTTTGCCTGAAGGCGCCGGTGAACGAGCCTTTTTCGTGGCCGAACAATTCGCTTTCCAAAAGCGTTTCGGGAATCGCGGCGCAGTTGATGCGGACGTAATTTTCATTTCGTCGCCGGCTCAAGCTATGGAGCGCGGCGGCGACGAGTTCCTTGCCGGTGCCGCTTTCGCCGAGAACCAGCACGCGCGCGTCGGTCACGGCCACGGTGCGGATGAGCTGGTGCAGTTCGCGCATCTTCGGCGATTCGCCGACGATCTGGTCAAGGCCGATGATTTCCCCGGCGCGCGAGCGCAACGCGGCATTTTCCCGGAGCAGACGATGGCGTTCGGCGCAGCGCGCGACGGCGTGAAAAAGTTCCTCCGGCTCGAACGGCTTGGCGAGATAATCCATCGCGCCCGCCTTGATCGCCTCGACCGCGAGCTTCGGCGTGGCGAACGCGGTGATCATCAACGACGGCAGTTCCGGCCACTGGTTGCGGATTTTGCCGAGGAACTCGTAGCCGGTCATGCCGCCGAGCCGCGCGTCGGTGATGACCATGAAAAATTCCTCGGCGGCCAGAAATTTCAGCGCCTCCTCGGCGGATTCGGCGGCGCGCACGGCGTAGCCTTCGTCGCCCAGCATGGTCTGGAGCGAACGGCGCATATTTTTCTCGTCGTCCACGACGAGCACGGGTGGCAGCGGCAGGCTCATTTGGCAAATGGTTTCGGCAGCGACTTCGCCGGGAAGATTACCGTGAATTTCGCGCCTTTTCCAAGCTCCGATTCCACGCGCACCGAGCCGCCGTAAAGCTCGGCGTTGTGTTTCACGATGGCCAGGCCGAGGCCGGTGCCTTTTTCCTTCGTGGTGAAATACGCCTCGAAAATGCGGCCGATTTTGTCCGGCGGAATGCCGGGGCCGTCATCGGCCACGGAAATTTCCACCGCGTGATCACGGCGGCTTTCGGCGGCGACAAAAACATTTCCCCGGCCGCCGAGGGCCGCCTGCGCGTTCAACAGCAGGTTCACCAGGATTTCCGTCACATGGCCGCGCTGCATCAGCAGTGGCGGAAAATGGCCGTTGAATTTTTTGTGGACCTGGATTTCCGTGGCCACCGCCCCGGGAAAAACCTGCGCAATGGCGAGGTCGAGCGTCGTGGCCACGTCCAGCTTTTCGACGCGGCCTTCGCTCAACTGCGCGTAGCCCATGATCTGCGTGATGACCTTGTCGGCGCGGGCGACTTCTTCCTGGATGATTTCAATCTGCTGCGCGGCGGAATCCTTGTTTTCACGCAGCGAGCGTTGCAGCGAATAGGCGGCGTTGCGGATGACCGCCAGCGGATTTTTTATCTGGTGCGCAAACTCGGCGGCCAGCCGTCCGGCGGAACGCAACTGCCCCTCGCGCATTCCAAACTCGTGCGCCTCCTCCTCCGCCACCCGCTGCTTTTCCAGAAACGCCTGCACGCCGTAGCAGGTGATCGTCGTCAGCCAGAGCACCAGCAGCCGCAGCACGAAAGGCTCCCCCAAGTCCTCATGCGGCAAGAGGTCGAACGCCTGCCGCGTCGTCTCATCGAAGTTGGCCGTGATGACCGTGTCGAGGACGGCCACCAGCACATAGCACAGGCTGATGGCAAAATTCAAAACCAGCTGTGAAAATCCCGGCGGCACGCTCACCGCGTTCCGCAAAATCAGGCCGATGAACAGCCAGAACAAAATGCTGTCCAGTCCGCCCGTGATATACGTCATCCCTGCCAGCATCAGACCGTCCGTCAGACTGCTCGTCACCACCATCCACTGCACCAATGCCAGCGGCAGCCGGTCGGAAAACAACACTGGTAGCGCCAGCAGCACGCTGAACAAAATATAAAACCAGAAGATCAACTGCACCGTCTCCACCGTCACGTCCAGTGTGCTGGAAATCTGGCCCATCCACGGAGAATAAAAATTGAACGACTGAAAAATGATCCCGATGAAGGCCGCCTTGACCGGCAGCATCAGGTTGCGTTCCATCACCTCGATGCGGCGGCGCGCCCGCGCCGGGTCGGGCGCCGGGATTTCAAACAGCGCGGGCAGCCGCTTCAGCCACTGTGCATGGCTTGGTTTCATGTGAATTAAAAATTCAAAACGTAAAATTCAAAACGCCCCGGCTTTGTCCGTCCATTTTTCATTTCTAATTTTTAATTTTTAATTGGGACAACGCTCTCTCTGCGATTTTTTCCACCGGCCACAAACGGCCGATGCCCTCGTAGCCGCACGACAACATCCCCTCATCCGGCCCGATGAATTCCGCGCCGCGTTTTTTCAACGTCGCCACGTTCGCTTGCGTAGCGGCGTGCAGCCACATTTTCCCGTTCATCGCCGGCGCGATCAAAATTTTCGCCTTCGGATTCAACGCCAGCGCGATGCACGTCAGCGCATCATCGGCAAAACCATTGGCCATTTTCGCAATCACATTTGCCGTCGCGGGCGCCACCAAAAATAAATCCGCTTCATCTGCGAGTTGGATGTGCATCGGTTGCCAGCCATTTTCCTCGTCGTAAAGATTCGTCACCACCGGATTGCGCGTGAGCGTCTTGAGCGGCAGCGGCGTGATGAAATGCTGCGCGTCCGCCGTCATCACCACGCGCACGTCGCATTTGGCCTTCGTCAGCAGCGACGCCAGATCCGCCGCCTTGTGTGCGGCGATTGAGCCGGTGACTCCGAGAACGATTTTTTTTGAAACGCTCATGTTGCAATTCTAATTCAAAACTCCGGCGGCTGCGAACGCGCCGCGCGCATTTTCTCCGCCTCGACAATCGCCAGCGCCCGGCGCAAATCTTCCGGCTTCGTCGTGCTGACCAAAAGGTAATCGAAATTTTTCCACTGCGCGATTTCCTGCCGCGCGACGGCGAGCCGTTTTTGGATGACCGCCGGTGAATCCGCTGCGCGTTTTTTCAACCGCTCTTCCAAAACGGTCAACGGCGTCGGCGTCAGGAAAACCGTGACCAGCGCGCGCTTCAATTCCAGCTCGCTTTCCGTTTTCTCGCGGATTGTCGCCGCGCCTTGAACGTCCACGTTCAACAAAACGTCTTTGCCTTCGCGCAATTTGCCGAGCAGTTCGGATTTCAAAATCCCGTAGCTGTTGCCATAGACCGTCGCGTGCTCCAGAAAATTTCCCGCGTGCAGCCGTTTCAAAAATTCCGACGCGTCGAAAAAATGATAATCCACGCCGTCTTTTTCGCCGGGACGCGGCGCGCGCGTGGTGCAGGTGATTGCGCGCGTCATGTCCGGACGCGCCTTGAGCAACTGCTGGCAAAGCGTCGTCTTGCCGCCGCCCGACGGCGCGGAAATCAAAATCAATAACGGCGCTGAACTTTTTTTTGGCATTTTCAATCAGGAGCGCGGGCGGCCCGCCCGCGCGTTTTTATGTTGGGCTTTACGTTGGAGTTCAAGCTTTAGCTTGCGGCGGAACAAGCTGAAGCTTGAACTCCAACAACTCGCGGACGAGCCGCCCGCGCTCCGGTTTTCACTCAACATTTTGCACTTGCTCGCGAAACCGTTCCAGTTCTGTTTTCAAGGTCACAACTTCGCGCGAAATAATTGCGTCGTTCGCCTTCGAGCCGATGGTGTTGATCTCGCGGTTCATTTCCTGCGCCAGAAAATCCAGCGTGCGCCCCACCGGCTCCTTCGATTTGCGGCAATCTTCAAATTGTTTGAAATGACTTTGCAGCCGCGTCAATTCCTCGGAAATGTCCGAGCGATCCGCGAACAAAACAATTTCCTTCAAAAGTCTTTCATCATCCGGCGCAATGTTTTCAATGCCTGCGCTCTTGATTCGTTCAAGCAAACTTTGTCGGTAATTCTCCGCCGTCTGCGGCGCCTGCTTCTGAATTTTTTCAACTGCAACGCGCATGATACCAATCCGCGCCGTCAAATCCTCCGCCAGATGCGCGCCCTCGCGCTCGCGCATTTTCACCAGCGCGGCGAGCGATTGCTTCAACGCTTTTTCGATGACCGGCCAGATTGTTTCCGCCTCGACCAGTTCTTCATCGCTCTGAAAAACTCCCGGCGCGCGCAAAATCTGGTCCAGCGAAACTTCGCCGGAGATTTTCAGCGACTTCGCCAGCCGCGCCAGTTCCGTGGCGTAGGATTTGGCGAGCGGCAGGTTGATGTGCGCGCGCGCCGACGACTGGCCGTCCGCCGCGTGGATGCCGATGCGCGCCGTCACGCGCCCGCGCGCGACCTGCACGTTGATGGCGTCGCGCACCTGCGCTTCGAGCATCTCCAGCTCGCGCGGGAGGTTCACGGAAATTTCCGACTGCCGGCGGTTGACCGCGCCCAGCTCGACGGTGATCTTGAAACCGTCCCGCGCGCATTCGCCGCGACCGTAACCCGTCATGGATTTCATCCCGCGCAGTGTGCGAAAATTCCCCGCCGCAAGCGAATAAATTTTC
>Ga0075522_10003260_pt1 | contig 11857 bp, 8 predicted proteins | sample NGEPerA_FD_74796 | JGI IMG/M metagenome (GOLD analysis project Ga0075522, IMG submission 74796) | Arctic peat soil microbial communities from the Barrow Environmental Observatory site, Barrow, Alaska, USA - NGEE PermafrostL2-A | ecosystem: Environmental > Terrestrial > Soil > Wetlands > Peat ... | reverse complement strand
GCACAGGCCTGCGCGTTCTATATCCGAATCCCAGCGATTCCGTTCACGTAGGCACAATCAGCGGGCACGTCCTTCCGGCAAATCCGCTCGCCTTGCCGCTCTCGCCGGGCGACGTGACGGGCATTTTCCCCGCGCAAGTAGTGGCTGTGGACAATGCAACTGGAAATGTAACCGCAGCGGTGCTGGCGGGATGGAGCTGCCGCGGCGCGGGCCCCGCGCAATTTGACGGAACATTTTCGCTGCAACAATTGGCGGTGGGAAGTTTGCAGAATTACCAGATTTATGCCGAGCCGCTTGATGGGCCCGTAATTCTGGGCAATGTAATTTACAATTTTACGTCGCTGTGCAGAAATGCGTCCAGCGACCCGGGCTGGCCGGCACAATTTGCGTGCACGGTGCCGCCGTCGGCCGCGCCATTTTCCGCGCGCTTAAAACCTGGACCATGAGGGTTCATTCGCGCGCGTTACAGATGAACGGTTGAAGTGGCATAGGTTTCAGCCTGTGGATTTTAGTCCTTGCAAGACTAAAACCCACAGGCTGAAGAGTCTATGTGAAAACCCGATTTTCTCCCGTGTAGCGCCCGCCTTCAGGCGAGCATGTGCTTGATTTCAAAGTGCCCGCCTGAAGGCGGGCGCTACAATAAACCCGCCGATTTTGAGTTCTCACGCAGACTCTGAAGGCTGTTGGTTTTAGGCCGTGCAGGACTAAAACTCTACAGGCTGAAGCCTATGCCACAACAAGCAAATGCCGTCCCATTCTCTGGACGGCATTTGCGGTGATGAAGAAAGATATTTCTTCGCGCTTACTGGGCGGAAGAGTTCACCCACGACGTACGATTGGCAACCGGCGTCGCTGGAATTGCCGTGTTCGTCGTGGTGGACGTAATGGTGGCGGTCGGGAACCAGGGTGGTGCAAAGCCGTTTGAAAAACGCTTGTCGAAATAGATATTTCTCGAGGTCAGGCTGGCGCCGCTCAGAGCTTCGTTTTGGACGCGACCGCCGACAATATTGAGAGTCCCGATTGAATTCCATTGCGCGATCATGCCGTAAGAAGAGCCAGCTGACATTTCGGCAAGCGAGGCATCTATTTCCATGGTAGAGACGTTGCTGGGCGGCTTAAGTTCGACGTTGCCACCGGAAGTATAGATTCCGAGAACGTTGGTAATAGGGGGAGTAGCGGTAACAAGCGTGTCCGCGGTATTCAGGGTCACGGGCTCCGTGGCATAGGTAATATTTCCGGTGATATCAATGATTCCGCCGGAAACGACTGTGAGGGCCGAGCCATTCGCTATCGCTGCGCCCGAGCTTGGTCCCGATAGACCAGTGGGCGTGCTGCTGCTCGTATTACTGCTGATATTTCCGGTCACGTAAACAAGGGCGCCCTCGGTTGCCGGCGAATTATTCAGGTTTTGCGGAATCCCGGCCATGATTCCGGTATCGGCTCCGGATGTATCCGTCATTCTGGTGGTCCCGCCCGTTATGTCCAGAGTGATGGTAGTTGTAACAGCTCCCTGCGTAACTTGAATCAGTTGCTCCGTATGCGGGCTTCCAGAAACGGTGACCGTTGCTGTCGACAACAAGACCTGGCTGGCATTTCCCTGGACGTAGATTCCACCCGCGTTGCTATTCAGTGTTTTCACGCCGCCTGTAACCGTATACGGCATATACACACCACTGGAGGGCGTGGCACCAGTAGCGGGATACGCCGTTCCGTTTGCCTTCAACAAAACGGCCATCGAGGCTTGCGACGGCGCGGAACATGTCGCGGGAGCGGGCGGGCAATCCCCGAGGCCATCCAAAACAGCGCTCAATTGATTGTATGAATTGCTGGGCATCGTAATTGCGTTTTGGCCGGTGCTGAGACCACCCGAAAAGGTGGGATTGATCGTGACTCCCCTGTGCGAATCTGAAGTAGCGGAGCTCTGGTCGCACGTTCCATCGCTATACATGTAGCCAACGTTGGGGTTCACAGTTCCCACGTTGCCGGTAAATACGTATTTCGTACTCGTCCCGAGCGACGTTGCATCTCCGAAATTAAAGGACTGATTCGAGAACATCTGGCCGGACATGGTGCCTGGAACGAATGGCGCGCTGCACAGTGCATATTTGTCGAACAACGTGCCGTACGCTGCGAAACTCGTGGTTGAAGTTGTAGTTGGATTCATATTGATGGTGTACGTAATAGTTCCATACTCTTCGACGACGTTCACTTCTCCGGAGTTCGACTGGCCGTCTACCACCAGATGGTAGCTATAAAAATATTGGTAGGGCGTTGCCGCGGTAACCGCAGTGGTCGAGCCGTTGCTGCACTGCGGGGCCGGAGAACAAGCGGGCGTGGCATAGCCAAAGGTAGTTTTTGACGTGTCAATCTTGAAACTTCCGGCCCAGGAAGAGGAGGAAGCGGACGACGATGACCCCAGGATCGAATTATAGGAACCGAATCCGCTGGATGAACTCGTGACATTCGCCAGCAAAGTAGCCGGGCTCGTCATGTTCGGCGAGCCGCCGGACGGAGTGTAACCAGAGGGTAATGCGCTGCTCGAGATCTGATTCAGCAAGGCCTGGCGGGCGGCATTGACGCCTGAATCCGCGGCATAGAACGATCCGCGGGCGTTGCGGTAATAGCCGTCGATCAGGGTGTCCGATGTGGTCGCAATGACCATGGAGAGGGTCATCACGGTAAAGAGGCTAAGCAGAAGAAGCGTGATGATCAGCGCCACTCCGCGTTCCCCTTCACATTTTTCGATGGACTGGAATTTGTTTTTCATATTGGTCCTTAGTCGGTCATGCTCATGTTTCGCGGATTAATAACCACGGAAACGCCTTGAATTTCGTAATTGCCGCCGTCAAAGGAGTTCTGGAACACGTAATTCGGTCCCGGATTCGGATTGGTTCGCCCGATCAGGGAAACCATCACCGATCTCACGAGCGTGAAGTTGTAAGGAACCGAACTTCCGTTGTTGTAACTGGAAGCGTCAAAGCCGTAGGTAGTCGTGTCCGTATCGTTTACGTTGTTAAAAAGCGAGGCCCCAATCTTGAATCCGATGATTTGTGTGGCAAGAGTTTGCTGGGAAATGGTTTGCGTTTGGCCCGCAACCGTGCGCAAAAGGGTCGGGTTGCTCGGCGTGGTCAAGTCCACCTTATAGGTGATCGGCACAATGCGAAGCACGTAGTCCACGTTGGTCGAGCAGAAAGAGTCGGTGAGCAGACTGTTGTCGTGGGTTGACATACCATACGGATCGTTGGCGGCGGTATTCAGACCGGGTGTCGTCGTATCCGTTCCGCCGAAGGTCACTTTTACGAAATAATTGGTGCCAATCGTTGCGGTCGCAGTGGCGGCGGCCAATTTCGCCGTCGTATAGAGAGATCCATCATTCTTGACGAATAGCAGTTGGTCAGGATTTGTGCCGGAATTGTATTTGTAGTTCGCTGCGGCGGCGGTTGCCGCGGCCAAGCCGCCCGCACCCGCGCCGTATCCCGTGGTCGGACTTCCTGTTGGTGCCAAGTAGGCAGTTGAGGTCGAAGCACTTTTCGTTGAGGCGCACGCACCCGTGCTATTGCTTGGGGTTGTCGGGAGCGTATTAATATCTGCGGTGATAATCGCCATCTGATCAAAACAATTGGTACTATAAACGAGCGGCGTCCCCGACCGGCAGTCGCCAGATGCCTGCACGTTGTTCGTAATGACTACACCGACGGGATAATTGGGAATGTTAACGCTGGAATAGTAGTTGGCGCCTGCGTTGGCAACGTCGAGCTCCATTTGTGCCACGGCGTTTCGCAGCGCGATGTTCACTTCCGCGAGATTCTGCTGCTGGTTGAAAATCGGTTGATGCTGAGCCAATAGTGAAAATGCTGCGCCGCTGATTACGGTAAACATGGCGACGGCGATCAGGAGTTCCACCAACGTAAAACCTGCGTCGCGGCGACGTTGTGGTTCTGGGTCCAGCCATTTATTCAACATGATTTGCTTCATGGCCTCACCGTGCTTAATTGAAAGTTTATTTTTTGGCTTGCCATGGTCACGAGGACGGTGACGCGCCGGCTGCCGGTCAACGTGACTCCACCAACGACCGGCTTGGCCTCAATCAGCCACCGGCGGTGGAAGGCAATGGTGCCGGTACCTGTGGGCGCGGCGGCGTTGGCGTTGGGAGTTACAACTCCCGTCGCGTAATGATCCACGCTCGAATAGCCCGTGCTCGTAGCAGTCGTTTCCGAGACTTCGCCATTCGCATTCGACAGGTCCACGTCGTCGTAATAGTGGTTTCCGTTCGAGGCGCTGTCTGTTGAAACACTGCCCACGGATGTATTCCCGAAAGTACTGACTTGCGACGCCGATGAAGGCCAGCGATTCAAGTCTTCAAGCTTTTCCGATGCCAGGGTTGTGGCCACCGCCATATACCGCGCCCTCTCTGTTCCGGAAAGGCTCTGCGCGACCAAAGCGGCTAAGGCGCATAAGCCAACGGACAAAATGGTGATGGCAATCAGAATTTCAACAAGGGAGAAGCCTGCGGACAGGCTTCGCCCGTTAGCACGTAGTCGTGCCGTTACTGCATGCGACTGTGACGTTTCCATAGTTTGACACTGTGACAGTTGCGGTCACTCCCTTATAGGTGATGGTAAAAGCATTGCTTCCAACCGTTGCGCTGACAAACCCGTTCGGCAAAAAGTTAATCGTGGTGTTTTGACTGAAAGTCATCGGCCAGCTTGCCAATGGGATCGCGGTTCCGACGTTTTGATAAGTCGTTCCACTCGGCAAATTCTGGATCTGGTAGCTCGCACTCGATGCGGTGAAGACAACCTGGTAAGGGTAGCCCTTGGCAAGCGCTTGAAAACGAGTGGACTGGATTGCCCACTTGGCCATCGCCACAGCACTGTTAATGCGATAGTTATAAATACCTGATTGAACGGAAGGGATAGCCACCGCCGTCAGCACCGATCCGATCAGCATGGCCATGATGATTTCGACCAAGCTGTATCCGCGACTCCGGTTCGTACATCGCGCTTTCGTCAGAGCGCTTCTTCCAGACTTCTTGAATGGCATCATTCCTGGCATCATTCCTGGCATCCTTGACTTTCGTCACTCAGTGTGACAAATCCATGGGGCAACTGGCATAGGTAGTGCAACTAGAGCACCAGACCCAAATCGCCAGTAAGCCATTTATTATTAATATTTTGTGGGGTTATTGCTGTCCCAGAAATCTCTCATCCAAACTGTCATGGATAGAAACGATTCAAATCCATGCAGGACGTCCTAAGCGGCAGGATTAAGGTTACAAGCACAAAAATTGGTGTGCGGGAACAACACGAATTGCGTAGTGGAAATATATTTCTACTTAGTGGAATTAGTTTTTGCTGAATCGAAGCAGAGTGCTGGCGAGGCAAACCTTGAGAGGACAATGATCCAGGCTACCGGGCAAGCCTTCAAAAAACTGCGTAGAGAATCACTCGGCGACCACATGACCGCCGCGTGGATCGTTCTTCTTTAGCGCAAACGACAGGACAAACATGATGGCCGATCCTATGGCAAGGACCATGAAGGTGTCGATGTAAGCTTCGGTGCTGGCTTGCGCCTGCACCGATTGGTAAATTCTGGCATAGGCCGCCATGAGCGCGCCATGGCGTTCCAGGCCAGCCTGCGCGAGGCGCTGCGAAAGGCCGCTGACCGCACCCTGGAATTGCGGATTCGCTGCAGTCGTGTGGTCGATGAGGATTTCCTGATGAAACTGAGCGCGGCGCGCAAGCAAGGTGGTTACGATCGATGTCCCGACGCTGCTGCCAATATTGCGCATGAAATTGATGATGCCGGAGACCGCATTGTTTTTCTCGGGAGGAATTCCGATGTAGGCGGCCAGCGTGATCGGCACAAACAAAAAACCCATGCCAAAAACCTGGGCGACGCGCAGCCACATGGCCGTGCTGAATCCAATCTGCAAATCGAGCTGCTTGGTCGAATAATACATTGCGGCCGCGAGGCAGGCCCAACCGAAAGTAATCAGGCGGCGCGCTTCGACTTTGGTGGTTAATTTACCCATGATGGGCATCTCAATGAGCAGAGCGACCCCTCCCGCGGAAATCGCGAGGCCAGCCACTTGGGCCGTGTAGCCCATGAGAGCCTGCAGATAGAGCGGCATCAGCACAAGGCTGCTGAAGAGCACGATGCCCAACGTAAACATCATGAGGTTCGCGCTGGCGAAATTGAAATTCTTGAACAAGCGCACATCGATGATGGGCGCTTTTTGATACCACTCCCAGATAATCAGCGCGGTGAGGCAAACCGCGGAGGTGACGATCAGCGAGGTGATGAAGTGGGAGCCGAACCAATCGTCTTCCTGGCCTTTGTCGAGCAGCACTTGCAGAGCGCCGACGCCCAGCGTCAACAAGGCGATGCCAATGTAATCGAGCTTTACGCCTGCGGCCTTGATCTTCGCCAGATACGGCGGATCTTCCACAAATTTATAAACCAGAAATAACGTCAGCAGACCGACCGGCAAGTTGATGAAGAAAATCCAGCGCCAGGAATAATTAAACGTGATCCAACCGCCGAGCGTGGGGCCAATCGTTGGCGCCGTAACGGCAGTAACTCCGTACAAAGCAAACGCGAGGCCGCGCTGCTCCGGCGGAAACGTGTCGGCTAGAATGGCCTGCGCCATGGGCTGCAGACCGCCGCCGCCCAAGCCCTGGAGCACGCGGAAGAAAAGAAGCAGGCCGAGGGTCGGCGCAATTCCGCACAACAGTGAACTTGCCGTGAAAAGAAAAAGGCAAATCATGAAAAAACGTTTTCGTCCGATCGCGCCGGCAAGCCAACCGCTGATGGGAAGAATGATGGCGTTCGAGACGAGATACGAAGTGAGCACCCAAGTGCTTTGATCGTTGCTCGCGCCCAGATTTCCGCCCATGTAGGGCAAGGCCACGTTGGCGATGCTCGTGTCGAGCACTTCCATGAACGCAGCCATGGCCACGACCACGGCAATCAGCCACGGATTAAACTTTGGACGCCAGGTGTCTTGCCCGGCTACTGGAGACGCGGCGGTGCTCATTGAAGATAAACATCAGGCACAACGTTCATGCCCGGGCGAAGCCGGTGATCCTGATTTTCTCCCGGTTCGAGAACGATTTTCACGGGAATGCGCTGCACGATTTTTACGTAATTACCCGTGGCGTTTTCCGGCGGGAGCAGGCTGAACAAAGGGCCCGTGGCGCCGGAAATGCTATCCACATGGCCGCGAAAAGTGCGGCCGCTGGAATCCGCATGAATCTCGGCGCGCTGCCCGACCTTCATATTTCTCAGCTGCGTTTCCTTAAAATTGGCGGTGATCCAGACGTCTTCCAGCGGAACAATGGTGAGCAATTGCTGGCCCGGTTGCACGTTCATGCCATCGACCACAGTTTTGTTTACCTCGCCGCTGACGGGCGCCACGATTCGGGTGTACTGCAAATTCAGCTGCGCCTGCTCGAGGGCAGCGCGCTTTTGCTGCACATTGGCAATCGCTGCGCGCGCGCGTGCTTTGGTGGAAGAGACTTCCTGCAGGCCGGATTGTGCGGATTGCTGGTTGGCCTGTGTTTGCTTGAGGCGGCTTTGCGCCTGCTGCACGGCTTGCTGCGCGGCGGCAACGTTGTCACGCGCAGCGGCAACCGTGGCAGCGCTCGCTTTGGCTGTGGCAACTGCCTGGTCATATTGCTGCTGCGATACTTCCTGTTTCTCCACCAGCATTTTGTAACGGACCACATCGCTTTGCGCTTTCGCGTCGGTCGCTTGCGCCGCTTCCAGCTGGGCGCGCGCGGCGGCGACTTGCGTTTCGGCCGTGGCTATGCCCGTGTTCGCGTCTTCCACACCGGACGTGGCGACGCTTAATTGGCTGGTTGTATTTACGGTGGTGATCGGTACGGTGATGTTCAAGGATTGCGCGGTGGCCTCCGCGCTGGACAGGTTGGCTTGGGCCTCCTCGACCGCAACTTCGTAGTCCTTGGGATCGATCTCCACGAGGACGGCTCCCTTTTCCACAAACTGATTGTCCGCAACGTTTACCTTGGTCACATAGCCCGAGACGCGAGCGCTTACGGGATAGAGATGCGCGTCCACCTGCGCGTCGTCCGTCGATTCATAGCTGCCCAGGTAGCGCCACAAAAATATGCCGCCGACGACCAGCACAATTAAAACCACAACGCCTATGATGATGTTTCGGCGCTGGTGCGATGGGTGATGCGATCGATCTTCAGGGGTTTCTTTGTGGGAGTCAGCGGGAGGACCGGATCGATTCTCTTCAGCCATGAATAAGTTTCCTTTGGAATATTCCGAGGCGCTTCATCCCGGAAAATTTGGCCCTATGCGAACCATCATTACATTTTTGAACCAGTAGATTGGATGAAACGAAAGAGGAAACGATGCGGGTACCGTTTGCAGGCAGAAATGGACCGGCTGTTTCATGGAGTCCCTTAGTCCACTTCTCCAGCGTAACCCTGATTTTGAACATACAACCGAAAATTCAAGAAAGCAAATGAAGGGTCGGATTCAGGGGGTGCGCAACCGCACATGGAATTCGACCACTAGTCGCCCTCTTCGTCCCGAAGAACGCGGTACGAAGAGGCCTCTACGAAACCGGTTTACGTCGCGGCCGTTCGATTTTTGAGCGGGCGAGCCTTGCGGCGCATGATATTGGGTTAAGCCTGGGAACGCCAATCTCCCGATTGGCGAATCGCAGCCGCCAATCGGGAGATTGGCGTTCCCAAAAGCGAGCGCGAAGCCAAGAGTGTGTTAAGAATTTAGAAGATAGTTTGGTAGCCCGGACGGGGGTCGAACCCGTAGTCTTCGCCTTGAAAGGGCGACGAGTTAACCATTACTCTACCGGGCCACAAAGGGTTGCGCGAGGCGAGCCAAGCGCTTGGGAATTCTAGCACATCCGCGCGAATTGCATCAGTGCATGGGCCGAAGTTTATTTACAGAAATCGGGAAGCAGCATTTCGATTTCAAAGTAGCTGGCGCGCGAGTGAGGAAGTGGGTTTTCACCGGTCGCTGGTGACGAATCGCGAGTCCCCGTTTCCTACGACTTGCGGTCGTTATGTTCTTCCAGCCAGGCCATCTGAATGGCTTCGAGCTTGCCCTCGTTTGACTGTTTCGGATCACCCGTGAAACCATCCAGAGTGGTGACCCATTTGTGCAGGTCCGTGTAGCGGACATTGAGCGGATCGGCGTCCGGATATTTATCGGCCAGCTGAATCCCTATTTCTTCGGCGTCGTCCCAATCGAATGTTGCGGGCATCGTTGTGTGTCCTTCGGGAGTTTGAATTGCGTGGCGCGGGCTTCAGCCTGCGGGGTTGGCCTTGCGAGGACCAAACCCCGCTAGCTGAACAGCCTGCGGAAAAAGCATTTATGTTGTCATTCTGAACGAAGCGAAGAATCTCTCTTCGATTGTAAGTACAAGAAAACAAAAGAAAGAGAGATTCTTCGCTTCGTTCAGAATGACAAAACTGCTGGTTTTTCCGCAACCTATTCAGGCTGCGGGGGCTGGCCTTGCTAGGGCCGAAATCCGCAGGCTGAAGCCCGCGCCACTTTAAATCTCTAGTGCGATCAGTGGTGCTCTGCTTCCTTGGCGTAATTCTTATTCCACTCCGGGATTTCGATTACCAGATCGCGGGTGCCATCGGGCACGCACTGGCAACCTAGGCGCGACTTTGCGGTTACGCCCGCGGCTTCGTCCAGCTGATCGAGTTCGTCGTCGGTCGCCTCGTTGCAGGACTCGAGACCTTCGTGCACGATGACGTGGCATGTGGAGCATGCGCAGACGCCGCCACAGGCGTGATCGAGGCCCATGTGAAACCCGGTGGCGATATCCAGGAGGCTTCCCGGCAGGCCTTCGCGCGCGTAGGGGACTTTTTCCGGATCGACTTCGACCGTCTTGCCTTCGCGGACGAACGTCACCTTGAATTTCTTTTGCGCGGGCGTGTATTTGGTTTTTTCGATGTAGGGGTTGCTGCCGCCCATGGTGTTCTCCTTCTTAGCTGCTTGCTGGCTTGACGATTACTTTTCGCTCGATACTCGTTGCGTTGGTGCTGGGATGATTTTTTGGAAAAGCTGACAGGCTGAAGCCTGTCCTACTTAAACATCGCCCAGCTTTTTGCCTTCTAATGCTTCGCCTAGGGCGCGGTTCATCATGCGTTCGGCTAGGGGCGTCGAGGCTTGATTTAGTACGTCGCCGAAGGCTCGGATGCTTTTGTAATCTGTGCCTGCCAGGGCTTCGCGCAGTGTGGAGATGGCGCTTTGGATTTGGATGCGTTCGGCTTCGGGCAGTTCGCCTGGGGCTTCGGATATCTCGCGCGCGAGGGCTTTTTCCGTAAGCGTGAGAGTGCTTTCGGCTTCGTTGCGCGCTTCGATCAGCTGACGCTGCGAAAAATCCTGTTCGGCGAATTCGATGGATTCTTCGAGCATGCGCTCCACTTCGGCGTCGTCAAGGCCGTAGGTGGGCTGCACTTCGACGGAATGCTCTGTGCCTGCACGCAAATCTTTTGCCGAGACCTGCAGGATGCCGCTGGCATCGATCAGAAATTTTACTTCGATGCGCGCGAGGCCCGCGGGACCCGGCGGAACTTTTAATTGAAAACGCGAGAGGGAGCGGCAATCTTTGGCCAGTTCGCGCTCGCCTTGCAGCACGTGGATGTCGATGCCGGTCTGATTCTCGACGCCTGTGGTAAATAATTCCTGCGCGCTGGCGGGGACTGTGGAGTTGCGCGGAATAATTTTGGCGACTACGCCGCCCATCGTTTCGATGCCCAGAGACAACGGGGTGACATCGAGCAGCAGCATGTCGTTCACGCCGCCTTCGAGAATATCCGCTTGCACGGCCGCGCCGAGCGCGACGACTTCGTCGGGATTGAGTTCGGCGTGAGGCTTGCGGCCAAAAAATTGTTCCACGGTTTGGCGCACGAGCGGGACGCGGGTCGATCCGCCAACGAGCACCACTTCTTCAATGTCCGAGGGAGAAAGCTTTGCGTCGGCGAGAGCCTGTTTGACCGGACCCATCGTGCGATCGACAATCGGGCGAATCAGTCGATCGTACTCGGCGCGTGAAATTTCGCGGAAATAGACGCCACCGGTGGGCAAAGGAAATTTCACAGTGGTTTTATCCGCATCTGAAAGTTCGTGTTTGGCGGCGATTAAAGCTTTGCGCAATTCCTGGATAATTTCGGGATGCGAGGCTATGTCCACGCCCTGCGCGAGAATTTCTTCGCGAGCCAGACTCTGCAGCGCGTTATCGATATCGTCACCGCCCAGGTGGGTATCACCGTTGGTCGAGAGCACTTGATAAATGTCGCCATCCGTCGTGGAGATTAATTTTAAAATCGAAATATCGAAGGTGCCGCCGCCAAAATCGTAGACAGCTACCTTGCCGCGCTTCTGTTCGTGCAGGCCGTAGGCGAGCGCCGCGGCGGTAGGCTCGTTTACGAGGCGCAGAACTTCGAGGCCCGCGAGGCGTCCGGCATCGCGCGTGGCCTGGCGCTGCGCGTCATTGAAATAGGCTGGCACGGTGACGACAGCACGCTCGACCGAATCCTGGAAAAATTCCTCGGCCCACATTTTCAATTCGCGCAAAATAAACGCAGAAATTTCCGGCGGCGTGAACACGCGATCGCCGAGGCGCACGCGGATCACATTTTTGCTTGCGGGATCGATGCGAAACGGAAACAGTTTCAGTTCGTCCTGCACATCGGCAGGACCGCGGCCCATCAGACGCTTCACGGAATAAATCGTGCGGTCCGCCTGCGTCAGCAAGCGGCGCTGCGCGGCCTGGCCCACGACGATGGATCCGTCCGCGTCCACGCTGACCACGGAAGGACATAGCGGCGTGCCGTACGGACCCGGA
>Ga0075522_10003259_pt1 | contig 11859 bp, 14 predicted proteins | sample NGEPerA_FD_74796 | JGI IMG/M metagenome (GOLD analysis project Ga0075522, IMG submission 74796) | Arctic peat soil microbial communities from the Barrow Environmental Observatory site, Barrow, Alaska, USA - NGEE PermafrostL2-A | ecosystem: Environmental > Terrestrial > Soil > Wetlands > Peat ... | reverse complement strand
GCCACTGACGGAACGCTCATCGACGGCCCGAAACCGAGCTTCATCGGCGGTATCACAATCGTGGATGTGCCCTCACGCGAGGAGGCGCTGAGGTGGGCTTCCAAAATCGCTGGTGCGTGCCGGTGTACACAGGAGGTCCGGGCGATCGGGTCCGACCCCGAACTGGAAGCGATGCTCCGCCAGGCGGCGAGCCATCGGCTACGTCACAACGAGGTCTGATCACAACGGGGTCTGATTACAACGAGGTCTGATCACAGGGCACGCTCATCGGCAGGACCGAAAGACCGCTGCGGCAAACGTGCGCGTCCACGTCAGCTATTGCTCGTGCTTTGCGCCGCCGTCGAACCAGCGGCAGCAATGCCGCCGGCACCACCAGTTGGAACACCATGCAACGCCGAGGTTGACGAGGAGTGGATAGACGACGCGCTTCATCTGGCTAATGCGCGGTTGGGCCTGGGCCTGCTGCTCGACACTGGCGTGCACCAGCCCCGGGAGAAACCTCAGCAGCAGTCGATAGATCGGCCCCGCTGGCGTACATCAGAAGACGCGATCGTGGACCGTAGGGATCGCCTAGGACACCGGGCGCGGCGTGCAGTGTGAGACGAGATCTGCTTGTGTTGCATGCTCGCGCGCATCTCAGTGGAGATCGAGTCTGGCATCGAACAGGGTGCGCGTCGAATGCGCCACGAACGCGCCGTGCTGGCGAATGTGGGCGTCCAGTTGCCGGAGCGCATCGCGGTAGCGGCCGACGGTGAAGTCGGGAACCCACCACACGCATTTGCGCAGAATGTAGACGATCGCGCCGACGTCGAGGAAGTCCATCCGACAACGTGCCGTGCGCAGTTCCCTGATCTGCAAGCCAGTTGCCCGCGCAGCAGCGGCCTCACGCTGCGGATCTCGAGCGAGACGCTGCTGCTCCGACATGGGACCCACGAAGCGCTCGATGAGCTCGAACGCCGATGCTGGTCCAACGTGTTGGGCAAGGTACGTGCCCCCTGGGACAAGCACTCGAGCGATCTCACTCCAGTCAGGCTTCACGGGGTGACGGCTCGTCACGAGTTCGAAGCTGCGGTCAGGGAAAGGCAGCGGTTCACCCTGCTTGAGCGTAACCACCTGCACTCCGCGCGGTGACAGGATGCGCTGAGCATGCTCGACATTGGGTCCCATCCCTCGGTGACCACCATGGTGTTCGGTAGGTGCGGCATATGTGCGACCATCTCGCCGCCACCACTGTCGATGTCGAGGGCGGAGCCCACCTCGTAAAGCCGCACAGCTACGAGCCGCGAGTATCCCCACGGGGGGCGCTGCTCCCATGCCCGGCCATCGAGCCAGCCGAAGTCCCAACCTGAGACGTCGACCGAGTCCGCCTCATCAACAGGGTCGTCGAAACTGCGCATACGGTCATGATGGCTGCCCCGTCAACACGAATTCTGATCAAGGGCGCCGCCGATACGAGCGTTGCGCGGCAAGTACCGCGTTCACTGAACGCGCACTGGTGGCATGTTTGTGGCGCACCGCCAGCGTGCACAATGCGCCACCCCCCAACCGGCGGTCACCCGCAGCAATCGAGCGCAGGACTCCCGACCGACACCGTTGATCCCCTCGGCAATCGCGACTTCCTTTGCGTGTTCGGCGAAACGTCCTTGCTGGGCGAAACGAGGTGGCCACCGTCAAGATCACTGGCCAGCGTGGCTCGTTTCCCTACGCACCGACCCTTCTCGACTTCATGACCAACAGCGGCAAGAGCTACACCAGCGCCGACACGCCAAGTCTGTGGCGACCTCATCGCTCGTACAAACCAGCAAGGTGCCGATACACGGCTGGGTCCTGCAACACATCGGTGTTGTCGACGGTTTGGTCGATCGCGCCGACAAGTGGAAGCGAGCGCAAGCCCGCGTCGGTGACGGTCTCCATGCACGCGTCGACGAAGCGATCTGCCATCAGGACACGGGCTGGCCGTTCGTGGTACTTCCGCGTGGACGGGTCAACAGCGTCGGTGAGTCGTGCATTGTTGTGCCGGATCGCGAGCGCCGACCAGGCATCTCCCAGTGCGGACTCGCGCGCCGCCGCGTCTGAGGCATCGAGCACCCGAGCCAACGACGACGGCAGGTCATCGTCGTGGCTCAACTGAGCAAACGCCGTGCCCAGCCACTTTTGGTAAGGGGCGTATCTGCGCTTGAGCAGCATCGCCAGACGCATCATGTCGCGCACCAGTCGGGCTGCAGTCACCGCGGACCCCGTCGTGTCGCCGACTTGAGCGGCGCGCGCCACGAACGCCTCTTCCTGCGCGAGCCGACGCCACTGGCAAGCCAACAACCAACGCCACACCTGGTCGGGGTACCACGCCAACAGCTCGCGCAGACGCGACAGGGCACCCTCGTCATCGGCATACACCGCGCCGCCAACGACACCGAGTAGACGTTGCTGTGGGGTGAGCAGCCAGTCCAACGTCGACATTCCGTCGGTCGCGTCCACGCCCAGGTAGTCGACAGTCCACCGCGAAAGTGTGGTGACCGTAACGTGGTGCCTTATCGCCACCGCGTCCCAACCAAAGCGCACCGGCCAACCTTCGAACTCTTCGGGTAACCGGTCATCGAGCATGCCCGTCAGTTCATCTGTGCGACGCTCGCTTTCGACGAAGACGTGAAGACGCGGACCCCACCCATGATCGACCGACTGTGCGGTGTCGTAGCCCAGCACGTCGGATCCCCAGCCGAGCAGCGCCGCTGCGTGCGGCACACCGCTCAGCAGCGGTCGGACCGCTTCGCGATAGAAAGCGCCACACAGCTGCGCGGCAGGAATGAATACCGGCCTCGTCACGACACCAACCCTGACACATCCAGCCGCGCCAGCACTCGGGTAACTACAACACCCCGCCGTTGGCGAGTCGTACCGACAAGCCCATCACTGCGCACACTGAGCGAGTCAACGCGGCCACTGCGCGCGTTCAGCTGAACGCGGTCGCGTCTAAAGGGTCGGACTGAGTCACCCGACGACGCTGGCCAGTGCGTCGTGTTGCGGCGTGTCGGCGTAGGCGGGTCGAAGTCTGTTGAACCCCATTGAGCAGCCGCCCAACTCCACCGTGACGCCAACAGGTTGCCGGCCGATGCGGGATCAGCCCGTGGACCAGATGTCGCGCAGACGGGCGGCGAGCGCTCGAAATGCAACGCCACGGTGGCTGATCGCGTCCTTTTCGTCGGGGTCGAGTTCTGCCGTGGTCCGCGAGCCACCGGACGGCACGAAGATCGGGTCATACCCGAACCCATTGGTCCCCCGCGGGGTTCGGGTGATGGAGCCGATCAACTGACCGCGAACCACCACGTCTGTCCCATCCGGAAACACAGCGGCGGCCGCGCACTCGAACGATGCGCCGAGCCGGTCATCAGGGACGTCGGCGATCTGGGCGAGTACCAGCCGCAGATTCGCCTCATCGCCAAGCCCACCCGACCACCGCGCAGACAGCACGCCCGGCATGCCGGAAAGCGCATCGACCGCCAGACCTGAGTCATCGGCAATAGCGGTCAAGCCGGTCGCGCTGGCAACCGCGTGCGCTTTCAACAGCGCGTTGGCCTCGAAGGTCGCGCCGGTCTCGGGCACCTCAGGCAGGTCGGGATAGGCGTCGAGCCCAATCAACTGGACTGACTCCAGCCCAGCGGCGGAAAGGATGCGCCGCAGTTCGACGACCTTGTGCGCATTACGAGTCGCGAGCACCACACGGCGTCCGCTCACAAGGCAGCCAGGGCTGCTCGCTGTAGGGCGTCGAGGCTCGCACAACCGCTGACCGCAAGGTCAAGCAGCGCGTCGATTTCCGCTCTGCGCAATGGGTTGCGTTCTGCAGTGCCCTGCACCTCGATGAACTCGCCGTCGCCGGTGACCACGACGTTCATGTCGGTCTCGGCGCGCACGTCTTCTTCGTAGTTCAGATCGAGTCGTGGCTCGCCGTCGATGACGCCGACGCTGACGGCCGAGACCGAACGAATCAGCGGCTCGCCCGGCATCTTCCCGTTCTTGCGCAGCCAATCGATTGCGTCGTGCATCGCCACGTAGGCGCCGGTGATCGCTGCCGTTCTGGTGCCGCCGTCGGCCTGCAGGACGTCGCAGTCGAGTTGGATCGTCGCCTCGCCGAGAGCCTTGTAGTCAATGCACGCCCGCAGTGCGCGCCCGACGAGGCGCGAGATCTCCTGCGTCCGCCCGCCGAGGCGGCCCTTCACTGATTCGCGTTCGTTGCGCGTCGTCGTCGCGCGCGGCAGCATCGCGTACTCGCCCGTGACCCAGCCCAGCCCACTGCCCTTGCGCCAGCGGGGCACTCCCTCGGCCGCACTGGCCGCGCACAGCACGCGGGTTCGGCCGAACTCGACCAGCACCGAACCTTCGGCGTGGTCGAGCCAATGACGCGTGATGGTCACCGATCGAAGTTCGTCGTTCGCGCGGCCGTCGAGGCGGCTTGTCGTAGGCATGCGCTTGACCCTATCCGGCACGCACTGAGGCACTTACAGGTCGTACACAGCTCCCGGTCGGGCCAGCGTCGTCGAACCGACAAACATCTCGCGTGCCGCGGCAAGTGCGGCGGCCGAGTCGTCCCAGGGCGCAACGTGGGTGACCACGAGCTGTCCGACGTCGGCGTCGGCCGCCAACTGGCCACCTTCGATGCCGCGCAAGTGCAATGCCGGCGGCTGACCCTCGGCGAACCCGGCTTCGGCCAGCAGCAGATCGGCGCCCATCGCGAAGCTGGCGAGCGCACCGAACGGGCCCGTGTCCGCTGTGTAGACGAGCGACTTTCCGTCTGCAGTAAGGCGAATCGCGTGCGTCTCGACCGGGTGTACGGTGCGGATGAGCTTGACGTCGAACGGCCCGATCGCACCCTCGACTGGGTCCTCGAAAGCGTAAATGTCATCGAGCTCGGACGCCGCGACGCCAAATGCGCCGGCAATGCGTCCCCGCTCGGTGACCGGTGCCATGACCGGCAGCACCCGCACCTCGGCGTCCCGCGGGTGGCGGCGTACATGCGCGAGCGGCACCAGATCAAGCCAGTGATCACCGTGCAGATGGCTCAGGTAGATCGCATTGATGTCGTTCGGATTGATGAACTTCTGCAGCGGACCCAACGATCCGTTCCCGAGGTCGAGCAACAGCCGGAAACCGTCATGCTCGACGAGGTAGCACGAGCACGAGGATTCGGGGCCAGGGTGGCTCCCTGAGCAGCCGACAACAGTCAGTCGCATGACAGTGTCGTCAGACTCCTTCGACGGCCAGGATCTCGGGACCGAGGAACCTGCGTCCGAGCGCAAAGAACGCGTCACGATCACCGGTAGCAACGAACGTGTGTCGAGGCGGCGGCGAAGCTTCCGATCGCGACAGCCCATGACGGATCAGCGTTTGATAAACATCACGCGCGGTTTCATCGGCGCTGTTAACAAGCATCACCTCGTCGCCCACGACGAGACTGAGGGCGCCTGCGAGGAACGGATAGTGCGTGCACCCCAGCACGAGGGTGTCGCACCCACGCTCAACGATCGGCGCGAGGTACTCCTTCGCGCAGCTGAGCAACTCGTCGCTCATCGTGACACCGGCTTCGACGAACTCGACGAATCGAGGACACGCAGCCGTGGTCAGGTCGATCCGCGGCGCGGCCGCGAACGCATCCTCGTAGGCCATGCTGGTGATCGTGGCGTGCGTGCCGATGACGCCGACGCGCCCGTTTCGGGTCGCGCTCACGGCCTTGCGAACGGCAGGCTGAATGACCTCGACCACTGGCACGTCGTAGCGTTCGCGCGCGTCGCGCAACATCGCCGACGATGCCGAGTTGCAGGCAATGACCAACATCTTCACGCCGTGGTCGACCATCTCGTCGAGTACCGTCAACGAGTACTGGCGGACCTCGGCGATGGTCTTCGGGCCATAAGGAAAGTGAGCGGTGTCGGCGACGTAATACAGCGGCTCGTGTGGCAGCAGGTCGAGCATCGCGCGCGCAACCGTTAGGCCGCCCACGCCGCTGTCGAAAACGCCAATCGGCGCGTCGCCAGTTGACACGCCAGCAACATTTGTCACGGCGGCCAGCCTACCGACGTCCGACCGACCAGGCATGATGTCGGGCATGTCGCGCGGCCTTGTCCTGATCGGCGCCCCCACCAGCGCGGGCAGCTACGCCCCCGGGCAGGAGGCGGCGCCGCGCGTGTTGCGCGAGTTCGGCCTCATCGAGGCGCTGCGCGCGGCCGGTCGCGATGTTCACGACGCTGGCGACGGCCCGCTGCAGGTATGGCGGCCCGACCGCGAAAACCCGCGAGCCATGAACCTCGCAGCGGCTGTCGAAGCGGTACAGGCAGTCGGACGAGCGGTGGCCACGGCAATCCAGACGGACGCCGATGTGCTGGTTGTCGGCGGAAACTGCACCGTCGCGTTGGGCGTCATGTCTGCCCTCACGAGCGAACCCGCAGCGGGCTTGCTCTATCTCGACCGGCACTTCGACCTCAATACCCCGCACAGCACGAATGACGGGGCGCTCGACTGGATGGGAATGGCGCACGCGCTCGACCTGCCGGGCGCCGCACCCGAACTCGCGACCGCGTCGGGCCGCCGACCGTTGCTCACACCGGCGCAGGTGTGGTTCGCAGGCATCGATCCGTCAGCTGCCACTGACTTCGAACGCGAACAGGCAGCCCACCTCGAGCTTCACTGGTGTTCGAGCGAAGACCTGATCCGCGCGCCCGCCGTAGTGGTCGCAGATGCTCTGGAGTATCTGCCGCCCGGACCACTCGCCGTCCATGTCGATGTTGATGTCCTCGACTTCACTGACGCGCCGCTATCGGAGAACACCGACGGTCGCAACACCGGCCCGTCGCTCGCTGTCTTGACGCAAGTGCTCGATCTTGCTTGCCATGATCCGCGATTTCGCGCGCTGTCGATAGGCGAGATCAATCCCGCCCGTGCAGCCGGCGAACCGGACGCGCTGCTGCGGATCATCGCGACGCTGGCCACCGCACTGCACGTGACGTGAAACCTCAGGGAATGCGGACGTCGCGGTGCTCCGCGGCTCGCCGCAGTTCTTCCTCGGTCAGCTCCGACACCCTCACCGGAGTGACGAAGGTCCAGTGATTTCCAACCGGACACTTCTGATATCTCCACCAACCAAGGCGGAGGGACTTCAGCGACACACCAGGAATCCAGATGGTCGTGAACAAGTGGCCGTTACGGCAGCGCACGACGGTGTTGGTGCCGAGCACGTACCCACGACGGCGCGAGAGCACCGCGAGCTCCGCACCGAGCCCGGAAAGAGCTACCGCAGCAACGACCTTGCGACGACGAGCCATAACACCAAAGGTACGCCGCTACTGGCTCCCAAACGCGTTATGGAGCACGTCGACGTATTGGCCGTACCCGTCAGGGCTTGCCCACTGCGTGGCCGACTCGATGTTCGACCCGTCGACCCACTCGTTCCAGGTGGTCACCAGCTCGAACTGCTTGTTCGACGCCTTCATCGCCTGCACGGCGGCACTGAAAGCACTCACCGATCGAGCCAGTTGCGACGCGCTGCTCTTGTGCCAGAACCCTGGCGACACCGAGTACGACGTAGGAGTGACCTCGGTCTGGGTAGCCGGGGCGTACTCGTGCCAGGCATCGGGCTGGTTCGGGCAGGTCAGGTAGTTCTGAACAAAGAACTCCTTCTGCACGACATACCACTGGTGGTTCGCATTCGCGGCCGCCCAGCGAGCAAGCATCGAGCAACCGTCGTTGGCGTCGGGCCAGACAAAGATGACCGGCTTGCCGTTGATGTGCAGGAAGTTCGGGTCGTTCGCGTAGGTGTTGTAGAGGTAGGAAAGGTCGGACTGGATCGCAGCCACGGGCGGATTGCCCTGGCCTTCCAGCTCGTAATAGACCGACCACTTGAACGGCGTGCCATGTGCGGCGGCGAGGTCGAGCGATAGGCGCTTGCTGAACACGTCCGATTGACCTTCCCAGGAGAAGATCGCGCCATTCAGGCCGGCGTAACGCATCTCGGTGGTTTGCCGCGCAATCTCTGCCGTGTTCGACGTGTCGTACTGCCCGTCGCTCGGTGTGAAGTTGCTGCCCGGCTGGGTCCAGCCGGCCGGGTACCACGGGTAGTAGAACGTGAGCCGAAGCGACGGCACCGGCACGGGAACGGGCGCGCCCGCGACGGTCACGTTCACGGCAGCACTGCGCGAGGCGGGGAACTGAGCATTCCCCGGCCAGAACAGGCTCCACGACCTCGACGTAGTCAGCCCGACGGCATAGGCGTTCGCGCCGCCAGCGCCGTTGGTGATGACGGATCCGGCGTTCGTCCAGACGCCGTTCACGTTCTGCTGCAGATAGACGCGACCGCCTCCTAGCGGCGCGCCGTTGGCCGCCAGGGTCAGCCGGCCACTGAACGCCACGGAACCGCCGCTAGCCACGTTCGATGCGCTCGCCACGATGCTCATCTGCGTCGCCCGCGAAGCGGTCACAGGAGGTGCCGCGACGTTGACCACGATTGAAGCCGAGCGGGACGCCGCGAACTGGGCGTTGCTGGGCCAGTACAGCGCCCAGGACCGCGAGGTCGAGAGCCCGACGGCGTAGCCCGTCGCGCCACCCGCGCCATTGGTCACGATGGATCCGGCGTTGGTCCAAACACCGTTGACGTCTTGCTGGAGGTAGACCCGGCCGCCCCCCAGGGGCGCCTTGTCGGAAGCCCGAACCAGCTTGCCGGAGATCGCGACAGACCCGCCGTACGCGATGTTCTGGGTGGCTTCGGTGGTCGTGATCGCGGTCGCGGTCGCGGCGGTAGCGCCCGCGGGTGTGACCGAGAGTGGGGAGACAACGACAACGGCGGCAGCAGCAAGGACCGCGGTAGAGATCCGGCGCAGCCGGGAGGACGAAATACGCATACCTACATTATGTGGGTGATCATCATGCTCACCGGTACGGCCATTCGGGCAGAACTTTGGCGTGTCGGCCACTCGTCCTGACCAGGATCAGGCCCAGAGCTGTCCCTCGAGCCGCGCCGCGGCTTGGTCGAGCGTGCCGCCATAGGCACCCGTCGAGAGGTACTTCCAGCCCCCGTCACACACGACGAAGGCGATGTCGGCCCGGACGCCGGCCTCAACCGCCTTGGCAGCAGCTCCGAGCGCGGCATGCAAAATCGCGCCAGTCGAGATGCCGGCAAAGATCCCCTCTTGCTCGACCAGTTCGCGGGTGCGCAGCAGCGCTTCGGCCGGCCCGACCGAGAAGCGCGCCGTCAGCACCGAGGCGTCGTAAAGCTCCGGCACGAAGCCCTCGTCAAGATTGCGCAGCCCGTAGACCAGCTCGCCGTAGCGGGGTTCGGCAGCGATGATCTCGATCCCGGGCACGTGTTCGCGCAGGAACCGGCCGCAGCCCATTAACGTGCCGGTGGTGCCGAGACCTGCCACGAAGTGGGTGATCGACGGCAGGTCGGCGAGGATCTCCGGGGCCGTCGTCTCGTAGTGCGCCTGAGCGTTCGCCGGGTTGCCGTATTGATAGAGCATCACCCAGTCGGGGTTCTCGGCGGCTATCGCTTTGGCGACGCGCACCGCTTCGTTCGAACCGCCCGCGGCGGGCGAGAAGACGATCGACGCGCCCCACATTTCGAGCAGCTGACGGCGCTCGAGCGAGGTGTTCTCCGGCATCACACAGACCAGCGAATAGCCGCGTTGCCTGGCCACCATCGCGAGTGAAATGCCGGTGTTTCCCGAGGTGGGCTCGAGAATCGTCGCGCCGGGCGAGAGCAGCCCTTCCTTCTCGGCCGCATCGATCATGAAGAGCGCGGCGCGGTCCTTAATCGACCCGGTCGGGTTGCGGTCCTCGAGCTTGGCCCACAGGCGTACATCCGCGGAGGGCGACAGCCTCGGCAGTCCGACGAGCGGCGTGTGCCCGACGGAGTCGACCAGGGAGTCGAAGCGCACGCTTACCCACCCGCGGTGACATGCGCGCTGGCTCCGCCGGCTCGTACCTCACCAGCTCCACCAGCGACAGCGGGCAAGACAGTGACCGTGTCGCCGTCCTTCACTGCCGTCTCGAGGCCGCCCATGAACCGGACGTCCTCGTCGTTCACGTAGACGTTCACGAACCGGCGCAGGCCCTTCTCGTCCACGATCCGGTCGCGAAGGCCGGGGTGCCGGGAGTCGAGGTCGACGAGGACGTCGGCAAGAGTGCCACCGTCACCCGCGACGGCCTTTTCTCCCCCGGTGTAGGTGCGCAGGATCGTCGGGATACGGACCTCGATGGCCATGCCGGAAATCTCCTAATAGAAGAGCGTGCTGGTGGACGTCGTTACGGCGTCTTATCTGGCTCCAACGCCGAGACCACCCTGACCTCTTCCTCGGTCACGACGGCGTCGACGATGCGGTACGAGCGGAACTCCACGGTATCGGGCTCCCGGGTCGACACGAGCACGTAGTGGGCGCCTGGCTCGGAGGCGTAGGCCACATCGGTCCGCGACGGGTAGGCCTGCGTTGCAGTGTGGGAGTGGTAGACGACCACCGGCTCTTCGTCTCGATCGTCCATGTCGCGATAGAGCCGAAGGAGGTCGAGGGAGTCGAATTCGTAGAAGGTCGGCGACCGTGCGGCGTTCACCATCGGAATGAATCGCTGCGGCCGGTCGCTACCGACAGGCCCGGCGACGATTCCGCAAGCCTCGTCAGGGTGGTCGCGGCGGGCATGCGCAACGATCTCGTCGACGATCTGCGAGCTGATCACGAGCATGGTCGCTGCTACCTCGGAACCAGGGTGACCGGGCAACGAATGCCAGGAGCTGCGGCCAGCCGCGCGTCGGCAGTGACAACCGCGCAATCGAGTTGTTCGGCCAGCGCAACGTAGCCAGCGTCATAAGCGGTCAGGTTGTCGCGCAGCCCCCAGATCCGCTCAAGGAGCCCGTGCGCGGCGTAGCGGGTGGCAGCGAGGCGACGCCAGGTGTCAAGGGTTGCCCAGCCCTGTTCCTCGGTAATGCGGCGTGCGATCACGAGTCGACGCAGCCCGCTGGCGACCTCACTGTCGATCAGGTGCGGGATGTGCAGCTGCTCCCCTGCGAGCCTGCGCCGCGCGGGCCCGTCGTTCAGGAGACCCGCGATCGCGGCCGATGCATCGACGACGATCATGGGCTAGCGCTCGTCGTCGATCGCAGCGACGATCGTGGCCGGGTCGACGTCGAGGTCAGGCAGCGTGTCGAGCAACCCCGGGTTATCGGCTCGGCGGGAGACCTCGCTGAGTTCCCTGACCGCGACCGCTCCGACCGACGTTGCGTCTCGCTGCGCCAGGCGCTCCAGGCGGCGGACCACATCGTCCGGCACGTTGCGCAAATAGAGAGTCCTCATGTCGCAAAATGCTAGCAGGCTGCTAGCAGATCGCTGAGCAAATACCCGGCCCACTCGAAGAGCAGGAACGGCCCGGTCCGCGGATCATCAGCATCGATGACCGCGAGGTCGTCATGGTCACTTGCGTTCTCGATGCCGAGCCGGACGGCGAGCACCAGCCGCACTCTGTTCAACACCCGCAACCAAGCCTGCGCCACGTCGTCATCGAGGCTCGCGTGCCCGTTCTCACCGATGACCAACAACGATTCGCGGACGGCGAGAAGGTCGGCGTGCATCCCGTCGCGCAGCGTCGCATCGGTGTAACGGCGGAATTCTTCGGTCGCCTCGGCGTCGTCGGGGTAGGCGTCTGGCAACAGTCGCAACAAGGCCGGGTCGGACGGTGTGACGACCGGGTCAGTCGACCAATTCAGGCCAGCGATCACATCGTCGTCGCCATCCGTGCCCTCACGAGCAGCCTGGGCAGGAGGATCGCCACCGCCCAGCAGCCCGTCGAGTTCGTCGAGCAGATGAGAGATCACCAGCACCTCGTCGTCCCGCA
>Ga0075522_10003258_pt1 | contig 11862 bp, 6 predicted proteins | sample NGEPerA_FD_74796 | JGI IMG/M metagenome (GOLD analysis project Ga0075522, IMG submission 74796) | Arctic peat soil microbial communities from the Barrow Environmental Observatory site, Barrow, Alaska, USA - NGEE PermafrostL2-A | ecosystem: Environmental > Terrestrial > Soil > Wetlands > Peat ... | reverse complement strand
TTCCTGAATGGCGCGAAGGTCGGCGCCGTCGGCTAACAAATGCGTGGCGAAGGCGTGCCGCAGCGAGTGCGGATGAAGATCCCAGTTCACATTGGCAAGGCGTGCGTATTTTTTTACGATGCGCGCAACGGATCTTTGCGTAAGCCTGGTTCCGAAGTGATTCAGAAAAATGGCCTGGTGATCACCGTGCCCTTTGGCCTTGCGCAGCATTTCCTCGCGCAACGGTTCGTAGGCTTGCAGCGCCGTTTCGGCTTTGCCGCCATAGGGCACGATGCGCTCCTTGTTGCCTTTGCCGCGCACACGAAGGATCAGATCTTTCCGATCGATGTCGGTGAGATTCAATCCCGTTAACTCACTGACGCGGAGGCCGGAGGCGTAGAGGATTTCGAGAATCGCGCGATCGCGCTTCACCATCAGGTGACTATCGTCGTGCATACCTCCGTTTTTGCGGTGACCGGAGCGTTTGGGACCGGCCACCACTCCGTCCAGAAACGCGTTTAAATCCTCGGCGCTCAGAACCGCGGGGATACGCTTGGGAAGTTTGGGCGTGGAAACCATGCGCGCCGGATTTCGGACAACGGTACCTTCGCGGACCGCGTATTTGAAGAACGAACGAATCGCTGCAAGCTTGCGGGCAATCGAAGATTTTTCAAGGTTGAGGTCATGCATGTGGGACATGAACTCGCGGATCATCAGATGCGTGACGTCCTGCGGCGCGGGCATCGGCACGCCGGGAGGAGTTAAAAACTGGAGGAATTGCCCGAGGTCAGATTCGTAACTGCGAATCGTATTCGGAGAGGAATTTCGGACCGAATGCAGATAGTTCAAAAACTGCTTTACCGCGGAATCCATTTCCCCCCTGCAAAACTCCAGATTGCGCGGCCCACCGCTTCAACGTGTGCAGCCAAGCGGAAAATCCGGAAAAAACCCTCGCACTGAAAATACCCACTCTCTCAACAATACGCGGTTTTTGCGATTCTTTCCAATCTTGCCGGGCCGGAGTCGGATTCGGAAGCGGCCTGAAATCGAAGCGGGAGGATTTCGTCCTGCGCTCTTACGGGACCGTCACTACTGACTCAGGAACCGCAGCGGCGGGAGTTTCCGCGACGACCGCTTCCCAATCGCAGCCTTCCTTGATGCAACTTCTGACTGCGCCAAATTTTCCGCGCTTTTCCACTACGAACGCGGCGCCGCACTTCGGACAGGGCTCGGCAATCGGCAGATGCGGAGTCGTGAAATCGCACTCGGGATATTTATTGCAGCCGTAGAAGGTGCGCCTGCGGCCCTTCTTCGCAACGCGCTCCACAAGTTCGCCGGTGTCGCACTTCGGGCACTTGATTCCCAAGGTTTTCGAGCGGATAAATTTGCATTTCGGATAGGCAGTGCAGCCCACGAATTCGCCGTACTGGCCGTATTTTTTAACGAGCTGCGATTCGCATTCCGGACATTTTTCATCCAACAGTTCGTCGGGTTGTAGGGCTTTGCGCGTGCCTGCTTTCAGGCGGCGCGTTGTTTTGCAGTCGGGGTATCCCGTGCAAGCCAAAAACATGCCCCAACGTCCGCGCTTGATGATCATCTCGCGGCCGCAATTGTCGCAGGCTTCAATTTTCGCGCCGTCTTCGCCTTCCGGCGGCAGTTCGGGCGAGAGGTCGCGAATGAAGTCGCAGTCCGGATAACGCGAGCAGCCCAGGAAAAATCCATGCCGGCTGATACGTTCGAGGAGATCGCCCTCTCCGCACTTTTCACATTTTTGTCCCGTGGGAATCCCGGCCTTGTAGGATTCCATTTCGTCCTGGGCTTGTTCGAGGTCCACCTCGAACCGGCCATAGAATTCTTTTACCGCTTTTTTCCAGGCGAGTTTTCCTTCTTCGATTTCGTCGAGTTCCTCTTCCATGCGCGCCGTGAAGCCCACATCGAAAATGTCCTCGAAACTTTTTATCAGCAGGATGCTCACTTTTTCGCCCAGCATGGTGGGAGCGAAACGCCCTTGATCCTTGGTCACATATTCGCGATCGACAATCGTCGATATAATGGACGCGTAGGTCGATGGGCGGCCAATGCCTTTTTCCTCCAGCTCCTTCACCAGCGTCGCTTCCGTGTAGCGCGGCGGCGGCTCGGTAAAATGCTGGTCAGGGCGCAAATTTTCGAGCTTTAGAATTTCGCCGTCGATGAGCGGAGGCAACAGCGCCTTTGCGGGATCGGCCTCTCCCTCTTCGTCGTCATCGGCGGAAATCTGATAGACGGCCAGATAGCCGTCAAACTTCTGCACCGAACCGCTGGCGCGGAATGTGTAATCTCCAGCCGACACGTCCACCGACGTTTGATCGAACACGGCGGGCACCATCTGCGATGCCACAAAGCGCTGCCAGATCAGCTGGTAGAGCTTGAACATGTCTTCGCTCAGAAATGGCTTAACGCTCTCGGGCGTGCGCGCGGCGTCCGTCGGGCGGATGGCTTCGTGCGCGTCCTGCGCATCCTTCTTCGATTTAAAAAAGTTCGGCTTTTCGGGCAGGTAAGGCTGTCCAAATTTTGAGCCAATTAAACCACGCACCTGGTCGAGCGCATCATTCGACACGCGCACGGAATCCGTACGCATGTACGTGATCAGCGCAATTGAGCCTTCTTCGCCCAGTTCTATGCCCTCATACAGACGCTGCGCGAGGCCCATCGTGCGTTTCGCCGTATAGCGCAGGCGATTGTACGCAGCCTGCTGCAGCTTGGATGTGGTGAAGGGAGGCGGAGCGAAGCGGCGCTTTTCCTTCTGCGTGACGCTCGCGATTTCCCACTCCGCGCTTTGAGCGGCGGCGACAACCGCGTCCGCCTCGGCCTGCGTGTGAATCTCAATATCTTCGCCCTTGAATTTTGTAAGCTTGGCCTCGAACGATGGAGGTCCGCCGCCGGCCAGCATCGCGTGAATCGTCCAGTATTCCACCGGAATGAAGGCGCGAATTTCCATTTCGCGATCCACGATCAGTCGCAGAGCGACCGTTTGCACGCGTCCGGCGGATAACCCGCGGCGCACTTTGTCCCACAAGAGCGGCGAAATTTTGTAGCCCACGAGGCGGTCCAGCACGCGCCGCGCCTGTTGCGCGTCCACCAGATTTTCGTTGATCGCACCCGGATGTTCGAACGCAGCTTTAATTGCTTTGGAAGTAATTTCGTTGAACATCACGCGGAAAATATTTTTTCGCGCAATCACCGGCTTGCCCTTGGCGATTACGGTTTTTACTTGCGTTTTCGTTCTTTTCTTACCCTTGACCTTCTTTTTGGCCTTATCTTTTTCTTTTGCTTTGGCTTCTTCGATGGCGATTTCTTCATCGGTCAGAAAAATGAGTTTTGGGCCGCTGAGCACGTCGGCCAAGTGTGCGCAAATCGCTTCGCCTTCGCGATCCGGGTCACCCGCCAGGTACACGGCATCGGCGGTGGCGGCGGCCTTCTGCAACTGTGTCACCACATTCTTCTTATCCGGACTTACTTCATACGTCGGGTCAAACCCGTGCTCGATATCTATGCCCATCACCTTCTTGGGCAGGTCCATCACATGCCCGTAGGAGGCTTTGACCACATAATTCTTTCCCAGATATTTATTGATGGTCTTGGCTTTGGCGGGCGACTCGACGATGACCAGCGATCTTCCCATGACTTTTTTCGAAACCTCGGTGTTCGCGAAGGAACTGTTTTTTCTGTATCAATATCTTAGCGTGGCCCCCGTTGACGTCGTTTGTCAACGCTAGATAGATGCGGCTTGTGTCCTTTTAGATTCTAAGTATTGCCCTGGAATTAAATAACCCACGTTTTCTGAGCGAGTTATAAGGCTGTGTGCGGGCGACGTGTTTCGGTGCCCCGTGCGTTGAAGGTTTACCGCTATAGCAGGATTTTCAAAAATTGCTTCCCCGGCATCTGTCTTACCATTCCCTTCATTTCCATTTCGCATAGTGAGGCCAGGACTTCCGATGAGTTCAGTTCGGTCTTTTCCACCAGCTCGTCGACGTGTATGGACTCGTCCGTATCCAGCAGGGCGAATATCTTCTTCTCCACCGCGGACAATGCATTCTCAAATAGGGATGCACGTTCCGCCCGAGAGGTAGCTTCCACGGGAAACAGCTCCGCGCGAATTTCCGTGGGTAGCTCCTCAATTACGTCTTCCCACGACGTCACAAGCTTGGCTCCCTGCTTAATCATCTGGTTGGGCGCGAAGCTGACGTCTACGGTTACATTGCCAGGGACTCCATACACTTCCCGGCCAAACTCCATTCCCAGCCGCGCCGTGATCAGCGAGCCAGAATACTGCGCTCCCTGGATCACTAATACGCCGAGGGCCATGCCCGCGACCACGCGATTGCGTATGGGGAAATTCTCGGGCGCGGGATGCGTGCCCAGCGGGAATTCGCTGATCAGCGCGCCGCGCTTTTCCACCTCGCTGAACAGCTTTTTATTTTCTTTGGGATAGACGACGTCCACACCCGTGCCCAATACGCCGATCATGGCGCCGTTCGTCGCACGGCAGGCTCCCTGGTGGGCCAGGCTATCGATCCCGCGCGCCATGCCACTGACGATCACCAGCCCGCGCTCGGCGAGGTCGTGCCCCAGGCGCTCGGCGATCTGATTGCCGTAAGGAGTGGGACGACGTGTCCCCACCATGGAGATGGAATGGCGGTTCAGCAGGCTCATATCTCCGCGCACGTATAGGAGGGGAGGCGGGTCGTAAATCTCCAGGAGTCTTTGCGGGTACTCCGGCTCGCTCCAGTTCAGCAAACGACAGCCGAGTGTGCGCACTTGCGCGAGTTCGGCTTCGGCATCTTTGTGCGCAAGCTTGGCGTGGATCGCTCGGGCGGGCACGACGGGAAGGCGGCAGGCCTCAAGCTCGGTGAGCGACGCGCGGAAAACCCCGGTGGGGGATCCGAATTGACGCAGCAGTTTTCCGGTCAGACGCGAGCCGAGGCCGGGCGTCATCGACAGGGAAAGCCAATCGAGGGAAGCTTCCAGTTCCACGCAGGTACGACGCTACTACTGTGTCACTATTCGTGTCAAGGTTTAAGTAGCATAGGCTTCAGCCTGTGGGGTTTGGGCCTTGCAAGGATTAAACCCATATGAATGTGAATGTCTGCCAGGACTTAAATTCCACAGGCTAAAGCCTATGCTACTTAAGTCTCTTGCCACTCTACAGGTATTTTGATAAGCATGTGGCACGCCGAGGTCGAAATAATTATGACAATTCAAAAGGGCAGGCACGCGGGATTGGTTTCCGTATGCCTCGCCATAGCCTTATGGAATGGTAAGCCGGCAAGCGCACAAACAGAGGCCCCGGCGAATCGCGCCAAGCGCGAAAAAATTGCCGTATCACAGAATGATATTGGCGGCACGGTGATCGGTGCGAACGGGGCGGAAGCCGGGGTCTGGGTGATTGCAGAGACCGCAGACCTGCCCACAAAATTCAGGAAAATTGTGGTCACCGACAATCGCGGTAGATTTCTCATTCCTGACCTGCCAAAAGGTAATTACAAAATTTGGGTGCGAGGCTACGGATTGGTGGACTCGACGCCCGTCGTTTCCGCGCCCGGGAAAACGCTTGCGCTGCAAGCCGTGCTGGCTCCCGATACTCGCGCGGCCGCGCAAATCTATCCTGCAAATTATTGGTATTCGCTGTTGCAGATTCCCGCGACGAGCGAATTTCCGTTTCTGAAGCCGGAGCGCAAAACGGTTCCGCAACGTGGGCGCCGCGAAAATGGTCAGGCCAGCGTACTGTCGGGAGGAATTCACAACCAGGCAGAATGGCTGTTCGGTATGCGCACCTGCACGCAATGCCATCAGCTGGGCGACAAATTTACGCGCGAGATCGAGCCCAGTCTGGGGACTTTCGATTCCACGGCGGCTGCGTGGGACCGGCGGTTAAAATCGGGCCAGCGCGGTCCGCTGATGTCCACGGCACTGAATCAGCTTCCGCACGATCGTGCGCTGGCCATGTTTTCCGGTTGGAGCGATCAAGTGGCGGCCGGCGCACTTCCGCCCGTGCCGCCGCGCCCGCAAGGCATCGAGAGAAACGTAGTGATCACTGAATGGGAGTGGGGACGCGGCCCAGCCGATTGGGTGCACGATGAAATGACCACCGACAAACGCAACCCCACGGTAAATCCGCGCGGACTTGTGTATGCAACTTCAGAGGGCGCCGGAACGATCGAAGTGGAAAATCCACTCACCAATGAGTCAAGCTTCATTGATATTCCCACTCGCGTGGATCAAAAGGAAATCGCGCCCTATCTGATGTCGCTCGATGTAGGTTTCGCTTCTCCCTATTTTGGCGAGCAGCAGCTCTGGACCGCCACGAACAGTCCTCACAATCTGATGATGGACGCAAAGGGCCGCGTGTGGGTGACCTCGGCGATTCGCAGCAAGGCCGATCCCGCGTACTGCAAGGAAGGCTCTAATAATATTTTCGCCAAAAACGATCCGCTGGACGTAAGTATCCGGCAACTTTCCATGTACGATCCTGAAACGAAAAAGTGGATCATGGTCGACACGTGCTTCGGAACGCATCATTTGCAATTCGCGCAAGACAAGGACAATACATTATTTTTCAGCGGAGAAGAAGGCGCCGTTGGCTGGGTGAACACCCGCCTCTATGAAGAGACGCATGATGAGCAGGCGGCGCAGGGTTGGTGCCCTGCCTATATTGACCGGCGCGGTGATGGAAAATTCGATTGGAAGACCGATAATGCCGTCGCCGGATTTCCATATGGGCTTGCGGTAAATCCAGTCGACGGCAGCGCGTGGTACGCCGCTGTTGGCGTGCCGGGAAAACTCGTGCGTGTAGATCGCGGCTCTAATCCGCCGGCCACTTGCCACACGGAAGTCTACGAACCTCCGTACGAGAGTTCCCGCATCACGGGCAATCAAGCTTTTTTTCCGCACGGAGTAGATATCGACAGCAACGGAATCGTTTGGACGTCACTTGCGGGCAGCGGACACCTGGCGAGCTTTGACCGGCGCAAATGCGCGGTGCTGAGCGGACCGACGGCCACGGGCCAGCATTGTCCTGAGGGTTGGACGATGTATCGTCTGCCCGGCCCGCTCCTTAAAGGTACGGATGTGGGTAGCGCGGACTATCCGTATTACAACTGGGTTGACCGCTTCGATACGTTCGGACTGGGCAAAAATATTCCGATTGCGACGGGGACGAATTCGGATTCGCTGCTCGTGCTCCAGCCGGACACGAAGAAATGGGTGGTTCTGCGCGTGCCGTATCCGCTCGGGTTTTATTCCCGCGGACTGGATGGGCGCATCGACGATCCGAAGGCTGGCTGGAAGGGCCGGGGGCTTTGGTCGAATTTTTCGGAGATTCCGGTGTGGCACATTGAGGGAGGGAAGTCAGCGGTGTCCATTCTGCTGCACTTTCAGTTGCGGCCGGATCCGCTGGCGCACTGAAGTGCGATAGCGCAGGCTGGGTGCTGCGGTGTTCTCCGGGCTTTGTAGCGCTCGCCTTCAGGCGAGCATCTTGGGTACATCGGATGCCCGCCTGAAGGCGGGCACTACAAGTAACGGATAATGGTTTTTTTTAAGAGGCCTCAGCCTGCGGAGGTTTGTTGTTGCTTGGACTAAAACCCGCAGGCTGAAGTCCGCGCCACTTAGGCTAGTCCTTCTATGATTCGAATGTCGCGTTCTGCTGCGCCGTCCAGGACGCGGCACGCCGCCTGGTAGGCGGGGCTTTCGAACGTGGTGGTGGCCTGCTGCACGCTTTCGAACTCGATGACGACGGTGCGCATGCTCTTTCCTGCTTCGTAGGTTTTCGACGGTAGGCCACGGCCGAGAAAGCGGCCGCCGCCGCCCTGGATTGCGGGACCTGCGAGCTTCGCATATTCAGCTACTTTGTCTGCGTTCGAAATCGTCCGGTAAAAACAAATCCAGTATCCTTTTGCCATGGGTCGCTCCTGAGGAAAATTTTTTGTTGCATCGCCGCTGGTTCCTCGCAGGGAAGTGCGACGGACAGCTTTGCTCATTCACGGAATATATTTCTTCGATTGGAAAGTCTAGCGTTTCTGAACGAATGCCGCAAGAAGGCTCGGTTTCCTGTGACCGGAGCTTCCACAGAGCCGCCCGCGCGATGGAATCAATCGCTACGTTTCACCACTTTCGGGATCACGTTTACAGCTCATCTTCTTAAGGAAACGCCAAGAAGGATCTGGCTGGCGACAGGCTGGTCTACGTTGAACGCCGGAATAAATTTCCAGCTTGCGGTAGAGCGCAGCAGTTGCTCATCCACCTTTTCCGCATTCCCCACGGATTCGACGGACCTAACTTTTCCCGCGGAATCGATAACCAGTTTTAATGTGGATTCGATTTGTGCCAACTGCTGATCCTTCGCGGTTAATGGAGGCTCCCGTTCCATGAGAATTGCTCTAGGCGGGATGATCGGCAGTGCGACTTTTGCGTCCTTGGGGCTAACTCCCGGGGTTTGAGAAACAACCACGGTACCGTCAAAAATTTTTACGGAGACCCGGCGGCCAGGATGCGTGACGGTCAACGCTCCGTCCACTTGAGAACGTATTCCGCGAGCGCGCAAATTTAAAAGGGCAGTTCGGATTCGATCGACATCGGATGGCGGCCACATTTCCTGCAAAGAGCGCCACGCGTCCTGTTCGCGACCGCTATAGAGATAAGACCAGACGATCTCCAGTATTTTCATTTTTGCGCTGCGCAACCGGCTTCGCGTCACAGGTGACAATCCAGCGGAAGGATCGAGCTTGCCGTCGCTGTGTTTAAAATCATCCAGGTCCCGCGGATCCAGTTTGGCGCGCTCTAGGCTTATTTTCTGGTCAAAATAAGGCCGGAACTCCGAACTCACATCGAGAAGCCGCTTCCGCGCGAATCGCAGGACGATGGGCGGCGCAAAATCCAGATCGGATAATTTCAGATTTTCGAAACCGTCCACGACTGCCGCATCATCCGTCCAGATTTCGACTCGTCCGTCCAGATCGGTGTCCGCCGCACCGAAGAATTCGCCACCCGAAATTCTGCGCAATAAAACCGGAGGTTGCTTCAAGGAATAAATTTCGTACCCCATGCAGCACTCGGTTTTCGATTGCTTCACCTGCAGCGCGACGACAGGCACACCCATGCCCAGGTCCACACCGAGCGCGTCAATGTCCAGTTCAGAAGCCGCGGAGGTAAGCACGAGAGTTTGATCGACCCAGCTGAGAGACGCATCGCAGACTCGCGCGGCGAGTTCCTTATTTCTTCCCGCGCCCACGTGCACTGTAACGCCCGTGAAAAATTCCGCGCTGAATTCACCGACCCCGTCGCGACAGAGGATATCGCGGTTTTGAGCATGGCACGCACTTGCGGCCAGGAAGAAAAATAAAAATAGAGATAACCCGACGTTCCATCGCGTTTTGAAATGTGCGCGGAGAAATTGGCGGGATGTTGTCATGATGCGAATTCGCCTCACGCATGGCGGTACGGCGCGTACTGTTTCTGCATCCGCGCGAGTTGCATATAGCTTCATGACCAGCCGTACTTTCGACCGAGGCCGCGGACGAATGTCAAAGGGACCGTTTTACGGGCACGGCCCGTTTACAGTTTCAGCAATTTGACGAGCGTCCCACCGAGAATGGCTTCCTTCTGGGCGTCGCTCAGGTACGATGCGTTCAAAACCAAATCCACATTGGAGTGCCAGACGAATGGCATGTCCGTTCCAAACACGACCTGGCCTGAGCCGACCTCTGCAGTGAGATGCCGCAATCCCTCATCCAATATGATGATGGTATCGACCAGCACCTGAGTTTTTAAATATTCGCTTGGATGTTTTTTGTTCAGGCAATCGGCGTTGGGCCGCACCTCACAGGCAATTTCCGTGCGCCCGAGGTAAGAAGGCAGGAAGCCGCCCGCGTGCGCCGCGCAAATGGTTAAGTTAGGGAAGCGATCGAACATTCCGTTGACAATCATGCGCGTGAGAAAAATCGTGGTCTCCAGCGGATTGCCGATGATGTTGCTCAGATCGCCTCGCCCCTTCCAGCCATCCTGCTTGATCACGTTTTCGGCGCCCTGCGGATGCATGAAAACCATCACCCCCAGTTCCTGCGCCTTGGCCCAGAAGGGATCGTACTTGGGCAAGGAAATATCTTCGCCCTGCACGTGCCCGCCAATCGCGGCGCCGCGCGCGCCCAGTTTTTTTACCGCGTATTCAAGTTGCTCGGCGGCGAGATCCGGAAATTGCAGCGCGACGGACGAAAGGCCCACATAGCGGTCCGGATGAGCGTTCACCCATTCCGCCATTTTTTCATCGTGCAGCTTTACAATTTTTGCCGCGAGGTCACGATCGGCCGCGTAAAACCAGAATCCGTTGAGACTCAGCACCTGAACATCAATGCCCAGTTCATCGATAGCGCGAATGCGCTCTGGCCCCATCAGGTTTGGTCCACGCGCGCGCGGCCCTGCGTTTGGCGCGAGAGGAGTATCCTTCACGATGTCCCACACTTCTGGAAAAACGCAGTGGGCATGTACGTCCACTACCTTGATGCGCTTGCCGCCAATGGAAACTTCGCGGCGTTTTACGGGAGCAGCGGTTGCGGCCGCGCCTTGGAGCGCAGCCTTGGCAAGTGTGTTTCCCGTCAGCAATGCGCCCGTGGTCGCGCCCACAACCGTTTTCAGAAAGTCTCGACGATTCCTCATGGCCTGCTCCGTTCCATTTCCCCGGAATTGGGCAGCTCGCACAGACTCCGCCAGCGGGGATCCAAGAAATTTATTCGTATTCCGTATAACAATCTGCTTGAAGTGCGGTAAGTAAACCTCTTGGCGTGTCGGAAGTCAAGAAGGTAGACTCACTACCTAAGTTCGACGGACGCGGGATGGATTTGAGTTTCATATTTTAAGAATGGCCCTAATCTTAATTCAGCAGGTCCACGATGATCGACAAATCTGAATCACCAAATTGTTTGGAACGGTCGACGAGAAGACAGGCCATCGCCGGCGGTGCTATCGCGTTGGGTGGGGCCCTCGCGAAGCTTTTGGCTTAACGTCGCGGCGAAGATGCGGCCTTTGTTCATTCAGGAGGACGCTCTTGCTATGCTATATTCAAGTGTCGGTGTGAATGAAAGAATATGGGCAAACTGCGCATTTCCATTGTGGAATTCCTGAATACGGCGCCGCTCGTCTGGGGATTTACCGACGGGCCACTGGCGGGCAAATACGATCTTTCGTTTGCCGTGCCGTCGCGGTGCGCGGAAGATTTGCGCGCCGGGCGCGCCGACGTCGGCATCATTCCGTCTATCGAATATCAGCGCATGGAGAATGTGGTGGCGCTGCCGGGAATGGCGATCGCTTCCAAACAGGAAGTTCGCAGCCTGATCGTCGTATCCAAAGTGCCGATCGAGATGGCTCAGACGTTCGCGCTGGATACAAATTCCCGCAGCACGGTCGGCCTTGCCCGCATTCTTAGCCAAAAGCACTGGAATATCGATCCTGAATTTATCGACATGCCGCCCGATGCGAACTCGATGCTCGCCCGTGTGGATGCGGCGCTGTTGATCGGGGATCCCGCATTGCGAGTACGGCTTCAGATTGATGCGCTGCAGGCGAAGACTCCGTCGGGAGACGGTTGCTGCGGTTACGCGGATGAGCATCCAATAAAAGGCATCGAAACTTTATTCGTTTATGACATGGCGCAGCAGTGGCGTGAAATGACCGGACTGCCTGCCGTGCTGGCCATCTGGGTGGCGCGCCGGGGAGTGATCACTCCCGAAATGACTGAAGATTTCCAGGCTTCTCGCGAATATGGCCTCGCGCACATCAACGATATTGCCGAGGGCGCCGCGCTGAAACTTGATCTTCCGCCGCGCGAACTGGAGCGCTACCTGACCGACAACATAG
>Ga0075522_10003257_pt1 | contig 11862 bp, 14 predicted proteins | sample NGEPerA_FD_74796 | JGI IMG/M metagenome (GOLD analysis project Ga0075522, IMG submission 74796) | Arctic peat soil microbial communities from the Barrow Environmental Observatory site, Barrow, Alaska, USA - NGEE PermafrostL2-A | ecosystem: Environmental > Terrestrial > Soil > Wetlands > Peat ... | reverse complement strand
GAAGCATCGCGCAGTCGGAGCGACTGGTTGACGGGCGCGCTAAAAGCCTGACGCGTTCGCCAGCAGGTCGGTCATGGGAGTCGCGTCAGCGGCGCGACCGAGGCGGCCGACACCGAGGCGATCCTCCAGCGTGGCCAGCAGTGAATAGTGGTCGTAGGACACGCTGCTGGTGAGCGTCGCGGCGTGAGGATGGATGGCGAGCGTCAACACGTGGTTGCCGGCACCCCCAGCCTCATCCCAGGTGATCAGCAGTAGCCCGTTCTGCTGCCACGCAGAGGTTGCGAGGATGGTGGGAACGGTCTGCGACAGCCACTGGTCGGCGGTCGTCTCTGAGCAGTCGTGGCCGTCATGGCACAGTCCAGGCGTGATCCACACGAAGTTGGGGACGTTGCCGGTCATGTCGCTTGCGAACTGAGTGAAGGGAACCACCTGCTTAGGGCAGCCGCCTCCGTAGTAGGCGAAAGGGTTGTGCTTGACCGCGTAGGGATACGTGTCCCTGAGGCAGCCGTTCGTCATGCCTTCCATGTATGCGCGCCAGCTGGTGCCCGCTGCCGTCAACTGTTCGCCGAGGCCGCCTGCGGGCAGCTGGTGGTAGTTGTCGTCGCCGATGCCCCAGGTGCTGCCAGAGGTTATGGCGAGGTAATTCGGAAGGCTCGGGCTGGCAACGCTGTGATAGTTGGTGGCGGTCGGGTACTCGGCCGCCAGCTGCGAGACGTATTGCCCTGAGAGAGCCTGGTTGTAGGTGTGATTCTCCATCACGATCACGAAGACGTGAGTTGCGGATGCCTGGGTCGGCGATGGGGACGGAAAGGCGCTGGGGGTCGGCGATGCCGAAGGTGCTGCTGTCGGGGGTAGTTGGGCCGCCGGGTGTGCGCACGCGCTGAGCACGAGGATCGACAGCGCCAGGGTTGACACCTTCACCTGCTTTCGACACTACGATCCGATCCTGTGAGATTGCTTGGAGGTCCGTGGGAGATGGCCCTGAGGCCGGAGCGAGGTGGCAGGATCACCTCACTTCGGTTGCGCGGTAAAGAGCTTCTCGATCAAGGGATCGGTGTGGACGACCCGGCTGCCGACGGCTTCGTGGCCGCCGGAGCGTGGGGCTGGGACGAGATGGTGCCCACCGTCGACGCCGCCACCTACCCAGGGCCCGGTGCCTGGGCCGGGAGGCAGCTACCTGACCATGGGGAGGCGTGGCGCCTGCGGTGGACGGTGCTGGAGGACGGTGACTATGCCGGCACCATGGAGTGCGCCGGCCGGGCGCTGCCATGGAGGCTGCGTCGCAAGATCGAACTGACCGAACGTGCAGTGCGATTGGCCTACACCTATCGCAATGACGGCGTCCATCCGCTGTACGCGTACTGGTGCGCCCATCCCCTGTTCCGCTTCGAGGCCGGAATGGAGATCGGCCTCGAAGGTGGAGACCGGCTGGCCGGCCTGGCCGCCGCGACGAGCACGAAACGCTTCCTGCGGCGGGGATCTGTGGATCGGGTCCGCCTCGCGTGGAAATCCGGAGCTGCGGTGGAGGTCGCGTGGGACCCAGGCGTCACGCCTTACGTTGGCGTCTGGGTGTGCAACGGCGACCTCGGGGGATATCGCCAGATCGCCATCGAGCCGGCTACAGGCGGGGGAGACCGTCCCCATCTCGCCGTGCCACCTCCGCTTCTCGAGCCGGGCGAAACGCTCGAATGGTGGGTCGAAATCCGGGACTCTCGCTAGCCCACTCTAAACTGACACTATGGCCAAGTTGCTCGGATTGCGGTGTCGCGAATGCGGTGCGGAGTATGAGCTGCAGGCGACACATGTCTGCGAGATGTGCTTTGGGCCTCTGGACGTCGTGTTCGACTACGCCGCCATGAAGAAGCGGGTGACGCGCGAACGCATCGAGCAGGGGCCCCCCTCGATGTGGCGCTATCGCGACCTGCTTCCGATCGAGGATTCGACTCCTGTCGTGAGCCTGGGCGAGGGCTTGACTCCGCTGGTGAAGGCGGATCGGCTTGGCGCTGAGCTTGGCCTGCGCAACCTCTATCTGAAGAACGACAGCATGAACCCGACCAACTCGTTCAAGGATCGCGTGGTGTCGGTCGCGATCAGCTGGGCCCGCGCCAACGGGTTCGAGACCATCGCCTGCGCGTCCACCGGAAACCTTGCCAACTCGGTCGCAGCCTATGCAGCTCGCGCCGGGCTGGAGTGCTTCGTCTTCATCCCCGTCGATCTCGAGCCGGCCAAGATCGTCAGCATCAGCGTCTTCGACCCCAACGTGGTCGCAGTCCGCGGAAACTACGACGAAGTGAACCGCCTGTGCAGCCAGCTCGTCGAGTCGACGCCCTGGGCGTTCTGCAACATCAACATCCGCCCGTTCTATGCCGAAGGCTCCAAGACCGTCACCTTCGAGACGGTGGAGCAGCTTGGCTGGAAGCTCCCTGACGAGATCATCATCCCGATCGCCAGCGGCTGCCAGTTCGTCCGTCACCGCCAGGCCGTCCACGAGCTGATGGACCTCGGCCTCGTCAATGGAGACCGCGTGCCGAAGTTCACAGGCGCTCAGGCGCTTGGCTGCGCCCCCGTCTACAACGCGTTCCATTCGGACACGCCCGAGCGAGTGCTACCTGTCAAGCCCGACACGATCGCACGCTCGATCGCGATCGGTAATCCGTCGGACGGGATGTACGTCAACCGGATTGCGCTTGCCACGGGCGGGGTCGTGGAAGCGGTTACCGAGGAGGAGATCGTCCAGGGCATCCGGCTGCTCGCCCGCACGGAGGGCATCTTCACCGAGACCGCTGGAGGAGTGACCATCGGCGTGCTCGCAAAGCTGGCGCGGGCAGGTCGGTGGAACGGTGACGAGGTGGTGGTCGCCTACGTGACAGGACACGGCCTCAAGACCGCCGATGTGCTGGCCTCGGTGGACGGTCACGCCAGGCGCGTGGAAATAGAACCGACTTTAAAATCGTTTCGCGAGAAGGTGAACTTTTAGAAATGCCCCAATTCCGCATTCCAGGCCCGCTTCGGCGGCTTTCGGACGGCCAGATCACGGTCGAAGTCGTAGCGACTGATCTCGGCGCGGCCATCGACGCGCTCGACGCTCGCTACCCGGGCTTCAAAGATCGGCTGCTCGACGAGAAAGGCGAGCTGCGGCAGTTCGTCAACGTCTACCTCAACGACGAGGATGTGCGCCTGGGGCAAGGGCTCAAGGCGAAGGTCACCGAGAAGGACGAGATCTCGATAGTGCCGGCTGTGGCGGGGGGCCGTGGGTAGGCGGCGGCTGAAGCTCATCTTTGGGCCGGCTATGGTCAAGGAGCCGGTTATCTACCAGCTTGGCAAGCAGTTTGACATCGTCACCAACATTCGCCGGGCTGACGTCACGCGCGACCAGGGATGGGTCCTTCTCGAGATCACGGGAGAGGCCGACGAACTCGACCGAGGCGTCGTTTATCTCGAATCGCGAGGAGTCAAGGTCGAGCCCGCCGAGGGAGACCTGGTCGAATAGCGAGCTGCTCGTCGACAGACCGATCTCTATAACATTGCGGCCGCTATGAAGATCGCTGTTGCGATGTCCGGTGGGGTCGATTCCTCGGTCGCGGCCGCGCTCCTCCAGGCGCAGGGTCACGACGTCGTGGGCATCACCCTTCAGCAGTGGCCGCGCGGCGAGTCGGAGGAATCGGCCCGAAACGGCGGGTGCTGCTCGTTGTCGGCTGTCGAGGACGCGCGGCGGGTGTCTTCGCTGCTCGGCATTCCCTACTACTGCTGGAACCTCGAGAAGGAGTTCGGCGAGAGGGTGATCGAGCCGTTTCACCGGGACTACCTCGAGGGCCGAACGCCAAATCCCTGCATCCGCTGTAACGCATTCGTGAGGTTCGACCTGATGCTTGAGCGCGTGCTCGAGCTCGGCTTCGAAAAGCTCGCCACCGGCCACTATGCCCGAATCCTCGAGGGAACCACCGGGCCCGATCTGCATCAGGGAGTGGATCCTGCCAAGGATCAGTCCTACATGCTCTACCACCTCGACCGCCAGCGGCTTGCGCGCATCCTTTTTCCGCTCGGCGCCATGAACAAGCGCGAGGTGCGTGAGCACGCTCGGGAGTTTGGGCTGCCAGTCGCAGACAAGGCTGAGAGCCAGGAGATCTGCTTCGTCCCGCGGGGGGAGACGGCTCGCTACCTGGCCGCGCGGCTGCCGGTTCGCACCGGTGCTGTTGTCAACTCCGCGGGTCGCGAGCTCGGAACCCACAGTGGCACTGCCGTGTACACCGTCGGGCAGCGCAGCGGTTTTGGCGACCTGCGTGAAGCCGGTCCGTGGTACGTGCTCAGGATCGATGCGCCCTCGAACACGTTGGTGGTCGGCCGTCGACAGGAGCTCGAAACGCGAGAGGTGGCGTTGCGCGACGTGACGTTTGTCGACAACTCGGTGGTAGAACCCGTCCGGTGCGAGGCGCGACTGCGCTATCACGCAGACCCGATCCCAGCCGTCTACAGTTCCGGCCGGCTCAGTCTCGACGAGCCCTTCCTGGGCGCTGCCCCCGGGCAGGCAGCGGTGCTCTACTCGGGCAGCCGGGTGTTGGGCGGAGGGATCATCGCCTCGGCCACGGCTTAGCAGTTGATCGATACCCAGCGCTTGATCATCCGGCTGCCTGAAATCGACGACGTCCCAGAGGTCATCCGCTACTACGGTGAGAACCGCGCCCACCTTCAGCCATTCTCTCCGACCTTTGCACCCGATTTCCTGGATCGGACCACCTGGGTCGAGCAGGTTCGGGTCCGAGCGCGCGAGCTGGTCTCCGGTGAGTCATTTCGCGGGTTCCTGTTTGTACGCTCCGCGCCGCGGCGCATCGTCGGCAATCTCAACCTGACGCAGGTGCATCGGGGCGCGTTCCAGTCGTGCGTGCTCGGCTACAACCTGGCGCTTGACGAGCAGGGCAAGGGCTATATGACCGAGGCGGTAGCCGCTGCGGTGGGGTTCGCCTTCGGCACCTGGAGGCTGCACAGGGTCGCTGCGGGCTACATGCCCAGGAACACCCGGAGCGCCGCTGTGCTGGAACGTTGCGGATTCAAGGTGGAGGGCCGCGCGAGCGCCTACCTCCTGATCAACGGCACCTGGGAGGACCACACGCTGACCGCCATCACGAATCCGGACTTCAAACTCCCTATGCCGCCCGCCGGAGCATAGAATCGCGGCGTGCCGACCGTCCGGGAGGTCATGAGCACGACCCTGCACACTGTGAGTCCGACGACCACCGTTGGTGAGGCGGTGGCCCTCATGGCGCGTCACCGAATCGGTTCGACCATGGTGATGAACGGCACCCGGCTCGCCGGCATCTTCACCGAGCGCGACACGGTGCGGGCTATATCCCAGTCGCACGATGCGCCGGCCCACGAGGTCTCCTCCTGGATGACCCGCAACCCGATCACAGTGGGGCCGGACGTCGAAGCCGAAGTTGCGCTGGAGACCATGCTCAGCAAAGGGTTCCGCCACCTCCCGGTGACCGAAGGCGACGAGGTGATCGGCATTGTCTCGATCCGAGACCTGGCAGGTTAGCGAGACCCATCTAAGCCGCCATGCCGGCGTTGCGGAGGCGCAAGGATCGGCATTGGAAGTCGTTGTGACGGGCGATGTTTCGTCGTGGGTGCCGCCACGTGGCCCAGACGAAGCTGAGTTTGCAGGGGGTCGACGAGCAGCCGTTCTGGTTGGCTGAGACTGGGGTTGAACCGGAACCGCTTCTGGTCGCGCCGAAGGCGACCCAGCTTCGCTATGACACGCGTCCGTGGCTGGCCGAGGAAGAGCCGAGGAAGCGGCGGCGACGGCGCCCACGCCCACGCTCCCCATCTCCACTCCACGGCGTGTCAACGGAAGAGGTGCTCGAGGCGCTGGGTTCCTCGTTCAGCCCCACCGAGCTCGACTGGGAGCTCGTGGGCGTCAGCTTTGTGTACGTCGACCTGGGCCCGGCGACGCCCGCAGATCTGCCTTCCGACAGGATGCTCGACGAGCCACCCTGGGCGGCCGAGGCGCGGGTGGCACCAGCTGACATGCCTCAACCCGCCGGCATCGCTCCAGTGTCCGACCACGTCATCGCTCGCAGAAAGCAGCATGAGTGGGTGCGCGAGCATGACGAGATCATGGCCGCCCTGGGCGCTCTCACCTGGGACGGCTACCGCGCGCTGATCGCCGATATTTTCCGGCGGGAAGGTTACGACGTGTTTGGTGGCGAAGGGCCGGACGCGGATGTCATTGACATGGAGGTCGTGCGAGGCTCCGAAAGGATGCTGGTCAACTGTCAGATTCGAGGCGTCGGCGAAGTCGGCGTCGAGCCCCTCAGCGAGATGGAGGAGGTCGTCCGCCGCAGCGGGGCGGACGGCGTGTTCATCATCTGCGACGGTGACTTTGCACCCGACGCGTGGTCTCGGGCGCAAGGGCAGGCGCTCATCCTCATCGATCGCGAGACGCTTCTCGGCCTCGTCCTCGACTTCACATTGGGGGCGGGCCCGGAGAAAGGCCTGGGATCACGGTTGCGCCGGCTGCTATCGACTTTTCAACCGCGCTCCCGCCAGTTGGCGACCTAGCGATCAATCTGTAGCGTTAGCGCCGCCCGGCGGTCGGCGTCGGTGGAACGTTTCCCAGCCCACGTAAACTGAGCAATTCTCCAATCACTGGGTTTTCCGCGACTTCGTCGCTAGAGCGCGTCCCAGAACTGTGCAAGGAGTGATTCCGCCTTGGGTCTGCTGGCGTTGCGGCGATACCTGCCCTACCTGCGGCCGTACATCGGCCTCGTGGCGATCTTCGCGATCGCGCAGCTTGGAAGTCTGGCTGCGTCAGCGTCGATACCGAAGGTCATCCAGAACATCATCGACGGGCCGATCACGCACCACCAGCTGAGTCAGATGCTGCCCATGGCGAGCTTGCTGATCGGCATCGGGCTCCTCGAGTTCGTCTTCATCTTCCTGCGCCGCAACTACTCAGGCGTGGCGTCGCTGCGAATGGAGACCGACCTCCGCGACGACTTCTATGCACACCTGCAGAACCTGCACGTGGCATTCCACGACAACTGGCAGTCAGGCCAACTGCTGTCCCGGGCGATCTCCGACATCGCCACCGTGCGCCGATTCGTGAGCTTCGGCTTGATCTGGTTCCTACAGACGATCGTCACCTTCGCGGTCGTGTTCGTGCTGATGTGGAGCCTGGACTGGCGGCTCGCCATCGCCGTCGTCGTCTGCATGCTGCCGATCGCCTATTTCTCCAACCGGTTTCACGACAAATACAAGGTCATCGCGCGCCGGCAGCAGGACCAGCAGGGGGACCTCACCACGATCATCGAGGAGATGGCGACGGGCGTACGCATCATCAAGGCGTTCGGCCGCATGCAGCTGATTCAGGATCGCTACGAGAAGCAGGCCGGACTTTTGCGCGCCACCAGCCTGGAGGGGATCGCCGCACGAGCGCTCGTGTGGACCCAGCTCACCTTCTTGCCCAACGTGTCGCTCGTCGTGGTGCTGCTGCTCGGGGGCATCAATGTCATCCAGGGCACGCTGACGATCGGCGGCCTGGTCGCTTTCATGAACTACGTTTTCATGCTGGCCTGGCCGATGGACGCCATCGGCTGGGTGCTCTCGATGAGCGAGGAATGCAGGACGGCATCCGAGCGCTTGAACGAGGTGTTGGACTCGCGTCCCGAGATCGCCGACAGGCCGGCGGCGAGATCGATGGAGCGCTGCACCGGGCGGATCGAGTTTCGAGGCGTCGGCTTCAAATATCCAGGCTCGGACCAATGGATCCTGAGGGATCTCAACCTATCGATCGAGCCGGGCGAGACGGTGGGCCTGGTCGGCCGCACCGGGAGTGGCAAGACCACGCTCGCTTACCTGCTGCCGCGACTCTATGACGTTGCTGAGGGCCAGGTGCTCATTGACGGCGTCGACGTACGGGACATTCACCTCCGCTCCCTTCGCTCGCACATCGGTGTTGCCTTCGAAGACCCCATCCTGTTCTCTGCCTCGGTTCACGAGAACCTGGTGATGGGCCGTTCCGTGGTCGAGGATTCAGAGCTCAAACGCGCGATCGAGGTGGCCCAGGCGGGCTTCATCTGGGATCTGCCGTGGGGTCTCGAGACGCGCGTCGGCGAGCAGGGTTACACACTATCGGGTGGCCAGCGGCAGAGGCTTGCCCTTGCGCGTGCCGTGCTCGGCAGGCCGCAGATCCTGGTCCTCGACGACCCTCTGTCATCCGTCGATGTGCACACGGAGGCTCTGATCGAGGAGTCGCTGGCGACGATGCTGGAAGGAGTCACCGCGCTGCTCGTTGTGCACAGGCCATCGACGCTCGCTCTCGCCGATCGGGTGGCCCTGATCGATGGCGGCACGGTCGTCGCGACCGGCACGCATACCGAGCTGATGAAAACAAACGACCTCTATCGCGCCCTGCTGTCCCAGGAGTACGACCTCTCAGAACGAGCTTCAGCATGAACGTGGTCGCTCCGGCCGACCGATGGCGCGGCGTGGCTGCCGAGGAGGTCGATGAGTTCTCGGCCAGCGTCGCAGGCCTGTTGCGCAAGCGAAGCCGGCGTCTCCTTGCCGGCCTCGCACACCCCTATCGGTGGCAGCTTGCCCTGGCGGGTGCGCTGATCATCATTCGCTCAGCGGCCTACCTCTCGATTCCATACCTCGTCGGGCTCGGCATCGACCGCGGCATCCGGCCCGGAGCAAGCGGCAACGTGGCCGCCCTGTCCCAGGTGGTGGCCGCGCTGCTCGGGGTCCTTGTACTCAACGCGGCCGCTAACTACGCGTTTCTGCGCCTGTCCGGGCGCATCGGACAAGACGCCTTGCTGGACTTGAAGAAGATGCTGTTCGCGCACGTCCAGGAGCTCTCGATCTCCTTCTACGAGCGCTATACGTCCGGGCGAATCATCTCCCGGCTCACCTCCGACATCGATGCCCTCAACGAGCTCCTGGCAACAGGCCTGACATCGGCGATCACGTCGGTGCTGTCCGTCGTCGCGATCACGGTCATTCTCCTGCATCTCGACGCTCGCCTCGGCCTCGTCACCCTGGTGGCGATGCCATTGGTGCTCGGGCTGACCGCCTGGTTTCGCCACAACTCCGCGCACTCGTACCGCGCGGTACGCCGGGCAATCGTCCTGGTGATCGTGCATTACGTCGAGTCGTTGGGCGGCATCCGCGCCGTGCACGCGTTCCGGCGAGAACCGCGCAACCAGGAGATCTTCGAGGACGTCAACGGCCGCTACCGCGACGCCAACATCTGGTCCAACCGGCTGGCATCGACATTCGGCCCTGGGATCACCCTGCTCGGTCGCCTGACGACCACCTCGGTCCTTGTTTTCGGTGGATACCTGGTCGTGGAGGGTCAGCTCACACTCGGCGTGCTGACCGCATTCGTCCTCTATCTGAGGCAGTTTTTCGAGCCCATGCAGGACCTCTCGCAGTTCTACAACACCTTCCAGGCCGCGGGCGCTGCGTTGGAAAAGCTGGCAGGCGTCATCGAGGAAACGCCAACTGTGGCGGAGCCGTCAGCGCCCCTCACTTTGGGCGAGATCAAGGGCTCGATCGCTTTCGAAGGAGTGACCTTCGCGTACCGCGACAAGGCGGTGCTGCATGAGATCGATCTCGTCATACCCGCCGGCCAGATCGTTGCGCTGGTGGGGGAGACCGGTGCCGGCAAGACGACCATCGCGCGCCTGATCGCCCGCTTCTACGACCCCACGGTGGGGCGGCTGACGCTCGACGGCGTCGACCTCCGGTCCATCGGCGTTGCCGAGCTGCGCCGCGCGATCGTCGTCGTCACGCAAGAGAGCTTCCTGTTCTCGGGCACGGTGGGTGACAACCTGCTGTTTGGACGCCCCGATGCCACGCGTGACGAGATGATTGCCGCCGCTCGCGCGATCGGGGCACACGACTTCATTAGCGCTTTGCCAAACGGCTACGACACGGACGTCAGGCGCCGGGGCGTGCGACTCTCGTCAGGCCAGCGGCAGCTGGTCGCCTTCGCACGCGCGTTCCTTGCTGATCCGCGGGTGCTGATCCTGGATGAGGCGACGTCGTCTCTGGACCTACCCTCTGAGCGCCTCGTGCAGCACGCGCTGCGCACGCTGCTGCGGGGGCGGACGGCGATGATCATCGCCCACCGCCTTTCCACCGTCGACATCGCCGACCGCGTGCTGGTGATCGACGCCGGCAGGGTCGTCGAGGACGGAGCCCCGACCGACCTGCGCGAGGAGAGCGGCCGCTACGGCTCCCTGCACCGAGCATGGCTGCAGTCGCTCGCGTGAGAAACCCTCAAACGTAAAAGCGGCGCCAGCTCACCGTTGTGAACCCGAGTCGCGACAGGATCGGTTCGGACATCGAGCCGCCCCAGACGACCAGGCCGGGCGCTCCTTCGCGGCGCGCGATCTCCAGCCGGGCGGCGACCAGCGCCCGGTACACGCCCTGGCCGCGGAACTTGGGCCGCACCGAACCTCCGTTGATGGTTGCGCCGCGCGAAGGAAAGAGGGTCAACGAGCCCGCCCCGGCCGGCTCGCCGTGCACCGTCGCCAGCAATAGTCTCCGGTTGCCCGAGGCAACGCTGTTGACACGCCGGCGCTCCTGCATCGCCACGACGTCCGGATCGTCGCCCGGCCGTTCGCCCGCGAAGGCCTCGGCTGCGACGGCGTCGGCTGCCCTGAAGGTCGCGGTGTCCGCGAGCGCATCGTGGAACTCGAGGCCAGGTACATCGGGAACCTCGAGGCCGCCGGACTCGGCAAGCACCATCACTGCCGCCTCCTCGCCGTGCGGGTCGGGAGTGAATCCGTGCTCGGCAAGCCGGGCTGCGAAATCGGGTGGCGTGGTTCCCGGATCGAGAATCCATGCGAAGGGCAGGTTCCGGCCGGCGAACTTGGCCTTCGCTTTGTCGATGAGGTCGCCGGCCTCCTCGGTGCTGCAGCGTATCCACGAGACGTTGTTCGGTCCGGCGATAGGGAAGTCGGGGACAAGAGTCATCTGACAGCGCGGGTTCGCTATGACCTCGACGCCCGGGGACGGTTCTGCCCGTTGGTTTTTGGCGAACTCGATAAGCGATACTGCCGCCATGGCTCAATTCTGGCTGGCTGCTCGACGCTGGAACGCGCTTCGCGTCGCAGCATCAGGGCTCGGCCTGGCCGTCGCGCTCATGGTGGGCGCCTATGCGTTCAGCGCGATCGAGTCGCGTGCGACGCTCGGCGGCGTCGTGGCCGCGCTCGCCGCGGTCGCTATTGCCGGTTCCGGGCTCCTGTATGCTTTCCGGCTTGGAGCCGGCTTCGTCGATTAGCCGGTAACCGACCACTCTCACCAACCACGGAGTGCCGATGGACTCCCTCCACGCGATCGGCTTCTACGTGTCCGCCGCACTCTCTGTGGCCGGCGGGCTCTCTGTAGCATTCCTGTCCGATCGCCCACGACGCGGCCTGGCGCTTGCTGTGTCCGCGGTCGGTGTTGCCGGCATCTACCTCTCGCTGTCGGCTGGATTCGCCGCCGCCGTCGCCCTCGTCTGCTACGGCGGATGCGCGCTGCTTCTGGCGGGCGCCAGCTATCGTGCCGTGGAGGTCGTGGTCGGCGTGCGCTGGCGTCAGCTGGGCGCCGTCGCGGCGGCCGCCCTGATGGCGGTCCTGGGTTACGCCGCGTTCCGGGGCGACTTTGCTCACGCAACCTATTTCGGCGGCCCCTTCGGCAGCGCAGCACTGGGGCGGCAGCTCTTCGCGCACGACGCGCTCGCCGCAGAGGCTGTGGCGGCAATGGTGCTGGTAGCGCTCGTCGGCGCCACCTTGGCCTGGCACGCCAGGGATCGCCCTAGATGACGCCAGGCTTGGTTGCAGTCTTCTTCGTGGCCGCCGCATTGGTGGGGGTCGG
>Ga0075522_10003256_pt1 | contig 11864 bp, 7 predicted proteins | sample NGEPerA_FD_74796 | JGI IMG/M metagenome (GOLD analysis project Ga0075522, IMG submission 74796) | Arctic peat soil microbial communities from the Barrow Environmental Observatory site, Barrow, Alaska, USA - NGEE PermafrostL2-A | ecosystem: Environmental > Terrestrial > Soil > Wetlands > Peat ... | reverse complement strand
CGCAACTCGTCGCGCAGGCGCGGGAAGAAAAGCAGTTCCAGATTTTCATCGGATTCGCCGATGATCGCGCCGAGATCGGCTTCAAAAATTTTTCGCGGGCGGGTTTCGATGGTTTCGCCGGACGCGCTTAAGCCGAGGTTGCGCAAGACTTTTTCCAGCGCCTGGGCAAATTCGCCGACGGTGACGGTGTGCCGTTCGAGTTCGATCTTGAAATAATGAAACACGGACGCGGCGGCGTGCCGCAGTGTTTCGGGGTCGAGCGCGCTGGCGGAATCGCCGATGAGTTCGACCGAAATCATTTCGGGCACGCACGGAATGCTTTCGCCGTTGGCGAGTTGGAAAAATAAACAGCCGGAACGAAGTGCGATCATTTGTCAGCCTCCAATTTTTGGACTTCGGAAACGAAGTCGGTTGCTTCCTGAAACCGGCGATACACGCTGGCGAAGCGGACGTAGGCGACTTCGTCAATTTCGCGCAAACCGTCCATGACCATCTTGCCGATGAATTCACCGGGAACTTCATTTTCAAATTTAGCGGTCACGACGGCGACGATATGGTCCACCAAATCTTCCATCGCTTTGGGCGTGACGGGACGCTTTTGGCAGGCTTTTTTGAGGCCGGCCAGAAGTTTTTCACGCGAAAATTCTTCGTGCCGCCCGTCGCGTTTGAGCACCATCAAGCCTTCGTGCTCCAATTCTTCATAAGTCGTGAAACGATGCCCGCACGCTTCACATTGACGACGGCGGCGGATGGTTGCGCCTTCGCGTGAAGAACGCGAATCAATCACCTTATCGTTTTGACTATTGCATTTAGGGCAACGCATAAACCACTTCTAATGGTAGTCCCACGTTTGTAACATACAAAGTTTTGTGGTGTCAAGCGGAGGTTATTCACAAAATATAGCGCCGATTTTGATAATTGAGAATGAGAAATTTGAAAGAATGACTGCGGAAAAATTGAGAATCTTGCAAAAATTATTATTCTACAATCTTAAAAACTTCGTAACTGTGCGGCAGCAGATGCACTTTGAAGGAAATCCTGTTTTCTTCGTCGTCCTGTCCGCGCCGACGCGACCATTGCGTTTCGGCTGGCATCTGTCCGTCAAGGGTTTCGCTCGTCACAAGATTTTTTAAGTGGGTGAAATTTCCGGCGACGGAAACTTTCACGTCGGTTTCCGTTGGCAGATAAGATTCCACGATGAACGTGTTGTTGTCGTAAGCGAACAGCGCGACTTGCGCCGGGCCGTCCACGCGCACGGGAAATCCGCGCATGACATAATTTTTGATTGCGCCCGTCACTTGCGGCGGCAGCGCGTAAAGGTCGCTGAAATTTTCGGGAATCGTCCAGATGTAAAGGACGCCTTTGGAATAACGATCCATCAAGAAAAGCGGAAACGCGTTGCCGTCGGCTTCGGCGCGCACGAGCGACCAGGCGTCGTTCGTGAAAAAAACAATCTGCGGCAACAAAATGTCCGTGTTGGTTTCGCCGTCGAGCGCCGAAAAATTGCCCGCGCCGAAGCCGCCGGAAAATGTGTGCGCGAACACTTTGCGGTCGGTGTAGCGCGCTTCAACGATGTCTTCAATGCCTTTGCCCTGCAACGCGCGCAGCAGGCCGGACGTGATGACGACGGATTTGCCGCCGCGCAAACTGGCTTTGATTTTTGAAACGATTTGCGGGTCGAACTTCGCCGATTCCGTCAGCAAAATCAGACTCGCGTTCGTCGGATATTCCGGGCGCAGGTCAATCGGAATTCCAATCATGCCGAAATAATTTTGCAGAAAATCCTCGCCGTCGGATTGATACGGCTTGTAACTGGCAATGCCAATCGGATTGCCGAGTTGCCCCAAAAATTTATCCACTTGCTCCAGCGAATACGCGGCGACGGACGCGATGGTCGGATTAGTTTTGGATTGCAGCATTTCCGAATAGTTAAAACTCGTCGGCAGATTTTTCCAGGCATTGCGCTCGCCGGGTTCAATCGGACGGCTCATCGCCGACCACTCGAAGAGCATCATCTGCCCCGCCTTCGCGAACATCGTGTCCCAAAGCTGCTCGGCGTAGCGGTCAATGTAATTGATGCTGTAAGTGTCCACCCAGCCGCCGCCGTTGCGACCGGGCGCGATATTTTCAAAGTAGCGGATGATTTCGTAACTCTCGTATTGTTGCAAATGCTGGTCGGTGATGACGGGATCGCGCGTTTCCGTTCCGGTGTAAATGCCGTCAAAAAGTTTCGGCTCCTTGTCGAGGTCGTAGCCGGAGCCTTGAAAATGCTCATACCAATTGGGAAATTTGATGACGAGCTTGACGGTCGGATTTACTGCGCGCGCCGGTTTGATGATCAGATTTTCCGCCGCGTCGTCCATCGTTTCGAGACGGAATTGCGACCAACTTTTTTCCCCTTTCGCGGCGATGTCGGAATCCGTTTTCGTCGTGTCAAAAAAGAAATCGTCCTGAATAATTTCGTCGAAATGCCGCGCGGCCAGTTGCGCCGCGCTTTTGATGAATGCGCGGTCGTTTGGGTCGGTGTAGCAAAACGTTTTGAACTGGCCGCCGAGGCTGCCGTCCGACAACGCCATGCCGCCGGCGACGCGCACGCCGCGTTCGAGGAAGAATTTTTTCACCTGTTCAAGCGTGGCGTCGCTGTTGGTCTGTCGGTCGCGTTGGACTTCGATATAAACCTTGTCCACTTTCAACTGGCGGCTGATGCGGGTCCAGTCGTCCTGAAGCTTCTGCGGGTCTTCAAAACTTTTGACGACGTTGACCGGGATGTAAATCGCGACGTTGAAATTGGTGTAATTGCCCGCGCGACCCGACAATGCGCAGAAAATGGAACCAGCCAAACACGCCTGAAAGAATGCGCGGCGACAAAGCGAACGTAGATTCATAATTATTTTTATTCCGCGCCGGCTTGAATCTGCCACGTCACTTTGCCTGCGAGCGGATCGGTGGCGAGTGCAAATGTGCCGCCGTTTTTATTCAAGGAAATTTCATGCAGCACTTTGTCCGATGGCAAACAAATCAAACCTTTCGCCTTAGTGGAATTTTTTGCAAAGACAGCCAGATCAATTTTCGACCAATCCATGTCCTTGGTGGATTGCGCGAGTTTGATTTCAGGAATCACCGTGCCATCGCGCACCAAAATGATTTCTGGAATTTTTCCGGCTTCAATTTTTTGCCAGCCGCCAGAATAATTTTTTCCAGTTTGAAAATCTATCCAGCTTCCCGGCGGCAGATAAACATTTCGTCCGGTTTCATTTTCGTGGAACAACGGCGCGACCAAAATACTGGAGCCGAAAAAGTATTCGTCATCCACATTCCACGAACCGGGGTCGTCGGGAAATTCCACGAACAGCGCGCGCACCATCGGCAGGCCGTGTTCGGAGCAATCTTTGGCCTGCGCATAAACGTAAGGCATCAATTTATATTTCAATCCGTCCTCGATGCGGAATTCGTTCATGAAATTTGTGCCGTAATTCCACGGTTCCTTGGGCGCGTCGCCGTGGCAGCGCGAATGCGAACTCAACATTCCAAACGCAAGCCAGCGCGCGTAAAGATTGGTGCTCATGTCCGCCACGGAGTTGGCCGTGAAGCCGCCGATGTCGTGGCTCCAAAATGAAAAGCCGGAAAGGCCGAATGACAAACCGCCGCGCAATTCCCCGGCCATGCCGTCGTCCGTGCTTTCGGCATCGCCGCCCCAGTGAATCGGATAACGCTGGCTGCCCGCCCACGCGCTGCGCGCCCAGATGATATTGTCGCCGGTGATTTTTTTGGTGATGTCGGCGACGGCTTTGTTGTAGCGCAGCGGATACAAATTATGTTCGTAAAATCCATCGCGGCCGTCGGCGTAAATTCCGTTGATCGGCGCGCCTTCGCCGAAATCCACCTTGATCGCGCTGACGCCCATTTTCAAAAGACCGGCCAGTTTGCCTTGATACCATTCGACGGTTTTCGGATTGGAAAAATCCAAAATGGCGTCCTCGGTGGGCAGATTGCCCTTGCCATCGCGCACGACGAGATTTTTTTCAAGGAGTTCGGGAAATAATTTATTTTTCGGAACGAAATACGGCAGTTGCCAGCAGGAAACGTGGAAGCCGTCGTCCTTCAAATCCGAAAGCATTTTTCGCGGCGTGGGAAAGCGGTTGGTGGAAAATTCATAATCGCATTGCCAGTCGGTTTGAAACCAGCCGGTGTCCAGATGAATCACGTCGCAGGGAATTTTATTCTCGCGCAATTTCGCGGCGACCTCTCGCACCTGATCTTCGCTCGAATAAGTGCAGCGGCTCATCCAAAGCCCAAACGACCAGAGCGGCGGCATGGGCGATTTGCCGGTGAGGCCGGTGTATTCATTCAAAATTTCCTTGGGCGTGCCGAGAAAAACGAACAGGTCGAGCGCGTCATCGCCGATCATCATCGAGTTCACGCCGCTGAAGCGTTGGCCGAAATCCAGCGTGATGGGCGTGCTGGTGTGGATGAACATTCCGTAGCCGCGATTGCTCATGAAAAATGGAATCGGTTTATACATCAAGCGGCTTTGCACGCCGCAGGCGTCGTCCGTCCAGAGCACGATTTTTTGGCCGCGCTTGTCGAAGCTGGTGAAGGATTCGCCGCCGCCGAAAATTTTCTCGCCGGGCGCCAGCGTGAACGCGGCGTTGAAACTGCGCGAATAATCCGACGCGCGGCGCACAAACGAAAATGGCAGAATGGGCGTGAACGAACTGGTGTTGTCGGCGGTGTGGTCCGTTTTCGTCAAAAGTTTTCCGTTCGCGTCGCGGATTTCAATGTGCCACGGATTTGCCAAAATGGTGACGGAGCCAAATGCGCTGGCGTAACGATAGCCGCCGGGAACTTTGCTGTATTTCCAGGAATCATCGTGCGGCACCGGACCGTCGAGCATGAGTTCCTGATAATTTTTATGAACCTGCGGGCCGCTCGTCATGCGCAGGCGAAAAGTTCGCGGCGAGACAAATTCGATTGAAAACGGCAGCGCGGGATTGGCGGCATATTGGTCGGCGGGAAATTCGTTCGGTTCGACCGGCTTGATCGCGGCGACCATGTGGTTGAACGACATTGAAGTGAAATACTCGGAACGCTGGTAGGTGATTTTGCCCGTGTGCGTCACCGGATCAAAATCGGCCAGCCGGTCGGCTTCATAATATAAATTGGAAAAATCATGGAAATCGCCAGTGATGTCCACCGGCTCGTTGAGCAATCGCGGTTCGGCGGCGAAAATAGAACTGGCCGCAACGAAGGCGGTCAGGCTGGCGGCAATTTTTTTGAGCAAGTGCATTTGAATTTTTAATTTTGAGAGCCCCGAGCCGGATGAATTTTCAGTGGCTCATTGCCAGCATCAATTAGTCGCGCGCGAATGTCATGTCAATAAAAGTAATGACCCGGAGTTTGACTTGCGGAGTGTTTTGGGGCAAAGCAGAATCTTTGAATGTTTCCCCAAGGGCCAATCTTGAAATTTTCATCCGCGCCTTTTTTTGCGCGCGGGTTGAATTGGCTGGCGGCCCTCAAATTTTTGGCGTTGTTGCTTGTTTTTATCAGTGTGGCGGCGGACGCAAGCGAGCCGAAATTGCCGAATTATTTTATTCGTTCCTGGAAAACGGACAATGGCTTGCCGGATAATGGGGTGACGGCGGTGGTGCAAACGCGCGACGGTTATCTTTGGATCGGCACTTACGGCGGATTGGTGCGGTTTGACGGCGTGGATTTCACGGTTTTTAACAGCGCCAGCACGCCGGGATTGCAAAGCGACCGCGTGACCAGCTTGTATGAAGATGCGCAGGGCACATTATGGATCGGCCATGAGCGCGGCGACCTGACACGTTATCGCGACGGAAAATTTGAATCCGAGGAAACGCACGCAACGGGAGCGCGTCGAAAAATTTCCGCCATTGGCGCTGATGAAGCGGGCGATATTTGGATGTTGAATGAGGAAGGAACTTTGGTGCGCGCCCGCGATGGCGCGACGTGCGCGTTGCCGAATCACGATGGCGTGGTGGAAATGGCGCGGGATAACCATGGGAAATTATGGATCACCAGCGGCGGCCAGCTGGCTTCGCTGGAACATGGCCGGTTAATGAGGCTGACGGATACCAATAATTCAAACGGCATTGGTTATTATGTCGAAGGCATCTGCGCCAGCCGCGACGGCGGATTATGGATAACGAGCGACGGGCAGGTGAAGAAATGGAATGGCCATGTCATCACGGCCAGCCGTGGCCCAAATCCAGCCAATCCCACTTTGGTGTCCATGTTGGAAACTAAATCCGGCGTCCTGGCGATGGGCACTTCGGACGACGGGCTTTACCTGCTTTTTTCCAACCGCATGGTTTTGCATTTCGATCATTCAAATGGTTTTCCCAACGACTGGATCCGCTGTTTGCAGGAAGATCGCGAAGGAACTTTATGGGTGGGCACCGGCAATGTCGGGCTGATCGCGTTGCGCCCCGGGAAAATTGAGACGCTCGATGCGCCCGATCATTGGCAGGGACGCGTTGTTTTATCCACGACCACTTCGCGCAACGGCGCCATTTGGGTTGGAAGCGAAGGCGCGGGACTTTATCGTCTGCTCGATAATCAATGGAAACGTTTCGCCGAAAGCGCCGGATTTTCAAATTTATATGCCTGGTGCGTTTCCGAAGATGCCCAGGGCCGCATGTGGGCCGGCACCTGGGGCGGCGGAATGTATCGGCAACAAGGCGATCATTTTGTCGTTCCGCCCGGCTTGGAAAATGTCAATGTGCCGATGCCGTCCATTTTGCAAACGCCCGACGGCGTGACGTGGATCGGCACGGCGAGCGGGTTGATTCGTTACGAAAATGGCGCGGTAAAATCGTTTGGGGAAAAAGACGGTTTGAAAGTGCCGGACGTGCGCGCCATTTTGAAAGATCCCGACGGCACCATCTGGTTTGGGATGCTCGGCGGCGGACTGGGCCGTTTGCAAAATGGCCGGTTGAAACAATTTCTCAAGCCGGACGGACTTTCCAGCGATTATGTTCAATGCCTCCATGAAGGCGCGGACGGCGCATTATGGATCGGCACTTATGGCAGCGGTTTGGACTGTTTCAAAAACGGACATTTCTCCAAAGTCACTTCGGCGGAAGGCTTGCCGAATAATTTTATCTGCGCCATTACGGAAGACGCTCACGACAATTTTTGGATCAGTTCGCACGGCGGCATTTTTCGCGTTTCGCAAAAGGCATTGGAAGATTGCGCCGACGGCAAAATTGCTTCCGTCAATTGCCTCGCTTACGGCAAGGGCGACGGCATGCCTTCGCTCGAATGCTCCGGCGGATTGCAACCGGCCACTTGCAAGCTGGCCGACGGGCGGATTTGTTTTCCCACCAGCAAAGGACTGATCATCGTCAATCCTGACGACACAAAAATCAACCACTTGCCGCCGCCCGTGGTCATTGAAGATGTCGTCGCCGGCGGTCACACGCTCTTGGAAAATCCAAACGGCAAATCGCCTTTGAAAATTCCGCCGGGATTTCAACGCTTTGAATTTCATTACGCGGGCTTGAGTTTTGTCGCGCCAGAAAAAATGCAGTTTCAATACCGGCTCGAAGGCTGGGAAAAAGACTGGGTGGACGCCGGCAATAAACGGCTGGCCGAATACAGCTACATTCCGCCCGGCAATTATACTTTTCACGTCCGCGCCGCCAACAGCGACGGCATTTGGAATAAAACCGGCGCGTCGTTGTCCCTCATTATCCTGCCGTATTTCTGGCAGACCTTTTGGTTTCGCCTGCTGGCCTGGACGACGATTGTCGCCCTCAGCGGCGGCATCGTTTGGTTTGACACGCGGCGGAGAATGCGCCGCAAACTCGAACGCCTCGAGCATCAACGCGACATCGAACGTGAGCGCTCCCGGATTGCGCGCGACATCCATGACGATCTCGGCGCGCATTTGACGCGCATCACCATGTTGAGCGAATCCGTGCGCGGCGAATTGGGCAACTCGCCGCAAACTTCCGGCGAGTTGAATCAAATCTACGACACCGCGCGCGAATTGACGCGCTCGATGGATGAAATCGTCTGGGCCGTGAATCCCAAGCACGACACGCTGGAAAGCTTGACCAGTTATCTCGAAAAATTCGCGCAGGATTTGCTGGCCACCGCAACCATCCGCTGCCGCCTGGATCTGCCCGTGCAATTTCCCGAATGGCGGCTGACGGCGGAAGTTCGTCACAACGTTTTTCTCGCATTCAAAGAAGCGCTGCACAATGTCGTGCGGCACGCTGCGGCCACCGAAGTCCGCATCGTTCTCACGCTGGAAAAAATAGCCTTTGAATTGAGCATCACCGACGATGGCCGGGGCTTTGCGCCTCATCCAGAAAAAATAACGGCGGATGACGCCGGACGTTTTTCATCCGGCAACGGATTGGAAAACATGATTCGCCGCCTGCGCGAAATCGGCGGAAGCTGCGAAATCCAAACTGCGCCCGGCCGTGGAACCAAAGTGATTTTCAAGGTGCTGCTCAAAGTTGTGGCGGCATAAATTTTGTGGGAGATTGTTTCACTTAAATTTGCGGCTGTGATATAAGAGAAAAAAGCCAAACGCATGAGCATCGTTGTTTCCATTGTCGAAGATGACACCACCGCGCGGGGAATGCTGTCGAATTGGGTTCGCCGCGCGCCGGGATTTCGCTGCGCGGGCGCGCACGCCAGCGGTGAAGCGGCGTTGGCCACGCTGCCCGCCGAAAAACCCACCGTCGTGCTCATGGACATCAATTTGCCCGGCATGACCGGGATCGAATGCGTGCGCCGTCTCAAGCCGCTGCTGCCCGACGCGCAATTTGTGATGCTGACCGTTTATGAAGACACCCATCACATTTTCAACGCGCTGGTCGCCGGCGCGAGCGGTTATCTTTTGAAACGGATGCCGCGCGAAGAATTGTTGGACGCGCTCAAGGACGTTCATGCCGGCGGCTCGCCCATGAGCAGCAACATCGCGCGCAAAGTCGTCCAGTCATTTCAATGGCCCGGTTCTCAAAGCCAGAGTGAAGATGATCTTTCACCGCGCGAACGGGAAGTGCTGGCGTTGCTTGCGCGCGGCTATCTTTACAAAGAAATCGCCGAATCGTTAAAAATCAGCGTGCCCACGGTCAACACTTATATTCGCCGCATCTATGAAAAATTGCATGTGCGCTCGCGCTCGCAAGCCGTCGCCAAATATACCAATGTCCCGCGCGCGCCGGCCTTGACCCATTTCCCGCCGGAAAAGTCCGGCGAATAATTATCGAAGATTCAGAATGGTGGAGGCGGAGGGAATTGAAACCAATAAAATTGTTTCTCAAAATTTCGCAAAAGCGCATTTTAACAGCGTGAACATTGACGATTTTTCGCATCGTAGATTTTTTATAAAAGTCAGCTTTGCGAAGAAAAGCGAACAAAATTTGTCTCCAATTGTCTCCAAAAAATTATCTTTCTATTTAAGATAGGATTTCACCGGAACTGTTCTCTTTCACTATTTCAACCATTTGGAATTGAACATCGGCTGCTGTGCAAATTGTGTTTCAAACCAGATATGCACACTCCGAGCGTGTTTCTAAAAGCGCACCCTTTTGGCGAAGCGAGCACGGTCAACGGTGGAGAACCGTTCGCGCCGATCAGGAAAAGGGTCGGCGGCATCCGTCCCATGTTGCGCATGGAAAAATTTGCGTAATGCTCGGCGTTGACGAGCAGGTCGTCCAGAGATTGTGGTTTGGGCTTTGGCTGCACACGAAAAGTTTGAATTGAGAAAGGACTGGACGCAAACTGAATTGGACATTTAACGGACGTTGACTGCGCTGTCGTCCAGGTTCAGTTCAGAGGCGATTTGTCTGGCCGGTTTCCGTCGCGTCAGCCGGAAAGCCGGACAGTCAAAGCGCCGGTTTATTCCAACTCATTTTACTTGGATTGCTATTGAGATGGTTTCTTTCGCCAAACGAAAGGCGTATTTGGCGGGCAAAACTACTGACAGGTGATTCCTGCGGTGAATAAGCCTGCTATTAACCGCACATTATGCGGCGAATAGTTATTGCAATCACCGCAGATTAAGCGGAGAATAAAACTGTGCGCTATATTCACGAAAAAGCTGGCTGGCCGAATCTAAAATGGAAGGACGTGAAGTTGTTGCCGTTGCTGGCGGATGTCCGGCATCGGCAAGGGCGTTGGCTTGGCCGGATGGAGGGTCTTGGCTTTCGGCTGCGCGCGGAAGCCAGCCTGACGACGCTGACTGCCGACGTGATCAAGTCGAGCGCGATTGAAGGTGAATTATTGGATGCCAAGCAAGTGCGCTCTTCGATTGCGCGGCGATTGGGTCTCGATTTCGGAGGCAATGTGAAGGTTGGTCGTGACGTTGAGGGCATGGTTGAGATGATGTTGGACGCCACTCAAAAATATGCCGAGCCGTTGACGGCTGAACGATTGTTTGGCTGGCACGCCTCGTTATTTCCGACAGGACGCAGCGGTATGCGGCGAATCACGGTCGGCGCGTGGCGTCCGGCTGACATCGGCCCGATGCAAGTTGTGTCCGGTCCGATGGGACGCGAGAAGGTTCATTTTGAAGCACCGGCGTCAGACCGGCTTGAGCGTGAAGTGTCGGCTTTTCTTGAATGGTTTGAAGCGGCGAATGGAATTGATCCGGTATTGAAGGCGGGCATCGCCCATTTCTGGTTCGTGACCATCCATCCGTTTGAAGATGGCAACGGACGCATCAGCCGGGCGATAGCGGACATGGCACTGGCGCGGGCGGAAGGCACAATTGAACGATTTTACAGTATGTCCACGCAGATTGAAGCTGAAAAAAAGCAGTATTACATGAACTTGGAGCAAAGCCAAAAGGGCGGCGTGGATATTACTTCGTGGCTGGAATGGTTTCTCGGCTGTCTCGGACGCGCTGTTGCCGGTGCGGAAGATGGTCTGGCGAGCGTTCTGCGAAAAGCAAAAACTTGGGAACGAATCAATAGTCAGTCGCCCGTAAATGAACGGCAGCGCAAGGTCATCAACCGGCTGCTGGATGGTTTTGAGGGCAAGCTCTCCACGTCCAAATATGCCAAACTCGCCAAATGTTCCACCGATACGGCATTGCGCGACATTGGCATTTTACTCAAACGAAGCCTTCTCATTCAAGACGCCGGTGGCGGCCGGAATACGAGTTACCGTTTGGCTGAACCCGACCAGGTGCGATAATTGTCCCAAAACTGTCTCCAAAAAGAGGCAGCTTTCAAAAGACAATTGAAAAATGGTGGAGGCGGCGGGAATTGAACCCGCGTCCCAAGCCAACCTACCAGCCGCGACTACATGCTTATTCCGGATAAAGTTTTCTGCTGTGCGATACTGTCCGAACTCAAGTCGCACTGCCTAGTCCGCATGATAAGATCTCGGCCGGCAACGCGCGGTCTCCGTCGCCGGTCATGCCTGCTGTTGCGTTCCTCCACCGTAGCAGGTGTCCAGTGGCGAACGTCGTGGCACTTAGGCCGCGAGAGCTAGTTCTTGATTAGCTGTTTTGTTTTGATGCGAATGATTAACGAGGCCAACGCATCGTCCTCGGCATGCCGCCTCTGGCGTGTTCACATGGTCGAAACCAGTGCGCCCCCATCCAATTCGGCGAGACTATAATCCATCAATCCGCCGCGCGGGTCAAGTTAATGAAAGAAAGGAAATCAATTGCTTTCATTCGCATTGGACATGATGCAATTTTTTGCCCGGCCCGGATTTCACACCGGCTGCTGCTGCGTGAGGCAGTGCAGCGAGCCGAAGCCCCAGACCAGATCCACGGCGTGGATGCCGACGACGGGGCGGTCGCGGAACAATCCGCCCAAAATGCCGAGCGCGACGCGGTCGTTCGGGTCGTTGAACGTCGGGACGATGAC
>Ga0075522_10003254_pt1 | contig 11867 bp, 12 predicted proteins | sample NGEPerA_FD_74796 | JGI IMG/M metagenome (GOLD analysis project Ga0075522, IMG submission 74796) | Arctic peat soil microbial communities from the Barrow Environmental Observatory site, Barrow, Alaska, USA - NGEE PermafrostL2-A | ecosystem: Environmental > Terrestrial > Soil > Wetlands > Peat ... | reverse complement strand
CTTATGGAGTGACAATTTGGTGTTGGGATGCGCAAAACAGCGGGACGTCTGACTGGTCGGAAGTCGCCTCGGGCACCCCTAATGTCATCAAAACCAGTACTCATTTAGCGGCAGCAGCGCGCCGAGCGATTATTCCGATACCCTTGGCGGCCTGGTGACGTCTTCGCCGAGTGGCCAGTTGGACATTCAGGGAGTGGTCGATGCGTCGTCCGCGCGAGTCGATGTGTTCCTCAATGCCTTGGTGTTGGTGGCCAATCCGGTCATCAAGATCACCAACGTCCAGCTTGCCGCGGATGGAAATTTGCAGGTGACGGCCATGAGAGAATACCCCGGCGAGTCCGTTATTTTCCAGGAAAGCGGCAGTGTCAATGGAGGCTGGCAGTTTGCCGGCGATGCCATCTTGATTTCCAACAGCGGCCCATACATTACGGTGGAGTTCCCTCTTTCCAGCACGCAGCAATTCTACCGGGTCGTTTACCAAACCCAATAAGGTTGCAGCGGCGGGTTGCAGAGAACGGGCGTTGCCGGCCCTATTTCTCGCCGCCCGCCAGCACGGTTTGAAAGTGCGGAGGCTGCTCTTCGCGGGCCACGACGCTGACTTCAATTTTTTTGAAGCCGGCCGCCTCGAGCCAGCTTTGCAAATCGCTCTCGGCAAAGCCGAGCCAGCGGTCGCCATAAAGTTCTCGCGCTTGCTCGAAGTTATGTTGCAACAAATCCAAAACCATAATCTGGCCGGGCGATCGAAGAATCTCGCCCGCGCGCGCGATGCAGCGCCGGGGGTCGTCCGCATGATGCAGGGATTGGCTGAGGATGACCAAGTCAACGCTGGCCGGCTCAATGGGAGGAGCGTCGAGATCGCCCAGGCGAAATTCGAGGTTCTTGATTTTGTTCTTTCGCGCCTTGGCCGCGCCGAAGGCCACCATCCTTTCCGAGTTGTCCACCGCGATGACCTTTTTGGCGCGACGGGCCAGCAATTCGCTCAACAATCCTTCGCCCGCCCCAAGATCGGCGACCACCAGCGGGGGCAGGACCCGCAGCAGCAAGTGCCCAAAAGCCTGCCAGGAACGGCCCGGGCCATAACTCCGGTCGAAACGGCCGGCGACCTGGTTGAAATAAAGCTGGGCCTGTTGCGTGCGGCGAAGAACAATCCGCCGCAGGTTAAGCTGGTCGGGCGCGTGCTCCGGCAATTCCTTCGCGCCCCGCACCGCCAATTGAATAAATTCCGCCGTGTTGGGATCGGCATGGGCCACAATTTTATAAAAAGTGCGCTTTCCCTCCCGGCGCGAGACGAGCAGGGCCGAGTCCTGGAGCAACCCCAGGTGCGTCGAGATGCGCGACTGTCCCATGCGGGTGATTTCCTGCAGTTCGTTGACCGACAGCTCGTTCTTTTCCAGCAGGGCCACAATCCGCAGCCGGGTGGGATCGGACAAGGCCCGCAATGATTTTAAAGTGGCTGACATGCAAATAAACGTTGACGCATCTGAAAAATAATATATCTTCCTATCAAGATACGTCAATATGTAAGTGAGCTTGAAATTAAAACATGAATAAAAACTTCATTTTCTCCTCCGAGTCGGTCGGCGAAGGCCACCCCGACAAAGTTTGCGATACAATTTCAGATGCCGTGCTCGATGCGCACCTCGAACAGGACCCGCGCAGCCGCGTCGCCTGTGAAACCTACGCCAAAAGCAACATGGTCGTCGTCGGCGGCGAAATCACCACCAAGGCCAAGGTTCATATCAATGAGATCGTTCGGCGGGCCATTGCGGAAATTGGCTACGTCCATGACGACGATGTTTTTCACGCGGAGAAAGTGTTCATCACCAATCTCGTCACCCGCCAAAGCGCGGACATCGCGCAGGGCGTGGACGCCAAAGCCGCCGAAGGCAAAGACACCGCCGAGCAGGGGGCGGGGGACCAGGGCCTGATGTTTGGCTACGCTTGCGATGAGACGCCCGAGTTGATGCCGGCGCCCATCATGTTTGCCCATCGGCTCGGTCGCGAACTGAATCGCGTCCGCAAAGTCGGCAAAGTCGCCTGGCTGCGGCCCGATTCCAAGACCCAGGTTTCCGTGCAGTATGAAAACGGCAAGCCGGTTCGCATCGTCAACGTCGTTGTTTCCACCCAGCACGCGGCGGACGTCAAGCACAAGGAAATCAAGGATTTTATCATCAAGGAAATTGTCCTCAAAGTCATTCCCCAGGAGATGCTGGACAAGCAGACGCAATTTCTGATCAATCCCACCGGCCGGTTCGTCGTCGGCGGCCCGCAGGGCGACACCGGCTTGACCGGGCGAAAGATTATCGTTGACAGTTACGGCGGCATGGGCCGGCACGGCGGCGGCGCCTTCAGCGGCAAAGACCCCTCGAAAGTGGATCGCAGCGCGGCCTACATGGGCCGGTATGTGGCCAAAAACATCGTCGCCTCCGGCTTGGCCACTCGCGCCGAAATTCAGTTCGCCTACGCCATCGGCTACCCGGACCCGGTGTCCATCTGCGTGGATACGTTCGGCACCGGCCAGGTCAGCGACGAGAAAATTGAGCAGGCGGTCAGCGAAGTGTTTAACTTCAAACCCGCCGCCATTATTAAGCAGCTTAATTTGCTGCGTCCTATTTATTCCAAGACGACCAATTACGGTCACTTCGGCAAGATTGACGACTTGAACAGCATCACTTGGGAAAAAACCGACAAGGCCGCGGCCCTAAAAAAAGCGGCGCGCTAAAATCCACCAAACTTAGATCACAAATTATTTATGCCTATCAAACTGTCCGCTTCCCGCCGCTCCCGGCCTGTTCACGCCGCCACGCCCAAAAATGGCCGGCACGGTGAGGATTTCAAAGTCAAAGACCTCAGCCTGGCTGAATACGGCCGCAAGGCCATCGACATCTCCGAGCACGAAATGCCCGGCCTGATGTCCATCCGCCGCAAATACGCGGCGAGCAAACCGTTGAAGGGCGTGCGCATCACGGGCTCCCTGCACATGACCATCGAGACGGCGGTGTTGATCGAAAGTCTGGCCGCTTTGGGCGCTTCGGTGCGCTGGGCCAGTTGCAATATTTTTTCCACCCAGGACCATGCGGCGGCGGCCATTGCCAAGGCCGGCTTCCCGGTCTTTGCCTGGAAAGGTGAATCACTCGAGGAATATTGGGATTGCACCTTCGAGGCGCTGGCCCATCCGAACGGCCTGGGGCCGCAACTTATTGTTGACGATGGCGGCGACGCCACGCTGCTTATTCACAAAGGCTACGAACTGGAAAACGGCGACAACTGGGTCAAAAGTCCCAGCGCTTCCCATGAAGAGGACGTCATCAAGCAATTGCTCAAGCGTATTGCCAAGGAACGCCCCGGCTTCTGGCACACCGTGGTCAAGGATTGGCGCGGCGTCAGCGAAGAAACCACCACGGGCGTTCATCGGCTCTATCAAATGAAAGAGGCCGGCAAACTTTTGGTCCCCGCCATTAACGTCAACGATTCCGTTACGAAATCCAAGTTTGACAATCTATATGGCTGCCGCGAATCGCTGGCCGATGGCATCAAACGCGCCACCGATGTGATGGTCGCGGGCAAAGTCGCCTGCGTCTGCGGTTACGGCGATGTCGGCAAAGGCTCGGCCCATTCACTGCGCGGCTTCGGCGCGCGCGTCATCGTGACGGAGATTGACCCCATCAACGCGTTGCAAGCGGCGATGGAGGGTTTTGAAGTCGCCACGCTCGAAGATACTCTCGGCCAGGCGGACATCTATGTCACCTGCACGGGCAACTGCGAAGTCGTCACCTTGGAGCACATGCAAAAAATGAAGGACCAGGCCATCGTCTGCAACATCGGCCACTTCGATAACGAAATCCAGATGGACCGGCTCAATGAATCTCCCGGGGCGAAAAAGTTGAACATCAAGCCGCAGGTGGACAAGTACACTTTTGCCAAGGGCAACAGCATTTACGTTTTGGCCGAGGGGCGTCTGGTCAATCTCGGTTGCGCCACCGGCCATCCCAGCTTTGTCATGTCGAATTCCTTTTCCAATCAGGTCCTGGCCCAGCTCGATTTGTGGCGGAACAAGGACACCTATCAAAAGGACGTTTATCGCCTGCCGAAAAAATTGGATGAAGAAGTGGCCCGTTTGCACCTCGAAAAAATCGGCGTCAAGCTGACCAGGCTTTCCCAAAAGCAAGCCGAGTATCTCGGCCTGTCCGTGGACGGCCCCTACAAGCCGGAACACTATCGCTACTAAAAGAGCTTATTGTTGACTGTTAATGGATTTGGAGAATTCGGGGTATAAATTCTCCATGCAGTCCGGGCAGATCGAGTGCGAGAATTCCGCGTTGGAACGCTCGCGCACGAAGGTCTCCAGCTTTTGCCAGTAGCCGTGGTCGTCCCGTATTTTTTTGCACGAGGCGCAAATCGGCAGCATGCCGCTGAGCGTCTTGACTTTGGACAACGTCTCGTTGAGTTGCTCGATCATTTGGGCGCGTTCATCCGCGATCTTTTTGCGTTCGGTAATATCGTAGGCGATGGACGCCGCGCCCATGATCCGTCCGTCGGGGCTTTTCACCGGCGAGAGTGTCAGGCAGACATCGATCGAAGTGCCGTCTTTGCGGAGTTGGACGGTTTCGAGATGCTCGACCGCTTTTCCGAGGCGCAACTCTTCCAAAATCTCGGGCCAATTCTGTTGCAACTCCGGGGGACAAAGCATGGTCATAGGGCGGCCCAGAACCTCTGCCTCCGTGTATCCATAGAGTTGACCCGCGCCGGCATTCCAAGTGGTAATGAAACCATCCAAATTTTGCCCGATGATGGCTTCCCCGGTGGAATCGACGATGGCGGCAAGGTAAAGTAATTTTTCCGTCGCGGCGAGGCGTTCCGCGCGAGCCTGGGCTTCGCGCAATTCGCGCTCGATGGCGGGAGCCAGGCGCACCAGGCTGTCCTTCATAATATAATCGTGCGCGCCTGCTCTCATCACTTCGACCGCCAGCGTTTCGCCCACCGCCCCCGAAACAACAATGAATGGCAAATCGAGCTTGTGCTTTTTGACCAAAGCGAGGGCATGAATGACATCGAAACCAGGCAGCCAATAATCGCAAATCACCAAGTCCCATTCTTCTTCGGAGAGGGCTTCTTCCATCGTGGCGGCGCTCTGGACTCGTCGAAAATGGACGGAGTAACCGCTTCGCCCGAGATAGCCCACGAGGATTTCAGTATCAATGTCTGAGTCCTCCACGACCAAAAGTCGCAGGCTTCCGCTCTGCTGAACCGCTGTTGAACTGTCCTCCATTTCCCGCGTAGAATTCATATTTGCTTCCTGCTTCCAAAATAGCATCGGCCATGCCATCGCTTGACACTGGCTTTCCTCATCACCAAGCTGTCGGGTGAGCGGCGCAGCACCACCTCATTGTATGCAAGAATCTCAATCCATTCAATGCCCATTTTGTGGACAGGAATTTGAAGTCTTGATTGACACCTCCCAGCCCTCGCAACGGTTCACCACCGATTGCGAAATCTGCTGCCGCCCCATGGAGATTTGTGTCGCCTGTGAAGCCGGCGAAATTATGAGCTTGGATGTCCAGGCCAATTGAAGGAAAATGGGCGTTTATGGTATTGACTCCGACTTTGATTGTTTTGTGGATTTATATTGTTTTGCTTGTGGCAGGGGGCTTGATGGGATTTCTGAAGGCGGGCAGTAAAATTTCGCTGATTACGGCCAGCCTTTTCGCGCTGCTTTTGGCGTTGTGCGCCTTGGACATAATCCGGCCGTTCTATATCGCCAAAATCCTGGTCGCGGCGCTGGCGCTGATCTTCGGCGTGCGATATAGCAAAGGCCGGAAATTTATGCCGTCGGGCTTGATGGCTTTGTTATCGTTCGTCGTTTTCGTCCTGCTGTTGGTGTTGCATTGATGTGCAAACTTCTCTTCCGATCTGGCAGATTCATCCCCAAATCGTCGGTGCGCTCCAGAGCGGCAACCGTCTGGTCTTAATCGCCCCCACCGGTTCCGGCAAAACGACGCAAGTTCCCCAGATGCTTTTGGACGGCCATGTATGCGGTGGACGCATCGTTGTTTTGCAGCCACGTCGAGTCGCCGCGCGCACCGTTGCCGCCCGCGTCGCGTGGGAACGTGGCGGCAAGCTGGGAGGCGAGATCGGCTACCAAATTCGTTTCGAAGACCGCACTGGTTTGGGAACGCGAATCTGTTTTGTGACCGAAGGCATCCTGCTTCGCTGGCTGCAAGACGATCCGGCCTTGCGCGAAGTCGGCGCAATTTTGTTTGATGAATTTCACGAACGAAACTTGTTGGGCGACGTGGCCCTGGCGCTTGCCAAACGGCTCCAGGAAACGCAACGGCCCGATCTCAAGATCGTCGTTATGTCCGCCACCTTGGACGCCGAGTCGGTCGCTGATTATCTGGAAGGCTGTCTGGTCCTCGTGTCCGAAGGAAAAATGTTCCCCGTGCAGATTCATTATTCCGCGCTGCCCGACGAGCGTCCGGTTTCTGAACAGGCCGGTGATTTGGTGGCGCAAATTGTCCAATCTGGCGACCCCGGGGACATCCTCGTCTTCATGCCTGGCATGGGTGAAATCAATGCCACCATTGGCGCCTGCCGCGCCGCCGAAACCAACGAACGTCTCGCCCTGATTCCGTTGCACGGCGAATTGCCGCCCGAGGAGCAGGACGCGGCCTTTGCGCCCAATCGTCTGCGCAAAGTGGTGGTGGCCACAAATGTCGCCGAAACATCCGTCACCATCGACGGCATCCTCCATGTGATTGACAGCGGCTTGGCCCGAATCGCGCGATACGACGCGGAACGCGGCATCGGCACTTTGTCCATCGAAGCCATCAGCCGCGCGTCCGCCGAGCAACGAGCGGGCAGGGCGGGGCGCACCGCCCCGGGGACTTGTCATCGGCTCTGGACCGAAGGCGCGCATCTCAATCGTCCCGAGCGAAATACTCCGGAAATCCAGCGCAGCGATTTGGCGGAAGTTGTTTTGTTGCTCCATTCCTTCGGCATCAAAGACGCCGCTCATTTCGAGTGGCTTGACCGGCCCGATGTCCAGGCCGTCGAACGCGCCGAAAAGCTTTTGCGCACTCTCGGCGCCCTTCGGTCCGACTCAAATGTCCAAGGTTCGGACATGACCCCCATCGGCTGGCAGATGCTGCGCTTGCCGATGCACCCTCGTTATTCGCGAATGCTGGTCGAAGCCTTGCGGCGCGGATGCGTTGCGGCGGCCGCCCTCTGCGCCTCATTAGTCAGTGGACGCGACCTCCTCATGCGTTTGGGCCGCGACGACAAACATATCGCCGAAGCGCGCGAACTTTTCGAGGCCAGCGCCGACTCCGATTTTTACACCTTGATGCGCGCCTATCAATTTGCCCGCAACAATCATTTCAACGTCGAGCAATGCCGTCGTTACGGAGTCCACGCCCAAATTGCGCGCCAGGTGCAACAGACCTACGACCAAATCGAACAAGCGGCCGCAAGGTTGGATAAAGATGGCAAATCCGAAGACGCTCCCGCCACCGCCGACGATGCGTTGTTGCGCTGCATCATGGCAGGATTCATCGACCAGCTTTGCAAACGCCGTGACCAAGGCACCCTCGATTGCGATCTCACCGAGGGCCGTTCCGGCACCTTGGTGCGAGAAAGCGTCGTGCAAAGCTCTCCGCTGTTTGTGGCCGCCAGCGTCCGGGAAGTGTCCGGTCGCACCGGCCAGCTAACCGTATTGGGCCTCGCCACCGTCGTCAAACGCGAATGGATCGAGGAAATGTTTCCCAACCAACTCACTCGCCAAATCGAACACCTATTTGACCGCACCCACAAACGCGTCAGCGCCGTCCTGCTGCTTCGTTTCCACGACTTGGTCATTCATTTTGAGCATCAGCGCGAAGTAGATTCATTGGCCGCCGGGCAATGCCTCGCCGCCGCCTTCGCCAAGCAATACTTTGAACTGCCCCTCCTCAACCACGAAATAAAACAACTAATGGCCCGCATCAACCTCATCTGCGCCGTCATGCCCGAACTGGACTTTCCACCCGCCGACGCTGCCTTCATCCAATCCTTCCTGTCCCGCGCCTTCGCCGGACTGACCTTGGTCAAAGAAGCCCAAGCCACGCCCCTCCGCGACGCCTTCCTCGAAGAAATCGGCCCCGAAAGACTCGAATGGCTCAACGAACTAGCCCCCCAAACCATCACCTGGCCCGACGGCAAAAAGCTCAAGCTCCTCTATCCCGATGCGCCGCTCGACGACGACAACGAACCCAACTCGCCCGAGCTGCAAGTAAAACTGCACGAGGCCTTTGCGCTCAAAACGCATCCCCACATCTGCGAAGGACGCCAACCCATCAAACTCTGGCTCTGCGCCCCCGACGGCAAGCGCCTCGAACCCACCCACAACTGGCCCGCCTTCCGCCTCAACACCTATCCCAAACTCAAAACCACCCTCCAGCAAAAATTCCCCGGCCTGCTCTGGCCATAACTATATTAGATATAACAAACATTGTGCGAAGATAGACTGTGGATAACGTTTTACCGGCGGGTCGAATTCCGAGCAGGTGCAATACTCTACCCCCTAAGAGCTTCTTCCTTTTTTTCGGTAATGTCCTGACGTGGTTTTTTAAGGAGCGCGCTAAGTTTCAAAAGACTCAACACGAACGTTACAAAAGCAAGCGTTCGTAGTAAGCTGAAAGAATGCTCATACGGTTTTGGCACGTCGTATATGATATTTGTGATGGCGCAACCCAAGCTAACGAAGCCGCTGATGATTATCGTTAATTTTAACGTGGCGCGCTGTCTGTCAATCCCATTCGGTGGTTTGGACTCAAAGAACATTAACAAAATGGCTAGCGAACAGAGGCCGACGAGAATCCAATCTGGTGTTGTTCGGAACGGCCGGAAAAATACTGTTGTCAAAATGAGGAGCAAATAAATAATTACCGCCACGGTCATTTTCCGGGTCAAAGGATTTGGACGGAGGCTCATATGTTCACTTCAGCCAGAATGGGTTCGTTTCATCGTCTCTTACTAGAGTATGCCGGACAAATTATCCGTCAACGGTCATTTATTGGGGCGTCGGGATTTCACAGATATAGGTTTGACAAAAATGTGGTATGGGCCGATTCGGAACCGAATTGCTTCTGACTTTGTCTTTTAAAGCGCATCTTCTATGATGAAGTTTGCAATGGCTGTTGAACACCAATTGATTGAGGCGGCGCAGAAGTTATCTAAGGACGCCGGACGGCTGCGTTTTGGGGCGCCGGTGACGCATGTTTATAATCCTTTGGCTTATGCTTGGAATGGTCATGAGTCGTATTTGCGCCGGTTTGGCGGGTCGCGAAAGGATGTGGTATTCCTGGGGATGAATCCGGGGCCGTTTGGGATGGTGCAGACGGGAGTGCCTTTTGGAGAAATTGGCGCGGTTCGGGATTGGATGAAAATTGAGGCGGTTATTGGCCGTCCGGGGCCGGGGTTGGAGCATCCGCGCCGCCCGATTCTTGGGTTTGATTGCACGCGGTCGGAAGTCAGCGGGCAACGGTTGTGGAAGCTTTTTGCGGATCGTTTTGGTTCGGCCGAAATTTTTTTTGAACGGCATTTTGTGGTGAATTATTGTCCGCTGGCCTTTTTGGAGGCCAGTGGCCGCAATCGAACGCCGGATAAATTGAGCCTCGCGGAAAGGACGCGGTTGTCCAAGGTTTGCGATGCGCATTTGCGGGCGGTGTTTGAAATTTTGCGGCCGAAATGGGTGGTGGGCATCGGCGAGTTTGCGGCGCGCAAGATTGAAATGGTGGGCGAAGGAATGCCTTTTAAAATCGGCCAAATATTGCATCCCAGCCCGGCTTCGCCGGCGGCTAATCGGGATTGGGCAGGACAAGCGGCAGGCCAGTTGCAGGCCCTTGGGATCTGGCAAAATGACTGAGTTGGAACGCCGGTCACGGGGTGCCAGCCTCGTGGATAAACCAACTCCCTAAAGTCTTTACGGTCATTTGCTGTCAATAGGAACAGGGTTGCGCCCGATTGCGAGCAGCGAGCCACGTCTTATTGTTAAGCGCAGGAGGATTAATTAATTATGAAAAAACATATTTTAAATAGCTTGAGCCTGGCTGCTTGTTTGGCGCTTTCACTCTCGGCCGTAGTCGGAACGGTCGGTTGTGCGGGAGATCAATATCATCGCAGCACGGGCACTTATATTGACGACGCGGCCGTTTCGACCAAGGTCAAAACGGATTTGATCACGGACTCAAATGTTAAGGGGTCGGAAGTCCAGGTCCGCACTTATCAAGGCGAGGTGCAGTTGAGCGGGTTCGTGGATACGCCGGAACAAAAAGATCGGGCGGCGGAAATCGCCCGGCGCGTGGACGGGGTGCGCATGGTCAGGAATGATTTGATCGTCAAGGCCGGCCAGCCGGCGGCGGCGGGCCAGATCCAGGAACCGGCGGGCGCGGCCCGGTAATTGGCCGCCTTGCGGACTGGGCGCGGTGAGTCATAATACAGCGTGCGTGATTCACCAGGTGTGGCCGCGGAGGCCGAAGAAATCGTCATTCAAGGGGCGCGCGAACATAATCTGAAGAACATTTCGCTGACGATTCCGCGCAATCAGTTTGTCGTGGTCACGGGAGTCAGCGGTTCGGGGAAAAGCACGCTCGCTTTTGACCTGCTTTTCGCCGAAGGGCAGCGCCGCTTTCTGGATTCGATGAATGTCTATGCGCGGCAGTTTGTCGAGCAACTGCCGCGGCCCGAGGTGGATTTGATCTCGGGTATTCCTCCGACGGTCAGCATCGAGCAGCGGCAATCGCGCGGCGGCGGCAAAAGCACCGTGGCGACGGTCACTGAGGTATATCACTTTATTCGTCTGCTTTTCGCGCGGCTGGGAACGCAGTATTGCCCCCAATGCCAAATCCCCGTCGAAACGCAAACCCGCGACGAGGTGGGCCGCCGCCTGGCAGAAGAAATGGCGCGGCGCGGCGAGCTGACTTTGCTCGCGCCGGTGGTCAAGAACCGCAAGGGCTTTCACACCGAAGTGGCCGGATGGGCGGCCAAACATGGTTACGCGGAGGTGCGGGCCGACGGGCAAATTTATTTGACAAGCAAAGCGTTTCGCCTCGATCGCTTTCGCGAACATGACGTGGAAATCGTGGTGGGCCGGTTAAAGGGCGCGCACTCCCCTTCCCCATCGCAGCGACAATCCGCGCGGCAAATGATTGACGCCGCCCTCGATCTCGGGCGAGGCACCCTTTACGCGCTGGGCCGGGACGGCAAGACTTCGGTTTATTCCACGGAACGTTCCTGCCCGAAATGCGGCCAATCTTTTGGGCCGCTGGATCCCAAAATGTTCAGTTACAATTCGTCGCGTGGGTGGTGCCCGGGCTGCCGTGGTTTTGGGGAAATCTTTTATTTGCCGGAGGTCGAGCGCGGCGCACGCGCCGAAGCCATCGAAGAATCATGGTTTGATTGGCAGGAGGGCGAGCGCGAACCCTGCCAGCAATGTCACGGGGCGCGGCTCAATCCGATTGCCTGCGCCGTGCGCTTGCGGGATTTCAAGGGCGAAGGCCTCGACGACTCGCCCACCATTGTCGATATTTCCAACGCCTCCGTCGAGGCGGCGCTGACTTGGGTCCAAAGTTTGCGCTTGAAAGGGCGCGAGGCGGAAATCACCCGCGATATTTTGCCGGAAATTCGCGAGCGGCTGAAATTTCTGCGCGAGGTGGGGTTGGACTATTTGCAATTGGGCCGCGCCGCCACCACCCTTTCCGGCGGCGAATCCCAGCGCATCCGCCTGGCGGCGCAGCTTGGTTCCAACCTCAGCGGTGTCCTATATATTTTGGACGAGCCCACCATCGGACTTCATGCCCGCGACAATGAAAAATTGCTGCACGCCCTGGAAC
>Ga0075522_10003253_pt1 | contig 11870 bp, 9 predicted proteins | sample NGEPerA_FD_74796 | JGI IMG/M metagenome (GOLD analysis project Ga0075522, IMG submission 74796) | Arctic peat soil microbial communities from the Barrow Environmental Observatory site, Barrow, Alaska, USA - NGEE PermafrostL2-A | ecosystem: Environmental > Terrestrial > Soil > Wetlands > Peat ... | reverse complement strand
CCATATGGGCGAATCACCGCAGAACTTCTTCCAGCGACTGTTTGGCGGCAGCAACAGCGGGCAAAATCAGCCGGCCAATCCACAACAGCCGAACACGCCCGAGCAGCCAAAGAAGAATATCTTTCAGCGGCTATTTGGCGGCGGCAATAAAGAGCCGCAACCTGCGCCCGCACCGCAACAGTAGTCGTGCTCAGCACACACGAGCCCCTGGCGAATGTCTGTGCAGCAGCGCGAAGGCCAGCGTCGCAATCGTGACCAATGAGCAGAGATAGGCGAACCAGTCACCGTGCGCGGCGTAGAACGTGATGTCATGCTCATAGCCGAAGGCAACGCGCAACGCGGTGCGTTGATTGCGTGGCGCAGCCTCGACCACACGGCCATTGGGGTCGATCGCCGCGGTCACCCCGGTGTTGGTAGCACGCAGCACCCAGCGGTGGTTCTCGATGGCACGCATGCGCACCATGTTCAGGTGTTCCCAGGCGGCGCTGGTATCGCCGTACCAGCCATCGTCGGAGATGTTCACCAGGACATCCGCGCCTAAGCTCGCGAAGCGGCGCACCTCGTCGGGAAATATCGACTCATAGCAGATGAATGTCCCGTAGGTATGGCTGCCGGAGCGAAAGACCTTCCTGCGCCGGCCCGGCTCGAAGACGCCGACGTTCTGGAGAAGACTTCCTGCGAAGAAGAAGAGCTTCTTATACGGCGTGTACTCACCAAATGGCACCAGATGCATCTTGTCATATCGACCTGCAAGGCTTCCGTCCGGGCCGATGAACTCAGCCGAGTTATAAAGATAGTAGCCACTGGGGGCCGCGGGGTCGGGATCGACGCCGACGTCTCCGGCAATCACAGGAGCATTAGCATTGCGGGCAAGAGCTGAAAGTACAGCGCGGAATTGGGGGTCGCGCTCAAAGAAGTCATTGGGGGCCTCAGGCCACACGATTAAACCAGTGGGCGACGGCTGTGTGAAGGAATTCTCCGGCATTGCATTGGTGACGTTGATGCACTTCGTAGAACTTAGGCCGGGGATCCCGTCGCAGGAATTCATCGAAGGGAACAGGCTAAGTCGCGAGAACTCCTGCAGCTTTTCGTCTTCTGTAAGCATCGGGCCGGTGGAGACGGAAGGCGAGCCCACTCCGAGGTTCTCCTGCACAAGGGTCGCTATTCCCGGCGCGCTTTCTTTCATCGGCCTCAATGCGCGACGTGAAGAGATGAAATAGACAGCCAGAATGGCGACTGCACCGCAGGTGAGGAGCACACGCGTGTAACGCTGCTCTTTGAGGGTAATGCGCGCGAGCCACAGCGCATTGACAGCCGCGACAGCGAAGGACACTCCGTACACTCCGGTAATCGGAGCTAGATGCATCAGCAGCAGATTGTCCACCTGCGCCGTACCGAGAACGTCCCATGGAAATCCCGTAATTCGCGACCGTGCGAGCTCGACTGCGACCCATAGGAAGGGGCTCAGCGCCAGTGCGCCGCCCCGGCCAAGTGGAGTCCGCCGCACACAGGCAAACACTGTTCCGAACAACGCATGGTAGAGGCCTAGATAGAGGCAGAAAAGAACCAGGATTCCCGCAGACGCCGGCGCGTCGATTCCACCGTAATAGTGCATGGTCCGGAATATCCAGTAACAGTTACCGAGATACCAGATGAACCCCGAGCAATAGCCCAGAAAGAACCCGTCACGAATGCGGATCGGATTGCCATCCGCGTCTTTGGCCGTGAGCGCAACAAGCAGCGGGACAACCGCGAACCAGCAGACGGCGGCACGCCATGGTGGTACAGGACCCGCAATAGGAAATGGCAATACCTGGAGCAAGCCCGAAAGGACAGCCATACTCCAGAGCCGGAACGGGATTCGCCACATCGTTTTGCAGTCTACCATTGCTTTTGGCGGAGTAAGAAAAATGGGCCTATTCGTGCCGTGCACCAGAATGTTTTTATCGCCGCTTCTATTCTGTTATGCTTCATAAGGCTTGGTAAAAGTAAGGGCCTTGTGCCGCGTAACTCAGGGAACGTGGCGAGCAAAGGCGGTAATTGGAAACTTCAAATGGGACGAGGAGATACAAATGGAAGTAAGCCGTATTATCGCGGAGATCGATGCGCAGATCGAAAAGCTGCAACAGGCGCGGGAGTTACTTTCGGGAACAGCGCCTAAGGCTAAGGGTCCAGGCCGGCCAAAAGGCAGCAAGAATGCAACGGGAACACGGCCCCGGCGCCACAAGCTGAGCGCCGAAGGACGGCGACGCATCTCCGAGAGCCAGAAGCGGCGCTGGGCTGAGCAACGCAAGGCCCCCCCAAAAGCTTCTTCCAAATAGCTGGCTTCCTGGTCACATCGACTCTTGCTGATGCGATCGCTCGTAGGTGACGCTTGTAGCGTCACCACAGCGACACAGGCATATTGTCCGCCGCTATCGAACGACGACAACCTCGCGTAGGTTGTCTTTGCCTAGAAAAAACCGATGGCTTTTGTAGGCCGCAAAATGCTTTTCGATCTGCCGGTTGGTATAGGTTTGTTGCATCGGATAATCGTCCGCGTGCTGCACGTTCACCTGGCTGGATTCCGTAAGGTGATAGCGGCAGAACCGGCTATCGTTGCTCTGCCCCTGCGATGTTCCTGTAGCTGAGTGAAACATCGCCAGCAGGTCCCCACCGGGAGCCATCACCTGATGGATGCGTCCCAGCACCGGCGCCAGCAGTTGCTCCGGCAGATAGTCGGCCGCATCCCAGAAGAGAACGACGTCGAAACCGCGCCCGGAGAAGTTCAGCTGCGCGTCCAGAAATCGCTCAACGTCCAAGCCGACCGGAGCGCCTTCTTCGTTGCGTACGACCAACTCCGGCTTCGCGGCATCCTCCACCAGGTTCGCGAGATAGATGCTGTGGCCCAGGGCCGTGATGAGATTGATGTTGCCCGACGAAGTCGGCCCAATGTCGAGCACACGCAGCGATTCATGCTTGCGCATGCGCTCGAGAATCTGACCCCAGCCGCTGGAGTGTCGCGGAATGCGATCACCGGAGCCAGACCCTCCGCCGGACTTGTCTCTGCTGCCAAAAAGAGGCAAGAAAGTCTCCTGACTAAGCGGTGGCTGTCGTCCCCGCCGGGAAAAGCTCCGCGGTTGCGCCCCCGGATTTCGCCACCTTCTCGGTCAGCTCCACCCTGCCTTTCACGGTAGCGTTTTCCTCGATAGAAAGGCGCTCGGCGAACAAATCGCCGCGGACTGCTGCGGAATTCCGCAACTCGATCCGCCCCTCTGCGCGCACCTTACCGTCTACGCGGCCATAGATGACGATGTCATGCGCTTGAAGGTCCGCCTGGACGCGGGCGTTGGGCCCGATAGTCAGACGCGCCTCTGAAAGCGAAATCGTCCCTTCCAGCACGCCATCCATGTACAGGTCTTCCTGCCCGGACAACTCTCCGCGAATCGTTACGGACTTGCCAATTACTGTCGCATTCTCCGACGGCTTCATTGCGCTACCCTCGCTGTGTACCTGCGATGATGATACTCGAGCGGACTATATCAGCCTTGGATGCCGGCTCGCATCGCGTTCCGGGGTGCAAGCTGCAACACTTGTGACCAGGCCATCGTGTTTGGCGTCTAATCCAAAGATGCCCCTCCCCAAGCCGATGCGAGAAACCATCTCCAGCAAAGCTCGCTCCCGGAAAAGCCCGGGCGATTCGGCACGTTTCGTTCCACAGTTCCTGCCCGCCACCATTCGCCTGGCAACCCCCATGTTCCTGCTCCTGCTTGCCCTGACGCATACCCATGATGCCGAAGGGCAGGCAGCGATATCTGCGCCCACCGAGTCGGCGAAGACCTGGGCTGTGGATTGCGCGAAGAACGAGGAGCAGCTGATCGAGCACCCGGGGTCATATCTGCGATACAAGCTGCGTCAGGTGGATCAAAAGGGCGATCAATTGCGCGACCAGATTGAGACGCAGCAAGGGACGGTGGCGCGGCTGATCGAACGCGATGGACATCCTCTGACACGCGAGCAAGACTCAGCGGAACGTGCGCGGCTGAACGCCGTGATCTCCTCCCCGGATGATTTTGCCCGCCATGTCCGCCGCGAAGAGGAGAGCCGGAAGAACGGGCTCAATCTCCTGCGACTGATTCCCGATGCCATGCTTTGGAGCTATGCGCCGGGCCAGCCGCAATTGCAGCAGCACGGCCCAGGCGTCCCTCCGCTGATCGTCCTCGACTTCAAGCCAGACCCCAAGTGGTCTCCACCCAATCTCCAATCGGAGCTGCTGACCGGTCTTGAGGGCCGTCTCTGGATCGACGCCGCTACACACCGCATCGTGCATTTGGAGGCGACCATCTTTCGTTCTGTAAACGTCGGTTGGGGGGTCCTGGCGCATGTATACCCCGGTGGCACGGTGACGCTGGATCAGACCGCAACTGGTAACGAACGCTGGATCGTCCACCATGTTGCAGAACAGTTCACAGTGCGGGCGCTCCTGGTAAAGAGCGTGCGGGAGCAGGCGACCACTGACACCTCGGACTATCAGAAGGTGACCGCAATGTCCTACCAGCAAGCAATCAAGCTGCTGCTCGACACACCACTGCCGCAGCGCTGAGTAGCAGCACGGAGTGATAGCACGGGCCTAACTGGCATTGCGGGAGGCGCTGCGCCGTCTCGTGGACCGGTACCTGCTCTTCTACTATCTACCTCTGTTATCATCGCCATTTCCCGATGGCACAGCGCCGCCTTGGGCAAATGCGGCCCTTGGTCTCGGAGGAGATGCGACGTGAACGGAACCTTTGCTGAACATCCCGAGATCGCGGCGCGCTTTCCTGATCTGCATCCGCCGTTCGATCCGCGCGCGGCGGTGGTGGAGGCGAACCGTTGCCTGAACTGCTTTGACGCGCCCTGCATGGGCGCCTGCCCAACGCATATCGATGTACCGAAGTTCATCAAGAAGATTGCGTCGGCAAATGTGACCGGCTCTGCACGGACGATCCTGGAGGCAAATGTGCTTGGCGCAAGCTGCTCGCGCGTGTGTCCCGTGGAGGTGCTGTGCGAGGGCGCCTGCGTGATGCACGGACGTGAGGAGAGACCGATTGAAATCGGTCGCCTGCAGCGCTTTGCGATGGAGACGTATTACTCCTCCGGCGGAAGAATCCCGCTCCGGTCGCGTCCGGAACGCAAACAGTCCATAGCCTGCATTGGATCAGGTCCGGCCAGCCTCGCGTGTGCAGCGGAGCTGCGACAGCAGGGCTTCCAAGTGACGGTGATGGATCGCCGCTCTTTCCCGGGTGGGCTGAATACCTACGGCGTCGCCGAGTACAAACTGCGTGCCGCGGACAGCCTGCATGAAGTCGAGCAGATTCGCGAGCTTGGGGTGAAGTTCGAGACGCGAAAGATTGATGCGGGAACGCTGGATCACCTGGAGCGCGATTTCGATGCCGTCTTTCTGGGCGTCGGTCTGGGCGCGATGCAGCGGCTGGACGTGGAGGGCGTGGCTGACGCCGGTCCCGCACTTATGGATGCGTTGGAGTTCATCGCCGGTTACAAGACCGGCAAGCGGCTGGCTGTTGCGTCAAGAGTGGTAGTGATCGGCGCGGGGAATACGGCCATCGATGCGGCGGTGGCAGCGAAGCGGCTGGGCGCGGACGAGGTCACAATCCTTTACCGCAGGCAACGCGAGAACATCTCGGCGTTTGACTTCGAATATGAGCACGCGCTCAAAGAAGGTATTACCTTCGTTTGGGAGATGTTGCCAGTGCGACTCACGAGTGCTGCTAGCGGCCTGACCCTGATCTGCACGCGCGTACGGACCGATGCATCCGGCAGACTGGTCCCGGTTGCGGGAGCGGACCTGACCATCCAATGCGACGTCATCATTCCGGCCATTGGGCAGTCGCCGCTGTTTGAGCTGCTACAACAGGCGCGTGGCGTGAAGCTGGACAAGGGCCGGGTGATCATTGACCGCGCGACGGGACAGACCAGCAACCCGAGGTTCTTCGCCGGCGGCGACTGCGTGAACGGCGGCCGTGAGGTGGTGGACGCGGTGGCCGATGGCAAGCGCGCAGCGCTGGGCATTGCGCAATGGCTCGGCACGCCGGCTGAACGAAGCGCAGCGACGGGGACACCGCCATGGCTGACCTGACAACCAACTTCGCCGGCATCCGCTGTCCCAACCCGTTCTGGCTGGCCAGCGCGCCGCCGACCAACTGCGGCGAGCAGATCATGCGCGCCTTCGACGCCGGCTGGGGCGGCGCGGTGTGGAAGACCATCGGCGAGCCGATAACCAATGTCAGCTCGCGCTATTCATCCGTGGACTGGGCCGGCCAGCGCATGATGGGGCTGAACAACATCGAGCTGATCAGCGATCGGCCCATTGAGACGAATCTGCGTGAGATCGCTGAGGTAAAGAAGCGTTATCCGAAACACGCCGTCATTGCCTCCCTGATGGTTGAATCGAAGCGGGAGAACTGGCATGACATCGTAAAGCGCGCTGAGGACGCAGGCGCGGACGGCCTGGAGCTGAACTTCGGCTGCCCGCACGGCATGAGCGAGCGCGGCATGGGGTCGGCCGTCGGCCAGGTTCCCGAGTACGCGCAGATGATCACCGCGTGGGTGAAGGAGGCAGCGCGCACGCCGGTGCTCGTGAAGCTGACGCCAAATATCACTGACATCCGCATGGTTGCACGAGCGGCCAAGCGCGCCGGCGCGGACGGCCTCTCCGCGATCAACACCATCAACTCCATCACCGGCATCGATCTCGACACCTTCGCACCTCGGCCTATGGTTGACGGCAAAAGCTCGCACGGCGGCTACTGTGGCCCCGCGGTTAAGCCGATCGCGTTGAATATGATTCAACAGGTCAATGGAGACGATGTCGATGGCCCGCCTATTCCCATGTCGGGCATCGGTGGCGTCTCAAGCTGGCGCGACGCGGTCGAGTTTTTTCTGCTGGGCTGCGGCACCGTGCAGGTATGCACAGCGGCGATGCACTACGGCTACCGCATCGTCGAGGACATGATCGACGGCCTGAGCAATTGGATGGATGCGAAGGGATTTGCGACCATCGAGGATTTTCGCGGGCTGAGCCTGCCGCGTGTGACCGACTGGAAGCACCTGAACCTGAACTACAAGATCGTTGCCTCCATCGATGAGTCGCTCTGCATTGGCTGTCAGCTCTGCCACATCGCCTGTTGGGACGGCGCGCACCAGTGCATCCATCTCGACCGCGTGTCAGGAGTTGTGGACGGACAAGTCGAAGTCCACGCCAAGCCGCGCCTGAACGGGCTCGAGACGATTGCCGTGACGCCAATCGCCAAGCTCGATCCACCGAAGCCGCACGTCGGGCCATATGCCATCTCGCTCGAGCGCATCCCGCGAGTAGACGAGACAGAGTGCGTTGGCTGCAACCTCTGCTCGCTGGTTTGCCCGGTCGACCAGTGCATCACAATGGTGGAGCGGTCGACGGGCCTCGCACCGCAGACCTGGGCCGAACGCACGGCCAGCGCCGCGGACTGTGCGCCGCCGCAGGTGGCAGGATAATGACCCATAATGTCGCACAGGTCGAGGAGGCAGCATGGCCACGCTAATCAAAGGCGGCAAGGTCGTCAGCGCGAAGGAGACGAAGCTCGCCGATGTCTTGATCGAAGGCGAGAAGATCGCGCGCGTGGCGCCGGCGATCGATGCTGAGGGCCATACAGTCCTTGACGCGACGGGAATGCTGGTATTGCCCGGCGGCATCGACGTTCACACGCATCTGGATATGCCGTTCGGCGGGACGGTCTCAGCCGACGACTACGAATGGGGCACACGTGCCGCAGCCATTGGCGGGACGACTACCGTAATTGATTTTGCGCTACAGTCGATGGGCAAGCCCATGAGCGAGGCCTTCCAGACCTGGCGCGCGAAGTCCGAGGGCAAGGCATGCATCGATTACGGTCTGCACATGGCCGTCACCGACCTTGGCCCGAACGATTCCTGGCTCGATGACGTTAACGAGATGGTGCGGCTGGGCATCACCAGCTTCAAGATCTTCATGGCCTACCCCAACGTGCTGATGGTGAACGACGCCACCATTTTTAAGCTGATGCAGCGCACGGCAAAGCTCGGCGCGCTGGTGATGGTGCATGCGGAGAACGGGACAGTCATCGACATCATCGTCCAACAGGCGTTGGCGGCCGGGCACACCGGCCCGCTCTACCACGCGCTCACACGTCCGCCCGCAGCAGAAGCCGAAGCCGTCCACCGCGTCTTCGCCCTGAGCGAGCTTGCCGGCAAAGCGAACAGCTACATCGTCCACGTCTCGTGCGAAGAGGCGATGCGCGAAGTTGAGGCCGCGCGCAAACGCGGCCTGCCCGCGATGGGCGAAACCTGCACGCAGTATCTCGTCCTCTCGATCGATGACGACATGGGCAAGCCGTGCTTCGAGGACGCGAAGTACGTCTTTACGCCTCCCCTCCGCGAGAAGAAGAATCAAGCTCCCCTGTGGGCCGCGGTGAAGGACAACCGGCTTCAGGTCGTCTCCACTGACCACTGCCCCTTCCGCTTCAAGGACCAAAAAGCGCTCGGCATCGAGGTCTTCACGAAGATTCCCAATGGCGGCCCGGGCATCGAGAACCGCATGCAGTTGACGTATCATCACGGCGTAAATGGTGGCCGCATCTCGCTGGAGCGGTTCGTCGAAGTTACGGCCGAAGCGCCGGCGAGGATCTTCGGTATGTATCCCAGAAAAGGGATTGTGGCCGCCGGTTCCGACGCGGATATTCTCATCTGGGACCCAGACGCGGAGTATACGATTACCGCAGCGACCCAGAGCATGCACACCGACTACTCCATCTTCGAGGGCTTTGAGGTGAAGGGCAATGCGCGGCAGGTCTTCTCGCGCGGCGAGCTGGTGGTGGAGCAAGGCAAGTTCCTCGGCCGCGTGGGCCGCGGGCAGTACCTGCGTCGCGGACTGGGTGAGGTCCTCGCCGGATGACTCTGTACCCTGAAGGCCGCGCCAGTCTCACCGATGCGTATGGCCTGCGCGCCGACCCACATCTCTATAACGCCGACCTCGCGCCGACCACCGACGAACAGCGCCACTGGACGACCTACAACTACATCGCCCTGTGGTTCTCCATGTCCATGGAGGTGACCACCTACATGCTGGCGTCGAGCCTGATCGCCGGCGGTATGAACTGGAAGCAAGCCATCGGGACCATCCTGCTGGGCAACCTCATTGTGCTGGTGCCCATGGTACTGAACGCCCACGCCGGCGCAAAGTACGGAATTCCCTTCCCTGTCTTTGTGCGCGCATCCTTTGGCGTAAAAGGCGCGAACATTCCGGCCGTGCTGCGCGCGCTCGTAGCCTGCGGATGGTTTGGCATTCAGTCGTGGATCGGTGGCACAGCTATTGCGCAGATGGTGAACGTCATGGCGCCGCGCACCGTGCAGATGCCGTGGGTGCCTGGACTCTGCTTCCTCGTATTCTGGGCGCTCAATATGTATGTCGTGTGGCGCGGTGTGGAGTCGATCCGCTTTCTGCAAAGCTACTCGGCTCCCTTCATGATCGTGATGTCGATACTGCTGCTCGGGTTTGTGCTGCACCGCGCAGGTGGCTTCGGTCCGTTGCTCGCCGCGCCAAGCCAGTTCCACACGACAGGCGAATTTGCCCGCTTCTTCTTCCCCGCCCTTACCGGCATGGTGGGCTATTGGGCAACACTTTCCCTCAACATCCCGGACTTTACGCGATACGCGAAATCTCAAGGCGCGCAAATCATTGGTCAGGCATTCGGGCTGCCTGTCGCCATGACGCTCTTCTCCATGCTGGGGATCGTATGCACCTCCGCCTCGACCGTCATCTTTGGCCGCGCCATCTGGTCGCCGGTGGAGCTTCTCGGTCGCTTCAATCAGCCGTGGCTCGCCTTCCTGGGGTTGATCGCGTTGCTGGTTGCGACGCTAAACGTCAATATCGGTGCAAATGTCGTCGGCCCGTCCAACGATTTTGCCAATCTGGCGCCCCGCTTCATCAGCTTCCGCACCGGAGGCGTCATCACTGGGGCCATCGGTCTGCTCATCATGCCCTGGAGGATGATGTCCAGCTCGCACAACTACATGCAGTGGCTTATAGAGTACTCAGCGATCCTTGGCCCGGTCGCCGGCATCATGATCGCCGACTACATCTTCCTCCGCAAGACGCGGCTTGACACGGAAGATCTCTACCAGCGCCACGGACAGTATGAGTATCGCCATGGCTTCAATCCGCGCGCGATCATTGCGCTGCTGGCCGGAGTAGTCTCCGCGCTGATCGGCCGCTTCGTGCCGGATCTCTCAATCCTCTTCAAGCTCGCGTGGTTCGTAGGATTTGGAGTCGCCGCGATCGTCTATCTCATACTGATGCCGCACTCGCGGCGCGGAGGCGGAACCACTCCCCTGGCGCAGCGCATACCTATACCCATTCCTATTCCGAAGCTCGACAAGCGGCTGGATCCAGCGCCCAGCGCCAGTGCCAGCGCCCAGTGCCAGCGCCAAAGCGTAACAATGGCCCGCTCAATTAGTTGATAGCTGCTCGATATGGTCTTTTTTTTGGCGGAACGGCGAAGGTAAGACAAAAGTTAACCCCAGACGCCATACCGGGATTACCCAGTTCACAATTTGTTGCCTGCAAGCAAGATTTGGCCTGTTTTGGGACCAGGCCGCCCATTCTGGAACGGCGGCACCAGTCCAAACGAGCCTACAGGCCAGCTTCGGAAATTCCAGCTTCCTGCCGGGTTTCTGCGTTTTCTCCTTGACGCCGCTGGGGTTCCCCGCTAATCTATCCAACGTGGACGGACTCCCTTCGGGTTGAGTTGGCCACAACGAAGTCCACCCACTTCGTTGCTTTACCGGAATACCCACGCAACAGCCCCCACCGCGCTGCGTGGGTTTCCTTTTTAAGCCATCAGTATTTAAGGCCCTTCTGGCATCCTTCCCTGTCATCCCGCAGACGTAGCGTATAGACTCAGCCACGCCTGGGGCGGCTGGGGCCCTACTATTGGACCGGCAAGAGTCTTTCCTTGCTCTACACCGCGACGGTAAAAGTGTCCTCGCTCCGCGTTATCGCGCGATACAGGGTGTCGCGCTCGAAGGGCACGCGTCCGGCCTCGGTAATCAGCCGCACCAGATCGGCCCTTCGCATTCCCTGCGGCGTGGTCGCACCGGCGTCGTGGTAGATCTTCTCCTCGATCACCGTGCCATCAATGTCATCGGCGCCGAAGCGCAGCGAGATCTGCGCCATCTCCGGCGTCACCATCTGCCAGTAGCTCTTCACATGCGGGAAGTTGTCCAGCAGCAGGCGCCCGATCGCGATCTGCTTCAGGTCCATCATGCCCGTCGTCTTAGGGATATGCGCCAGCGCGGTATTGTCCGGATGGAAGGCCAGCGGGATAAATGTCTGGAATCCGCCGGTATCGTCCTGTACGGCGCGCAGCCGCAGCATGTGGTCCACGCGGTCCTCGTCGTTCTCGACATGCCCATAAAGCATCGTTGCATTGGACTTGAGGCCGATGCGGTGCGCCGTCCGCGCCGTCTCCAGCCATTCGCCGCCGTCGATCTTGTGGTCGCAGATGATGTGTCGCACACGGTCCGCAAAGATCTCCGCGCCACCGCCCGGACAAGAATCGACACCGGCGTCTTTCATCCGGCGCAGCGTCTCCTCGATGGTCATCTTGCCGCGCTTTGCTAGGAAAGCTACTTCAACCATGGTGAACGCCTTGATGTGCACCTTCGGATAGCGCTCCTTAAGCCCGCTCACAAGGTCCATGAAGTACTCGAAGGGAAGGTCGGGGTGCAGCCCGCCCACGATGTGGAACTCCGTTACCGCTTCAGTCAACCCTTGGCCCGCGGTCTCCCACGCCTGTTCCAGGGCCATGGTGTACGTG
>Ga0075522_10003252_pt1 | contig 11870 bp, 9 predicted proteins | sample NGEPerA_FD_74796 | JGI IMG/M metagenome (GOLD analysis project Ga0075522, IMG submission 74796) | Arctic peat soil microbial communities from the Barrow Environmental Observatory site, Barrow, Alaska, USA - NGEE PermafrostL2-A | ecosystem: Environmental > Terrestrial > Soil > Wetlands > Peat ... | reverse complement strand
CGAGTAAAGAGCGGAGATTTGGGCGTCCGTTAGGGCTCCGCCGTAAATCCGCACGTCATCGAGTATTCCGTTGTAAAAGTTGACGTGGTCCGAATCTGTGCCAATATTCAGGCCGTACATTTGAAGCGGAAGCGTGCCGCCCGCGGCGAAAGTATTCGCGCTGGCCGCAACCGGTTGCCCATCCAGATAGCCGCCTACCGTACCGTTTGAGAACGTGAATGCGATGTGATGCCATGCGTGTTGCCTGACAGCGGTGCTCAGCATAAAGTATTGGCCACCAGCGGAAAATTGAGGATAGCCGGCGGCACCGTTCAATTTCACGTCCCAACTATATTTCTTCGCGATCAACCGTGGGTCAGTCGTTAGAGGCGCGCTGCTGTTTACCCACATGCTGAGGGTCATCTGTTGAGTGCCTTCCAGGCTTGGGCTCTCAGGCACGGAAATAAAGCTTGAGCTTCCGTTTAACCGGACACAGCCGCTGCAGATTCTGGTGTTGTGGACCCAACTGACATTGTTCAGCGTTCCCGTATTGCCATTCCCCGAGGAATCCGCGGTTGCCGTACCTTGCCCGTCCGCAAAATCCCACAACGCTGCCAGTCCTGTCACCGCCGCCGGCGTTTGCGTCGGGGTGATCGGAGCCGGTATTGTCTGGTAGGCTCCGATGTCGGATGGCGCAGGCGCCTGGGGACGTGGCGTTCCGCCAATATCAGCCGTCACTTGTGCGACGTCTGCGCCCGCGTTCAATTCGGGAGCATTTGCCGAAGGATAGAAATTGTAGGGCAGCGTCGCCACGTTTGTGAACATCGGATCCTTCCCGACAATGTTGGTGCCAACTGTGCAACCGGAACCGTCGGCTATTACACTGGCGGCGCCGGAAGACCACGTTATTATTCACGGTGCAGCCGCTGACCGTTGACGTGTATTGCGCAACTGCGTAGGATTGCCCACCGGCAGGATTCGAAAAAATATTATTCTGGATCGAAATATTCGTATTGGTGTTCCACAACATGATGTGGCCGCCGGTGCCTTGGTTCGGGAAGGCGAAAGTGTTATTCGCGATGAGCCAGCCATTGGCGCCATTGGCAAGCTGGATTGCCCAACCGCGCGGCATGTTGTAAAAGATGTTGTTGATGACGGTGATATTCGTGCCTTCGGCGTAAATCCCATGATCGAGGTTCGCGGGGGCCACGCGGCCGACGTCGTGAATCACGTTGCCTTCAATCCACCATCCACTGGAGCTAGTGTTGAACCCAATTGCCGATTCACCGATCTGCGTGGGATTGTTCCAATATCCGATGTTGGAAAGCTCGCAGCCAGTGATGCGAATGTTTGAAGCCCCGCCATCGGATCCGATTGCCCCGAACGCGCCGCGCGTAATGACGAGACCGTCGATCGCCCAGTATGCCGCCGTCGGGTTGAAGTAGATGTACTTGTCGCAGCCGAGTGCGCTGCTCGTAGTGCCGCAATCAAGAATGGCGTTGCCCTTGTTTTGTGCCTTGAGTGTGATCCAGGCCGTCGGGGTCCCTGCCGACGAGATCATTACGGGCGAGGCATAACCGTTCCAGCCCCCCGTTCCGTCGCTGATATGACCTTCATTCCCATAGGTGCCGTCTCCGACGATCACCGTATCTCCTGCCACCGCTTGGCCTACGCCCCGGGCGATGGTGCGAAAGGGTTGGTCTGAGGTTCCGGAAGCTGAATCATTCCCGTTGGGAGAGATGTAATAGGTGGCACCCGCTGCCATCTGTTAGACCGGCAAACATCAAAAGGACTGCTATTGGAAGAGATCCAGAAAAAGGCACACGTGTGGCAGGACGGATGGATGAATACATCAATTGGACTCCTAATATGCGGTGCTTGAGCTTTGCGAGACTCTGCGGACACCCAGTCTGAGTGCAGAATTCGCGAAGCCGAACTTGAGCGAAGCGACCTCGATGGATAGAGGGCTCTTCTAGCTCAATGTCAGTATAGGTCGGGATGGGATTGTCAACAATTGGGAAGCGACCCTATCGCCGTGGTCCATCTACCCTATCGTTTATCAGCGCTTTGTTTTAGGAAAAGATGAAGTGGGGCAACTACTTGGAGATTGGCTCGGAAATGCGTAGGCGCAGTCGGGTGCAGTGCGCGGATTTGTCGGCGCCACCTGGCTGTAGCCAAATCGGAAAAAAGGCAGGGTAGGGAAGGCCGCTACGGCGCGACGGTGATCGTCACCAATCCGGGGTTTACCATTGCTCCGGCAACTGTCCACAATTCTGTTGTGGTGCCGACATTGCCGGCAGCGGCGATGCCGCTGGTGCTAAACGAGCCCGACGCGTCGGTAGATCCAACGACGCCGGACCAATTGCCAACGGTAACCGCGACTGCCGCGTTTGGCAGACCGCCCGTGATCGTCACGCTCCATTGCTCGCCTACATTCCATGTGGACTGGCCCGTCGTCGTGTTGACGATCTGGAACGTCGCGGGCGGAGTGAACCGATAAGCGCCGGGATCGTTGCTGTTCGCGCGCGGCAGGCCCAGAAAATCGTTCGCCACCTGCGCCAGTGCCATGCCTGTGCCAATCACCGAGGAGCCGGGTTGAAGCTCCATGTCCAGCGTGGCCGCGCTCACCACTTGTGGGTTGGTATTGAGCATGTTGCTGGATACCTGGCAACCCGTGTTGTCCGCCATCATCGTGCCCGCACCGTAAACAACGTTATGATCCACCCAGCATCCCGACACGGTCGACGTGTAGCGGTCCACGGCCCAGTTGTTCGGACTATAGAAGATATTATTGCGGATTGTAATATTCGTATTCGAATTCCACATCATGATCTGGCCATTTTTTGCCGGGTTGGGGAATGCGATCGTATTGTTCGCGATCAGCCAGTTCGACGCTCCGTCGGCTAACTGAATCGACCATCCGGCGGTCAGGTTATAAAACACGTTGTTGATGACGGTTATGTTCGAGCCCTTGGCGTAGATTCCGTGGTCGAGCTGTGTTCCCCCCATGCGGCCGATGTGAGTGAAGACGTTCCCCTGCACCGACCAGTTGGACGCGGATTCGTCAAAGCCGAGCCCCTCTTCGCCGATTTGTGTCGTGTTGTTCCAATTGCCGATGTTTTGGAAATAACAACCCGTCACATTTATGTTTGATGCTCCTTCATCCGTTCCCAGGCCGCCGAAGGCACCGCCGGTGAGCACCAGATCCTGGAATTGCCAGTACGCCGCACCGCCTGTCAGATAGATATATTTGTCGCATCCCATTTGTGTGGCAGTGGTGCCGCAATCCAAAATCGCTTGCCCTCTGTTTTGCGCCTTCAGCGTGATCCACGCGCTGGAGGTCCCTGCGGATCTGACGGTTACGGGCGTAGCGTAACCGTTATAACCACCCGTCCCGTCACTGATCTTGCCTTCATTGCCATAGACGCCGTCTCCCAGCACAATCGTGTCACCGGCGACGGCCTGCGTAACGCCGCGCTGCACGGTGCGAAACGGCTGGTCGGTGGTTCCTGGATTTCCGTCGTCGCCAGATGGCGACACGTAATAAGTCGCGGCGCTGACAAAAGAAGTGGCTAGTAAGAAAGCGGCAACTAAAGATAAGCGATGGCTGGTGCGCGGAGGGGAAAACAAAAAAGAACGCACGGGGGTACTCCAGACTTCAGAAGGTTGTAGCGCTGCGGACTTGAAGGCGTGAAAGCGTCTACGGCCGGCGAAGACTTTGCAGCCGTCGGCGGCACACCCTGGACAAGTTCGATACTATCGTTCGGTTCCCAAAAGTGATATTCGGATTCCACCCTAGTAGCGCCGGGAATTCGCCCGACTGCGCATATCGCTGTGGCAAAAGGACTTGCACCTTACGCTCATCGGCAGGTGGCGTGCGTGTGATCGGGCGTGGCTTGGTGTGTTCGTTCTCTGTCCGCCGGTATCGCTTTCGCCGTGCCGTTAATCGCTGCTGCTTATCATGTTTCACCGGGCGGCAGCGATTCGAATCCGGGTACTGAGATGAAGCCCTTTAGAACGATCGGCAAGGCGGTCAAAGCGGTGTCGCCCGGTGACGTTATCCTGCTCGAAGATGGCACCTATCACAGCGAAGGACACGTCAGCGACGGCACTGGCGGAATGCACGGTTACGCGACTCCTGTAGCGATCGGTAAAGCCGGAAGGGCCGACGCGTGGATCACTCTGCGCGCTGAAAACAAATGGAAGGCGATTCTGGATTGCGACGCTACGCAGGTCAGTCCCGGGTGCGATGTTTTCGTCACGCTAAAGCGCGGCGCGGACTACTGGTCGTTTGAAGATTTGTTTGTGACGCACGCGGCCTATGCGGGAATCAACACGAATGAAGGAGCATCTCACGTGCGGATCAAAGGCTGCAAATTCGAAGATATCGGAAACCGCCGTGAGTCGCTGGAGATCGGAATCGTAGGCGTGGGCTTCGGGCCGCCCGAAGCCACAGACTGGCAGCTCGAAGACAATATTTTTCATCACATCGGACGAACGGGAGGACACTATCCGAGTCTTGACCACGGAATTTACGCACGCGGGTCCGATGTGGTGATCCGGAATAACCTCTTCTACGAAATGAACGCGGGATGGGGCATTCAAACGTCCAGCGGAGCGCGAAATTGGATCATCGAACACAACACCTTCGCCCTTCCGAACCCTGCGGCCGCGGGCCAGATCATGCTGTGGGACGGCGGGCATCCGAACTCGGTTTCCGGCATCGTTATCCGAGCGAATGTCTTTTATGAGCCCAGGCAATTTGCGATCGCAACAAACGGAAGCATTGCGAATTGCACCATCAAGGAAAATGTCACTACCGCCAAGGCGATGGTTGACCGCCCTGATGAATGCAACGTCACCGGCAACGCGGTTGGGAAGGACCTTCGCTTCGAGAAAAGTGCCGCGGGTGCCGAAGAGTTCCGCCTGAGTCCTGATAGCCCAGGCGTGGGAAGCGGCTGGGATTCATTGCTCCCCGCCGCAGGCGTCGGCGGCACGCAAGAGCGGATCAGGTAGCGAGGGATGAAATCGATCGGTATTGAACTTCGTGGCGCCGGTCTCCTCAAGGATTTTGGTTGGGTATTTTCGGGAAACGTCGTCTACGCCGCCTCTCAATGGTTGATCGTTCTGGTCCTGTCAAAACTCGGTAGTCCGGAAAAACTTGGCGAGTACGCGCTCGGTGTGGCTGTGGTGACTCCGATTTTAGTGGCTGCGAATTTACAGATTCGCGCCTTGGTCGCCTCCGATATTCAAGACCAATACTCCTTTCGCCACTATCTGAAGTTCCGCGCCGTGACGCTGGTTGTCGCGATGGCGATTGTGGTGATTTTCGTCTTGGCCGACAAACATTCCTGGCATCTTCGCGGCGTCATTCTGGTGTTGGGAGTTTGCCAGACGCTCGAATACCTGGCGGACACTTACTACGGCCGCATGCAAAAATTCAACCGCCTGGATCGCGTTTCCCGCTCTTCGATGATGAAGGGTCCTCTCAGTCTGCTGGCTCTGGCGCTGATTTTCTATTTCACGCGAGATGTCTTTTGGGCTTGCCTGGGATTATTGCTTGGCAGGCTCACGATCGTCGTGTTCTATGACGCGAGATTTCATTCCGGACCGGCACTGCCTGCTGCCGCGAAAGCTCGCGATGACTGGGATTGGAGGCCCATGTATCACCTCCTGCTCACCGCCTGGCCCTTGGGTGTGATCGCATTGCTGGCATCGCTGAACGGGAATATTCCCCGCTACTTCATTGATGCTCACGCCGGAACGCGGAGTCTGGGAATCTTCGCGGCTCTTTACAGCCTGGTGGCCATTGGAACGCTTTTCATTAACGCGTTCGGACAATCGGTCTTCGTGCCCGCCGCCACGGCGTTCGCGGCCCGCGATGTCGAGAGCTTCCGCGGCATCGTTTGGCAGTTCACGCTGCTGGCGGGCGGACTGGGGCTTGCGGCTGTTGCGGTGGCGGCCCTGTTCGGACAATGGCTGCTTGCAGTGCTTTATCGGCCCGAATATGCCAATGGCGCTCTGCTAGTGCAGTTGATGATCGTGGGCGGTGTGTATTGGGTCTCCACTGCACAGGGATACATCCTGACGGCTATCCGATGGTTAAAAGGACAGATCGTTATCCTGGGTTTGACGGTGGTTGTTGCGATCGCGGCCTGTGCCTGGATGGTGCCGTCGATGGACCTGATGGGTGCGGCGCACGCGCTTCAACTGGCGGCGGCGGTTCAGTGGATAGGAAGCGCGTTTCTTTTGTGGAGGGCCGGATCCGAAATCGCGCGTGCTCCTGCAAGCGAAAGTGACCTCGCAACATGTCCGCAAGATTGTATAGCAGCCCCGAGGTGAAACGCCGTGCCGCTCGATCGGGGAAACTCCATCATTCAAGCCGCCGACTACAGCCCCACGTACTCGGGGAATTTCATCGCGTCGTTGAGTGCCGCCGCTCGGCAATGCCGTGCACATGGGTATCGCACGGTTTGGGTCTTGCCGGCCAAGGCCCACGCTTACCCGTGGTTTCGATCGCTGGTGGAAGACTTCGGCGGGTCTGTGTATGCACTGCCGGATCGCGGCACCTTGGCCGGAGACACCATGGCCCTTCGGCGTATCGCGATGCGGGAAAATGCGGCCATCATTCATACGCATTTCAGCTCCTCTGATATTTCCGCCTGGTTCACAAAAGTGCTGTGTACGCTTGAATCGCGAAATGTCCAGGTCTTTTGGCATGTGCATTCGGCATTTACCGATATCTCCGCGATGCGCCGCTCTAAGGACTTTATCAAGCTGGGTGTTTTGGGACGATTGTGTCACGTGGTCCCTGTGTCTACGGCGCTGGGCGAAGCGGTGGCCGCGCGCGGGTGTCCCCGGGACCGCATTCATGTGATCGACAACGGTATCGATATCCAGCACGCCACCGCGAAGCAAACGAGCCGGGAAGAGATGCGCAAGGCCTGGGCCGTACCGTCAGGATCGCTTGTGATGCTCGGTTTCGGCTGGACGCCGATTCGCAAGGGTGTCGACACCATGCTGGAAGCCCTTGCGACGCTGCTGCGCGAAGGCCGGAATCTTACACTGGTCCTAGCTGGAACTGAGCAGCTGCAGAAGTTCATCGACGATTGGCCTGATCGCGATTGTCTGGCGAGGGTGCGTGTCATCCCGCCCGCGGAATTCGTCGGCGATCTGTTTGGAGCTTCCGACATTTTCCTGTCGCCCAGCCGCGCGGAGGGCTGGTGTTACGGCGTAGCCGAAGCAATGGCCAACGAGGTTCCGGCAATCGCCGGCGACATACCTCCCTTGAATTGGGCGCGTGGTGCGGATGGAGTCTACTTCTGCACGGCCGGCGACTCTGAAGCTCTCGCTGCTTCCATTCGCCAAGTCTCCGATCTCTCGCCGGTGGTCCGGGCGATCACCGGCGAACTCGCAAAGAATTTTGTGGCCTGCCGTTATAGCGTGGAATGCTGGGGCAGCAAGATTTGGGACCTGTACGAACAAGTCCTTCGACCCGTGCAATCCTCGATGCTCCCTGCATCGAGTAAATGAAGCACGTTAGTTGGCTGTGCGCGGACGGGGCAGGCCGGCTTGCTTTTCTGTTTCAGCGGTCAGCAGGATCGGCGTGCTCAGCGATTTCAGGCGAAGCCGATGACGCGTCGCCAGAGCCGAGAGATCCGCTGCGTCGAGAAGGTTCGAGCAATCCAGATCGAAGGCGTACATCAACGACCGGATATGAGTGCTGTGTTGTAAGCCAAAGACGTGGCCGATTTCGTGAACAGAAATTCGATAAAATCCCTCGCTGTCAAGCCGCACGCGCGGATTGAACGCGATCCATCCGTAGAAGCCGGGGCGATCCGGAAATTGCGACCGCGCCGCCATCGTGTCAGGGGCGGCCTCGAACAAATTGCTGAGACCGTCGCCTAACTCCATTGCGCAGGTGTCGGTATCGTCTTCATGCCATTTCATCTCGATGATGGTCGACCAGAAGTCCATCGCCGATCTAAACGCCTGAGCCAGCGTCGGGTTGTCCGTGGCGAAGCGGACACCGATGTCCATGGGACCATCTTTAACTAACTCGGCATGCCTGCCGCACCGGGTAAACGCGGCGGTCCAATTGGACAAGGCGCCTGCACTGGCACTGCCCGATGGAAATAACAATAAAACCAAGATGATGAAGCGCACGGATGAAGCGACAAGCTCCGCATTTAGCGGCTAGAAGTCTATCATCCACCGCGCCCCCCGGCGTGTCTATTCGGGAAAGTGCCCGACTAATGCCGGAAACGTACCCTAGCGCCGTTTCCGTATGCCGACCCTGACTAGAAGCGTGTGGAGGTAGCTTTCGTGTGCTTCACTTCGATCTCGTTCACCACTTGCGCTACGTAATTTATCGCGGAGGCCATTCGTTCGGCCTCTTGCCGCTGTGCGGCGTTGTCGACGTCGCCCGTCAGCGTGACCACGCCGTTTTTTACCTTGTATTTCACTTCATCCTTTACGTCGCTTCTTAAAATGGATGCGTCCAGCTCGTGCTCGATGGCTTTATCCAGATCCGTGTTCACTTTTTCAGTGACTTTTGCATCATCCGGAGGAACCACGGCCACTTGATTTGCCACTACCTCGCCCGGGGCCATGGACTTTGCGATGCTTTCCGCTTGCGCTCTATCGGCATCTGCGACAACATGCCCGTTCAAAGTCACCACCCCTTTGTCGCGATCCTGATCCACGGAAACATCCTTGAGCCCGGCTTGGTTGAGCGAAGTGCGAATCGCTCCAGCGACATCCGGCGCTTTCCTCGAACTCGAACAGCCTGCTAGAGCACCGAGCGCCAGGATCGCGGCCAAAGTGCTGTGGATCATCGTCAATTTCATAATGTATTCCTTCCTTTCCGACATTGAGGCCACACTCACGGAACCATGCTGGAAACTCGCAAAGAGGCCTATTGCCATATACCTATGCAAGCCGCGGTCCATCTACGAGGCTTTTCTGTTGGCCGATCCCCTCGGCACCATAGTTTGAAAGTGCATTCCTTTATTGGGCATGGAATGTCCCTTGGCGACCGCTTGGGGCCTATTGGCACATGCAGTTAGCTTGGTCCGCTAATTGCACCGCGCTTAATATGGATACCAACTCTGCCGACTCTCGCCCGCCGGCGCTGATCCTGGGATCCAGCTTGACGGCGCTTGGCGTTCTCCGAAGTCTGGGGCGCGCGGGAATTCCGACTTATTCCCTCTGCGGCCCGCAGGAATTGCCTGCCAAATCGCGTTGGTACCAGGCCGCGCCTCGCCAGGGCAAAAACATTCCCGATCCCGAAGAGCTACCGGAATATCTTCGAGGCCTGCCTGCCCAGCGAATGGTCCTGATTCCTTGTTCAGACGATTGGGCCCGGGCCGTTGGCTACTTGTCTGGGGACCTTAGGACTCAGTTTCCAGCCGCGGTCGCCCATGGCAGCGTGATCGATGTGATGACCGACAAATGGCTGTTCGCACAACTTCTGCAGCGTGAAAATGTTCCCCATCCGACAACGCTTCGCGTCGGATCTTTGGAAGAGCTTGCCGCATTGCCGGAAGCATCCTTCCAAAATATGTTCCTGAAGCCGCTGGATTCGCAGACATTCTCTGCGAGGAGCGGGACGAAAGCGTATGAGTTAACCGGTCGCGACCATGCGCTCCAGATTATGCGCGCCATGCAAGCGGGCGGTGCCGGCGCGTTTCCTATTTTGCTCCAGGAATTTATCCCCGGCCCGGCGAGCAGTTACTATCTGGTCGACGGATTTGTGGACAGCGGCGGATGCACTCGTGCGGTCATCGCCCGGCGGCGCCATCGCCAATATCCAATTCCTTTTGGAAACAGCACGCTCTCCGAAACGATCGCAGGCGCGCAGGTTGAGGACCCCATCCAGCAGCTTTCGCGTATCTGGAAGGCGACGGGTTACCGGGGAATCTTCGATGCCGAGTTTAAATTGGATCCGCGCGATGGTCGCTACAAGCTGGTGGAGATCAATCCTCGACCCTGGTGGTTCATCGAGTTCGCGAGCCGGTGCGGCGTTGAATTGTGCCGGATGGCTTATCTGGATGCACTGGGGCTTCCCGTCGAGAGCGTAAGCCAATATCCCGTCGGACGCCGCTGCGTATACATGCTTTACGACTTCAATTCACATCGCACGACAGATCCGGGAATCGCGGGGTTTGCGCGTTGGATTCGCTCGCTGCGGAAGACCGAGGACATCGTGTACTGCGGCGACGATCCTCATCCGGCGATTTTCCTCATCGGAAGTAAACTGAAGAAGGCGCTGACGACGCGGGCTCCACGCACGCAACCGTCCCTGGATCGGAAGAAAACCACGCTCGTGACGCGCTAGCCCGTCTGTCCGCCCCCCGCTGAATCTTATTGAATCCTGACGGAACCCTTTTTTCGAACGCGCGGGATTTTCCCTATCTCGTGATTCATCTCCGCTGAGACGCGCTCCTCCACCTCTTGGATATCGCCTTCCGTCGCCAGGCCTTTCTCAAGGACCAGCAATTCGAGAACCCGCACTCGGGAACTATAGTGCATCAGTCCTTTTGCGAGTTCCCGAATGGCGTCCTGAATCTCTTCGGAAGTCAGAGGTGGAGGTGCGTCTTTCTTCATAGTGCTGAATTAGCGAGCTAACGAGGGTAGTGTGGTCAGCGTAATTGCTTGCGGCACGCGGATCCCGACGACCCCGATGCTCGCGCCGCTGGGTTGGTCGAGTTCGATCGTACCCCGGATATTGGCAGTCGCCGGGAATTGGTCTGTAAGCACGAAGGAACTGTGTCCATTGGCGGCCAGAGCCACTGTACCGGTCGCGATCTGCGCTCCGCTGTCATTGCGGACAATCGCCGGAACGCTAATAGATGAATTAGAGGCGTTGTTTACGGCTATGCCGGTCGCAGTGTTGGACGTATTATCGAATGCCACCAGGTAGGAATTCGCATTCCGGTTTTCCATCGGAACCACTGCCTCTTGCGAATTCGGTCCGTAATGGAAGATAACGAAGCCGGTGACGCTTCCGTTCGTGGTGAGCTGGGCGGAGCCGTTTTGCAGCGTGCCGGCGGAATTGGTGTTCTGAACCATCAGGGTTGCCCCTGCGGCCAGCGTCTGGGTTGTCGTGGCTGATGCGGCGGTCGTGACTCCCGTTTGCGGGAACGTAAGCGCAACCGGCGACGGGGCGCCGCTGTCGCCGTAGAAGTTGAGCGTCGCGTTCGCCGGTCCGGTTCCGGTGTTCACCAGAACAATCGTGGTGGTATATCCGCCCTGCACCGGGAAATGCGCGAACGAGCCACCGGTGGCGCCGGTGCTAGTAAGCATGGGCAGCGTGGTGATCGTTCCCACCGGCGTATAGCGGAAACCGAGAGCGCTGATCTGCCCTCCGGCGGGCGTGTCGAATTCCATGGTGCCCCGGATGCCCGCAGTGAATGCATATTGGTCGGACAGTACAAATGAGGTGTGGCCGCTGGCTGGCAAGGCAACGTTAGCTGTGCCAATTTGCGCCCCACTGTCATTTCGGACGACAACGTTAACGTTGGCCGCCTGCGTCGAGACATTTTCCAGCGCTACGCCGGTTGCGACGTTGCTGGTGTTGTCGAAGGCGAGTATATAGGATGCGGCATTGCGGGTTTCCAGCGGAACCACGGCTTCCTGTGAACTTGAATTTATGTGAAAAATCGCAAAGCCGTCCATTGTACCCGCCGCCTTTACCTGGGCCGAGCCTACCTGAACGGTGCTTTGCGGGTTACCGGAACTGGACGCGATCAGGGAAGCATTCGCCGGCACGGTTTGGTCCAGTGTCTGCGTCAAAAGATTCGTAGAGGTTTGAACCAGGTTGAGCGGCAGCGCCAGGGAAAGTCCGCTGTCTGCGAATGTCGACAGCGTCGTTTCGCTCTGCGTGCCAC
>Ga0075522_10003251_pt1 | contig 11873 bp, 11 predicted proteins | sample NGEPerA_FD_74796 | JGI IMG/M metagenome (GOLD analysis project Ga0075522, IMG submission 74796) | Arctic peat soil microbial communities from the Barrow Environmental Observatory site, Barrow, Alaska, USA - NGEE PermafrostL2-A | ecosystem: Environmental > Terrestrial > Soil > Wetlands > Peat ... | reverse complement strand
TACACCCGCAACGACGTGGTGCGCGCGAAGGACTACCTGCAGGTTGGCGACGTCGTGCGTTGCGAGATAGAAAAGCTTGGCGTCTTGCGCAACACCGTGACGGGTCCACTGCATCCCTAGAGGTAAAAATGCCGACACTGCATCCGAGTATTGCACTGACTCGCGAGCTAGTCAGGATTCCGAGCGAAAACCCGCGAACGACCGAAAGCGGCGTCAGCGATTTCGTCCACCGCTGGTTCGACGCTGTTGAGGGATTGACTGTCACACGCCACGAAGTTCAGCCAGATAGATCGAATGTGGTTGCGCGGCTGAGGTCCGGTAGCGCCGCACCGGCGTTTGTCATGCTCGCGCATATGGATACGGTGCCAGTCGGTGAAGGATGGACGCGCGATCCCTTCGGTGGCGATATCGTCGATGGTCTGCTCTACGGGCGCGGTGCGTGCGATATGAAGTCCGGCCTTGCGATAGCGATGTCGGTTTTGGCAGCATCCGCTCGTTCGCGGAAAACGCCGCGGCGTGACATCGTCGTGTGCGCGACCGTCGACGAGGAGGGCAGTCACATGCTCGGTAGCAATGATCTCATTGACCGTGGTGTGGTCAATGCCGATAGCCTGATCGTTGCCACCGAACCTACCGGTCTCAACGTCATCGTTGCTCATAAGGGGTTGGTTTGGATAGAAGTCAATGTGACGGGAAAACTTGCGCATGCGGGCAACCCGCAGTTTGGCGTTGACGCCGTTCGCGTCGCGGCTGAATTCGTAACCCGGTTCCACAGTGCTATCGCGCAGTTGCCCCATCAGCACGAGATGCTCGGTCGACCAACGGTGACGTTTAGTCATGCAAGCGGTGGGATAAAGACAAATGTCGTGCCTGAGCGTGCGCGCTTGGAACTGGATATCCGGCTGCCGCCGCCCATGACGATCGCGGACGTCGACGGACTCGTCCAAGAGTGCGCGCGCGGGGTCGAAACGGACATTCCCGGCTGTTCGATAAACTTCCGAAGATTCAACAATGAGCGGCCCCCCGTCGAGACGGATCGGTCGTCCGAATTCGTGCGCGCGATGATTGACGCCGTGCATACGGTGATCGGACGAGTCGACGGCGTCGCGGGATTTCCAGCATATACGGATGCGTCGGTTGTCCAAGCGCGAACCGGTAATCGCACTGCGGTGGTATTCGGGCCGGGACGGCTTGCTCAAGCGCATACCGTCGACGAATACGTGCCCATCGACCACATTGAACAGGCAGAAGCCATCCTGACGCATGCGGTAAATCAGCTCTGCTTCGAATGACAGCCATTCCACGGATCCTCGTTCACTCACCGCGCCAGGACGAAGCTCAGCGCTATGCCGACCTCATACGTTTGCACAGTCCGGACGCGGACATTGTCGTTTCGACCACGGCCGAAGATGCCGAGCGGTTGATCGATGACGCCGAGATTCTGATGGGTTGGCACTTTCCGCCTCCCATTTTCAAAAAGGCCGCACGATTGCGCTGGATCCATAAGGTGAGCGCTGGCGTGGATGACGTGCCAATGGATACCGCCATATCAGCACACGTGGTCCTTACCCGCAGTAATGGCGCGTTGATTGCTCCGCGGATGATTGAGTATGTTGTCGGCGCCATTTTTGCGATCGTCCAGCACTTTCGACAGGCTTGGCGTCAGCAGCTGGATCGACGCTGGGAAGCGTTTCCGGTGGGGCTCGCCCATGGCAGCACGGTAGGCGTGGCCGGGCTGGGGGATATCGGTGAGGCGATTGCCCATGCGTTGCAGCGCAATGGCATGCGGGTGATCGGATGGCGTCGAACTCAGACCGCCTCGTCTGGCGTAGAGCGTGTCTACGCGGGGCTGGCGGAGCTAGAGGCATTCGCCACTGCTTGCGACTTCCTGGTCATCGTGTTGCCGGCCACTGCTTCAACACGGGGCATTTTCTCAGGGGAAGTGTTCGGCGCGATGAAACCATCGAGCTGGCTCATCAACCTCGGGCGCGGTTCTGTCGTTGATGAGCCGGCCCTAATTGCCGCGCTCCGCGGTGGAACGCTCGCAGGTGCGGTGCTGGATGTGTTCGCGGAGGAACCATTGCCGGCGACGAGCCCATTGTGGGGACTCGACAACGTACTTATAACACCACACGTTGCCGGGCCGATCGTACCGGAAGACGTCGTCGGTTGCTTCCTGGAGAACTTCATCCACTACCGGCGGGGAGAGCCTATGCGGCGTCAGGTAGATCGTGCCCGAGGTTACTGAGTGCGGCGACGCCGGGTGGCCCATTCAAACGGAGAATACAGAAATGAAGATCACGCCCATCCACTCGCGAGAGGCAAGACCGGAATACAACATGCCGTTTGTTCCGGCCTTCAAGGTCGAAGGTGCAGCGCTGATTTTTTTGGCAGGTTGCGGACCTATTCCGCCCTATCACAAGCACCCGCATGTCGCCGAGGAGGAGGCGGAATGGATGAAGGGAGACATTCGCGAGCAGACTCGCAAGACTTTCAAGCACATTGAAGAGATTCTTGGGGCGGCTGGCGCGAATCTGGCCAATGTCGTCAAGTTGACGATCTTTCTGCGCGACGTTAGCGAGCAGAACGCCGTGAACGAAGTGTCGGCCGAGTTATTTGGCAGAGCGAACCCGCCGCCGAGAACGGTTGTTCAGGTTGCGGCGCTCAACCATGAGCACATGAGATTGGAAATAGACGTCATCGCCGCGGTCTAGCTTCGCGCGCGGGAAGGTCCGATTCGGATCTTCATTCGAGACATCGGAGCTGTAAGGCTCCAACAACCAGAAGGAGACGCATCATGTCCTTTGAATGGATGAAATGGCGCCTTACTCGGACGCTGCACGTGCTGGCACTGTCTGCAGTAGTGTGGATGGCGACGCCGGTATCGGCACAAACCATCACGGCGGTCATGCAATCGGGGCTGCGCATATTGGATCCGATCATGAGTTCCGCCGCGATCACCAATATTCACGGCTACATGATCTACGACACACTTTTGGGCACAGACGCCAACTACAAGGTCCAGCCGCAGATGGCGGAGTGGAAGGTCTCGCCAGATGGAAAGACCTATACGTTCACCCTTCGCGATGGCCTCAAGTGGCACGACGGAACACCCGTTAAGGCGGAGGACTGTATCGCCTCCATAAAGCGTTGGGGCGAGCAGGACGTCACGGGGCAGGTGCTGATGAAGCTCGTGACCGACATGAAGGTCGTGGATGACAAAACGTTCGAGATCAGCCTTAAGACGCCTACCGACGTGTTGTTAAGCGGCCTCGCCAAGGTGGGTACGCGGACCGCCTTCATGATGCCCAAGCGAATTGCGGACACGCCATCGTCGCAACCGATCAAGGAATACATCGGATCGGGCCCATTCAAGTTTGTGGCATCCGAATTCAGGCCGGGTCTCAAGGTGGTCTATGAAAAAAACAAGGACTACGTGCCGCGAAGCGAGCCTGCGAGCTGGACGGCCGGCGGCAAAGTAGTCAATGTGGACCGCGTGGAATGGATCTCGATGCCGGATTCGTTAACCGCAACCAATGCTTTGTTGAACCACGAAATCGACTATCTTGAGGTGATGCCTTACGATTTGTTGCCCATGGTCAAAGGAAAGAAGGACATCAAGGTAGAAATCCTGGACAAGCTTGGATTGTGGACATACTACCGTTTCAATTTTCTCTATCCACCATTCGACAACAAGCTCATCCGGCAAGCGGCGATGTACGCCGTTGGCCAGGAAGACGTGCTGAAAGCGTTGGCTAGCGATCCCAAGTTCTACCGGACCTGCGCTGCCGTGTTTGGCTGCGGTACCCCGTACGCCAGCAACTATGGCGCACAGATGCTGATACCGTCGAACATTGAAAAGGCAAAGCAGTTGCTGAAAGAAGCGAAGTACGATGGCACGCCAGTGGTGATCCTGCAGCCTACGGACAATGCGCAAGTCAGCACCCAGCCCGTTGTAATCGCGGCTGCGTTTCGCAAGGCGGGCTTCAATGTCGACTTACAGTCAATGGATTGGCAAACGCTAACTACCCGTCGAGCGAGCAAGAAGCCGCCCGCCGAAGGTGGTTGGAACATCCACGCTACCACCGGTCCCATCATCGGGATTACGGACCCGTTGCGCAATCAGGCGGTGGCAACAAATGGTAGTCAGGCTTGGTTTGGCTGGCCGGATTTCCCGAAGATAGAAGCGCTGCGCGCCAAATTCGCCGTGACATCGGACCCGGCGGAACTTAAGGCCATCGCCGAAGAGATTCAGAAGGAGGTCATTGACGAGGGTGTCGTCGTGCCACTAGGACAGTTTGTCATTCCAACCGCCTACAGCACAAAATTGACAGGTGTCCTGCAATCGCCGTTGGCGCTCTTCTGGAATATAAGGAAGAGTAAGTAAGTCCTTTTCCGATGTGGACCTATATAGCAAGACGGCTGGCGGCTACTGTTCCCGTCATGGGAATGGTGGCATTAGTCGTCTTCGCTATTCTGCACCTGACACCAGGCGATCCGGCGGCAATAATAGCGGGGGATAGCGCCACCGTCGCACAACTCGATCAGATACGCATCCACATGGGTTTGGACAAGCCGATGTACGTGCAGTTCTTCCTGTGGCTCGTGCAGTTGCTACATGGTGATCTAGGCGTCTCGCTGATATCCGGTGTGTCCGTGTCAGGCATGATCGCCGGCCGCGTGGGACCGACTCTTGCACTTAGCACGACGATCATCGTGTTCAGTGTGATCGTCGCCGTACCTCTCGGTGTGCTTGCCGCGTGGCGGCAGGGAACGCTCGTCGATCGATCGGTGACTGCGTTTTCAGTACTCGGTTTCTCGGTCCCGGTGTTCGTGAACGGGTATTTACTGATCCTTCTGTTCTCGGTCGTACTGGGGTGGCTGCCAGTCCAAGGCTACAAACCACTGTCTGCGGGCTTCTGGCCATTCCTGCAAAGGCTGATTTTACCGACGTTAGCGCTCAGTACCGCATACATCGCCTTGATCGCCCGCATTACACGAACCAGTGTCCTGGAGGTCATGAATGAAGATTACATACGCACTGCACGCGCGAAGGGTTTGAACGAGTGTTCTGTACTGATCCATCACGCACTGCGAAATGCCTCAGTGCCGATCATTACGATAATCGGTCTGGGCATTGCCCAGCTAATTAGTGGGGTAGTCGTCACTGAATCCGTTTTCAACCTTCCCGGTCTCGGAAGGCTGGTGGTAGAAGCAGTCCTGGCGCGTGACTACCCCGTCATCCAGGGACTCATCCTGTTATTTTCGTTCGCCTACATTTTGATCAACCTGCTGGTTGATGTGCTGTATACGCTGGTCGATCCGCGCATTCGTTATTGAAATTGGCAGCCGATTTGATGACACGCGGACGGGCGCTCAAGCATGTCAGAAGACGTTGAACGATCGATATTCGCTTTGGTTGACTCCTCTCTTGAAACGCAGGTATCCGTAGAGCCGTCGCGGCTTGTACCCCTTGTGCATTTGAGGCGTACGCTCGGCGCTCCGCCGGTGTTGATGGCGCTCGCGCTACTCGCGATCATTGCGTTAATTGCGATCTTTGCTCCGCTTCTCGCGACCGGCAACCCGATCGCCATTGATCCCTCTGCGCGCTTGCAACATGCATCGTCCGCTCATTGGCTTGGCACCGATGCATTTGGACGCGACATGTACACACGGATAATTTACGGATCGCGGATTTCACTTTTGGTCGGACTGGGCGCATCGCTTACGAGCGTGGTGCTTGGCCTGCTCATGGGAACGATTGCAGGTTATTTTCGCCTCCTCGATTCGTTGATCATGAGAATAATGGACGGTGTGATGGCCATCCCCGGCATCTTATTGGCCATTGCGTTGGTGACGCTTTCCGGAGCGAGCCTCCTGACCGTCGTCGTCGCAATCACGATACCCGAAATTCCTCGCGTCGTTCGCCTTGTGCGAAGTGTGATTCTTGGTGTGCGCAACGAACCCTATGTAGAGGCCGCCATTGCGTTGGGAACGCCATTGCCTGCGCTGTTGCTTCGGCACATGGTCCCCAACACGGTTGCGCCGCTAATTGTCCAGGGCACCTTCGTTTTTGCGTCCGCGATGCTGACCGAGGCAGGAATGGGCTTCCTGGGCGTTGGCCTACCACCGGAAATCCCGTCCTGGGGCAACATAATGGCGGAGGGACGGACGTACTTCCAGCTAATGCCGGGTCTGATCCTCTACGCGGGTGTCTTCCTGGCTCTTACCGTGCTTAGCATCAATGTGCTGGGAGACGCACTACGCGACGCGCTGGATCCTACGCTGTCACGAAAATTATGAGCTTCGCCGTTCTCCAGGTCGAAGACCTGTCTGTGAGCTTGACCGGCAGCCCGGCGTTACGCAAGGTCGTCGATGGCGTGAGCTTTGAAGTCAGGATGGGCGAGACCGTCTGTTTGGTCGGTGAATCGGGTTCCGGCAAGTCGGTAACCGCATTGTCCGTGATGGGACTGCTGTCACGAACCGGCTTGGCAACAAGCGAGGGTCGAGTTCTTGTGGACAATGAAAATGTCCTTGAAGCGAGCGAAAGACGCGTCCGCGAATTGCGCGCCACACGCATGGCGATGGTCTTCCAGGAACCGATGACCGCTTTAAATCCCGTGCAATCGGTGGGTCGGCAAATTGATGAAGTATTGCGTGTGCATAGCAAATTGAATGGGGTCGAACGTCGTGAGCGGGTACTCGCCATGCTCGACTCCGTGCACTTGGCCAATGTAACTAAGCTCTACGACACCTACCCACACGAGCTGTCGGGAGGACAACGTCAACGGATCGTCATTTCGATGGCGCTGATTCTCGAACCTAGACTGTTGATTGCCGACGAGCCCACGACCGCGCTCGACGTAACCACACAGAATCAGATATTGCTGCTGATACGCGAGTTGCAGGAGAAGCAGAATACGGCGGTCCTACTGATAACGCATGACTTTGGCGTGGTTGCCGAAGTTGCGAAGCGCATAGTCGTGATGCGAAACGGACGTGTTGTCGAAATCGGCGAACGAGCAGAAATCCTCACGCGCCCACGAGAATCTTACACTCGCCTGCTTGTATCTTCGGTGCCAAGTCTGATTCCCAAGCAACGCGCCCGCGTCAGTGGCGAAACGATTCTCGATGTGCGCGGCCTCGCAAAGACCTACGTCGAAAGACGACTTTTTGGAGGCGGACGGATCGTGACGGCAGCGGAGGACGTCAATTTGACTGTTCGACGCGGCGAAATCGTCGGTATCGTCGGTGAGTCGGGCTCGGGAAAGTCAACCGTGGCGAGATGCATTGTCCGCCTGATCGATCCGACCGCTGGAGTCGTGAGCATACGCGGCGAAGATATTGCTCGCGTTGCAAGGCGCCCATTGCGCCGGCTGCGCCAGCATTTTCAGATTGTGTTTCAAGACCCCTATCGGTCACTCAATCCACGAAGGACCGTTGGCGATTCGATTGTAGAGGGTTTGATTAACTTCGGAATGGCTAGAAGTGAAGCCATGGTGCGAGGAAGCGAATTACTTCGAACTGTAGGGCTCGATTCCGATGTCATGGGACGATATCCCCATCAGTTCTCGGGTGGTCAACGGCAGCGTATCTGTATTGCGCGGGCACTTGCCCTCGAGCCCGATCTTCTGATTGCTGACGAAGCGGTCTCGGCGCTCGACGTTTCGGTGCAGGCACAGGTGCTGAAATTATTGGAAGATATTCGCGCCGTCACCGGCGTTGGGGTGCTATTCATTACCCATGACCTTCGAGTAGCGGCACAAATCTGTGACACGATCGTTGTCATGCAGAATGGTTGCATTGTCGAATCAGGCGTAGCCGCGACGGTATTGACTGCGCCACAACACGATTACACTCGTCTTCTGATCGATGCGGCACCGGGTCGTAATTGGGATTTTCAAAATTTCAAACCCATCGAATCCACAGCAAGCATTGCGGCCCGGTAGATCAGCACTTCGCGTTCTATGGATCGAACGGTACACCAGCTGCGGTTCTCAAGCAGCTGCTCCTCAGGAAGTGAATTGATTCGGGTACGGATATACTTGAGTGCATACCGCTGTCACATTATAGTGCCTGCCACCTAATGCGCATCGTGAATACTACCGTCGTCACTCTATCCATCGCAACCATCAGCGATAAGAGCGAGGCAGTCGAGCTTGCAGTCTTTAGCGACTCGAGGCAAACGACCGGGTATGGATTCTGTAGCGCAGGAAGGAGGAATGAATAGAGCGACGCTGTCGTTGCACATTTTTGCTGCGGCGCTGTTATTTATGGGTTTCGACATTGCTTGTGCGCAGGAAAACTATCCTACGCGACCCGTGGTTGTCGTTGTCGCATGGCCCGCCGGAAGTGCGATTGATGTCTTGATGCGCCAAATAAGCGACGACCTTCAGGCCGAGCTTGGTCAGCCGATTGTGGTGGAAAACAAAGGCGGCGCCGCTGGGGTTATTGGCGCTCAAGCGGTAGCATCAGCAAAACCAGATGGTTACACTTTGCTATTTACCTCGTCTGCGCTGAATATGGTTGCGGCGATGGGCACTAAGACGCCGTACAACGTTCAAGATTTCTCGCCCGTGGTGAATGTGGCGCGGACACCGTTGATTATGGTTGCGCACCCATCCCTTAACGTGAAGACGCCTCAGGAGTTAGTGGAGCTCGCCAAAAGAAAACCTGGGGAGCTGTTCTACGCTGTTGCCGGCTATGGAGCGCCCTCGCATTTCGCGGCGGAGATGTTTCGCGCTCGAACCGGGATCAAGGTAACCCCCGTCACGTTTCGCGGCTCACCGGACGCGATGCTCGCTCAGGTTGCTGGCAGGGTTCAATTCAGCGTTACAAACTCTTCTACAGCCCTACCGCAGATCAAGCAGGGAAACGTTGTCGCGCTAGCCGTCACTGGCGGAAGCCGGCTACCCACCGCACCTGATATACCGACGATGGGGGAGCAGGGTTTTCCGGGCTTTGAGATCGCCAGTTACTGGAGCGGTATTCTTGGTCCCAAAGGCTTGCCACTATCGATCGCCAATCGATTTGCCTCCGCCATTAACAAGGTTCTTGCACGTCCCGAGATTCGAGAGAAGCTGGGCATGTCTGGCAACGTCGTTGACGGCAAGAGTAATCCGACGAGTTTCGCCGAACTGCTTGCGTCCGACATGAAGACCTGGGTGGAAGTTGCCGAGACCGCCGGCATCAAAGCGCAGTGACAGCAACGCCACATGAGCCGGGAGTGCGCCCGGTGCACCTGCCGGGGCCGAAGCTGTTCAATATTGACAAGGTGATTGGGACGCGATATGCGGCACGGCTTACAACGAAGAAAGCGCCGCGATCTGGCAGCTACCCGCCAGGTGATCAATGCCCTCTTCATGTGCGGTGCATGAAGGCTAACGAGAGGACACGAGCATGGCAGAGGAGAAGGCGAAGCTCAGGGTAATACAAGAGCGCGAATTCCATCCCCAACAGACGCAAGAGCAAAAGGGGGGCTGGCCGAAGCAGTCGTTTCATGTGAGCCACCTGCGCGAGGACGACTTCAAGAATGACGGCCTGCGCTCGTACACGCTGTCGCGCGATCTGGGGTTCGCCGAGGCGACGGGCGGAATGGTCGAGGCCCACGTCAACCGCCGTGCACGGCCATTCAATGCCGCGGACGTCTCGATCCCACATTATCACGACACCCAGTTTCAAATGGTGTACGTACTGAAGGGCTGGGTACGCAGCGAGTTCGAGGGCCAGGGGGAGATCACGATGCGTGAGGGCAGCGCTTGGATCCAGCCACCCTGCATCAAGCACAGCGTTCTCGACTACTCGGACGACCTGGAGGTCCTCGAGATCATCATTCCGGCCCAGTACGACACCGTCAACGTCGATAAGGTGCCGGGCAAGGCCTAATCACAACGGTCGGGGAGACGGAACATGGCAGCAGGACTTGCAGGGCGCACGGCGCTTGTGACCGGCGCCAGCGCGGGCATTGGTCGCGCTACCGCTATCGCGCTGGCGCGCGAAGGTGCGGAGATCATCGCCACCGGTCGCCGGAAGCCGGAGCTCGCCTCGGTGGTGCAGGCGTGCGAGGCGAAGGGAGCGAAGGCCCGTTACATCGCTGGCGATCTGGATGATCGCGCGTTCGTGAGCAGGCTCGCCGAGAGTGCCGGGCACGCTGACATCATGATTAACAACGCAGGCATCTTGACCTATGCTCCGTTGCTCGAAACATCGGTCGACGATTGCGAAGCCATGTTCCGCACCAACGTACTGTCGACCTTCGCGATCGCCCGCGAGATCGGATTGCGTATGGTGGAGCGCCGAACCGGGCACATGGTCTTCATCACTTCGCTGGCGGCGCGCAACGTGAATCCGCTGTCGGTGGGGTATGCCGCCACTAAGCACGCGTTGTGCGCCTTCGCGAAAGGCTTCCGCCTGGAACTCAAGAGCTTCGGCATCAAGGTCACGGAGGTCGCACCCGGGATGGTCGACACCGCGATCCGGAATTCGAGCACGCACCCCGAGGTCCTGAAGTCGATCGCCGCGCGCAAGTACAATCCCCTGACGCCCGATGACGTCGCCGAAGCCGTCGTCTATGCGGTGACCGCAGCGGAAGGTTGCTGTCCCGATCTCATCGAGCTTCGGCCGCGGGACAACTGATGGATCTGGGCCTGCGTGGCAAACGCGCGCTGGTCACCGGCGCCTCGCAGGGCATTGGGCGGGCGGTGGCGGAGTCGCTTGCGCGCGAAGGTTGCGATCTCGATCTCGTCGCGCGCGATGCCGAGGCGCTCGATGCGGTGCGGACCGCGTTCACGCGCTCGCATCACGTCGACGTAACCGTCCATGCACTCGATCTCGCCGTGCGCGGCACGGCGGCCATGATCGCGGAACGCTGCGGCGTGGCCGACATCGTGGTGAACAATGCCGGCAACACCCCGCGCGGCGACATTCTGGAGGTCGACGAGGATACTTGGCGCACGGGATGGGAGCTTAAGATCTTCGGCTACATCAACATGACGCGTGAGTTCTACCGTCGTATGAAGGTGCGTGGCACCGGGGTCATCGTGAACGTGATTGGTATCGGCGCCGAGAAGCTCGAATACGCCTACACCGCCGGCGCGACCGGCAATGCTGCGCTGGTCGCAATGACGCGCGCGGTTGGCAGCGTGAGCCTCGACTACGGGGTGCGCGTCATGGGCGTGAGCCCTGGTTGGGTCGAGACGGAAAGGGCCAAGCGCTCGCTCCGCAAACGAGCGGCCGAGGCGCTGGGCAACGCCGAGCGCTGGCCCGAGCTCGTGAACGACTGGCCGCGCGGTCGCCTCATCGCTCCGCAGGAGATCGCTGACGTCGTCACGTTCGTCGCCTCGGACCGTGCGAGCGCGATGTCCGGACACATCGTGACCGTAGATGCAGGATTCGCAGCGCGCGGCTATCCGCACACGCGGTCACGTGACGCGGGGCAGGCGGGCAGGCAGGCATGATCGACCCGGCGCTCATCGACAACCCGGTGAAGCGCAAGCTCGCCGCCGACGAGACGGTGTTGATGATGTCGCTGCGTCAGCTACGGACGCCGGACGCCGCGATGATCGTGCGCGAATGCGGCTTCGATGGCTTCTACGTCGATTGCGAGCACGGCATGTTCTCCGCCGCGGAAGTGTCTTCGCTCTGCGCGAGTGCGTTGCTTTGCGGGCTAATGCCCGCGGTTCGCGTGCGCAGCGCTGCGGCGGCCGATGTTGCACCCGCACTCGACGCCGGCGCACTCGCCATCATCGCTCCGCATATCGGTAGCGCCGAAGAGGCACAGGCCGTGGTGCGTGCCGCCAAATATCCGCCACTGGGCGAGCGGTCGATCGCGGCGCTGGGACCGTCTTCACGCTATCGATCTTTGCCGATCGCCG
>Ga0075522_10003250_pt1 | contig 11874 bp, 9 predicted proteins | sample NGEPerA_FD_74796 | JGI IMG/M metagenome (GOLD analysis project Ga0075522, IMG submission 74796) | Arctic peat soil microbial communities from the Barrow Environmental Observatory site, Barrow, Alaska, USA - NGEE PermafrostL2-A | ecosystem: Environmental > Terrestrial > Soil > Wetlands > Peat ... | reverse complement strand
ACGATGTCCCACTCCGCGTCGGTCAGATCGGTAGGGTACGGTGTTCGCATTCACCCATCTGCGGCTGTCCCTCGGACAAGGCAAATTTCTTGCGGGATTTTCTGTAGGACACCCTCTAAGAAGTTCGGCCTGACGGTGAAACCGGCGCCGGATTTCGTCGTGCATGACGCCAACGGTGTGGTGAAGGCACTTTTGGAATGCAAGCAGGTCAACGACGGGGGCACTGCCCGAGATAAGGCTGGCCGGTTCGGCTCGCTCCGAGCAGAGGCCATGCGCCTTGGCGGCGTACCGGTGTTCGCGATCCTTGCGGGATTGGGCTGGAGACGAACCGCCGACGCCCTTGGTCCGGTAGTCCGTGACACAGACGGACGCGTGTTCACGGTACAGACCTTGGCTGAAATGATGACTGTCGAACCCTTTCCCGGTTTGCGGGACAAGCGGAAGAAGCCGCTGGCTACTGGCTGATCCTAGGCGGCGCGCCTATTCACGGGCCAAGACCCGTTTTCGGCAGCTCGTACGAGGTGCCCGATCTAGCCGACGAAGTCGCTGGGGGCGGCCAGCGCCGAACGGATGGCCGGCTCGATGGTCTCGGGCGGCAGGCCGCGCCAAAAGACGTGCCAGCCGGGGAAGCGCGCCAGTCCGTCGCACTGCTTGACGTACCAGGCGGTGATGGCGTTTTCGGGGCGCGAGCGCCAGAAGAAGGCCGGGTAGTCGCGCGTGACCAGCGACCAGATCTCGCCGCCGATTCCTTCGCCCTGCGCCTGGCGCTCGACCGCGAACTTGGTCAGGTAGGGCGCGACCGGCGTCTCCTCGACGACGGCGGCGCCGCGGTAATGCTCCTCGACGAAAGTGCGCGAGATCTTGCGCGTGAAGAAATCGTCGCCGATGGTGCGGCCGAACGCCGAGGCGAAGAGCGCCCGCAGCTTGGTGGGATCGACGCCGTACCAACCGGGGCGGGCGTCGATGCGCGACCCCTTGCGGATCAGCGTGCCGGCCCCGTTGACGGTGAACAGCTCGCGCAGAAGCTGCAACGGGTTGACCACCGTGACGCTCAGGCGATGCGGCACCCGCTCGAGGAGCTGCTTGACCTGCCTCAGCAGCGACGCCTGCCCGCGCGACAGCACGCCCGGCGCCAGCAGCCGTTCGGTGTCGGTGGCCAGGCTCACCACCGACGGCGTGGGACCGGCGCTCAGCACGAGGCCGGCCCGGCGGCTCAAGAACACCACCTTGCGCGTTTCGAGCGCGGTCGCCAGCCCCGCCAGCGATCGGAAGCGCGCGTCGATGGTCTGCGCCGCGCTCGCCTCCAGCGAGACCAACGGGATCGCGCCCCGCGCCACCGCGGCCTGGATCGCCGCCACCGTGTCGGGACCGACGTCGGTCACGGCGCGAATGATCTCGCACGGCACGCCGTCCTCGACCAGCCAGGCCGAGACGCGCGCCGCCTGCGCGTCGGCGTCCTTCGGTTCGAGCAGCCCCAGCAGCACCACCGGCAGCAGGCCGAGTCCGGCCAGGATACGCAGATCGAAGTGCACCGGATCGAGCGCGCTCTTCACGATCTGCGCGTTGAGCACCAGGATCGCGAAGCTGTCCTTGCGCTGCGCGCGGAACAGACCCAGGTAGAGATCGGAGTCGGCCTTGGCGCCGACGCTCTCGAGAAAGCGCTGGACGATGTCGGCTTCCATCAGCGGAGCACCGCCGCGAAGACCGCGTGGGCGGTCTCCAGCTCGGCGATCGCGACGAACTCGTCGGCGGCGTGCGCCTGCGCGACGTCGCCCGGGCCATAGACCACGGCGTCGATCCCGCGCTCCGCGAAGCGCGCGGCCTCGGTCCAGAACCCCAGATCGACGGGCCCGTCGATGACACCGCCTAAAAACGACGCGAAGGCCGCCAGATCGCGCGTCTCGAAGGGAGGGCTCGAGGTCACCACCTCCCAGACGATCGGGTGCGGCGCGGCGGCCGCCCGCACCCGCCGCTCGGCCTCGGCCAACAGCCCGTCGAGCTGGGCCGCGCCGGCGCCCGGCGCCGGGCGGAGCGAGAACGACAGCGTGGCCTTGGTCGGGACGACGTTGAACGCGATCCCGCCGTCGAGCGCCGCGACATTGAGGTGGATCCCCTCGAAGCCGGCCGGGCCCTGGCCTTTGTGCGCGGCACCCATGTCATCGAGCGCCACGGCCGCGCGCGCCAGCACCGCCACCGGGTTGAGCAGCTGGTCGACCAGCGACGAATGCCCGCCCGGTCCCTGCAGGGTCGCCGTGGCGGCGCCGATGCCGCGGTGGCGGATCCCGACCCGGCAGCGGGTCGGCTCGCAGACGATCGCCCGCTCGATCCCGCGGGCCGCCGGGCTGTCGAGAAAGGCGCGGATGCAGCTACCGCCGCGCTCCTCGTCGCCCGAAAACAGGACACCCACCGGGCGCTTGACCGGGCCGGCGGACAGCGCCTCCAGCACGCCGGCGATGGCCCCCTTGATGTCGGAGGTGCCGAGCCCGTGCAGGCGATCGCCGCGCCGCACGAGCAGGTGCGGCGGCGAGCTGTAACCGCTGTTGGCCGGCACCGTGTCGATGTGCGCGTTGATGACCAGCGCCGGGGCGTCACCTCCGAAGCGGGCATAGACGTAGGCGTGGTCGCCGACCTCGACCTCGTCGACCGCGCGCGCGCCGAGCGCCGCCAGCTCGACCGCCAGCCGGTGGACGAGCGGCCGCTCTTCCCCCGCCGGGTTTTGGGTATCGAAAGAGACCAGCTCCGCCAGTCGATCCACGAGCGCCATCGCCAGCGGTTATACAATGCCTGGGCCCGTGTTGACCCTTCCCGCCCTTGTCGCGCTGGTCCTCGCCGAAGTGGCCGCCGCGGATCCGGCCGCCACCGTGCTATCGACGCGTCCCCACCTCGTCGCGACCCGCACCGCCGTGCCGCCCAAGATCGACGGACGCCTCGACGATCGGGTCTGGCAGACCGCCCAGCCCTCGGACGCCTTCACCCAGCACTACCCCGACGAGGGCGCCGCGCCCAGCGAGCACACCGAGGTGCGTGTCCTGTACGACGATCGCAACCTCTACGTCGGCATCGACTGCGAGCAGATCCACTCACCGATCATCAAACGCCTGCAGCGCCGCGACGGCTTTCTGCCCTCGGACGGGGTCTGGATCGACATCGACAGCCGGCGCGACGGCGTGAGCGCCTATCACTTCTCGATCAACGCGGCCGGCGCGCTGCTCGACGGGATTCATTACGACGAAACGGCGTTCTCCAGCGACTGGGACGCCATCTGGGAAGCCAAGGTCGCCGATACCGGCCACGGCTACAGCGCCGAGTTCCGGATCCCGCTTTCGAGCTTGCGGTTCACGTTGCCCGTCAAAGACTGGGGCTTCCAGGTCCGCCGCGCCATCGACGCGCGCCAGGAGGTCGACGACTGGGCCTTCTTCCCGCGCCGGGTGGCCAATTTCATCCCCTACTATGGGCGCCTCGACAACCTGGTCGACCTGCCGCCGCCGCGCCGGATCGAGCTGCGGCCTTTCGCGCTCGGCAAGGTCGAGCACCGCGCCGCCGGCGCCGACGCCAACGCGCTCGAACAGGGCTTCCTGCGGAGCGGGTCGGCCGGGCTCGACGCCAAGGCCCACCTCACCAACGAGCTGACCTTGGACCTGGCCATAAACCCGGACTTTGGTCAGGTCGACGCCGACACGATTATCTTGAACCTCTCGACCTTCGAGACGTTCTTCCCGGAGAAGCGCCCATTCTTTCTGGAAGGCCTGGACGTGTTCGCCGCCTTGCGGCCGGTGCTCTACACCCGCCGCATCGGCCGGCAGCCGGCGCTGCCGACGTTGCAGTCGGGCGAGGCACTGGTGGCCGAGCCGGATCCTTCGCGGATCTACAGCGCCGCCAAGGTGTCGGGGACCATCGGCGGCCGCACCACCCTCGGCATCATGTCGGCCGTTACCGGCGCCAACGACGTCGAGGTGCAGTCGGCCGACGGCACGCGGCGCGACCGGCTGGTCGATCCCCTGACCGCCTTCAACGTGTTGCGCATCAAGCGGCTGTTGGCGGCCAACGCCGACGTGGGCCTGCTCGCCACCGCCACCAACCGCTTCGAGGATCCGATTCCCGTCGGCGGGCTCTGCCCCGCCACCCGCCTGGCGCCGGGCCCGGACGGGCGCTGCACCAACGACGCCTACGTGGCCAGCGTCGACGGGCGCTGGCGTTCGCTCTCCGGCGACTACGCCGCCGCCGCGCAGGCCATGGGCACCATGCTGTCGGGCGGCGCCCCACGGCCCGAGCCGGACGGCATTCCGATCACACCCGGCCACGTCGACGGCGGTGCCTCACTCTACGTCGCCAAGGAAGGCGGATCGGACTGGCTGTGGGGGAGCTGGCAATACCTGTCGGGCCGCCAGCTCGAGTTCAACGACGTCGGCTACCTCGAGCGCAAGGACGACTACCAGGGATACTTCTCCCTGAGCCACCGCACGCTTCACCCGTGGTGGCTCACGCGCGAGACCACCAGCGGCGTTCAGCTCAACGTGCGGGAGACGCTGGACGGCATCAACCTCTGGAACGAACTCGTCGCGCGCACAGCCTGGACGCTGCGCAGCTTCTGGTCGCTATATCTCGAGGTCCACGGGCGCGGGGCCTATTACGACGATCGCGAGATGGGCGACGGCTCCGCGCTCGAGCACGCCGCGAACGCCGGCCTGCTCGGCACGCTGAGCAGCGATCCGCGGCGACGGGTCACGGCCGCGCTGACCGCCGACTTCGACCGCCGCGCCCACGACGGCGGTTATCACTTCGACGCCCACGCGCAGCTGACCATTCGCCTCCTGCCGCAGCTCGAGCTCAGCCTGCTGCCGACGGCCAGCTACGACACCGGCGCCCCGCGCTACGTCGCGACCGATCTGACCCCCGTGCTGGTCGGGGATCCGGTGGCCTACCACTTCGGCTCGCAGATGGCGGCCAGCGTGGGCGCCACCTTGCAAGCGTCGTACACCTTCACGCCCGAGCTGTCGTTGCAGTTCTACACGCAGCTCTTCCTGGCCAGCATCCACTACGGTCCGTTCTTCGCCTTCCCGAAGACCAGCTTCCGCGAGCGGGTGAATCTCTCGGAGCTGGTCCCCGCCGGACCGCCCCCCAGCAACCCCGACAGCGAGCAGGCCACGCTGAACGTGAACTTGGTGTTGCGCTGGGAGTATCGCCTCGGCTCGACGCTGTTCTTGGTCTACACCCGCGCACAAACACCGTCGCTGGCGGTTCCGGCGCTGGGGAGCGCCAGCTTCGAGCTGTCGCCGGTGCTGCACGGCCGTGCCGCCGACGACGTCATCTTGGTCAAGCTGGCCTACTGGTTGGGCTGACGGAGGGCGCGCGGCGGGGCGGCGCTCGCCGCGACGGATTTGCGGAGGCGCCACAGCGCAAACGCCCCACGCCTTGACGCCGACGGCTGCGAAGTGGCGGCGCAGGCGGGGTTGCGAAGCGCACGGACCTGGCATCGCGGGTGCAATCAAGAAGAACGTGGCCGAAACGAGGCCACACCAACCCGAAGGAGACCCCATGATTCGCAATACGCTGTTTGGACTTTCGTTGCTCGCTCTCACGACCGGCTCGGCTTTCGCGGCGACGCCCGTCAAACACACCGGCAGCAAGCCGCGCATCGTCGCGGAAGCCAAGACGCCGGCGCCGGCCGGTGACAGCACCGCCGCCACCGACAAGCCGGCCAAGAAGACCAAGAAGAGCGCCAAAAAGGCCAAGACCGACGCGGCCGCCAAGGCCGACGGCAGCAAGGAGATGAAGGCCGCCCCGGAGGTAAAGTAATTACCGAAGGGCCGACGAAGCGGAAGCTCGCTTCAAACCATCAACTCGGACCCGGGGCCGCCGCCGCAAGGTGACGGCCTCGGGCCGTTTGCCGCCAGACCTTCCAGGCGAGCACGCCGAGCGCCAAAGCCCACGCGATCCAGATCAGGCTGCTCCAGTAGGGAAAAACCAGGTGGCGTGTGCTGCGCGGCGTGAGCGCCGACGGCAGCCCGTGGCGCCGGTAGAGCGCCAACACGTCCATCAGGATGGCCACCGTGCCATGGACCAGGAAGCCGGCGTAGATGCTGCGTGTGCGCATCGCCAGCGATCCCAGCACGACGCCGGCGACCACCGCGGCGCAGGCCTCCAGGTAGGGCTTGCCGTAGTGGATCATGCAGTAGGGGACCACCATCGACCAGATGGCGCCCGAGCCGAAGCTGCGCATCGCCCGCAGCCAAAAGCCGCGAAAAAAGATCTCGAGCGCGAAGAACTGCCCGAGGTAGACCAGCTCCCAGATCGCGAAGTCGAGCCACGATCTTCCGGCCAGCTTGTACATCGGGTAGTAGGCGACGAAATCGGGCTGACGGCTCACGATCAGGAGGACCGGCACCATCACCGCCACGCAGAGCGCATAGATCCAGGCGTGCGCCAGAAATCCGCGGGTCCGCAGGCCGAAGTCGGCCAGCCGGTCGCGCCGGAAGAACAGCGGCCACACGGCCAGCGGCGCCAGGTAACCGCCGATGCGCGTGATCCCCCACCAGATCCGCACGTAAAGCTCGTCGTAGAGATCGAGGTTCACGATGCCGCCCGGGTGCGCGTGCGACCGGCGTTGCAGCGCGGGGCGCAGCACCCGATCGTAAAAATCCGGACGGCCGTAGTACTCGTGCAGGGTCAAGATCAGCGCCACCAACGTGAGCGCCACCATCGGGCGGTAGTCGATCTCGTGACGCGCGGCCAGATCGCGCCGCAGCGCCAACGCCTCGGCGTCGAGTTCGCGCCAGGTGGCGCGGAAAAACAGCCAGACCAGGGGCGCGATCAGCGCCAGCAGTGGCAGCGGTATCGCCCACTTGATCGCCGGGTTCTCGAGCCATTGCATGTGTGGGGCGCCGGAAACAATCATATATTGCGCGCGTGGCCACAGACAACGAAGACGGCGACGCACCGGCGGGCGACTCCCCGCCGCCCATGACCAAGAAGGTGGACTTCGGCAACCCGCCCGCGATGACCACGACCTCCCCGACGCCCGCGCAACCATGAGCGAGATCCGCGGCCGCACGCTGCTCGACATGAACGGCTACCAGTGGACGGTGCTCTTCGCCGCCTGGCTGGGATGGGGCTTCGACTGCTTCGACAGCCTGCTCTTCAACTACGTGGCGCCCAACTGCGTGCCGACGCTGCTGGGCCTGACCATCGGGTCGCCGGCCGCCAAGGCCGCCACGCTGCGCTGGGGCGGCATCCTGACCTCGATCCTGCTGCTCGGGTGGGCGACGGGCGGAATTCTGTTCGGCCAGATCGCCGACCGCATCGGCCGGACCCGGACCCTGACGTTCACGATGCTGCTCTATGCGCTCGGCACCGCCTGCTGCGCGGTGGCGCCCAATATCTGGGCCCTCATCGCCTTCCGCTTGGTCGCCAGCCTCGGCATCGGCGGTGAATGGGCGACCGGCGCGGCCATGGTGGCCGAGGTGGTCCCCGAGCGCCGCCGCGTGGAGGCCGGTGCGCTGCTCTACACCTCGGCGCCCGCGGGATTGTTCCTGGCCACCTTCGCGAACTTTCAGATCGCCGGAGTCATCTTCAAAGGGACGCCGGAGACCTCCTGGCGCTACGTCTTTCTGTGCGGCTTGATTCCGGCGGCGGTGGCGTTCGTGGTCCGCACCTTCGTGCGCGAGCCCGAGCGCTGGAAGACAGCCGCCGCCATCGGCGCGCGCCGGCCCCGCCTGGGCGAGCTGTTCACGCCCGAGAACCGCGCGCTCACCTTGAGCGGCTTCGCCATGGCGCTCATCGCACTCATCGGCTGGTGGAGCATCAACGCCTTCATCCCGATCGTCTCCACCGGCCTCGCGCAGACGACCGCCAAAGCGCAGGGACTGGCCAAACCCGCCACGTTGGCGCTGGTCGAGCACTGGAAGGCGCTGGCGACCAACGTCTTCAACCTCGGCGGCCTCATCGGCACGCTGCTCACCATCCCGGCCGCCAAGGTGATGGGCCGCCGCAAGATGTTCTGCCTCTACTACTTCTTCTCGGCCCTGGCGGTGTTGGCCACCTTCGGCCTCGACTTCTCGCCGCTGCACCGCCTTTACATGTACTTTTTCATCGGCGTGACGGTGTTCGGGGTCTTCGGCAGCTTCACCTACTACTTGCCCGAGCTGTTTCCGACCCGCCTGCGCGGGACGGGCGCCGGCTTCTGCTACAACATCGGCCGGGTGATCGCTGCCATCGGACCCTTTTTGGTGGGCACGGTGGCCGCCCGCGGCGCGAACTCGCTGCAGACCGCGCTGCACGCACTCTTCTTCGTCGGTGTCGTCCCCTTGGTGGGTGCCGTGCTGGCGCTGTCGCCGGTGGTGATCGAGACGAAAGACCGCGCGCTGGCCTAAAGCGGCTCGACGCACCTGGCCAACGGGTTACCCGGAGAGGCCGACCTGAGGTACACTTCCCGGCTCGGCGATCGGAGGCATTCGATGTCCCATTGGTCCCGCTCCGCGGTTTGGGTGGCTCTCGGAGCGCTCGCGCTCTCTTCGGCCTGTGGTAGCAGCGACACGGGTGACACGACCGGCGGCGGCGGCAGCTCTGCACATGCCGGGACCAATGGAAGCGCGGGCGGTACCAACGGCGCGGCCGGCACCATGGGCGCGGCGGCGGGAACCAACGGCGCAACCGCCGGCACCAGCGGCGCGGTGGCCGGCACCAGCGGCGCGACCGCCGGCACCAGTGGCTCGACCGCCGGCACCAACGGTGGCAAAGCGGGCACCAACGGCAGCGCCGGCGCGACGGGCGGCGGAAAAGCGGGCACCAACGGCGGCCAAGCCGGCCAAGGTGGAAATGCTGGATCCACCGGGGGCGCGGCAGGCCACGGCGGCACGTCCGGCGCGGCGGCGGGTACGACCGGCGCCGCCGGGACCAGCGGCGCCGCAGGCGCGGCAGGCATGGGTGGCACGGGCGGCCAGCCCTTCAAAGGCGTCGCCAACTCGCCTTGCGCGGACCGCACCGCGCTGAACATCTCCTGGTACTACAACTGGGAACAGACCGAGAACGAGGCCTGCACCAACGGCAAGGGCGGCGTCTTCGTCCCGATGATCTGGGGCCACACCGGCAGCGAACAGAGCGCATCCGGTATCACGACTTCGATCTCGTCCTTCGTGAGCAAGGGCTACCCCTACGTGATGGGCTTCAATGAGCCCGACAACAGCACCCAGTCCAACATCCCGGTCGCCACTGCGATCTCGCTCTGGCCGTCCTTCCTTAACCCGGCCATCAAGACGGTCAGCCCGGCCGCGCAGGCCAACACCACCGGTCAGGCCTGGTTCACGACCTTCATCGGTGACGTCAACGCCAACAGCACCGGCCTGCGCACCGACGTGATCGGTCTGCACTGGTATGGCTGGAACGCCGGCTCGTGCGACGCCGCGGCCTCGCAGCTCAACGGCTACCTCAACTGGGCGGAGGGCTTCGCCGGCAACCGCCCGATCTGGCTCACCGAGTGGGGCTGCCTGAACGACAGCGCGCCCGACGAGACGACGGTGGTGAACTTCTACAAGGGCGCGCTGGCCGTATTCGCCAAGCACCCCCGGGTCCAGCGCTACGCCTGGTACCCCTGGTCGACCAACCTGGCGCTGACCAACTCCGACGGCTCCCTGACCGCCCTCGGCACCGTCTACGCCGCCGCCCCGTCATATAAGTAGCTCCGCTCGGCTTTCCGACCGGGGCGGGATGTCTCTCCGTCGCTCGCGAGAAGGTATCCTCGGCCGCGAACGATCGGAGCGGTCTGCGGGCTCGCGACGGAGAGACATCCCGCCCTCTCCGCTTTCGTCGGAAAAGCCTCGACTCCGCTGCGAAAATCCCGCGGCGTTGCTTGGTTCCTGTCCCTGTTTTGGCCGCCAGCAGAGCGACCGTGAGGGAGCGGCCTTGGGGACGGAGCGCGGACTGAGCCCGCGCGGCGGTTCACCAGGATCGTAGGGAGACTGGTGGAGGGAGCCTGTCCCCTCTACCCGTTTTAGCCCTTGCCGACCATGTAAGTCAGAAGGTCGACGCAGCGGTGGCTGTAGCCCCACTCGTTGTCGTACCAGCTGACCAGCTTGAAGAAGTTGGCGTTGAGCTCGATGCCGCTGCTGGCGTCGAAGATGCTGGAGCGGTCGTCGTGAATGAAGTCGGTCGAGACGACCTCGTCCTCGGTGTAGCCGAGCTGGCCCTTGAGGTAGGTCTCGCTGGCGCGCTTCATCGCCGCGTTGATCTCCTTGAGGCTGGTGGCCTTCTCGGTCTTGAAGGTCAGATCGACCACCGACACCGTCGGCGTCGGCACGCGGAAGGCCATGCCGGAGAGCTTGCCCTTGACGGCCGGCAACACCAGGGCGACCGCCTTGGCCGCGCCGGTGGTCGACGGGATGATGTTGAGCGCCGCGCTGCGGCCGCCCTTCCAATCCTTGCGCGACGGACCGTCGACGGTCTTCTGGGTCGCCGTGTAGCTGTGCACGGTGGTCATGAGGCCCTCGGTCAGCCCGAAGCCCTCCTTGAGCAGCACGTGGACGACCGGCGCCAGGCAGTTGGTGGTGCAGCTGGCGTTCGAGACGATGTGGTGCTTGCCGGGGTCGTAGCTCTCATGGTTGACCCCCATCACCACCGTGATGTCCTCGCCTTTGGCCGGCGCCGAGATGATGACCTTCTTGGCGCCCGCGGTCAGGTGCCCCTTGGCCTTCTCGGCCTCGGTGAAGAGTCCCGTCGACTCGATCACGTAGTCGATGTTGAGCTTCTTCCAGGGCAGATCGGCCGGCGACTTGGCGCTGACCACTTGGATCTCCTTGCCGTCGACCACCAGCACGTCGTCGGCCTCTTTGTCGGTCCCCGACTTCTTCGAGCCGACGGTCCCCTCGAACTTGCGTTGCGTGGAGTCGTACTTGAGGAGGTAGGCCAGGTTGTCGGCCGGGACGATGTCGCCGACGGCGACCACCTCGACCTCTTTGCCGAACAATCCCTGCTCATAAAGAGCGCGGAAAACCAAGCGACCGATGCGACCGAAACCGTTGATTGCGACGCGAGTGCTCATTGCGATCTCCTGCTCTGACGAGGTGGTGACGTGCGGTGACGAGGGGGCGACCTAGAATTCGAAAGCGGACTTTATATGACCCGCGACGGGCGGCCAAGCAATCCCCCGTGGCTCCGGTCACCGACGCCACGACGCGGGCGGCCTTACCATCGCAAACGGCGGGATCGCTCGATACGATGCGCCGGCAAGCCCTAACGGCGCAGCAGCATCACGGTCGCGCCCGCACCGCCGTCGCGCGGGCGCGCCGACGTAAAGGCCAACACGCCGGCCCGCGCGGCGGCGGCGCTCGCCAGCCATTGCCAGATCGCGGGCCGCAGCACGGATCCGCCAGGCTCCGAGTTTTGTCCGCGTCCATGGATGACCAACGCGGCCTTGGCGCCGCGGGCGCGCGCCACAGCCACGAAGCGTTCGATCCCGCGCAGCGCTTCGTCGCGCAGGCGGCCGTGCAGGTCGAGCTGGGCCTGCGCCGGCGGCTCGCCGTTGCGCAGCGCGTGCAGGATCTTGAGGCTGACGTCGGGCGCGCGCCCGGTGATGGTGTCGCCGCTCTGCTCGACCAGGTAAGGCGGCGCTTCCACCGCCGTCAGAGCTTGCGGAAGGTGTCGATCACCTGGTGAATGACCTTGCCGTTGGGGTCGTGGCGCGCGCGATCGACGACGCCCACCACGGTCAGCTTGGCGTGGAACGCGACGCCGGTGTGTCCGCCCTCGCGCCCCCACTGTTCGAGCAGCGCGGCCTGCCCTTTGCCGAGCGTGTCCTGATCGTGAAACTCGCAGACCAACGTGTCGATGGTCTGGACGCGCCCTTGCTCGCAGTAGGCCGCGCCGTACGGGACCGGCTGGAGC
>Ga0075522_10003247_pt1 | contig 11887 bp, 9 predicted proteins | sample NGEPerA_FD_74796 | JGI IMG/M metagenome (GOLD analysis project Ga0075522, IMG submission 74796) | Arctic peat soil microbial communities from the Barrow Environmental Observatory site, Barrow, Alaska, USA - NGEE PermafrostL2-A | ecosystem: Environmental > Terrestrial > Soil > Wetlands > Peat ... | reverse complement strand
CACCGCTTCGTCCCAGGCGACATTGGTACCTACCTTACCTGGGCAACTGCCTCCGGGATTACCCAGGCCGTCAGTCTGCATGGGAGGCGACAGTGCGCGATTGTACGTGTCGTCGTACCAGAGTCCGGTCGTGACCGGCGAGCCTCACTTTCTCTCGCAAAGTAAGTCTTAGCCGGGAGAGTAGCTTTCATATATGACATTATTGGGAACGGCGTCGGCGTCATAAATCTGTAAGAAATCACTGCGTGACTTCCGTGAGATCCATCTGACGCCCACACGCGGGCTTAGTGGCTCGCACCCGAATGCCTGAGTCGAGCAGCATCCGTCTTACTCGGGAGAACACAGTGCTTAATCAACTCGACCCAACCTCAGCGCTTGCCGTCGGACTTCTGATCTTTGCTCTCGTTATGGTCATCATGTTTGAAGCGACCAACGGCTTCCACGATGCCGCTAACGCCGTTGCCACTGTCATCTACACAAAATCTCTGCAACCGGGGCAGGCAGTTGCTTTGTCCGGCGTGATGAATTTCCTCGGCGTGCTGGTGGGCGGCATCGCGGTCGCTTATGCACTGGTCGAATTGCTGCCGGCCGAGGTGCTATCGCCGCCGGACGGCGGTCCCGCAGTTGCCATGCTGGTGGCGCTGTTTATCGCTGCCTTGTCGTGGAATATCGGCACCTGGTGGCTGGGGTTGCCGAACTCCAGTTCGCATTGCCTGATCGGTGCGCTGATCGGCGTGGCATTGGGTAATGCAATGGCAAGGTCGCGAAGTCTGGGGGACGGCGTTCATTGGGCGCAGTTGTGGAAGGTACTGGAAGCGCTCGCGCTGTCGCCTGTTCTGGGTTTTATCCTGGCTGGCGCCCTGTATTTTCTCTGTCGAAGGACATTGCACGATGAGCATCTGTATCAACCCGCAACCGACAAGCCGCCGGTTTGGTGGATGCGCGGGATTCTCATCCTGACCTGTACCGGCGTCAGCTTCGCCCATGGAACCAACGACGGCCAAAAAAGCATTGGCCTCATCATGCTGACGATTATCGGCATCTTTCCCGCGACCTATGCGCTGAACCCGGCCGGGGGCCAGTCGTTGCACGATATCTCGGCCGTCATGCGGCAGGCAGAACCCCTGATACGCAAATACGGCGACGATGAAAAAGCCACGGCGCTGGCTGCCATCGCATCCATCGAAAGTCAGGCCGCGAGCGAACAACAGGGCGCGGACGCAACCGGGCGCCGCAAACTTGAACTGGGCTTGAGATCAACCGCTGCCCGACACCGATCAAGCGTGCGCGATGACGTCTATCAAGTCATCTCTGAATTGCGGCACGCCCAGGAGACTTCAGAAATCGGTGCCGGGGAAAAGAAGGAAACACAGCGGATCGCGAAGCAGTTGGGGCTTTCGGTCGAATACGCGCCCATTTGGGTACGAATCCTGAGTGCACTATGTCTGGGCGTGGGAACCATGATTGGCTATAAGCGGATTGTCACAACGCTCGGAGAACGTCTGGGCAACCTTCGCCTGACGCCTGCGCAGGGTGCATCAGCCGAAGTGGTCTCGGCTATTCTCATAGGCACAGCCGGCTTCACCGGATTGCCGGTCAGTACCACGCACATCGTCACCTCGGGCATCGCCGGCACCATGGTGACGTCGGGGGCAGGACTGAAGTATGGAATGATTTCCCGTATCGTCATCGCCTGGCTGGTGACTCTGCCCGTGACCATCTCGGTCGCCGGTGGCTTGTACTATCTGCTGGCCAGTCCGAGGTTCCTGGGGTGATGGCTTCGCGCCCAGCTAGTCCTTTGCGGGAGCCGGAGCGCCACCTTCATTCTCCCAATCGGCTCGAGCCGCCTCATCCGCGGCTCGCCCCTCTGACCGGCGCGCCAGGTGCTCTCTCAAGACCACCACTCCGATCACTATCGCCGCCAACCATACTATTCGACGCATTGGAATTCACCTGTCATTCCGCTGCACCGAGCTCAATGCGCGCCCGCGACCGGCTCGTAGGAAAATTTCTGCCCGGCAATAGCCGCCGAGTACATCAGTCCGCCCTTGGCTACCGTGAACACGGCCATGCCTTTCTGGTAGACGCCGCGAGTGGTCGCATCGCCCTCAGTCGCGCTGGCTCCCGCACTGGCCCCATTGGTCGCGGCGCTCGCGTTAGCACCGGCGGTAATCGCCACAACACTTGCGTCCGCGCCAAATTCGAAGCTGCCAGACTCGAACTCATCCAGCGCGCGTTTGTCCTGGAGGAAGATTATTTCGCTGTAGGCCTTGCCGCCCGCCTGAAAGCCGACACTCAGTTGTCCCATGGTGGCGTCGCCGATATAACGACCATGTACGTACACGCGACCTTTACCAAAGGCGCCGCCAACGCCCAGCGCGCCAGAGCCCACGGTGGGAAACACAGCGTAGGCGTAGCTGTTGGCAAAGAAAGAAGCACTAGCGCCGGAATTGCGGAATATGTCTATGGTCTGCTTGAAAGTAGCGGCTTGGGCTGCACCCATGGGCAGGCACAGGAGCAGCGCCATAAGGGCGGAAGATCGGGTAAGAAGTCTCATGGTGAATGGGGTCCTTGTTTCAAGTTCCATCCGCCAGCGTAAAGATTTGGTGGCTTACGTCTGTAGGACAGAGCGCTAATCTCAGCGTCAAGCACTGCGCAGATACGCGAAGCCGCCTTCTTTCACATACAACTCGCAGCCATCCTCGGTCTTGAGAGTCTGCGTTGAGTGTGGCGGAAGACGCAGCCATGTGTGCGCATCGTAAAACCCATGTTTGTCTTCGAATGTCCCGCGCAGCACGAACAGTTCGGCGCCAAGGGGAAATTCCCGCTCATCGATAGTCGACGCTGGCGGCCAGCGTTCCAGCCGCATCGAATCCTCGTAGCCCGGTTGCGAGTACAGTTGCTTCAGTTCGCGGTCGCCAGTTCTCTGCCATGGACTGTTTACTGTATCGACGATGATGTGCTGGCGATCGCGACCGGGAAATTGCCTGAGCTTCACGAACAACAGACAGCCGTTGCGCGAATACGGCGCATGACGGAATCCTTCTGGATTGAGCAGATACGTGCCGGTCGGCCAGTGGCCGTGTTCGTCCGAGAACACCCCGTCAATCACCAGAATTTCCTCGCCATCGGGGTGATCGTGCGAATGAAAATGCGAGTCCGGCTCGTACTGCACAACCGCAGTGACCTGACCGGCCTCCGGTGGACCCACCAGGTGCACGCGCTTGCGCAAGACGGCGCCGCCCGGGCTCGGAGTCCAGCTAATCGCCTTCGTGTCAACGACTGTGCGCGACGAGAGATCACCGTGAATTGCGGCGTGCATGATTGATTTTAGCAACGGTCCGCCGCTGCGACCACCATGCCCTCCCTCATCAGCCGTCTGATCAGCACGTAGTGGGATGGATCGCCGCGACCAATGACCAATTGTTCACTTTCGTAGTAACGCGAAAGAAACGTCTCCAATGCAACCGGGTCCAGCAGATGTGCACGCGTGAACACTTGCTGCTATCTAGCCCGGGCGGTCAGTCCACCGTCAATGCCGATCGCGGCAACTAAAGAGGCAGACGATTCCCGTTGTTTCGATACCATGTCGTCATCCGATAGTTCATTCAGTTCCACTGGAACCGATTCGTTCACTTGCGCTGCCTTTGTCACAGTCATGGTCAGGTTCAGCGGCCTGATCGCGGTAGCCGGCTCAGCTCCATTTTCCTGCCTGCGTTTGCCGCCGTACCCGTCACACCATTCTTGAACTGGGCCGAATAACGTTGATAGGCGGCCGCCGCCGCGACCGACTGACCGGAGCGTTCCAGGCAGGAGATCAGCGCGCCATGCAATTCCTCGGCAGCCCCCTCGACATCCAGACCACGGTGATACAAATCGGTGGCCGAGCCAAAGTTCCCGCGCAGCTCATAGCTCTGTCCGAGGTGCAGGACACCACGAAGATACTTCCGCTGCAGCCGGCGACGTGCGACTGACGCCAGGGGATGTTCGGCATCTCCCAGAAAGGGTCCGCGATACCGCTGCAGCGCCAGCAGCAGCGCGTCTGAGTCGCTGGCATTGTCCAGCTCACTCTCAAATTCCCAGGCGTCCACGCTGCAGTACTCTGGGTCCAGCAGTAGTTGCCCGCAGTCCGCCCGCACGGCCGCCTTGTTGCCCAGCAGCCCCCGCAGTCGGAACACCGCCGTGTTCAACGCGCGGCCGGCGGACCAGGCGTCAAGGTCCGGCCACAGCGCCTCGCACAAGGTATGCTGTCCTACACTGGAGCCGCTGGAGGCCAACAGGCCTTTGAGCAGATCCAGCGGCTTGCGCGGCGCCTTAAAAACGAAACGAAGGGGCTTGCCTTGGATCAGGACTTCGAACCCGCCCAGGGCCTGAATAGCGATAGCGTCCATCGGGGTATTCCGTCGGTAGTGGGTGTGGTTCGGTTTACACGGATACGTCCCGGGAGTACTCAGGGGCATCAAAACCTTTGCTGAAGCTTTTCTAATCTATTGGAGATCAATCGGTTATAAATACGTCGTCGTCCTGGCAGGCGGCGACACAGGGAACCTGGATGTTGGGAAGATCACAGGACCCGTTTCACCTCGGAGCATGGCTGGTCGATCCGACCCTGGATACGATCTCGCGCGGTGGGGAAACGCTGAAGCTCGAGCCGCGAATGATGCGGCTCCTGACCTGTTTGGCGAACTCTTCAGGGGCAGTCGTCAGCCTGGAGCGCCTGCTCACGGATGTCTGGGCCGGCGTGGTCGTCGGGCCCGCCTCCGTCTATCAGGCCATTTCCCAACTGCGGCGGTTGCTCGGGGACACTGACCCGGAACCGAGCTACATCGCCACGGTTCCCCGCAAGGGCTATCGGCTGGTCGCGCCGGTCCGTCCCATGGTGCCCTCGCCGCCACCGCCGGCACCCGCACCGGCTTCCCCGCCCCGCGCCGCCGGAGCCGCTCCAAGGCGCTGGGTCTGGTTCGGCGTCCTCGTGGGCACTGCCCTGATTGCGCTGATTGGGCTTGCCTGGGTTCCTCTGCGTCGCTGGCTGCAGCCGGAAGGCACCAGCGCCTCGATCGTGGTGCTGCCGTTTGTCGACATGAGCGTTGAGAAGGGCGACCAGCCGTTCTGCGATGGCCTGACCGAGGAGCTTTCGAACTGGCTGGCCCAGATTCCGACCCTGCGGGTGGTGGCACGCACCTCGGCGTTCCGCTTCCGCGGCCTGAGCGAGGACGTGCGCTTCATTGGCAAGACCCTGAACGCCAATCACGTTCTGGAAGGCTCGCTGCGCCGCTCCGGGGATCACCTGCGGGTTACCGTGCAGCTGATCGACGCGCGCAACGGCTACCATATGTGGTCCTCCGAGTACGACCATCCGATGGAGGATGCGATCAAAATACAGGAGGACATCGCGCGTTCCGTGGCCGACAACCTGGAAATCCGCCTGACCCAGGATACCGCGCAGCGTTTTGCCGAACGGCGCAGTGTCAGCTCCGAGGCCTACAGGCTCTACCTGCTCGCGCGGCACTACCAGCAGGATCGGACCCGCGACTCCAACCAGCAGGCCATCGCGCTCTATCAGCAGTCGCTGGCGGCGGATCCCCAGTTTGCGCTGGCCAACGTTGGCCTGGCCTATGCCTCCATCAATGAACTCTATCTGGATGGTCGCTCAGTGGCAGACGTGACCGCAACGGTGGAACCATTGCTCGCCCGCGCGCTGAAACTCGACCCCGACCTGTCTGAGTTATATGCGGTGCGGGCGGCGCTGCGCGAGGAGCAGGAGCGTACCGACGACGCCCTGGCGGACCTGAATCATGCGGTCGCGTTGAACTCCAACAACAGCTGGGCATTCGCGGAGCTGGGCCGGGTGTACAGCGGCCTGGGCCAGCCGCGCGTTGCATTGCAGAACCTCATGCGCGCCATAGCGCTGGACCCCCTGGATTACATGCTGCCTGCGCGCCAATGTCTGGCGCTGCAGGACCTGGCCCGCTACCAACAGGCCGGTGTCGCCTGCGAGCGGGCCCGCTCTTTGCAGGGCCCGGGCAACTGGGCTTTCGTGGCCTCCACCTGGCTGGCCTGGACGCAGGGTAATCTGGTGGAAGCGATGAATTGGAACGCTTCGGCCCTGAAAGACGATCCCCACAATATCGATCTTTACCAGCGGCGCGCGGATTTCCTGCTGACCCTCGGAATGCCCGCTGAGGCCCGCCAGACGTACGAGCAGGCCCGTACCGCGACCGGCAATGACGAGGCAGTCAATATCGGGCTGGCCTATACCGCCTTCTATGCGGGGGCTGCTTCGGCATTGCGCTCACAATTGAGCGCCGCGAAACTCGATGAGTCGGCGCACGCCCGAACTCTGATCCATGCCGCTCGCTTACATCTGCTCCTGGGAGAGGCGTCACAAGCCCGCCAGCTCATGACGCGCGCCATGCAGGCGCCGGATTTCGACGCCGAGCGCTTCAATGGCCCTTGGGTTGCACGCTGGGGGCAGTCGGACGAGCTGATCCTGGCGAACGCCGAACTCCAGTCCGGAGATTCGGCCGCAGCCGCGAAGCACCTGCAGGAGATCGCGGATCTTCTGGACCGGCTCATGGCCGCCGGCGAGGAACGCAATGGAATCTATGCTTTGAGGGCTGAGATTCTGGCGATGCGCGGGGATGCGCAGGGGGCAATGCGGGATCTGAATCGAGCCGCTGAATTGGGTTGGCGATATTCCTGGTGGGCCCAGCGTGAACCGTATTTCGCCGCACTGCAGTCGCGCACTGACTTCCGCGCCCTGATCGCTCGCATAAACTCAAGCAATGACCGGATGCGCTCTGAGGTGCATCCGGTCCACTGAACAGGCGGCTGTCTGGCGGCAGTGGCCGCCGGCTCTATTTACCCTTTTTGGCGGACTTCTTCTTTTTCTTCTTGAGGTGCGGTCCCTGATTGTTATCGTCCATCGGGCGAGCGCCGGGCGCTTTACGTTTAGCCATCGTTACGAATCCTCCCTTGCTATTGAATGATCGCGATATCACCGGCAAGCCAGGCTCTGCGGCGAAGCTTTTTCCTAACTCTGCCGGCATTGCATCCTAACTCGCTGGTCGCGGCCGTGGTGAGGCGCCTTATTACCGATCGATTACCGATTACGAGATAACTGCTTCGCTAGAGAAGTCCAAGTACGGTCGCGCGAACCGCGGCAGCCGTCTTGTTATTGGCATTGAGCTTCTTGACCACATTGCCGATATGAAAAGTCACCGTCCGCACCGACAGACCCATGATCACGGCGATTTCGGCGGTGGTCTTGCCTTCCGCAGTCCAGCGGATCACGGTGGTCTCGCGCGACGACAGGCGGACACTGGCCTCAGGGACCAGCTTCTTGACCAGCAGGCGAGTCATGGCCAGGTGCGCGACCTGAGTCAGCCACGCCAGACGAATGTTGATCTCCTGCATCTCCACGTCACTGAGTGCCTCGTCAGAGCGCGCCACGGTGAACATGCTCAATGCGCCCTGGGCATCCCGGCACGGCTGCGCCCAGCCATAGCGCGTGCCGGATTCGCGTACCTCCCCGCACAGCTCGCGTTCGTCGGCGCAGTACTCGTCGTTCCAGATGACCGGTGGTGGCGATCTAAGCCCGTGCTGCACACCCTGTGCGTATTGCCCGGATGAGCCGGCGGCGTAGTTTTTGAACATCACGACGCGCTGGCGCGACAAGGGTAGCGGCAGTCGCAAACCGTAGGCACAATGATCGAATCCCAGTTGGCGGGCAATATCGACCAGTTTGTCGAACACGCGGTGCTCGTCCTGCTCACTCAGGAGTATCTGCAACTGGTCGTCCTGCCACGCTCTCACGGACACCTCGACGCCCGGTCATTTATGTTTATTCCGCGGCCAGGTCGTGTTCCCGGTTTACACGGTTAGACGTCCGGAGTACTCAGGGGCATCGGAACCTTTGCTGAAGCTTTTCTAATTTATTGGAGATCAATCGGTTATAAATGCGTCGCTGTACTGACAGCCACGTGTGCATATGAGGGAGACGTCATGACTGTCGATCGAATCCGCAGCATTGCCATCGTTGGCGGTGGCACCGCGGGCTGGATGACGGCCGCCAGCCTGTCCAAGTTTCTAAAGGGCCTGAACTGCACCATCAGGCTGATCGAGTCCGAGCAGATCGGCACCATTGGAGTGGGCGAGGCCACCATACCGCCCATCATGGACTTCATCCGCACGCTCGGAATCGACGAGAACGAGGTCATCCGCAGTACCAAGGCCACGTTCAAACTGGGAATTGAATTCAGGGATTGGACCCGCATTGGCCATTCGTATATCCATCCGTTTGGCCCGACTGGTTTTGAGATGGAAGGCGTGGCCTTTTCAGCCTACTGGCTAAAGTTGTTCCAGCAAGGCAAGGCCAGCGGGCTGGAGGAGTATTCCCTGCAGGCTGTCGCCGCGCGAATGGGCAAGTTCATGCGCCCGATAAGGGCCCCTACCACCCCTCTGGAGACAATTACCTACGCCTTGCACCTGGACGCCGGGCTTTTTGCCAGGTACCTGCGCGGCTATGCCGAGACGCGCGGCGTGGTACGCACGGAAGGCAAGGTAAAACACGTCGCACTGCGCGCCGAAGACGGCTTCATCAGCTCCCTGACACTGGAAAGCGGCGAGCAAATCGACGCCGATCTATACATTGACTGCAGCGGCTTTCGTGGCTTGCTGATCGAGGAGGCCTTGAAGACGGGCTATGAGGACTGGAACCACTGGCTGCCGTGCAACCGTGCCATTGCCATCCCCTGCGAGAGAACCGGCGAGTTGTCTTCACATACGCTGACCATTGCCAGGGACGCCGGCTGGCAGTGGCGCATTCCCTTGCAACACCGCGTAGGCAATGGCTATGTCTATTGCAGCGACTACATCAGCGATACCAGGGCCCAGGACTATCTGTTGTCAAACCTTGAAGGCAAGGCGCTGGCGAACCCGCTGCAGTTGCGATTCTTCACCGGACGGCGAAAGTCATCCTGGAGCAGGAATTGCGTGGCAATAGGGCTTTCCTCGGGCTTCCTGGAGCCGCTCGAATCGACCAGCATTCATTTGATCCATCGCGGCATCGCCATGCTGCTGAAGTATTTTCCGGATCGGAATTTCAAGCCGGCTGACATGGACCGCTACAACAAGACCTTTGCCTTCGAATATGAACGAATACGTGATTTCCTGCTTTTGCATTACCGCTCGACCGAAAGAACCGATAGCGAATTCTGGCGCCATTGCCGCAACCTTCCCCTTCCCGACAGCCTGAGGGAAAGAATCGAACTGTTCTGCAGCTATGGCCGCATATTGCGCGAGGACAACGAGCTGTTTCCGGTGCAAAGCTGGCTGTACGTTTTCCTCGGGCAGAATATCGCGCCCAGCAGCTACGATCCCATGGCCGACATACTCGATCCGCAGCAAGTACAGGCCAACCTCGAAAACATCCGCGCGGTCGTAAGGAAATGTGCCGAGGCCATGCCATTGCATCAGGATTTTATTAATCAACACTGTTCGGCCTGAGCGTTGTGCGGAAAGACGCATCTTCAGGCGCCCTACAGATGTTGGCCATCGCGCTGCGACATCATCAGGCCGGACACTTAGACGAAGCGGAGCAGCTCTATCGCCAGATCCTGCAGGCTGATTCCGGCAATGCCGACGCGCTGCATTTTCTTGGGGTGCTTGGATTGCAAACCGGCCGCATCGACGTCGCAGTGGATCTGATCGGTAAGGCCATCGAGCAAAATGGCCGAGTGCCGGCCTTCCACAACAACCTTGGCAATGCCCTCAAGGCGCAGGGAAGGCTGGAGCAGGCTGCAGCCTCCTACGCGCGCGCACTTGTCTACAAGCCGGACTACGTCGAGGCTCATTACAACCTGGGCATTACCCTTCAGGCGCAGGACAGACTGGACGAAGCTGCGGCCTCCTATAAGCGAGCGCTGTCCGGCAAGCCGGACCATGCCGAAGCACACGTTAACCTCGGCAATACTCTCCAGGCGCAGGGCAAGCTAGAGCAGGCCGTAGCCTCCTACGAGCGAGCGCTGACCATCAGGCCCAGCTTCGCCGAAGCGCACGGCAACCTTGGCAATGTCCTCAAGGCGCTCGGCAAACTCAACGAGGCGGTGAGCGCCTACGGGCGGGCGCTGACGCTCAAACCGGACTATGCCGAGGCTCATAGCAACCTTGGCATTGTCCGTCTGGAGCAAGGGAAGTTTGATGAGGCCGTGACCTCCTGCAGCCGGGCGCTGCTTCAGCAACCGGGGTACGCCGAGGCACACAACAATCTTGGCGATGCTTACCAGGCACAGGGCAGGCCGAATGAAGCCATAGCCTCGTATGGGCGCGCACTGGCTCTCAAACCCGACTACGCCGAGGCAAGTCTGAATATGGCTATCGCGGCTATCCCCATCTTCGCCAGCAGCGCTACCGAAAGCACCGGCACAGCCGACAGGTTCGCGCAATCACTCGATGGCCTGGCGGCATGGAGCAGTGCCCATCCCGGAAAGTTGGGAAAGGCGATCGGCAGCAACCAGCCCTTTTATTTGGCGTATCGCCCGTTCGATGTCAGTGGCTTGCTATGCCGCTATGGTGATCTGGCGTGCGCGGCCGCGGCGGCGCGGTGGCCACAGGAGACGGATAGTCGCCGGATCGTTGGGCCGGCACGAGATCGTCTGCGCATGATAATCGTGAGTGGCCAGGTGCGCGAACACCCCGTATGGGACGTGGTCCTGCGCGGCATCATTTCTCACATGGATCGCCGACAGTTCGAAATTCTTCTCTACCATACGGGCGCGATCACGGATGAAGAAACGGCCTGGGCGCGAAGCCGTGTCGATCGATTCGTTCAAGGCCCAAAGCCCCTGAATGGATGGCTGGACGAGATCGCACAGGATCGACCCGACGTAATGTTTTATCCCGAAGTGGGCATGGATCCCGCCACCTGCGCCTTGGCCGCACTGCGACTGGCCCCGCTCCAGGTCGCTGGCTGGGGCCATCCCGTAACCAGCGGATTGCCGAGCATGGATTTGTTTTTATCCGGGGAGCTTCTGGAAGGGAAGGGAGCCGAACAGCATTATCGCGAACAACTGATCAGGCTACCCGGAACGGGTGTCTGCACGGAAATGGCCACCGTCCAATCGCAGCACTGGGAAGGTCCAGCTCGACAAGGAGACGTTGTCCGCTTCGCCCTGTGCCAGCAGCCGATTAAATTTGATCCGGCGGATGATATTCTGTTGGCCCGGATCGCAAAGGCTGTGGGTCGCAGCGAATTCTGGATCGCGTCGCCAGTCAGACAGCGTTGGACCACCGTTGCATTGCGCGATCGCCTGGCGGCTACCTTCCGTACCGAAGGCCTGGATCCCGACGCTCATCTGCGTGTGATGCCCTGGCTGCCGCGTAACCAATTTGCAGGCTTTTTGGACGACATGGATGTCTATCTGGACTGCCCAGCGTTTTCCGGCTACACGACAGCCTGGCAGGCCATTCATCGCGGTCTACCCATCGTAACGCTGGAAGGTGAATTCCTGCGCCAACGCCTGGCGGCGGGCCTCTTGCGGCAGATCGGCATTACCGATGGTATTGCCTCGTCTTGCGAGCAATATGTGGAAATCGCCGTTCGTTGGGCGCAGGAATGTCGTCGGCCCCACCAGTCGGCAGCGCGGCGTGAAGCCATCCGTAGGGCGGCGCCCAAGGCGGACGGGAACCTATCGGCTGTGCAGGCCTTCGAGCAAACGCTGATCAACATGTGCTCGAAGCCTATGTAATGCTAATGCGCCAAAGCCTCTGGGACCCCGCCGCACACCGCATCACGAAACGCCTTGTGCAACGGTACTTTGCCGAACGGCCGATACTGGGTAAATAGCACCGCCGTGATTTTGTTCTTTGGATCCACCCAAAAAAGCGT
>Ga0075522_10003246_pt1 | contig 11889 bp, 7 predicted proteins | sample NGEPerA_FD_74796 | JGI IMG/M metagenome (GOLD analysis project Ga0075522, IMG submission 74796) | Arctic peat soil microbial communities from the Barrow Environmental Observatory site, Barrow, Alaska, USA - NGEE PermafrostL2-A | ecosystem: Environmental > Terrestrial > Soil > Wetlands > Peat ... | reverse complement strand
TTTGGTGGTGTTCCTGCGCGGCGCTTACGATGCCGCCAATATCGTGGTGCCGGTGTCCAGCGACTTTTATTATGCCGCCCGCCCAACCCTGGCGATCCAGAAAGCCCAAACCCTGCCCCTGACCAATGACTGGGGTCTGCATCCGGCCCTGAAGGATTCGCTTTATCCGCTTTGGGCCAAAGGCCAGATCGCTTTCGTGCCGTTCGCGGGCACCGACGATCTCACCCGCTCGCATTTCGAGACCCAGGACACGATCGAGCTGGGCCAGCCGCTGGGCGGCAGCCGCGACTATCTCTCGGGCTTCATGTCGCGCATCGCCACCGCGCTCGCGGGTTCGGACCCCATCGCCTTCACCAACAATTTGCCGCTGAGCTTCCGGGGCGCCACCGCGATTCCCAACATCGCGCTGAATTTCACCGGCAAGCCGGGGGTGGCGGGAAAGAATGCCGAGTTGATTCAGGCCATGTATCAGGGCTTAGAGCTGGCGCCGGCGGTAGCGCAAGGCTTCACGGTCCAGGACGAAGTCTATCAGGCGATCAGCGCTGAGATGCAGGCCGCCAATCGCAACGCCGTCAGTCCCAAGGGTTTCGAATTGTCCGCCCAACGCATCGGCATTCTGATGCGCGACAAATTCAATCTGGGCTTTGTCGATGTGGGCGGCTGGGACACCCATGTGAATGAAGGCAATGCCGACGGCTATCTGGCCAACCGCATCGGCGAGTTGGGGCGCGGCCTGGCGCTGCTGGCCAACACTCTGGGTGACAATTGGGACAATACCGTGGTGATCGTGGTGAGCGAGTTCGGCCGCACCTTCCGCGAGAATGGCGACCGCGGCACCGACCATGGCCATGGCAGCGTCTATTGGGTGCTGGGCGGCAAGATTCAAGGCGGCAAGATCGCCGGCCGGCAAGTGGATGTGACCGAAGCCACCCTGTTCCAGAACCGCGACTGGCCGGTCTTGAATGATTATCGCAGCTTGATCGGCGGCGTGCTGCAGAAAGCCTATGGGTTCAATGGCGGCCAATTGGGCACGATCTTCCCTTCGGCGCAGCCCGACGATCTTGCCTTGATCTGAACTGTCAGGGCGCGAACAGGTTCAAGGGAATCGCCGCCGCCATGGCCTGATATCCCGCCGACGATGGGTGCAAGTGATCGCCGGAATCATACGCCGGCGTCATATGATTGGGCGACGCCGGATCGCGGATCGCCTTGTCGAAATCGATCACCGCATCGAAATGGCCCGGCGCGCGGATCCAGTCATTGATGGCCACGCGATCGGCTTCGCTGAGGGGATGCGGATTATAAGTGGGATTGTCGGCAAAGGGCGTGAGGGTCGCGCCATAAACTTTCATCCCGGCCGAATGGGCGCGCATCACCATTTGCGCATAGCCGGCGGTCATATCCGCGACCAGATGGGCATGGGCTGCGGGCGGTAAGGTGCCGGCGTGGTCGAAGGTGCCGATGTCGTTGATCCCTTCCAGGATAATCAGAGTGCGCACGCCCGGCTCGGCCAGCACGTCGCGGTCGAACCGCGCCAATGCATTAGGTCCCAACCCGTCGAGCAGGATGCGGCCGCCGCCAATGCCGCGATTGAGCACGCTGCGCGGCAATCCGGCTTCCATCAGCCGGCGCGCCAGATCGTCAGGCCAGCGGTCATTGCCATTGGTGGTCGCGCCATGGCCGTCGGTGATGGAATCGCCCAAGGTCACGACAACGGATTCATCCGGGCGCGTCATCGGGATCTCCACGCCGCTGAGATTGAACCAGTGATCGAATGTCTGCGCCTCCGGCAGATCGGGTGCGGACACCTGATCGCCATGAACCAGATACGAGGTGGAACGCGAACCCGGATGCGAGGTCTGTTGCGCCGGCGCATGATCGAAATGCATGGAGACCGCCAAGTCCGATCCCGCCGATGCATCGAAGGCAACCGGATCGGAGACGTAGTCCGCGCCGGCCGGAATGGTGATGTCCGGCGCGCCCGCGAACGTCACCATCGTATCCGTGCCCGTCTGCAAAGCGGGCGAAGCCGGGGACATGGGCTTCGCAATATGCACGCTGGTGATGTGCAGAGGTTCGGTGCCAAAGGCATTGGACAGCCGCACGCGCAGGGTCTGCCCGCCCAGGGACAGATGCACGATCTGCCGCAAGGTGGCGTCTTCCAGCGCCGCCGGCGGCAACGCATTGGCCGGTTCGGGAATTTGTTGCGACGAGGCCCAACTTCCGATCCACATCGGCTCCGCGGTGGCAGCAAGCGGAACCAGCCACAGCAAGGTGGCCAAAGCGGCAGCCGGTATGTGTTTCATCGTCCCCCCGTTACGGCAGGCAATAAGCGGTCTTGATCTGGGTATAGAATTCCACCGCGGCGAAACCCTGCTCGCGTGCGCCATAGCTGGACGAACGCGAGCCCCCGAACGGGACGTGATAATCGACGCCGGCCGTGGGCAGATTGACCATCACCATGCCGGCCCGGACATGGCGCTGAAAATGGCGCGCATATTTGAGCGAGGTGGTGACGATGCCGGCGGACAGGCCGAAATTCCCCGCATTCGCCAGGACCAGTCCTTCCTCGTAATTCTTCACCTTCACCACGCTCACCACGGGACCGAATACTTCTTCATTGTTGATGCGTGAGCTTGGCCCCGTCGCCGCGATCAGCGCTGGACTCATGTAATAGCCGTTCTTCGCCAGCTTCAGCCGGTCGCCGCCGGCAATCAGCTGACCGCCCTCGTCCACCGCGATCTTCACATAGGAGAGATTCTTCTCCAGCTGGTCCGCGCTCACCACCGGGCCGACCTGCGACGCGGAATCCAGCGCATCGCCCACCTTGAGCGCCTTGGCGCGGGCTGCCAGCGCCTCGATGAAGCGATCATGAATACCTTCCGTGACGATCACCCGGCTGGACGCGGTGCAGCGCTGGCCGGTCGAGAAATAACCGCCATCCAGCGCGATCTGCACCGCGCGATCGAATTCGGCGTCGTCCAGCACCAGCAGCGGATTCTTGCCGCCCATTTCCAACTGCACGCGAGCCTGGCGCGCCACCGCGGCCTGGGCCACTTTGGCGCCCACGCCCTGGCTACCGGTGAAGGAAATCGCATTGACATCGGGATGTTTGACCAGCGCGTCGCCCACCTTGGGGCCGCCCAGCACGAGATTGAAAACACCCGGCGGCGCGCCCGCTTCTTCTATGATCGCGGCCAATGCCGCCGCGGTCGCGGGCGTCTGGCTGGCGGATTTCAGCACCACGGTATTGCCGAACGCCAGCGCCGGGGCGGTTTTCCAGGCGGGAATGGCAATGGGGAAATTCCACGGCGCGATCAGGCCGTAGACGCCCACCGCCTCGCGATAGGTCTCCACTTCCACGCCGGGACGGGTGGATTCCATATTGTAACCGTGACGGCGCAGCGCCTCGCCCGAGAAATATTTGAAGATGCGGCCGGCGCGCGCGGTCTCACCGATCGCTTCCGGCAAGGTCTTGCCTTCTTCCCGCGCCAAAAGCCGGCCCAGTGTCTCGCGCCGCTCCAGGATCATGGTGCCGATCTTGTCCAGCAGATCGGCCCGCACTTCCGGCGAGCCGTTCGACCAGCCCGCAAAAGCACCGCGCGCCGCCGCCACCGCGTCGTTCACCTCCTCGGCGCCGCCGTCGGGAAAGCGCGCGACGATGTCCTCGGTGTTGGAGGGATTGAGGCTGTCCAGCTTGGCCGCGCCGCTATGCTTGCCGCCGATCAGGTGAGAGAGCGTTTCAGTCATGGCAAATCATCCATCAGGAATTGAGAAGTCCGCGCCGCGCCAGGTTGATCATCAGATCGGCGATGCCGAAATCCCAGGGCAGCGCCTGTTTACAAGTGGTGACCTTGTTTTCCAGCACGCCCAGCGATGGTGTGGACACCCGCACCAGATCGCCCGTCTTATGAGTAAAGCCGAGGCCCGGCGTGTCGCGGTCCTGGATCGGCGCGAACATGGTGCCCAGGAACAGCGCGAAACCGTCGGGATAATGGTGCTGGCTGAGCGCCTGATGCACCAGGTCCAAAGGATCGCGGCTGATCTCGGCCATCGAGCTTTTGCCTTCCAGGCGGTAATTGTCCTCGCCTTCAATGGTAAGCTCCACCACGGCGCTGCGCACCTGATCCATGGTGAAATCCGCATCGAACAGCCGGATAAACGGTCCGATGCTGCAGGAGGCGTTGTTGTCCTTGGCTTTGCCTAGCAACAAGGCACTGCGGCCTTCGAAATCGCGCAGATTAACGTCATTGCCCAGGCTGGCGCCCACCGCTTCGCCTTGCCGGTTCACTATCAGCACGATCTCGGGCTCGGGATTGTTCCAGCTGGAATCGGAACGGATGCCGATCTCCGCGCCCGCGCCTACAGATGAGAGCGGCGGCGCCTTGGTGAAGATTTCCGCGTCGGGGCCGATCGCCACCTCCAGATATTGCGACCATAGGCCGTCGGCGATGAGGATGTCTTTCAGCCGCGCGGCGTCCAGCGAACCGGGACGGCAGGCGCGGAGGTTATTTCCCACACGGCTCTCCAGAGCGCGGCGAATCTCTTGCGCCTTGTTGGCGTCGCCGCGCGCCCGTTCTTCAATCACGCGTTCCATGGTCGAAGTCGCAAAGGTCACGCCGGCAGCCTTGACGCATTGCAAATCGATGGGTGCGAGGAGGCGATGGCGGCCGCGTTTTTCCGACCAGGAAGGCTGGACATCCAGTTCCTCGACCGGGCAAATGACTTTGCCCTCGAACCGGCTGGCATGCTTGTCGAGCAATTGCGCCACGGTGGGCGCCAGCGCCGACAGATCAAAGACCAACCCGTCCTTCAGCGCGACGGGCGTGGGGCCCTGGCCGAAATCCATGCGCCCCACCAAATGCGCGTCACGCCAATCTTTGGGCAGAAATTCCAGCATCTCCCACCATATCATTATGGTAGCGCTACCGTATGTGAAAGACCCGTGGCCGGCAAGGCTTAGGGATCGGGCGAGGTGTTAGGCTGCATCGCCTCATAATAGCTGAGCGGATATTTGGGCGCATAGCCAGTGGGGAAAGGCTGTTTGGAATATTGCTGGAAATACGCCAGGCAGGCGTCGCGCCACCAGATCGCCTCGCGATTCTGAATGACCAGGAATGCGCTCACCTGATCGAAGCGTTCCTTGTCCACATAAGCACCAAGTCCACTCCATGTCTTCTGCATCTCTCCCACCTGGGTCACGCCCAACCGATAGCGCGCCACCAATTCATCCCACAGGCTGCGGCCCGAATGGGTTTTGAAGTTCCACGGCACATGATGAAAAAAAAGCAGATACTGGTCCGGCGTTTTCGTCGCATCCTCGAACTCCTCCCGCAGCGGGGGATTATATTGCGCGGCCATGTTGCTGCCGGTGGCGGTGCGGTCGAAGCCGATGCCGTCGGTGGCGGCGTGATGATAGTAAGGCGCCTTCCAGTCCGCCCGGTCACCTTTCTCGTCCCAAGGCGCGGGCCCGAAATGATCATCATGTGACATGATCAGCACCAGTCCCAACGGCGTCATGTAATTCACCGCCACTTCGCGCGATCCCATCATCATGCTCACGACCGGAGTCACGAAAGAGGGATCGTTGACGAAAGTCTGCTTCACCCATTCCGCGGCCACGTCGCGGGCCGAAATGTCTACGTCCCAGGCCATGCGCCCGAACACATACCAATTCGCCTGGTTGAAGATCGAGCCAGACCAATCCTGGTCATCGCCCACATTGGCGACGCCGGCCAGACCCGAGAAGGCGTGATGGTCGAGGCTGCCATCGGTAACGCGGGCGATAGTCGAACCCGGCCCATGTTCATAGGTATCGGATTTCAGCGCTTCCTCGAACAGCGGGCCCATATACACAAGGTGGGTTTGCTGACCCAGATACTCCTTGGTCATCTGCACTTCCAGCATCACCGAGGTTTTCGGCATCGCCCCGAACAGCGGCGAGAAAGGCTCCCGCGGCTGGAAGTCCAGCGGTCCGTTCTTCACCTGAATCACCACATTGTCGCGGAACTTCCCATCCAGCGGCACGAATTCCCTATAGGCCTGGCCGGCGCGATCGGATTTGCGGTCGTCGGAATAGACGAAGGCGCGCCAGAAAATCATGCCGTGATGCGGCGCCAGCACGTCGGCGATCATATTGGCGCCGTCGGCATGGGTGCGATGATAGTCGCCCGGCCCGGGCTGGCCTTCCGAGTTGGCCTTGACCACGAAGCCGCCGAAATCGGGGATGGCGCGATAGATGGCCTCCACCTCGGTCTTCCACCACGCCTTCACCGCAGGATCGAGCGGATCGGCGGTTTTGAGATGACCGATCTCGATGGGCGCGCTCCAGCGCACAGACAGATAGGTGCGTATGCCGTATGTCCTCAGCACCGAAGCGATCGCGGCTTCCTTTTCGATATAGGGCTCGGTGAGAAAAACCGCGTCGGCGCTCACATTGTTCAGCACCGCGCTGTTGATGCCGATCGAGGCATCGGCGCGGGCATAATCGGTGAGGCGCGGCGGCAGATATTCCGGCAGCGACCGCCAATTCCAGATCGATTGGCCAGCATAGCCGCGCTCGATCGTGCCATTGGCATTGTCCCAATGATCGATGATGCGGGTCTTGGTCTTGGGCACGGAAATCACATTCAACGCCATGATCGGCTGGCGGGTCTGGATCAGGCGCAGGAAAGCGAAGACGCCGTAAAGGACCCCCGCATCGGAGTTAGCCGCGATCGCGATGGCCTTGTGCCCCGATATGGTGACACTGCGGATCAGATAACCTTCCCCACCCAATTGCTGCAGCGGCAGGCCCAGCGCGGCAATCACCGAGGACGATTGCGGCGTGCCCGCCACCAGCGCGCCATCCGCCGAGACAGAGTTTTCCGGCGCGGGCACGGTCCCCAGCATGCCGGACAGACCGCGGCGTAATTCGCGTAGCGCTGCATCCATGGTGGGAGATGATTGTCCCGCGACCAATGTGGTCACTGCATATTGGCTTTTATATTGCGGTTCGAGGGGCTGGTAACGCAGCCAGAGTTCATAGCCAGTTTCGGCATGAAGCGGCATGGCCATCGCCAACAGCAATCCCAAGGCAGCGGCAAATCGCGTGAACATCGTCAACCTCGCATCGGCGCGGCATCGAACGCATCGGCAATGGCCGTGCGCAGCCGCTTGGGCTGGTAATTGTCGTCATAGGGCGAGCCGCGCTTCAGCCGTCCATCGGCGCGCCGCAGGCGTCCGCTGCCAAACCCGATGAGGCCCTTAGCCTTGACCACGCCATCCAGAGAGTGGGGCGATGGAGCCGCCTTGGCCCCGCTCACCATCGCGGCGGCGGACGCCAAACCCAGCCATTCGCGGCGCGAAATGCCACCCATTCCCGTCTCCAACCCTGCCCCAAGCGTTATTTTTGTGTTTTCGCCTATTTCCGTTACCGTTACCATTTCACGCCTGACTGCTCAACGGGGGGCGACCATAAGCGCGCGCAAAGGTTTTTTCGGTATTCGCTGGCTCACCATCGACCTGATCATGCTGTTTTGACAAGCCGGGGCCTGATTTACTAGAATTGATAGCGTTACCAGAGATACCGGCGGACGGCGATCCGGCGGGCGGGGGACCAGGATGACGACGGCGCTGAAAGCAGTTTGTATTTTCGCGTCTTTGACGATGCTGGCGGGAAGCGCGGCCCAGAGCCAGCCCAGCGATCTCGCCCATGCGCTCTATAAGAATCCCAACGCGCCCATTCCGGCGCGGGTCGAAGATCTTCTCGCCCGCATGACCCTGGCGGAAAAGGTCGCCCAGCTGCGTGTGGTGTGGCAGGGCAAGACCAAGATCTTCGACAGCGCGATGCAGTTCGATCCCGCCAAGGCGGCACAGGTATATCCGGATGGACTGGGCGGATTGGCACGCCCCTCCGACCTCAAGGGACCGGTCTCGCCCCGGATCGACCATCTGCGGGACTCGCGCGCCACTGTGGCGTTGGACAATGCGGTCCAGCATTGGGCAGTGGAGCATACCAGGCTGGGCATTCCCGTCCTGCTCCATGAAGAAGGATTGCACGGCTATGCCACCGCGGAGGCGACCAGCTTTCCCCAAGCCATTGGCCTGGCGTCGAGCTGGGACCCCAACATGGTCCGGTGCATCAATACCGTGACGGCGCGGGAAATCCGCGCACGCGGTGTGGTGCAGGTTCTCTCACCGGTGGTGGATGTGGCGCGCGATCCCCGCTGGGGCCGGATCGAAGAAACATTCGGCGAAGACCCCTATCTGGTGAGCGAGATGGGCGTGGCCGCCGTGGAAGGCCTTCAGGGCGACAGGCTGCCGCTTGGCCCCGGCAAAGTCTTCGCCACCCTCAAACATTTGACCGGCCATGGCCAGCCGGAAAGCGGCACCAATGTGGGACCTGCGGAAATCTCTGAACGCACGCTCAGGGAAAATTTCTTCCCGCCCTTCGAGCAAGCGGTAAAGCGCACCAAAGTACAGACGGTAATGGCGTCTTATAATGAGATCGACGGCATTCCGTCCCATGCCAATTATTGGCTGTTGCACGACATTCTGCGCGGCGAATGGGGTTTCGGCGGTGCGGTGGTGAGCGATTATGAGGGCATCGAACAGCTGGTGGACCTGCATCATGTCGAGCCGGATTATGCCCATGCCGCGATCCGCGCCCTGCATGCCGGCTTGGACATGGACCTGCCGGATGGCGAGGCCTTTGGCACCTTGGTGGATTCCGTGCATGCCGGGCTGGTGTCGGAGAAAGACATCGACACCGCCCTGCGCCGCATCCTTACCCTGAAATTCCAGGCCGGTCTGTTCGAGCATCCTTATGCCGATGGCAACGCCGCCGAAGCGCTCACCGGCAATGCCGAAGCGCGCAGTATCGCGCTGGCCTCGGCGCGCGAAGTGCCGGTGCTGCTCAAGAATGACGGCACCCTGCCGCTTTCGGCCGCCAAGCTCAGAACTTTGGCGGTGATCGGTCCCAACGCAGCGGTGGCGCGGTTGGGCGGCTATACTGGCGTGCCGCGCCAGGCGATTTCCGTGCTGGACGGCATTCGCGCCAAGGTGGGCGACAGAGTCAAAATCGTTAGCGCCCAGGGCGTCAAAATCACCGAGAATGACGATTGGTGGGCCGATGAGGTCAAGCTGGCCGATCCGGTCGAGAATGCGCGCCTGGTCCAACAAGCTGTCGAGGTCGCCAAGACAGCCGACGAAATTGTGCTGGTGATCGGCGACACAGAGCAAACCAGTCGCGAGGGCTGGGCGAAAAACCATCTGGGTGATCGCGATAGCCTGGATCTAGTGGGCCAGCAGGACGACCTCGCCAATGCCATGTTCGCGCTTGGCAAGCCGCTGGTGGTCGTGCTGCTGAACGGGCGGCCTTTATCGGTGGTCAATGTCGCCGCCAAAGCCAACGCCTTGATCGAAGGCTGGTATCTGGGCCAGGAAGGCGGCACGGCGATGGCTGACATCCTGTTCGGCGACATCAATCCCGGCGGCCATCTGCCGGTGACGATCGCGCGTTCGGTGGGCCAACTGCCGATGTTCTACAATTATAAACCCAGCGCCCATCGCGGCTATCTGTTCGACACCACCGAACCCTTGTTCCCTTTCGGCTATGGCCTGAGCTACACAAATTTCGAGATCGGCGCGCCGCGGCTGTCTTCGTCCAGTATTCCCGCGAATGGGCAAGTGACGGTGTCGGTGGATATCCGCAACACTGGCGCCCGCGCCGGCGAGGATGTGGTGCAGCTTTATATCCGCGACCAGGTTTCGTCGGTGACGCGTCCGGTGAAGGAATTGAAGGGTTTTCAGCGCGTCAGCCTCAAGCCCGGTGAACAGAAGACCCTGACTTTCACCTTGGGTCCGCAAGCGCTGGGCTTCTGGAACGAGCAAATGAAGCGGGTGGTCGAGCCGGGCGCCTTTGATATCATGGCGGGCGACAATTCGGTGGCGCTCAAGACCATAATCCTGAACGTCACACCGTCATAAACCGCTCTTTCGCCGGGAGTTGCTGGTGCTCAAGATCGTCTCCGCCAAGGTCATCGTCACCTGCCCTGGGCGCAACTTCGTCACCTTGAAGATCGAGACCCAGGACGGCATCACCGGACTGGGCGACGCCACGCTCAATGGGCGCGAGCTTCCGGTGGCAAGCTACCTCACCGATCACGTGATCCCCTGCCTGATCGGCCGCGACGCGCACCAGATCGAGGACATCTGGCAATATCTTTATCGCGGCGCCTATTGGCGGCGCGGACCGGTCACCATGTCGGCCATCGCCGCTGTGGACATGGCGCTGTGGGACATCAAGGCCAAGACGGCGGGCATGCCGCTTTACCAATTGTTGGGCGGCAAATGCCGCGACGGCGCGCTGGTCTATTGCCACGCCAATGGCACGACCATTGATGACACCATCGCCCAGGCAAAGTCGTATCTGGCGCTGGGTTACAAGGCGATCCGGCTGCAGGCGGGCGTGCCGGGACTCAAATCCACATACGGCGTTTCCAAGGATCGGCTGTTTTACGAGCCGGCCGACGCTGCTATCCCCACCGAAAATCTCTGGTCCAGCGAAAAATATCTCCGCTCGGTGCCGGATCTGTTCAAGACGGCGCGCGACGCGTTGGGCTGGGATGTGCATCTGTTGCACGACATCCATCACCGCCTCACGCCCATCGAGGCGGGACGGTTGGGCAAGGACCTCGAGCCCTATCGCCCCTTCTGGCTGGAGGACGCGGTGGTGGCGGAAAACCAGGCCAATTTCCGCCTCATCCGCCAGCACACCACCACTCCTCTGGCGGTCGGGGAAATCTTCAACTCGATCTGGGATTGCAAGCAGCTGATCGAGGAGCAACTCATTGATTATATTAGGGCAACCGTGGTCCACGCCGGGGGCATTACCCACCTTCGACGGATCGCCGCGTTGGCCGACATATATAATGTGCGCACGGGCTGTCACGGGGCCACCGACCTCTCGCCCGTGACCATGGCGGCGGCGCTGCATTTCGACGTCTCGATCCCGAATTTCGGCATCCAGGAATATATGCACCACACCAAGGAAACCGATGCGGTCTTCCCCCACGGTTATGCCTATCGCGATGGCGCGCTGCATCCCGGCGATGCGCCCGGGCTGGGTGTCGAGATCGACGAAACCCTGGCCGAGAAATTCCCCTACAAGCGCGCCTATCTTCCGGTGAACCGGCTGGAAGATGGCTCGATGTATAATTGGTGACATGATGCGCGCGACCCATGTGCGCTGGTTCATCTGCGCGCTGCTGTTCGCCATCGTCGCGCTGAATTATGTCGACCGCCAGGTGTTGAGCGTCCTCAAGCCCACTTTGCAGAAAGACTATGGCTGGAGCGAACCCGGCTATGGCGGCGTGGTGTTCTGGTTCCAGGCCGCCTACGGCATCGGTTATCTCGCCTTCGGCCGTATCGTCGATCGGATCGGCGCCAAGGCCGGCGGTGCGATCGCGGTGGCGATCTGGACCGTGTCGCACATGGCGCACGCCCTGGTCACCTCCACCCGTGGCTTCGCCTGGGTGCGGATTCCCATGGGCCTTGGCGAATCCGGCCTCTTTCCCTGCACCTTGGCGGCGGCAGCGGAATGGTTTCCCCAGCGCGAGCGGGCGCTGGCCATCGGCATCTTCAACGCCGGCTCGAATGTCGGCGCGGTGGTCGCGCCCTTTATCGTGCCCATCATCACCATCGCCTGGGGCTGGCAGATGGCGTTCATCGTCACGGGACTTTTCACGATCGCGTGGCTGGCGATCTGGCTGATCTGGTATCACCGTCCCCGCGACTATCCCGGCATCAGCGCGGCCGAGCTTGCCATCATCGAAGCCGATCCCGTCGCGCCGCAACAGCCGGTATCCTGGTCGAAGCTTCTTACCACACGGCAAAGCTGGGCCTATA
>Ga0075522_10003244_pt1 | contig 11892 bp, 8 predicted proteins | sample NGEPerA_FD_74796 | JGI IMG/M metagenome (GOLD analysis project Ga0075522, IMG submission 74796) | Arctic peat soil microbial communities from the Barrow Environmental Observatory site, Barrow, Alaska, USA - NGEE PermafrostL2-A | ecosystem: Environmental > Terrestrial > Soil > Wetlands > Peat ... | reverse complement strand
ATCAAAGGCCGTTCCTTTTTCTGGTTTATAACTTCGTCTGACAACGCTGTTATGACAGAAAATACGGCCTTTTGCTATATATTTTTTTGCCAATACATAATCGCTCGTGAGAAATCCGGGCTAGACGTTCCAGGTCGGTGCGAGGTGGGCACATGATAGGATCGTCGCATTCTTGGCTGTGACCTCCCAAAATGCCCTTGATTCGATTTGGTGAATTCGAATTAGATGAGCAGACCTGCGAGCTGCGCAGGAACGGCTCGTTGATTCGAATTCAACAACAGCCTGCGCGCATACTGGCGTTCTTACTGAATCATCAAGGGGCGCTGGTTAGCCGCAAGGAGATTCAGAACGCTATATGGGGCAGAGACACTTTTGTAGATTTTGAACAGAGCCTGAACTTCTGTATTCGCCAGATTCGTATCACCTTGAACGATCAGGCAGAAAAACCCATATTCATCGAAACCCTTCCGCGACAGGGCTACCGCTTCATAGGCCGCGCGGAAATGATAAGAGGTAGCCAGGGGACGGCAGAAGGCCGGCGAATCCGGATTGGTGTTCTTCCCATTGAGGAGCGCTCATCATCTTTGCGGTATCCAGCGCGTCGTCCACCTCGAGATGCGAAGGATACCGGGGGTCCAGCGCGTCGTCCGGGCCGTAGGCCTCAATGCCGAGCCACTCGACGTTGGGGCCACTGTAGCGATAGTTCTCGCCACCCAGCGTCAGCCTGGTGCCGGTGCGCTTCACCAACTCGTTGTGGGGCCCTGTGCCGTGGCTTCACCGGCGTTCGCTACGCACAGCGCCCCAAGCACCGCGAAGATGAGCGTGCGCATCGATTGCTGACCGCTCATCATCGCAGTGCAGGCACAGCTATTGTTGTAATCATCAGAACGCAAGCCTCAGCGCGAATTGAATGATTCTCGGATTGGTGCTCAACCCCGTAATGGTTCCAAAGGCAGAGCCAGACGAAGTGGCGCAGTGGGTGGGGTCGGTTGCCGGGCATGGTTGAAAGCCCAGGTTTGGAACGGCGAAATTCGGGTGATTGGTGAAGTTGAAGAAGTCCGTCCGAAACTGAACAGTCGCGCCATCCTTCGGCCAATGCACCTGAAAGCTCTTGTTGAGCGCGAGATCGATATTGAACTGGTCAGGACCCTGCACAATGCCGGTTGACGTGTTTCCGAAACCAGTTGCAACACCGTCGTTACCGACGACCGCGGGGGTCGCGAGGCAAGCAGTGTGGATGTAGTTATTCACTCTCTGATTAGCCGATCCCGACGTCGGTAGACCCTTTGCGGAGCACCCCGAAGCAAAACTGGGCCGATCGGTGGTAATGCCGTAAACGTTGTTGGTGTTGCTGTAGGCGAGGCTCACCTTGTTGCCGTCCTGCAACACAGTCACAGTAGCAACATTCCACCCACCGAGTGTGTCTGCCAGAAAGGCGTGCGACTTCGATGGGCTGGGGAGAGAATAAAGCGCCGCAAATACAAACCGCAGCGGACGGAGATAGGGATCGGGCCCGTATCCGGATTCGTGCGCATGCAGAGCATGTTGATCGCCGCCTGGTCCCTGGTTCGTGCCCAGGGTATTGCCGGGTACGGGGCTCAGCAAACTCAACCAGGTAAAAGCACCCTGGTATTGCAGTCGATGTTTGTACTGCTGCGATACCGAAAGTTGCATCGAGTTGTACCAGGCCTCGCCGAAGGTCCCGAAGAGATACATCGCGTTCGTTGTCCAACCCAGATACGGAGCTCGAAGCGCGGTGTTCGCAACGGTGTTGGTAGTCTGGCCGCGAATCGGACTGGACGGAGATGCCAGATTCGCCTGATTGATTGAGGTGCCCATGATCTCGTGCAGGCCGCGGGCCCCGGCGTATGTCATGTCGAAGATCGCACCGCCCGGCATTTTGGTCTGCACGCCGAGACTGTAGTGATAGGTTGACGGAGCACGAAAATCGGGGGTGAGCGCGTCCATGGTGAAAGCGGTGGTGGGTGAGTAAGGCGTGAATGCGGGCAAGGGGGGAGGAGCCGGGAAAGGATTGGCGTCGGTTGCATTGGCATTCGCCGGACCTGCCGTGTTGCTGAAGAGACCGAAGGGCTGTTCTGCGGAAAGTTGGAGGTTTAGCTGTCCCTCGGGTGTGGTGTGGTAAAGGCCTATACCCCCGCGAAGAACTAACCGGTCTCCGGCGCCGGGCAGCAGATAAGCAAAGCCGAAACGCGGATTCCATGTATTCTGGCCGTCGCCATTGAACCCAAATGTGTTTTTCCCCTGGATGACCCCGGCGGGCATAGCTGGGCCATGGTAGTTGGAGGCAACTTCATAGCCGTCATAGCTGCCTGCGGCGGACGGGTTGGGATTGAGGTGGGCGATATCGACGTTGCCCGCAAGCCCCCGGGCTTCGCCGAGGTCGCCTATGTGGTCGTAGCGCAGGCCGAGGTTGAAGGTGAGACGCTTGGTGATGGAGAAGTTGTCCTGAATGAAGCCGTCGATATTTTTGTAGCGCCAGTCGCGCGCGTGGTCCCCGAGTCCCTCGAACGACTCGTAAATATTGCTGTAAGGAACGCCGTAGGGTGCGTAACTCTGTCCAATGAGGAAATCCGCCCAGGTCAACGGAAATATATATCCCTGGTAATTGAATTTTTCCATATTGTCGCGCCCGTAGGCGAAACCGCCGCCGAAGATGAGGCGGTGCTTTCCCTTGACCCAGGACAACGTGTCGGTGATGTTGTATTCCTCCTGCAAAAAGGCGAGCGCCGATGATGTGCCAACCTCGAAACCGTCGTCCACGATATCGATGTTGGGGTAAGCATCTACACTTGCCGGCACATTCATGCCCAGACTCGAGAACGTGAACGCATCGTTGTAGTTTTGGTCGGAGGTCGTCCTATGCATACCAACCAAAAGTTGATTTACCAGATTGGGGCCAAAGATGTACGTGTCTCCAATCGATGCCACATCGAAGCGTTCCGGCGTAAAGATTGGAAATCCGAAGGTACTGAATAAGGTGGTCGACTCCTGGTTGCTGCTTGCACCGAAATAGCGGACGGCAATCTTATTGCGGTCCGACTTAAGGTAGTCGCCGTCAATCACATATTGGTCTTCATTGAAAAAGCCGGGACTGCTGAGAAAGGAGGAACCCTGGATCTCGAGCGCCTTGGTGCGATCGATGGTCTGCGGTGTCGGGATCACGTATTGACCGTTGGGCAGCTTGGCCTGGAACAGCGCCAAAGCCTGAGGAGCAATGTTTGAGCCATTGGCCGCGATCGTGCCGAACGCCGGTCCAAGGTAGCCGTAGTCGCCGGCGAAAACCGCTCCCAATCCCGCTCTTGACCGGTCGTTGGTAAGAGGAGGCAAATTATCGAATTTATGGTTGGTCCCGTCCGTGGCATTGAGTTGCCTTGTGCCCTGATACGAACCGAAGAGCAGGACCTTGTTCCTGACGACGGGACCGCTTGCGGTGAAGCCGAATTGATTCTGCCGCAGAACAGGGCGCCTCTGGCCCTGACGCTTCGCAAACCAGTCATTGGCGTTGAGGTCCTCGTTGCGGAAATACTCGAATACCGATCCGTGGACGTCGTTGGTGCCGCCCTTGGTAATAACATCAACAGCCGCGCCGGCGTCGCGCCCGGATGTGGCGTCGTAGAGGGCCGTTTGAACTCTGAATTCCTGGATGGTGTCGGGGTTGGGGACCGGAATTCCCGCCGTAAAACCCGCGGAGCTTTGCATGTCGTTGACGGGGAGGCCGTTCATCTCAAAGTTGTTGTCAACATAAGTAGCTCCGTTGCTGGACATGCTTCCGCCGCCGGGGCTTCCCGGCTCGCTGCCGCCGCCTCTTCCCTCTTGGCCGGCGTTGTTCACTTCCTGGGAGACGCCTGGGTTCAGACCGATAATCTGTGTGTAGTTTCGCGTCACCAGGGGCAGGCCCTCAACCATCTCGGCGTCGGTCACGCGCCCCAATTCACTCGATTCGGTCTGCAACTCTACGTTGGAAGCAGCCACAACGACCGTTTCGGTGACCGTGCCAATTTCCATCCGGATGTTCTGTACTGTTGTCTCCGCCACGATCACCTGCACGCCCGAGGTCGTAGCCAGCTTGAATCCTTCTTTCGTGACTTCGAGCGTGTATTGACCCGGAGGAAGCAGGGTGAGGCGGTATAGTCCCTGGCTGTTCGTTCGCAAGGTTCGTGTGGCGCCCGTCGCCACATCCGTAACCTTGACCTCGGCGCCAACCAACGCGGCGGAGGAGGGGTCGGTGATGGTCCCGGTGACGGCGCCGGTTGCACCTGTCTGCGCGGATAGCGGACCGCATGCTGTCATCAGTACACATGCGGCAAGGGCCATGAATGCGCAGCGGAAGGGCGAGCCAATCTGTTTGCAAGCGGATGAAACCTGGTGGGAATAACGCATTTGTTTTTCCTCTTCGAATCTGGCCACTTCGAACCCTGCTGTAAAAGAGACTCGCGAATGGTAAGAAACAAATGCACGAACGCGACAGGTTCTGAGCAGACATTTTCATGTCATTTACAGACACTCGCGCTGTCGAAAGAGACACCGGGTGGAGTTCCAACTGCATGCGAGGTGAAGTGAACCCAGAGGAAAAGGGATTGCTCTAACGCATCACTGTTTACATTGCGCCTGTGGTCCCGGGTTCTTGGGGGAATACAAGCCGACATTCCAGTTCCAGGCGATGTCCCCGGCCACTCGGCGGCGGCAAACCACCTGTTCGTTGAACTCGTACATTCCTGGCAGAAGATGATCGGACGGCTGCGGCGCTTTCTTGAATGCCATGTAAGCGCCGGTCTTTCCGAACGCCGGCCAATCTGGTTCATTTGCGGCTTGTGGGCGGCCAGTGCGAGCGAATGAAGTCCAGTAACCAATCATCGCGTCGGAAAACTTCCTCTCCTGTGCCGTATTGGGGACCTTCGGCCAATGGGGTGGTGTGCCCGCGAACGTACCGAAGACATAGGGCAATTCGCTGGCGTGGAAGCCGTGGAGACTGAGGGCGTCCTCGGCCGGGTAGCCGTGATCGAAGAAGTAGAGAAACGACGGCTGCCCGAGTGCGGTTTGTTTTCTCACCAGCCGTTGCGCCGTCCACCCGTACAGGCCGTCGCGCGTTGTGGCAAAGATGCTTTCCTGCATGTTGTCGCTGGGATAGAGCCGGAGAAATTCTTTGGCGAGGTCGCCATATCGGTCGTGAATGGTCGTTTCATACTGAGCCGCAAACTCCGGAGCCTTGGGAGCGAGAATTGTCAGCGATCGGATTTCGCCGCTGTTGAAGCCGGCGAGCAGCGGCACGGGTGCTTGTTCGCCTTTGTCGAAGATGTCGACCAGTTGGCCTGCGAATATTTGTCCATCCACCGCTCCCCAGGGCGCGAATCCAGCGGCCGGCGCGGCGACAGTAAGCTTGTACGCATCCATGGCTCTCATCGCGGCGATGTCCGGCGCGTGGAGCGCGGCAGCCAGCTTCATACCGTTCTCCTCAGCAGACGGCGAGCCGAAAGCGTCCCGTTTCAACTCCGGCGTTGAGATCATGTACGCGCTTTCGGCAATTGCCTTGGCGAATAATCCGCGCGCGGGAGGCGATGCCATGAGGTACATGACGCTCAGCGCGCCCGCGGATTCACCCGCGATGGTGACGTTGGAGGGGTCGCCGCCGAAAGCGCCAATGTTCTTCCTGACCCAACGCAGAGCTTCAATCTGATCGAGCAAGCCGTAATTGCCCGATAACCCACGAGGCGATTCTTTGCTGAGTTCCGGATGCGCGAGCCAGCCGAGCACACCCAGCCGGTAGTTGATGGAGACAACGACGATGCCCTGGCTGGCGAGCCGTGCGCCGTCATAGAGCGGGTCCCTGCTCGCCCCTCCGGACAGGGCTCCGCCATATATCCAGAAGAAGACAGGCGCGTTGCGTGCTCCGGTGGGTGCCCAGATATTCAGCGTGAGGCAGTCCTCACTCATCGGCATTGGATCACCCGCGTAGAGATTGGAGAGCTGTGGCTTGGGCTGGAAGCATGCTGGCCCGAACTCAGTTGCTTTTCTAACGCCAGTCCATACCGGCATCGTGCGCGGCGGTGTCCAGCGTGCTTTTCCCACGGGCGGCAACGCGTACGGGATGCCCTTGAACACCTGAAGATCGCCCGCCGTCCAGCCCTCCACCGCCCCGGCAGGAGCCTTTACGATCGGGCCGTGTGGCGGATCGGACGGAGTCAGCTCAGTTGGACTCTGTTGAGCAAAAATCGAAGGCGCCACGACAAGACACGCGCTCGTCACGGACCCAACCAGCAAGCGACGAAGTAAGATCATCGGATTGTTCCTCCAACAGTACGGGTTTCGTTTCGAAGCACACGCGCCAATGCCAGGAACAGCAATATGGCGACAACATACAGCGGTGCGAGCATGTAAAGTGCGATCTGCAACGAATGCAGGGGATGGCTTCGGCGGAAAAAGTCGCTCATGGCGCCCACGAAGGTGGGGCCGAAGCCGAGGCCGATCATATTCATGATCAGCAAAAGCAGCGCGCCCGACATCACGCGCTGGTCAGGCCGCACTTCCTCCTGCACCAGAGTGACAGCCGACGTCAGATAGAAATAATTCAGGAACATCGTGAAGGTGAGGAAGACCAGCGCGAGACGCCACGAGTGCGCCCATACAAATGCGAGATAAAACGGCAGGGCAAGAGTAAGCGTCGCGGCGGGCACCAGGGCAAACGCCTGCTTCGAGCGCCTCGTGAACCGGTCAATGACGCGGCCGGAAGCGAATATGCCGCCGCCCATTCCAACCAGCACGACCAGCGCGTAATAGACCGCAACCTGGTCCAACGTCATCCCCTTCTCGCGCATGAGAAAGAGGACTGCAAAGTTGATCAGGCCATAGGTGATGAATTGATTGGCGCCGCTGGCCAGTGAGGCCAGCATCAGCGAAGGCCGGGTAACGAACATCCCCAGCGTCTCTCGGAATCCTGTTTTGCCCGCGGCAGCCTGGTCCGGCAGGCGATCGAGGCCTCCGCGACGGGGCTCAGGCACCAGAACGAGAACGCCGATGACTGCGATGAGGCCGACGGCGCCGAGGAAGACAAAGGCATAGCGCCAGCTGAAAGCGGCAGCGATGGAAGCGCCGAAGGCGATTCCCAGAGCAGCGCCAATCGGCGGCCCGACGTTGTAGAGTCCCAGCGCTCGACCGCGAAGGCCGGGAGGAAAGTAGTCGCAGATGATGGCATACGATGGCGGAACGCCCCCGGCCTCGCCGAAGCCGACCGTCATGTACCCCAGGGCAAACTGCACATAGCTGCCTGCCAAGCCGCAGCACATCGTTGCCGCGCTCCAGATCCCACACGCCGCAGCGAGAATCTTCGACCGGTTCGTCTTGTCGGCGAGCCACCCGACAGGAATGGAGATGCAGCAATAAAACAGCGCGAAATACAGGCCGCCAATCCGTCCAAGCTGCCCATCCGAAAGGTGCAGACTGTCCTCGATCGGCTTGGCAAGAATGCCCGGCAACTGCCGTGACAGGAAGTTAAGTACATACACCAGGCACAGCATGCCCAGCGCAATCCAGGCCCGCGATCCGGGCAGTGCAGGTGGCGGTTTGGAGAGCTCGCCGCTGTGCCCAGTTGCTTCAATCGGCGATGCGGATGTGTTCATTTCCATACTCACCTTCCTGCTTTCAAAGAACCTCAAACAAAGCCGCCGCGCCCATGCCGCCACCCACACACATGGTCACAACGACGTATTGAACGCCCCGCCGACGCCCCTCGATCAACGCATGAACTGCCAGGCGGTTACCAGACATGCCATAAGGGTGGCCAATCGAGATCGCGCCGCCATCGACGTTGAAGCGATCGTTGGGAATCCCAAGCCGGTCGCGGCAATAGACCGTTTGCACTGCGAACGCTTCATTCAACTCCCACAGCCCGATGTCCTCCATTTTGAGATCGAAGCGTTTCAGAAGTTTAGGGACGGCGAAGACCGGGCCGATTCCCATCTCGTCAGGCTCTGTGCCAACAACGGCCATGCCACAATAGCGGCCGAGTGGCTCAAGGCCGCGGTCAGCGGCGAGGTTTGCTTCCATCACCACGCAGGCGCAGGCGCCATCGGATAGTTGGCTCGCATTGCCCGCGGTAATAAAGCCGTCCTGCCGCACCGGCTTGAGCGCGCTGAGCCCTTCCATCGTCGTCTCCGGCCGGTTGCCTTCGTCGCGCATCAGCGTGACCTCCTCCATCGATGTCTCGCCGGTAGCCTTGTTCGTTACCGCCTTTATCGTGCTCACAGGGATGATTTCCGCATCGAAGCGCCCGGCTGCCTGAGCTTCCGCCGTCCGGCGCTGCGACTGCAACGCATACTCATCCTGCTGTTCGCGCGAAACTCCGTACCGCCGGGCGACGACCTCCGCTGTGTCGATCATTGGCATATAAATGTCAGGATGAAGTGCGAGTAGCTCGGGGTCGACACCCAGCCGCAGTTCCGCCGTCTGCACCAGCGAGATGGAATCCATGCCAGCGGCGACGACGATATCCATTCGATCCATGACGACCTGTTTCGAGGCCATGGAGATGCTCATCAAACCCGACGAACACTGTCGATCGACGGTCTGCCCGGCAACCGAGACCGGCAACCCCGCGGCCAGTGCCGCGGTCCGCCCAATCGTATGCTGCAAGCCCTGGGGCAACGCCGACCCGACGATGCAATCCTCGATCTCATCGGGCTCAACCCTTGCACGCGCAACTGCGGCGCGAATGGCGTGAGCGGCCAGGGTTGGAGAAGGCGTAGCGTTGAATGCGCCCTTGTATGCGCGGCCGATTGGAGTCCGCGCTACGGAAACGATCACTGCGTGACGCGATCTAGACATAGTTGCCATCGACGCTGATCGCCTGCCCCGAAACATTTCGCCCTGCCGGAGAACAGAGGAACAGGCATGTGAGCGCCACGTCTTCTGCCGTCACCATTCTGCCCAGCGAGATGCTCCTGAGGTATTCCTCCCGCATCTCTTTCTCTTCCATACCTTCCATCTTCGCGCGAGCGCTGATGACGCCGTCCATCCTTGGGCCTTCGACAATGCCGGGCAGCAGTGCGTTCACCCGGATGTTGTCGGGGCCGAGTTCGATGGCAAGCGCTTTGGCGATTCCGACGATGGCCCATTTTGTCGCCACGTACGGCGTGCGCCAGGGAATGCCCATACGACCGGCGATGGACGAAATGCAGATGATGTTGGCGTTCTTTGACTCCCGCAGCATCGGTACCGCATGGTGCAGACAGCGGTATTGCCCATTCAGGTTTACATCGATGGCGCGCATCCATTCCTGTTCCGAAATCTTGTCCACTCCAGCTGTCGGACCCGCGATCCCCGCGCAATTAATCAGGACATCGAGGCCGCCGAATCTGGCACGCTGTGTTTCGAAAAGCGCGGCGACCTGCGATGCATCGGCCACATCGGCGTGGGTCGCCAAACAGGAAGGGAAGCACTTCTCAAATGCCTCCAAAGCAGCATCGTCAATATCGCAGACGTGGATTTCGGCGCCCGTTTCCGCGAATGCGGATGCAATAACAGCTCCAATACCGGAGGCGCCTGCAGTCACCAAAACCCGCAAACCTCGCGCAGGATAAAGCCGCTCCTGAAACGTCATTCTGACTTACCTCTCATTGAGCTTCCTTCCCAGCGATGCGATACCACCCTATAGCAATCAGACAAAATGGACATTCTCCGCGCCTTTCAGATCCAACATCTCCCTGACTTCCGAGGGCGTGGCAATTTCAAAGGAGAGTTCATCAAGGATGCGGCGGATCTTCCTGACCTGCTCGGCGTTACTGGTCGCCTTCACGCCGGGGCCGATGAAGAGGTTGTCTTCCAGCCCCACCCGTACATTTGAGCCCATGATGGCTCCCATGGTGAGAAGGGACATTTGATGGCGTCCTGCGCCCAGCACCGAAAAGTGATAGTTATCTCGTCCGAACAAGCGGTCCGCGGTCGATCGCATGACGAAGATATTTTCCGGGTCAGCGCCGAGCCCACCGAGAATTCCGAAAACAGCCTGGATGAAGATCGGCGGCTTGATGATGTTTCGATCGATAAAGTAGGCGAGATTGTAGAGGTGCCCTACGTCGTAGCATTCGAGTTCGAATCGGGTGCCGCTTTCTCCAAGATTGGCAAGAATGTATTCAATGTCGGAAAAAGTATTCCTGAAGACAGCGCTTTTCATGCCCTCAAGCTTCGGTTTCTCCCAGTCGTAACGCCAGTTCGTGATCCGCTCGGCCACCGGATGAATGGAAAAATTCATTGAACCCATGTTCAGCGAGCACATCTCGGGTTTGGCCTGCAGAGGATAGGCGAGCCGTTCCTCGATCGTCATGTTGGAGCTGCCGCCAGTCGTGATGTTGATGATCGCGTTCGTACGTTCCGCCAGAGCAGAACAAATCCCCCCGAAGATTGCCGGGTCTCCCGTGGGCTTGCCATCCTCCGCATTTCTGGCGTGGACATGAATAATCGCCGCCCCAGCCTCGGCAGCCTCAACGGCACTCTCAACGATCTGGGAGGGAGTAATGGGAAGATACTCCGACATTGTGGGCGTGTGGACAGAACCGGTAACGGCGCAGCTAATTATGATTTTGCGTTTGTCTTTGGCCATCTGCGGTCTCGGTAGGAACAATAACCGAACGATGATAAGGAGCGATAGACAAGACACGACAGGTTTGCAGCGGACATTTTCATGTCGTTTTCTGACACCATCGTCACCTAAGGGAAAGGCTTGCGGTCAAGAACGATAACGCGCCGGCGTGCTGCCGGTCCATCTGCGGAACGCATGACGAAAGTTCGCAGCGTCGCTGAATCCGACAAGCTCTGAAATGTCGTCGATACTCAGTTTCGTGGTGCGGAGATACTCTCTCGCGAGGTTACAGCGAACATCATCGAGAATTTGAGTGAAAGAAGTGCCCTCGGCATCGAGCTTTCGATTGAGCGTTCGCACGGTGGTGGCGATCTGCCGGGCTACACCGTCCATGCTTGGTGAATGTCCAGGCGTAGAAGCGATGATCTGATAGACCTCACCGGCAACACCGGTCGATGTCTTTACCTCACCGAGAATGCGGTCGCACGTTTCCTGCAGGATCTTCGACGTAAGACCGTGCGCCATGCGCGGCTTCGCAGAGAGAATCGATTTCGGATAGACGAGTTCAGACATCGGCTGACCAAACCTCACCGGGCAGCCGAGATAGCGCTCGTAAAGATGGATATGGGCTGGGGCGGAATATGAAAGCGAAGCACGAACAGGCAGGTAGGAGTCGCTTTCGACCACGGCCCTCAGATGCGTCGAGAGTTGCGTCAGCTGTTGCTCCATGAGAAAACGCAGCAATGAGTCGGGGTGCGTGAACGCTACGTTGGTCGGGAAAATCCATGAAGCGCAATCCCCCTCTTCGCGCCACGACATGGAGAGAAGCGGCGTTGCGAGCCGATGATATTTAACGGCCCCTTGAAAGTATTCGCGAATCGTGGGGCTGCATACCAGGGCAAAACCGTACATTCCATAGGCGGACAGGGGAATTCGACTCCCTGTACGAAAGGGTGTCTCGGGGGTCTTCGATAGCTGGAGAGCATTGCGGCAAACCGTAATGTACTGGCGAACGGAGGTCAGGGTCTCGGGATTCGCAAGACTCTCAGGCGATAGGCCAGTACCCGACAAGCTTGCTTCAGGCGGAATTTCCTGTTCGCCTAGAACCTCAACGAGGGCCCCTACCTTGTACGGGGCGTACCGTTTTTCATTCCACAGCGGTAATTCCATGACGGCCTAGCTGTGAAGTCTCAATAGGTTGTCCATTCGATCTGACTGCGAGAAGCTGGTTCTGCGACGAATCAGCCTTACCGGAGGGATCGAATGGACTATCACAAGAATGCCCGACTCACGACGCATAG
>Ga0075522_10003243_pt1 | contig 11893 bp, 8 predicted proteins | sample NGEPerA_FD_74796 | JGI IMG/M metagenome (GOLD analysis project Ga0075522, IMG submission 74796) | Arctic peat soil microbial communities from the Barrow Environmental Observatory site, Barrow, Alaska, USA - NGEE PermafrostL2-A | ecosystem: Environmental > Terrestrial > Soil > Wetlands > Peat ... | reverse complement strand
CCCCAGGTTCCCGGTCACGAGATCGTCGGCACCGTCGGCGCCCTGGGCAGCGCCGTCAAACACCTGGAGTTCGGCCAGCGGGTGGGCGTCGGCTGGCAACGCAGCGCCTGTCTGGAGTGCGATCTCTGTCTCGGCGGTGAAGAGAACCTGTGCGCGCGCCAGCAAGCGACCTGCATGGGCCACCACGGTGGGCTGGCCAACCGGATCCGGATCGACGGTCGCTTCGCGTTTGCGCTGCCGGCCGAGCTCGACAGCGCCGCGGCGGCTCCGCTGCTGTGTGGGGGGGTCACCGTCTACTCTCCGATGCGCCGATACAGAATCGGCGCCACCAGCAGCGTGGCGGTCATCGGGATCGGCGGTCTCGGACACATGGCGATCCGGATGCTGCGCGCGCTCGGCGCCGAGGTCACCGCCTTCTCGACTTCGCCCGACAAGAAGCCCGAGGCCCTGGCCATGGGCGCGCACGACTTTGCCTCTTCCACCGACGCGCGGGAGATCCGCAAGCACTTCGGCCGATTTGATCTGATCCTGTCGACCGTCGCCGCCCGCTTGGATTGGACGACGTATCTTCAGACGCTGCGGGCCAACGGGACCCTGTGTCTGCTGGGTATCCCGCCCGGGATGATCATGCAATTCCCGCCGTCGCTCTTGATCACCGGGCAGCGGTCGATCACCGGCAGCGACATCGGCGGACGGGCGGTCATTCGCGAGATGCTGCGCTTCGTGACCCGCCACAAGATCGCGCCGCAGATTCAGCGGATGCCGATGTCCGAGGCCAACGCCGGCCTCACGCGCCTCCGCCAGAACCAGGTCCGCTACCGCCTGGTTCTGGAACGCTGAAAACGACGTCGAGAGACGCCGCCCGCCGGCCGTCGAAGACCGACCGGGCTAGACGCGCGCGATCTTGAGTGCGCCCCGGCAATTGCTGAACGGGGCGAAGGTCGCGTGCAGCTTTCGGCGCTGGATCTTGCCGGTGTGCGTGCGCGGAATCGGGGCGGCGCCGTGCAGGATCACCTTCGGGCGCGCGTCGGCCGGCATGTCGCCGGTCACCTTGGTCAGGCGGGCGGCTAGGTCGTCGGGCAGGTCTTCGCCCTCCAGGTAAACGCCGATCTCCTCGCCGTGGACCTGGTGGGGGAATCCCAGGACGACCATGCGCCCTTCGATCTCGGGGATGTCGGTCAGGATCCGCCGCTCGATAGCCAGAGGGCTCAGCTTGTCGCCGTCGCGGATGATGGTTTCTTTGAGCCTGCCGGTGATGAAGAAGATCGGCCGGCCGCCCGCCAGACGGAAGAAGCCTTCGTCCCCCGTGCGCAACCAGCCGTCGGCGGAGAGCGCCGCCGCGGTGGCGCCCTCGTCCTTGAAGTACGACAGCATCGAGCTGTGGCCGCGGATCTGGAGCTCGCCGCGCTCCTCCGGCCCGGCGATCTCGCCGTTCGGGCCGACCACGCGCACCTCGGTGCCCGGCAGCGGACCGCCGATCGAGGTCAGCTCGTCGCCGTAGAGCAACCGCTTCCGCTCGTCGTCCGGCAGGTCGGCCCGCAGGCAACAGGCGAAGTTGGTGTACTCGGACAGGCCCCAGCCCTGCAGCAGTGGGATGGCGGTCTTGGTCTCGAAGGCGCGCGCCAGCGCGGACGACAGCGGGGCCGACGACACCAGCATCGCGCGCAAGCTGGGGACGCGCTCGCGGCGCACGCCGACCTGCAGTAGCGGCCCGAGCAGCGTCGGCACGACGCTGGTCAAGGTCACCGACTCCGCCCGCAGCACTTCCGCCCAAGCGAACGGATCGAAGCGGTCGGTGAAGACCAGGTGGCCGCCCGTCGAGAGCGTGGTCATGAGGCCGAAGCCCAGCGCGTGCGCATGATAGAGCGGCAGCACCGCGAACTGCGTCTCGTCGTGAAAGCCAAAGTTCATCGCCATGCTCCAAGCGTTGGCGAGCAGGCTGCTCTGCGGGAGCGCGACCCCCTTGGGGTTGCCGGTGGTCCCCGAGGTGTAGAGCACGATCGCCATGGTGCGGGCCAGCGAGCCGGAGGCCGCCTCGGTCGCGGTGGCGGGCTCGGGAGCGGCCTTCGAAGCCGGCGCCGGCTCGGGCGACGCCGGGGGCTCGTCTTCGAAGCGGCAGACCGCCGCCGGTGGGCGAATCAGCCGGGCCAGCAGATCGCGGGTACCGAAGATCAGACGGGCCGCCGAGTGCTCGAGGATGTAGTCCCAATCCGTCGGCTGGGTGGTCGGGTTGAGGGGGACCACGGCCGCCCCCAGCCGCATCGCCGCCAGCAGCAAGGCCGGAACCTCGAGCCGGTTGGGCGACAGCACGGCGACGCAGTCACCCAGCTTGACGCCGAGATCGTCCCTCAGGCGCCGCGTGAACCGCTCGACGGCAGCCAAGAGCTGCCCGTAGTCGAGGCGGCCCGCCAGCGTCCGGGCTCTGTAAAAGGTGAGTGCCGGTCGATCGGGTGGCAGCCGCCGCAGCGCCGCCAGCAGCTCGGACACCTCCGAGAAGCGCGGGATCTCGTCGCGGAAAGCCTCGGGCGGGCTCATGTCGCCAGCATGAAGGAGTACTCGTAGTGCTCTTGGATACGGGCCGAGATGACGTTGAGCTCGTCGGGCGAGTACCGCCAGTCGATGTCGGGTGCGCACTCTTCGAGCGTCGTCACGCCGAAGTAGAGCGGTTGATACCCCATCTTGAGGTAGACCTGCGCGTAGCTGGCCGCGATGGCGGTCTCATCTTCGAATATCGCGTCCCGGTGGCCGAGCCCCGGATAGTTCGACTTGGCGAACGACCCCACCTTCCCGGCGTCGTTCCAATGCAGCGCCACGCAGTGGCCGACCTCCTCCCCGGAAACGGGATCGCGGCGGTGAATGGCCAGCAAGCGGCGCTTCACGTCGCCGAACAGAAGCTCGAGCAGGCCATAGGCCAGGATCGCCGAGTCGATGCAGGTGATCTTCTCGCTGTGCAGCGAGGCCTTCACCGACTGAACGCGATACGCTTTGCGCCAATCCTCCAGGTACCCGATGCCGTCGAGAACCCGACGAAGATCTTCGGGGACCTCGAACGGACCTCCGCCGAGCTCTCGAATACGTCGGAACTCGGCCTCACCGTAGTTGAGCGAACCGGGAGGCAAGCCCGAGGCCTACTCGGAAAGCAGGTCGCAGGGAGCGCGCGGGATCGTGGGGAACCGAGCGTAGAACGTGTCGATGCCGTCCATGAACAGGTAGAGGTGCTCGGCCATCGAACGCACGATGTTGAGGGCGTCGTCCACCTCGGTCCGGGTGAGCGGCGGGATGCTCTGGCACATCTCGAGGAAAACGTTCTCGTGCCCCAGCTTCTGGTCGGCGTTGGTGTGCGCGATGAAGGCGTCGATCACCTTGTCGGTGTACGGGTAGTGCTTCCGCATCGCATCGTAGAAGTCGTTGACCGAGTTGCTGTCCTTCTCTTCCCCGGTGTTCTCGGTCATCTGCAGGAGCTCGTTCCCGGCGTAGTAGCCGAACGAATTGCGGGCGGCCGACTCACTGAGAAAGTTGACCAGTGCCCGCGTGCTGGGCAGCGGCTGGGCGCGCAGGATGAGGTCGTTCGGAAACAGGCTCTGCAGCCCCTTCCGGTAGATGTCACCGTGGTTGTACTCCTCGATGAAGTGCCGCGCGAGGTGCGGCATCATCTCGGGCGTCGCGTTTGCGGCGGCAATCGCCATGTGCTCGAAGGCCCCCTCGATGTAGTGATACTTCTCGAAGGCGAACCCCAGCACTTGCGCGCGGCTGGCCTGGCCGGTGACGACCCTCTGCCAAAAAGGGTGGTCGTAGATCGGCTGCAACCAATCGGTCACGTAGGCCCGGTGGATCTCGTAGAACTGCTCACCCGTGATGCGCTCGCCGTTGTCGGCATCCTTGAACGCGATCACGCCGGTCTGGCCGAGCTGCTGCGTCAGCGATTGCAGCCGCTTGGGCGACTCGGAGATCCGCTCCGCGATGCCACCGATGCCGGTGTTGCCGTCGAGAAACGGCAGCATCTTGTCGAAGAGCTTGGCCGCCGCGCCTTCCAAGGTCACTTCTTGACCCATGTACTGGATGGCGAGCTTATCGTTTTTCCCGCGCACGACCTTGGCGGTGCGCTTCAGCACAGGCAGCTGTATTTCCATCGGATCTCCCCTTCCTTCTTCCCGCTTCCGGCCCCAGCGACTAGTCCAGCAACTTACTGAACGCCGGCCGGGGCATCGGATTCGATTCCACGCCGTAATATTTCTCGATGGTGTCGGTCCAGAGCCAGATGTGCTCGATCAGCTGGTGGCCGTACTCGAGGATTCTGCCCGCCCGGGCCGCCGGGATCGACTCGACCTTCCCGAGAATGTCCAGGAACAGGTCCGAGTGCTGGTACTGCACGTCGAGATCGAGGTGCGCGTAGATCGGCGCGATGGATTCCTGCGGCAGGTCGTAGAGCTTGGCGCAGGTCTCGTAGTAAGGGTTGTAGGCGCCGCGATCCACGGTCGTGCCTTCGAGCACCGCCGAGCAGATCGAGTAGGCCAAGATGTCCTCACGCGCCGCCTGGCGCATGAAGTTCGACAGCGCGAGGGACATCGGCAGCGGCACCGACTTGATGACGCTGTCCTCGGAGAACCCCAGCGCCTTGAGCGCCTTGAGGAAGTAGTGGTAGTGGTTCCACTCCTCCGCGTAGTGCTTGGCGCGCATGTTCTTGATCGACTTGTCCCGCGCATGGGCGCAGGAGAGCGGCATGTGCCGGTTGGCATTGCGCGTGTAATGGTAGAGCTCGATGAGCCAACCGGAGTACATCCGGCGCGAGCCCTTGCCGCTGGTCATCCGCTCCCAGAAGGGGTGTGAGAAGGCCTCGTCGAGCCAGCTCGGCAGAACCTTGTTGAACAGCGTGTGCAGCTCGATCCCACTCAGCGTCGCCGGGACGGCGTCCGCGCGGTAAACCAAGCCGGCGCCCTGAAGCGCGGACAGCAAACGGCTGAGCTGTCCTTCGTTCATTCCGAGGTCGGCCGCGACCTCTTTTGGCGACCGGATGCCCGGAACCTGCTCGGCGATTTTTTCGTAAAGATCGAACTCGCGGGTACCGAGATGTACCTCTCGATCGCTCAATCGCAAGGAGACCCCCGCCCCCGTTTTCGGCGTTGTATCGTACACTCGCCGAATCCCGAATTCCTGCCCCATTGATGTTGCCATGTGGCGGAGAGTATCGCAGAGCGGATTTTACCGTCAATAGCCGCAAGGGCAAAATCGAACTGTTATTAGTGGTTATTTTCATGGCCGTACATCGAAAAAGTACCTGGAATAATTCCCCGTTTCGACGTAGATGACACGGACACCACGTTTCGGATCAAAGCCCATCTCGAGGTGATCTCTTGGCTCGGGACGACAGCTGACCATATGAAGGGAAAGGTAGGTCGATGTGGGCGAATTGAGCACGGCGGTGGCAACGGAGTCGGTCGAGGGCAAGATCACCGATCTGGTGCTGGAGTATGCGCTGCATGCGCCCGCCGATCGCCCCCTGCGGCCGGAGCTCTCGCTGCGCGACGAGATTGGGCTCGACTCCTTCTCGCTGGTTTCGCTCATGCTGCGCCTGGGGGAAGAATTCAACGTCGATCTGGCCGATGAGTCGGCGCGGTTGGGGATCGACCTGGGCACGGTCTCGACCTTCGGCGATCTGGTGAAGCTGGGTCGGGCGTTCTCCGAACTTTCGCGGTGAGGGTGCGTCTCAACGATGTTGCCGGCCCAACCCTTCTACTTCGGCTCTGAGGTTGAACCAATCTTCGGTTGGTACCACACGCCGGAGATTCCGAATGGAGGGGGGGTCGTCCTTTGCAGCCCGCTGGGGCTCGATGCCACCCGCTCGCATTGGAGTTATCGTCACCTCGCGGAGCGACTCGCTCGGGCTGGATTCGGTGTTCTCCGCTTCGATTGGCCTGGGACCGGCGACTCGGCTGGCGACGACGCTCAACCCGATCGCGTGGCTGTCTGGATTGCAGGTCTGAACCTAGCCATCGACGAGCTCAAGCGTCGCAGCGGCGCCCCCCGGCCTGCCCTGGTGGGGCTGCGGGTCGGCGCCACGCTGGCGGCCCAGGTTGCGGCGGAGCGCGAAGACATTGGTGCGCTGGTGCTCTGGATGCCGGCGCTGACCGGGGGGGCGTGGGTCAGTGAGATGGCGAAGCTGCACAAGCTCTATCTGCGGATCGTGCCGCAGGCGGATGTACCGGAGCCCGACGGAGAGGAGTTGCTCGGATCGTTCGCGTCGAAGGCCACCATTGCCGATCTGGCCCGGGTGGATCTCCTCGCACTGCCGCGCAGGCCGGCGCCGCGGATACTCGTCGTCGAGGACGGTGTCCTTCGTGGGGCCGAGCAGCTGCGCGAGCGGCTGGCCATACTGGGCGCGGAGGTCGAATGGCGGCGCGGCTCCGGACAGAAATTTCTTTTCACGGTGCCGCACCGGGCGACCCTCCCCGACGAGTCATTGAACACCATCCTCCACTGGCTGGAGACGCTCCCGGTCGACGGCGCAAAGGTCGCCCCGTCGTCGCCCCCTGCCACGACTCCCTTTCGCGAGCGCCCGGTTCACTGCCGGGTCGACGGTCGGCTCTTCGGCATCGTTGCACCGCCGGTCGAGCCGCCGCCCCCAGAACGCCCCGCGATCCTCCTCCTCAACGCCGGCGCCGTGAACCGCACCGGGCCGCACCGGCTCTACGTGACCATGGCGCGTCGTTGGGCGGCACTGGGGTTTGCCGTCCTTCGGATCGATCTCTCCGGGATCGGCGATACCCCAGCGGCCGACGGTGCCGCAGAGAGTCTGGTCTATCCCCGGGACGGCCTGACGGACATCGACGCGGCACGGGAGGTACTCGCTCGCGAGACTGGCGCTTCGCGCTTCATCATCGCCGGCCTCTGCTCGGGGGCCGACTTCGCCTACCAGATCGCGCGCCGCGGAGGTCCTCTCGCCGGCGTCATCATGATGAACCCACGCACCTTCCTAGAGCTCGATCTCGCCCGGGTCGAAGGCCCGCCGGTGAAAAGCCAAGAGTCCGATCTGGCATCGAAGGCCGAAGCATTGCGGGTGGCGGCGGGCCTCCGGCAGATCTCCCTAAACGGGATCGACGCCCTTCTCGTCGTGAGCCGGCCCGATCCCGGCATCGATTTCGTCGATCGCCATGCCCCGGGGCCGATTCGAGAATCTGAGGGGCTGCCGCGCTTTGTGCGGGTCAACATCTCCGGCACCGATCACACGTTCACGACCCTCTCGTCTCAGCGACGGGTCCTCGAGATAACGACCCAGTATCTGGTCCGCCACAGATGATCGCCACAGCTACCCGCGCTCGGATTCGAGGCGGCGCCTCAGTCGTTCGACCGAGGGAGAAGGCTTCTTCGGATCCAGTCGGCGATTCGCCGAAGCGAGCCAAAGTCGTCGGGCGTGATCTGGTCGATCTCGACGGTGAATCCAAAGGTGTCCTCAATCCAAGTCACCAGCTCGAGCACGCCCGAGGAGTCGACGATCCCCGCCAGGCTAGTATCGAGCTGTATGTCGAGGTTCCGGTTGGGACCGGTCTCGGTCTCTATGTGGGCTTTGATCAGATCCTCGATTTCCATCGCGACCATCCGTACGGCGAGTGAATCAGATTCTTCCTCGAAACGACATCACAAACGGACTGCAACATAAGGATATCAATATACTGCCGCGCCACTCTCCTCCTTCTTCCCCCGATTCGTCCCCCGAGAAAAAAGTGAAAAGCGACCCCTCGGCCAACCAAAATCATTTTCCGCTCACCCGGCGTCAAACGCTGATGTGGATGGACCAGCGGCTTTTTCCGAACCTGCCGTATCACAACGTGGCCCACACCATCTTTCTAAGCGGTGCGCTCGACGTGGAGCGTTTGGTTGCGGCCTATCGGCGCACCGTCGGTGACATCGACCAACTGCGCCTGCAGATCGATCCCGCGACGCCCCGTCAGTGTGTTCTGTCAGATATCGAGTTCGCCGCCAGACTCGATCGCGTTTCCCTTGTTTCGCGTCCCGAAACCATCTCCGACTGGATAGGCGCGCGCATTGCCAAGCCGTTCGATTTTTCGCGACCACCGGTCGATGCCGCGTTGGTTCACCTCGCGCCGGACCGATATCTGTTTTACTTGGGTCAACACCACATCGTAACCGACGGAATCTCTTTTCTGCACATAGCCGATCAATTGGCGGATCACTATTCGGGACGAGCGGCTCCAGCTCGTCCCTCCTTTCGAGATTACGTTGCGCTCGAAGCAGCTTACCAGGGATCGCCCCGCGCAGCGCGGGCGGCTGCCTTCTGGGAGCGCAAGCTAGCTGGTGGCGTTCCCCCGCTTCATTATTACGGACGCAGTCGCCGCGGGCGTACGCTAGCGGTCGAACGTACGTTTCTCGAGTGCGGGGTCGACCGCACCCGCCGATTGGCGGAAGTGGCGGATTCCGAAGCCGTTCGGCTGCTGGGTCCCGAGTTTTCACGCTTGGTTGCGCTCAGCACGGTCATCTTTGCGTTCCTCCATCGAACGACCGGTAACCGGGAGCTGGTGATTGGCACACCGATCGCCAATCGATCGCACGCTCTGGCATCGACCTGCGGGCTCGTCATGGAGCAACTCTTTCTGAGGGTCGAGATCGAGGACAAGGAGACGTTTGCCTCCCTCGCGCGCAAGGTGCGGGCCGACCTCGGTGCGTCGTTACGCCACGGCCAGTATTGCGTGAGCGATCGGGGACTCGAGTTCGCTTTTCTAAACCTAATCAAGCACACACCGAAGGATTTTACGGGTCTTCGAACGCAGGTCGATTTTCAGGAGTCCTGGACGTTCGAATCCGCATCGCGGGGCCTTCCGGCGGCCGACGCTCGGGACATCTTCGGTGTACAGATTCACGAGTTTCCACCCGGCGAAGCTCTGCGGATCGGACTCGACTTCCACAAAGGGACCTTCGATCCGCCGCTCCGGGCGGCAGCGCGATCGCATTTCCTTCGCCTATTCGACGCCTTTCTCGCCGATCTGAACACCCCGATCGGGGGGGTCGACCTGCTCGACTCCGAGTCCCGCGCCCATTTGCTGCTCGAGGGGCGCGGCCCCCACCCGCAGGAGGCGGCGCCCGATCTGGTGGCGGCGATCGCGGGTCAGGCGGCCCGCCGGGGCGGACAGGTGGCGGTGATTGCTGGCGACACACGCCTCAGCTATCGCGAGGTGGAGGAGCGTTCGAACCGACTGGCCGGCAAGCTTCGAACAATTGGCGCCGAACGAGGCTCGCGCGTCGCCCTCTGTCTGCCGAGAGGCGCGGACGAGCTTCTGACCATGCTCGCGACCCTCAAGGCAGGCGCCACCTACGTTCCGATTGATGCCGGACATCCCCAAGAGCGGATACTCATGATCCTGAAAGACGCGGCGCCCGCGGTCGTCGTCACCCATCGAGCGCTTCTGCCGATAGTCAGCGGATCGCTGGACACCGCGCCAGCCCTGCTTCTGCTCGACGAAGCCTGGCCGGCCATCGAAGCCTCGGCGCCTCTGACGCCCCTACCCGACGATTCTGAGGGCCTAGCTTACATTCTGTTCACCTCGGGATCGACCGGGCAGCCCAAAGGCGTCGAGATCGGCCGGCGGGCGTTTTCCAACTTCTTGCGATCGATGGCCCGAACGCCCGGCCTCGCAGAGACCGATCGTCTGCTCGCCATCACGACGACCACGTTCGACATCTCCGGACTGGAGCTGTTTCTTCCCCTTTATGTCGGCGCGACCGTGGACATCTCCGATCGGGAGACGGCGCAAGATCCCCGACTCTTGCGCGCGCGCCTCGAGCAGGAGCCTGTAACCCTTCTGCAAGCCACCCCCGCCACCTGGCGACTGCTCATCGAAGCGGGCTGGCAAGGCGGTCGTCCGCTGAAGATGTTGTGTGGTGGTGAAGCCCTGAGCGCCGCCCTGGCCACCCAACTGTTGGCACGCGGAACCGAGCTGTGGAACATGTATGGACCGACCGAGACCACGGTTTGGTCGACCGTCAAACGGATCGAGCCCGGCTTCGAGGTCATCACGATCGGCCGCCCCATCGACAACACCGAGGTCTATGTCGTGGACGGGGCTTTGGCCTTGGTTCCAACCGGCATCGTGGGCGAGATCGTGATCGGCGGGGAAGGCCTCGCGCGTGGCTACCACGGGCGGGCCGATCTAAGCGCGGAACGCTTCGTCACGGGTCCGGCTGTTGGACCGAGCGAACGGTTGTATCGCACCGGCGATCTCGGCCGCCGGCTCCCGGACGGGGATCTTGAGTGTCTGGGTCGGGTGGACCATCAGGTCAAGATCAGGGGCTTTCGAATCGAGTTGGGCGAGATCGAGTCGGCTCTCCGCGTGGTGCCCGGCGTGCGCGAGGTGCTGGTGTTGGCGCGTTCGGATGGATCCGGCGATCCCCGGTTGATCGCGTATTGGGTCGGTTCGGCCGAGCATGCGGAGCTGGCGGACCGCGCGCACGCCGGGTTGCCGCGCTACATGCGACCGAGCGGCTATGTGAAGGTCGACGCGTTTCCCCTCAATACCAACGGTAAGATCGATCGCAAGGCGCTGCCCCCGCCGACGGACGAAACCCTCGCGCCCAGATCGATCGTTCCGCCGCGAAGCGATCGCGAGCGCAAGCTGGTCGAGATCTGGAAGTCGTTGCTCGACACCGACGTCATCGGTATCAGCGACAACTTCTTCGACATCGGTGGGACTTCCCTGAAAGCCGTCTCCCTCATGATCGAGATCGAAAAATCCTTCGGCAAAACGCTCCCGCTCAGTGTCCTGCTGACCGAACCGACCATTGAACAGCTTGGATCGTTGCTGGGTCCGGAGATCGAAGCACGCTCGAGCGTCGTCCTGCTGAGGGGAGGCGCCGCCGGACCGCCGATTTTCTTCGTTCACGACGGGGTGGGGGAGATCCTCCTCTACCGAAATCTCGCGGTTCGGTTGCAGGGGGATCGTCCGGTCTACGGCATCCAGCCGCTCAGCCGGAGCGACTGCCCCATTCTGCACACGCGCCTCACGGAAATGGTCGACTACTACGCGGCCGAGATTCGTAAGGTTCAACCGGAAGGCCCCTATTTCGTCGGCGGTCTCTGCACGGGTGGATTGATCGCGCTCGAGATCGCTCGAAAACTAGACGCCATGGGACACAAGGTGGAGCGGGTGGTGCTGTTCGACACCCCACACAACAAGGCGCGCAAGAAGAGCCTGGCCCGAAAACGACTGCGGGCCTTCTCGGCGTTCGTAACGCCGGGGGATCTCGGGATGAGTCGGTCCGCTCGCGCCCGCCAGATTCTCGGCGCCGCGACCCAGAAGATCTCGAGCGTGCTCACCTACGAAGCATGGCGGCTGGCCGGGGAAACCCGGAAGACGATCCGCGTGAAGCTGCTCAGGTACCTCCTGGACCGGAATCGACCGTTGCCGCAGGCGCTCCAAAACATCCCCGTGCGCGAGGTCTTGTGGATCGCGGAGAGGGAGCACGTCGTACCCGGGTCGTATGGGGGCGATGTCGTGCTCTTTCGGGCAACCCACAAGAGCGGGATGCTCGAAGGGACGCTGCTCGATGGGGTGATGGTCGACGATACGCCTTATATCGAGCGCTTCGTGGAGGACAAGTTCGGATGGGAAGACAAGTTAACCTCCCTAACGGTCCACGACGTCCCTGGTGGCCACTCCAGCATGCTCATGGATCCCAGCGTTCAGACGCTGGCGGACAAACTCCAGGCCTGTATCGCCGTCACGGTCGAGCGTAAAGTCACCTAGTGGGTATGCTAAGCCGATGTTCCAGGCCCGTCTTCACCTCCGGCCATTCCGCATCGTTGATGGCGTAGTAAACGGTATCTCGGATCCGGCCGCTGGCGGTGATCATGTGGCTGCGCAGGATGCCTTCTTCGCGCGCGCCG
>Ga0075522_10003241_pt1 | contig 11894 bp, 9 predicted proteins | sample NGEPerA_FD_74796 | JGI IMG/M metagenome (GOLD analysis project Ga0075522, IMG submission 74796) | Arctic peat soil microbial communities from the Barrow Environmental Observatory site, Barrow, Alaska, USA - NGEE PermafrostL2-A | ecosystem: Environmental > Terrestrial > Soil > Wetlands > Peat ... | reverse complement strand
CGGATGTGGCGGGCCTGGTTGGCGAGGCAAAGCGAGGCATAGCACAGCGCGATCAGGACTTGCAGTCGCGGTACGCCGTCGATGTCGAGCATGGTGTAGCGCAGATAGCGGATCTCGCGCGCCAGCCCGCGCAGATAACGCCGGTAGAATTTGCCGTCGGTATCGCCGAGCACCAGCGGGGCCTGCGACAACAGCGAGATGACACGACGCGCCAGCACGTCGGCGCGGCGGGCGATCGGGCGCTTGCGCGTCGTGTTGGAAATCCAGTCGTCGACCAGCGATCGGGCGTTGGCGCGAGTCAGCGCGGTATCGGCGGCGCGCAGGTGCCGCAGCCAGCCGAAGCCGAGCAGCGCCACCTCCCAGTCCTCCGACGGCGGCTCGAGATCGAAGATCGAGCGGCCATGGCAGGTCACGATCTTGCCGGCGAACACGAAGCGGCCGGCATAGATTTCGGCGGCGCGGGTGGCATCCGCGGTGCGCAAATCGTGCGGAGCGATGATCAGCCGGTCGGTACGGCCCGGCCACAGCCGGGCCAGCGTCACTGAGCCGCCGCTTGCGCGCGACATCATGTTCCGCGCGAAGCGGCCCATGATCAGCGTCGAGATGCGTCTGCGTTGAGCGACCGACACGCCTGCCCCTGATTGGAGGATTCCGATTTGCGAATCCTTATTAATCCGGAAACGCCGCCAAGACACCATCTTGAAAGCGCGCGAATCAGCACAAGGAAAGCGAAATCCGGTGCAAAGTCAGGATTTAACCAGCCGCGCGGCGTAAAAGCCGTCGAGCCCGCCCAGACGGGGGTCCAGGTGCGGGAGATGGCAGGGCAGCGTCCGCAGATCGCCGTCGGGATTGAGGATTTCCGTCAGGCCCGCGACCTCGCTTGAGGCGATCGGGTCGCGCCGAATGGCGGGCTCCGCGGCGAGCAGGCTCGCGACCACCTGCTCGCCCTCCTCGGGTTCCAGCGAACAGGTGCAATAGACCAGCGTCCCGCCGGGTTTGAGCAGCGCCACCGCCTTTTGCAGCAGCCGCGTCTGCAGCGCCGTCAGCGGTGCGATGTCGGTTTCCTGCCGCAGCCAGGCGATGTCGGGGTGGCGGCGGATGGTGCCGGTCGAGGTGCAGGGTGCGTCGACCAGGATACCGTCGAAGCCGCCATCTGTGCCCGGCCACTCGGCGGCGTCCGCGACGAGGGTCTCTCCCTGCAGCGAGAGTCGCGTGAGATTGTCGCGCAACCGCGTCATGCGGGCGACCGAACGGTCGACCGCGGTAACGCGCGCGCCGGCCCGGATCAGTTGCGCGGTCTTGCCGCCAGGTGCCGCGCAGAGATCGGCGATGGATTTGCCGGCGATGTCGCCGAACAATTGCGCCGGCAGCGCCGCGGCGGCGTCCTGCACCCACCACTCGCCCTCGGCAAAACCCGGCAGCATGGTCACCGAGCCTTGCAGCAACGTGCGCACCGTTCCGGTCGGTAGCGCCTCGCCGTGCAGACGCGTCGCCCACTGTTCGGGTTCGGATTTCACCGTGATGTCGAGCGACGGCTCATGGCCGATGGCGTTGGCGATGTCGCGGGCGACGCTCTCGCCATAATGGGCGGTCCAGCGTTTGAGCAGCCATGGCGGAACATCGATCGCCTGGGTCTTGACCTCGTCGATCAGGGGCTGGCCCTCGCGCGCGCAGCGGCGCAGCACCGCGTTGACGAGGCCTGCATATTTCGCGGCGCGCCGGTCCGACTGCACCAGCCGCACCGACAGATCGACCGCGGCGTGGTCCGGCACGTCCATCCAGAGGATCTGCGCGGCGCCGATCAGCAACGCGCTTTGCGCGCGCGGCGCATCGGTCGGAATGCCGCGATCGAGCAGTCGCGACAACAGATGGCCGAGCGTGCCGAGCCGGCGCAGGATGGTCGCCACCAGTCGCCGCATCAGCGCACGGTCGCGATCGGAAAGCGCCTTGACGCCGGGATGGGCTGCTGCGCCGTCGAGCTGTTCGTCGAGCGTGCGGTGCTTATGCAGCACGCCGTCCAGAATGTCCGCCGCGATCCTCCGCGCCGCAAGACCGGACACCTCGGATGGCAGGGCAAATCGTTGTGGAGGCATGGAGCGGATATATCTCGAAAAATTGGATAGCGATTCGCATTCCAGTCTATGCCATCTCGCGGGGAAACACCTTTGCCATGGGAATATGCCAATTGTAAGAATCGCACTGGCGCTTTCACGATTGCGGCATCATCTGTAGGCGGAAGCCCGTTTCCGGTCTTGAATACGCGCAATGAGTGACGATCCTGCAAAGCGTGAAACCGCTGCACCCGCTGCAGAGCGCAAGCCGCTGACGCCGGCCGCCCAGCGCGCGCTGGCCGAAGCCGAAGCGCGCCGTCAGGAGGCGGCCGCCAACGCGACGCCGCAACCGAAGGAGTTCCAGGGCCCGAAGGGCCCGGAGCCGACCCGTTACGGCGATTGGGCGAACAAGGGCATCGCCTCGGATTTTTGAAGGTGATGGCGCGGCGGCATGTGACATCCGCTACCAATAAAAAGGCCGCAGCGAGCTGCGCGGCTTTTTTGATTTGTCATTCCGGGGCGAGCGAAGCTCGAACTATGATGTGCAATTGCACATCTGAGAATCTCGAGATTGCCCGATGCGCAATTGCGGATCGGAGGTCTGGTCCTTCGGACCATCCTGGAATGACGATGGGTGATCTTCAGCGGGTCACCACCACGGGCGTGCCGACCGACACGCGCTGGTAGAGGTCGGTGATATCCGGGTTCAGCATCCGGATGCAGCCATAGGAGACGAAACCGCCGACCGAGCCGGGCATGTTGGTGCCGTGGATGGCGTATTCGCCGCCGGCGAGCGTCATCGCGGCGACGCCCATCGGGTTATGGGGCGAGCCGCCGGCAATGACGTTCGGGATCGACGGCTTGTCGCGCTTTACTTCGGCCGGCGGCGACCAGGCCGGATTGCGGTACTTGCCGTCGATCCGGGTGGAGCCGGCCCATTGCTTGCCGGCCTTGCCGACGCCGACGGGATAGCGCATGGCGTGGCCGGGATCGACCACCAGATAGAGCCGCCGCTCGTTGGTTTTTATCACGATCGTGCCCGGCGAATAATCGCCGCGGAAACCCACCATGTCCGGCCGCGCCTGCGCCGCCGTCGACATCAACACCCCAATCCCGATGGTGGCCGCCAGCGCCACCGTGATCCTCAACGCCATCGATTTCTCTCCGCTTCCGCTTCCCCGCAGCCCCTTTGGGGCATCGCGCGCAAAAACCGGGCGAACGCCGGTCTACCCACGCATTTTTAACCGCGTGCGTTAACCGAAAGGTTTCCACGCCGACGGCCATGCTCGTTTCGATGGGGGTAAGAAAGAAAATGCTGCCAACAAAGTAAATGACTTGAAAACAACACTCGGTAGGAAACTTCACGGCGGAGCGGGTTGACCCTGACGATTGCGTGAGATCGGAGTTTGGCGGAGCTTCCCCTGTGGGAACAGGTGGCGCCCCGGATCGGCGCTTCGCGCCGTCGGCACAGCTCACCGCACATTCGGTATTGGCGTTCACCTGGCACGAATGCGCTTCGCGCGTCCGTGCCACCCTCTCCAGGGAGAGAGGGAAGCAAGCGAAGCCAAAGGCGCTACGCAGCCGTATCCTTCCTGTTCTGGCGGTGCTTCACGAGATCGTCGACCACGGCGGGATCGGCGAGCGTCGAGATGTCGCCGAGGCTGCCCGGCTCGTCCTCGGCGATCTTGCGCAGGATGCGGCGCATGATCTTGCCGGAGCGGGTTTTCGGCAGGCCCGGCGCGAACTGGATCTGGTCGGGAGAGGCGATCGGACCGATGTCCTTGCGCACCCAGGCGACCAGTTCCTTCCGCAACTCCTCTGAAGGTTCGGTGCCGGCCATCAGGGTCACATAGGCATAGATGCCCTGGCCCTTGATGTCATGGGGATAGCCGACGACGGCGGCTTCCGAGACCTTCGGATGCGCCACCAGCGAGCTTTCGACTTCGGCGGTGCCCATGCGGTGGCCGGAGACGTTGATGACGTCGTCGACGCGGCCGGTGATCCAGTAATAGCCGTCGGCGTCGCGGCGGCAGCCGTCGCCCGTAAAATACTTGCCCTTGTAGGTCGAGAAGTAGGTCTGCTCGAAGCGGGCGTGGTCGCCATAGACGGTGCGCATCTGGCCCGGCCAGGAGCGGGCGATGCAGAGATTGCCGCTGCATTCGCCTTGTAGCACCTTGCCGTCGGCATCGACGATTTCCGGCACGATGCCGAAGAACGGATTGGTCGCCGAGCCCGGCTTCAATTTGGTTGCGCCGGGCAGCGGCGTAATCAAAATGCCGCCGGTCTCGGTCTGCCACCAGGTATCGACGATCGGGCAGCGGCCGTCGCCGACCACGCGATGATACCATTCCCAGGCTTCCGGATTGATCGGCTCGCCGACCGAGCCGAGCAGGCGCAAGCTTTTGCGCGAGGTCTTCTTCACGGGATCGTCGCCGGCCTGCATCAGTGCGCGGATCGCGGTCGGCGCGGTATAGAAGATGTTGACCTTGTGCTTGTCGATGACGTTCCAGAACCGCGAATTATCGGGATAATTCGGCACGCCCTCGAACATCAGCGTGGTCGCGCCGTTGGCGAGCGGCCCATAGAGGATGTAGCTGTGGCCGGTGACCCAGCCGACGTCGGCGGTGCACCAGTAGATGTCGCCGTCGTGATAGTCGAACACGTATTGATGCGTCATCGACGTGAACACCAGATAGCCGCCGGAGGTGTGCATCACGCCCTTGGGTTGGCCGGTGGAACCTGACGTGTAGAGGATGAACAGCGGATCTTCGGCGCTCATGTGCTCGACCGGGCATTCCGTCGTCACCATCTTGGCGGCGTCGTGGTACCAGAGGTCGCGCGAGGGGTTCATGTCGATGGTGCCGCCGGTGCGCTTGACCACGACGACCCAGTCGACGCCACCGGACTTCTTGATGGCGGCATCGACATTGGCCTTCAGCGGCACCTTCTTGCCGCCGCGCAGGCCCTCGTCCGCGGTGATGACGACGTTGGATTTGCAGTCGGTGATGCGCTGGGCGAGGCTGTCGGGCGAGAAGCCCGCGAACACCACGGAATGGATGGCGCCGATCCGGGCGCAGGCCAGCATGGCGTAGGCGGCCTCCGGGATCATCGGCAGATAGATGGTGACGCGGGCGCCCTTCTTGACGTTGCGGGTACGCAGGACGTTGGCCATCCGGCAGACTTCGTCGTGCAACTCGCGATAGGTGATGTGTCTGGATTCCGAGGGGTCGTCGCCCTCCCAGATGATCGCGGTCTGGTCGCCGCGCTTCTCGAGATGGCGATCGATGCAGTTCCAGGCGACGTTGAGGACGCCGTCCTCGAACCATTTGATCGAGATGTTGCCGGGCGCAAACGAGGTGTTCTCGACCTTGGTGAAGGGCTTTATCCAGCCGATGCGCGTGGCCTGTTCGGCCCAGAAGGACTTGGGATCGCTGATCGAGCTAGCGTACATTTCCTTGTACTTGGCCTGATTGACGAGGGCGCGCTTGGCCCATTCCGCCGGCACATCGTAGATTTTATCGGACATCGGATCCTCCATCTTGCAGCCGGCGTCACGCCGTGACGGCCGGCCGTCTTCATTTGTTACAACGATTATGCGTCGTGCCTGATAGCCCCGACAAGCGGTACGCATAGGACCTTCGGAGGCCCCTCGCGTTGCTGCGGGTCAATCCGAGGGTCCGGAATACGGTCTTCTGGCGCGCCGCGCGTTCATCACGTTCGCGTTTTCTGCCGGTCAAAAGGCCGCATGGAGCCACTGCGCATCGCCTAGCGGTATCCAGAAACCGGGAGCCGCGGCTGGCGGGCTAGCCTTGGCAGCAATTACCCCCTAAATGCCCTCCCCGGGGCGGAAGCGCCCTGCCGGAACAAAACAACAATCGCCGGCATTGACAGGGTAATCCGGAGCAAGGCGTCTAAAGTCATGATCGATCAGCAGAATTTCGAGCCCTCGCCGCGGCCCGTTTCCGCCGATCCCGCCGTGGCTCTGGCAGAAGCCTTGGGCCAGCTCCCCAACACGTCAGCGCCGAAGCCCAATCTCGCCGGCAAGACCTCGGTGGAGCAGCTCGCCCGCGAGCTTGGCCTCACATTGGGCGACCAGAACCAGCTCACCATTCGCCGCATCAAGCGGGGAAAAAGCTATTCCTTCGTGCGCGCCAACGGCACGCCGATCAAGCACACCGGCACCATCCGCCGCCTGCATTCGATGGCGGTGCCGCCCGCCTATGCCGAGGTGCGCTACTCGCCCGATCCAAATTCGCATCTGCAGGCGGTCGGCCGCGATGCAGCGGGACGGCTGCAATACCGCTATCATTCCGACTGGGAGAAAGTGCGTGAGCAGCGCAAGGCCCACAGGCTGGCCCGGCTGGTCGCGGCGCTCCCGAAAATCCGCCGCAACGTTTCGATGCATCTGTCGGGCGAAGAGCCGACCCGCGAATTCGCGCTATCCGCGGTGATCGAGCTGATCGCGCGCACCGCGATCCGGCCCGGCAATGAATCCTATGCCCGCCTCAACGGCACCCGCGGCGCCACCACGATGCTGAAGTCGAACGTGACGCTGGAAGACGATTGCCTCGTGCTGTCCTTCAAGGCCAAGGGCGGCAAGGCCGTGCGCAAGGAATGCGACGCGGCCAAACTCGTGCGCGCGATCGGCATCCTGCGCGGCGTGCCGGGCAAGCGCATGTTCCAGTACCGTGACAATTCCGGCACCGTCCGCTCGGTCTCCACCACCCAGGTCAACGCCTTCCTGCGCGAGATCGCCGGCATCAAGATTTCGCTGAAGGATTTCCGCACGCTGATGGCGTCCGCCGTGGTGCTGGAATCGCTGTCGCGGATTTCGCCGGCGGCGAGTGCCCGCGGCCGCAAGAAGCAGGTGCTGAAAGCGGTCCGCGCCGCTGCGGACGAGCTGTCCAATACGCCCGCGATCTGCCGCAAGAGCTACGTCCACGACACCATCGTCACCGCGTTTGAGGACGGCATCCTCGAGCGCTTCGCCGCGACCATGAAGGGCTACCGCTCGCAGTCCAAGCGCGAAGCTCTGCTGGCGCAAGTGGTGACGGCGGCCGCGGCGTAACGCCAGAGTGAGCGCTCTCCGCCGTCATTGCGAGGAGCACTCGCGACGAAGCAATCCATTTTTCGGCTGCTTTTGCGGCACGATGGATTGCTTCGCGGAGCCTGGCATCGGGCGCGCATTCGCGCGACCCGTTGGCTCGCAATGGCGAGGATCACATCCCGCCCATCTTGCAGACGATCTTCCACTCCTCCGCCGTGACCGGCTGCACCGACAGCCGCGAATATTTCACCAGCGCCATGTCGACGAGCCGCTTGTCGGCCTTGATCGCGGCCATGGTCACCGGCGTCTCCAGGGGCTTGTCCGCCTTGATGTCGACGCAGACGAATTTTTCGGTCTTGTCGGTCGGATCGGGATAGGCCTCCTTGGTCACCTCGACGATGCCGACGATGTCCTTGCCCTCGTTGGAATGATAGAAGAAGGCGCGGTCGCCCTTCTTCATCTTCACCAGATTCTGGCGCGCCGTGAAATTGCGCACGCCGGTCCAGGCCTCGCCCTTGGCGCCCTTTGCGACCTGCTGATCCCACGACCAACTCGAAGGTTCGGATTTCACCAGCCAGTACGCCATCGTCGTCATTCCTCCGCCTTGAATGGGCGCGTCAACAGGCCTTCGATCGCCGCGTCGATCGTCACCGCGCCGCTCAGGATCGCCGCCACCGCCTTTGATACCGGCATATCGACATTTTGCGAAGCCGCCAGTTCGATCAAAACCGGCGCGGTGAATTCGCCCTCGGCGAGTTTATCCGCTGGCCGCGCCTCGCCGCGGCCGAGCGCGATGCCGAGCGCCAGGTTGCGCGATTGCGGGCTCGAACAGGTCAGGATCAGGTCGCCGAGTCCCGACAACCCCGCCATGGTCTCGCCGCGCGCGCCGCAGGCGCGTCCGAGCCGCACCATCTCAGTGAAGCCGCGCGTGGTTAGGGCTGCCTGCGCCGAGGCGCCGAGCTTTCGCCCGACCACAATGCCGGCCGCGATCGCCAGCACGTTCTTCGCCGCGCCGCCGATCTCGACGCCTCTGATGTCCGTGGTGTGATAAGGCCGGAAGGTCGCAGACCCCAGCGCCTGCACCAGCGCGCGCGCCAGCGTTTCGTCGCCGGCTGCCAGCGTCACCGCGGTCGGCAGCCCGCGCGCGACGTCCTGCGCGAAGCTTGGTCCCGACAGGATTGCCGGCACAGCGTCAGGCGCGGTTTCGGCGATCACCTCGGTCATGAATTGGTGCGTGCCGCGTTCGATGCCCTTTGCGGTGGCGACGACGGGCGTGGCCCTGGCGAGATGCGGCGCTAGCGCGGCGACGGCTTCGCGCAATTGCTGCGCGGGCGTCGCGATCAGGACGATGTCGGCGCGCGCGGCCTGCGCGAGTTCAGCGGTGACGCCGATGCTCGCTTCGAGCCGCACTTCGGGCAGTCTTGGATTGATCCGTGTCGCCGCGATCTCCTGCGCACGCGCGCCATCGCGCGCGTAAAGCGTAACCTCGCGCCCGGCCCGCGCCGCGACGCCGGCCAGCGCCGTCCCCCACGCTCCCGCGCCGATCACCGCGACGGAGTTGTAGGCGGCCACGCGAGCGCCTCACGCTGCTCCCTCTCCCCGCACTTGCGGGGAGAGGGTTGGGGTGAGGGGCTGTCTCGGCGAATTCGGAAGGAGAGAAGTGCGCGGAGGCAGCCCCTCACCCGCCGCTTCGCGGCGACCTCTCCCCGCAAGCGGGGCGAGGTGAGCAGAGCGCACGCGGCGCGAGTTCGTCATCATCGAATTCCTAAAATCCCGCGCGCGTATTCGCGAATTTCGCCGGCGCTTTCGCATTTTCGTCGAGCAGCCAGCGGGCGCGGGGCGCTGCGTCCAGGCTATCGATCATGCCGAGCGCGAGCCGCTCGGCGCCGGCCCAGGCGATCATCGCGCCGTTGTCGGTGCAGAGCGCGGGCGGCGGAATGATCATCGTGGTCTGCGCCTTCGCCGCGACATCCTGCAGCGCGCCGCGGATCGCCTGGTTGGCGGCGACGCCACCGGCCGCGACAAGCGCACGCGGCGGTCCGAACCGTTCGTGGAACAATCGCACACCGACGCTCAACCGGTCGGCGGTCGATTCCAGCACCGCCGCCTGAAAGCTGGCGCAGAGGTCGCTGATGTCCTGCGGCTCCATCGGATCGAGTCTTGCGGCCTCGTTGCGCACCGCCGTCTTCAATCCCGACAGCGAAAAATTGGCATCGGGTCGCCCGAGCATCGGTCGCGGCAGCGCAAATCGCGCAGGGTCGCCGCCGCGCGCGGCGCGCTCGACTTCCGGCCCGCCGGGATAGGGCAAGCCCAGCATCTTCGCGACCTTGTCGAAGGCTTCCCCCATGGCGTCGTCGACGGTGGTGCCGAGCCGCACATATTGGCCGACACCAATCACCGCGACGATCTGGGTGTGGCCGCCGGAGGCGAGGAACAGCAGATAGGGAAACGCCAGCGCGCAGGTCAGCCGCGGCGTCAGCGCGTGCGCCTCCAGATGATTAACCGCGATCAGCGGCGTGTCGTGCACCATCGCGATCGCCTTCGCCGTCGTCAGCCCGACGATCACGCCGCCGATCAAACCGGGACCGGCGGCGGCCGCCACGCCCGAAAGTTGTGCAAAGCCGGTGCCTGCATCCTTCATCGCGCGTTCGACCAGGCCATCGAGCATTTCGACATGGGCGCGCGCGGCGATCTCCGGCACCACGCCGCCGAAGGCCGCGTGCTCCTCGGTCTGCGAGCGCACGATATTGGACAGGATTTTTCCCGAGCCGTCGGGCAGCCGCTCGACCACCGCGGCCGCGGTTTCATCGCAGGTGGTCTCGATCCCCAGCACCAGCATGGATGTCGCGTTGTCCAATTTGAGCCCTTGCGTTGGAAGCCAAAGCGGCGTTTTTGCGTGATCCGTCATCCTGAGGAGGCCGCGAAGCGGCCGTCTCGAAGGACGACGGCCACAGGCCGGGCCGTCCGTCCTTCGAGGCTCGCCGAAGGGGCTCGCACCTCAGGATGACGGCGATAGATTGGTAATCCCCGTCAAGACCAATCCGCTCTAGCATCGCGGGGTCGCAAAGTGCAATCGTCCAGAGACGCCGGAATTCCGCCGGCGCGAGGTTGATCAATGGCCGTTCTCGTCACCCGCCCGCAGCCCGACGATGAGGCGACCGCCTCCAGCCTGCGCGCGAGGGGATTCGACGCGCTGAAGGCGCCGATGCTGCGGTTCGAAGCGGTCGCGTTCCAGGACGACGCGGACGCGCGCTATGGCGCGGTCATCGTCTCCAGCGCCAACGCCTTGCGCGGCATCGAAACGCAATTGTCGGGCAGCCGCCTTCTCAAACTGCCGCTGTTCGCGGTCGGCGAACGCACCACCACCGCCGCCCGCGATCTCGGTTTTGCCAATGTGATCGTGGCCGGCGGCGACGCCACGAGCTTGCGCGATCTCGTGCTCAAAAGCGCGAAGGCAAAGGAGCTGAAGAAGGCGAGCCCGCTGCTTTATCTCGCCGGCGCCGACCTGGCGCGGGATCTCTCGGGCGAACTCGGCGAGCGCGGCTTTACCGTCGTCACCCACACCACCTATCGCATGGCGGCGGTGCCGGCGCTGCCGCGCGAAACCTGCGAGGCCTTCGCCGCCAATGGCATCGAGGCGGTGCTGCATTATTCGCGGCGCAGCGCCCGGGCTTTTCTCGAGGCGGCGCGCTCGGCCGGCGTCGAAATTTCGGCGCTTTCGCTCCCGCAATGCTGCATTTCGGATGCGGTGGCGACCGTTGTCAGGGACGCCGGCGCCGCCCAGATCTACGTGGCGGCCTCGCCGGATGAAAATGCCTTGTTCGGGGCGTTGGACCGTGCGTTGCGGCGCTGATCGCGCTAGAACCTATCCGAATCCTGCAAGCCTCGGGCTGCAATCACAGGGAATTTTCAATGGCTGAAGACGGCCCCCAACCCATTGATCCATCACCGGATTCGGGCCGCGCCAAGCGCCTGCCGCCGACCATCGATCTGGAGGCGACCGAGGTGTCCGACAGGGCGGAAAAGCCGGCCGACGAGCCTGAACCCGCGCCCTCCTCGCCTCGGCCTTCGCGGACCACGCCGCCGTCCGCCGCGATCTCCGCCGTGACCGGCGCTGGCGCCGCGGCGCTGGTGATTGTCGCCGCCTGGCTGCTGGGCTGGCCGGGACAGACGGCCGCGCCGCCTGCGAATACCACCGCGCTCGACGATCTCACGTCGCGCGTCGCCGGCATCGAGTCCAAAATCGGCAAACCCGCGGCAACGGATACCGGCTCGACAGCGCGGCTCGACGCGCTGGAAAAATCCATCGCCGCCTTGCGCGGCAATCTCGACGGTGTGCGCGCGCAATCGGACAAGCTCGCGACAACCGTCAACGACCTCAAATCGGCGCCGCGCGAAGCCGCCGCCGCGCCGGACCTCACCGCCATCAACGAGCGCCTCGCCGCGCTCGAAAAGACCAACCGCGCCCAGGATAGCGCGATCGCGCAAGGCAGTGCGAAAGCGGCCGACGACATGCCGCTGCGCCGCATCGTCGCCGCCGCCCTGCTCGATGTCACGGTGCGGACCGGCGAGCCCTTTTCCTCCGCGCTGGCAGCCGCGAAGGCGCTGGCGCCCAATCCCGACGAGCTGAAGCCGCTGGAAGGCTTTGCCGCGAGCGGCGTGCCGAACGCCTTCAACCTCAGCCGCGAATTGCTGGCGCTGGTGCCGAAGCTGACGCCGCAGGCGCCGGAGGCCGCGGCCGCAAGCACCGGCCTGGTCGATCGCCTCGAGGCCGGCGCCTCGAAACTGGTGCGCAT
>Ga0075522_10003240_pt1 | contig 11896 bp, 6 predicted proteins | sample NGEPerA_FD_74796 | JGI IMG/M metagenome (GOLD analysis project Ga0075522, IMG submission 74796) | Arctic peat soil microbial communities from the Barrow Environmental Observatory site, Barrow, Alaska, USA - NGEE PermafrostL2-A | ecosystem: Environmental > Terrestrial > Soil > Wetlands > Peat ... | reverse complement strand
CGCTGGCGGGGTTTCTGCCGAGCCTGATCGAGCTGACGGCGCGAGGGGCGCCCGAACCGGGTCGGGGCGTCCACACGCTCTACATCTCGCCGCTGAAGGCGCTGGCGGTGGATGTCGAGCGCAATCTGATGTCGCCGATCGCGGAGATGGGCCTGGCGGTGAAGGCCGAGTCGCGCACCGGGGATACCGGCATCGCCCGGCGCCAGCGGCAGAGGGTCAGGCCGCCGGACATCCTGCTGACCACACCGGAACAGCTGGCGCTGTTCTGCGCCTGGGAGGGGGCGCGGCGGTATTTCGAGGATCTGAAATGCGTGATCCTCGACGAGATCCATGCCGTGTGGCCGTCGAAGCGGGGAGACCTGCTGGCCCTCGATCTGGCGCGGATCGCGACGTTCGCGCCGGCCTGCCGCCGGGTCGGCCTTTCGGCGACGGTGGACGATCCGGACATCATCCGCCGCTGGCTCAGCCCGACGGCCGACGGCGGGGACGTCGATCTGGTCCGCGGCTCTCCCGGCGCGGCGCCGGTGGTCGATATGCTGCTCTGCGAGGGCCAGGTGCCCTGGGCCGGCCACACCGCGCGCCACGCCATGGCCGAGGTCTATGACGCCGTGCGCGGGGCGAGGACGACCCTGATCTTCGTCAACACCCGCTTCCAGGCCGAGTTCGCCTTCCAGGAGCTGTGGCGGCTCAACGAGGACAATCTCGCCATCGCCCTGCACCACGGATCGCTGGCCCCCGAGCAGCGGCGGCGGGTGGAGGCGGCGATGGCGCGCGGCGAACTGCGCGCCGTGGTCTGCACTTCGACGCTGGATCTCGGCGTCGACTGGGGGGACGTGGACCTGGTCATCCAGCTGGCCTCGCCCAAGGGCGCCTCGCGGATGGTGCAGCGGATCGGGCGGGCCAACCACCGGCTCGACGAGCCGAGCCGCGCCCTCTTCGTGCCGGCCAACCGCTTCGAGATGCTGGAATGCCAGGCGGCCCGCGAGGCGATCGCCGAGAACGCCCTGGATTCCGAGGCCGAGAGGACCGGGGCCCTGGATGTGCTGGCCCAGCACGTCATGGGCTGCGCCTGCTCCGAGCCCTTCGATCTGGTCGCCCTCCACGAGGAGGTGAGGACGGCCGGGCCCTACCGTGACCTGACTTGGGAGGATTTCGAGGCGGTGGTCGATTTCGTGGCCACCGGCGGCTACGCCCTTCGCGCCTACGACCGCTTCGCGCGGATCGTCCGCGGCCAGGATGGCCTGTGGCGGGTGCGCAACGCCGACACCGCCCTGCGCCACCGGCTGAACATCGGGGCGATCGTCTCGCCGGCCATGCTTTCGGTGCGCATCGCCGCCGGCCGGCGGGCGACGCCGGGCCGCAAGATCGGCGAGGTCGAGGAAGGCTATCTCGAGGTGCTCGAGCCCGGCGACACCTTCATCTTCGCCGGCCGGACTTGGCGGCTGGTGGGCGTCACGGGCCTCGACGTGCTGGTGACGCCGGCGCCCGGAGAGGAGGCAAAGATGCCGTCCTGGGGCGGCTCGAAGTTCGCCCTTTCGACCTATCTGGCCGCAAGGGTGCGGGCGATGATGTCGGACGCGCACCACTGGCGGGTGCTGCCGAACGATGTTCGCGAATGGCTGGAGATCCAGCGGGAGAAGTCGGCGATCCCGGCGCTGGGGGAGATGCTGCTGGAGACCTTTCCGCAAGGGCGGCGCCACTTCATGGTCTGCTACGCCTTCGAGAGCCGGCTGGCGCACACGACGCTGGCCATGCTCCTGACCCGGCGCCTTGAGCGGCTGGGGGTGGGTCCCATGGGGTTCGTGTGCAACGACTACGCGGTCGCGATCTGGTCGCTCAAGGCCATGGACCGCCTCGATTTCGCCGACCTGTTCGCGCAGGACATGCTCGGCGACGACCTGGAATCCTGGCTGGCCGAGAGCACGATGATGAAGGCCGCCTTCAAGGGTTGCGCGCTGATCGCCGGCCTCATCGAGCGCCGGTTCCGGGGTGAGCGCAAATCGGGGCGGCAGGTGACCTTCTCCACCGACCTCGTCTACGATGTCCTGCGCCGCCACCAGAGCGATCACCTGCTGCTGCGCTGCGCGCGGGAAGACGCCGCGCGGGGGCTGATCGACGTGGAGCGGCTGGGGGCGATGCTGGCGCGGATCAAGGGGCGGATCCGCCATGCGCGCCTCGATCATCTGTCGCCGTTCTCGGTGCCGATGATCCTGGAGATCGGCCGTCAGCGTTCGCCGGGCGGCGCGGGGGAAATGATCCTCGCCGAAGCGGCAGAGGACCTGATCGCCGAGGCCGTGGCGTGAGCCTGGCCGGCGCCCCGCACCGCTACGTCTTCGCCGACCATCAGCTGGGCGGCCTGGCGTTGACGCTCTCCGGAACCCCGGTCATCTGCCGGCCGAGCGGGGCGCTGTGGGTCGAGATGGCGGGCGCTCTGATCGTGGCCGATCTGCATCTGGAGAAGGGGTCCTCCTTCGCCCTGCGCGGACAGATGCTGCCGCCGTACGATTCCGGCGAGACGCTGTCGCGCCTGGAGGCCGAGGCGGCTGCTCTCGCCCCGCGCCTGATCGTGTTGCTCGGCGACACCTTTCACGACCGCGCGGCCGAAAGCCGGCTGTCGGCGGCGGACGCGGCGCGGCTGCGAGCGTTGGCCGCCGGGCGGTCGCTGGTCTTCGTCGCCGGAAATCACGACGCCGAAGCTCCGCGAAACCTTCCCGGCGACAGTGTCGATCGGTTGACGGTGGGGGGGCTCGATCTGGTCCACGAGCCCTCGCCCGTGTCGGGCGGGGCCGAGGTCGCCGGTCACCTTCACCCCTGCGCCAGGTTGCGGGGCTATGGCATGGGCGTGCGCCGGCGATGCTTCGTGACCGACGGCGAGCGGATCGTCCTGCCGGCGTTCGGCGCCTTCGCGGGCGGCCTGAACGTGCGGGACCTGGCCTTTCGGCCCCTGTTTAGGCGCAGCCCCCTGGCGGCGATCCTGGGCGCCGCGCGCGTCCACGCGGTGGGCTGGCGTTCGCTGGGGGGAGATTAGGGCGTCCGGCGGTCCGATCGTCGCGCCGGCGATTGGCGAGTAGCGTCGAGGGCTTGGCGGACGGGTCCCGTCGACCCCTCATCCGACCCGCTCTCGCGGGCCACCTTCTCCCGCAAGGGGAGAAGGATGCACGCGGCACGGCCCCTGCGCTACCGGGTCAGGGCGGAGAGTTTGCCGATGGTGGCGGGGTCGGGGGCGCCGGAATTGGGCAGGCCCTGGTCCTGCTGGTAGGCCGAGAGCGCCAGCCTCAACGCCGGCGACGGCGCGCCGTCCACCGGGCCCTGATAGTAGCCGAGGGCCAGCAGCGCCTTCTGGGCGGTGACCAGATCTCCGCCCGGCGTCGGCGGAAGCGAAGCGATCGCCATCTGGACGGCCGGCGAGGTGTGGAAGGCGGCGGCGGAGCGCTCGGCGGCGACGCGGGCCTCGATGGTGAGCGTGGTCCGGGTGCGGGCGGCGCCGGCGCGGGCTTCCGCATCGCCCGACTTCGCCGCGATCAGGTACCATTTATAGGCCTCGGCGGGATTTCGCTGGACGCCGAGCCCCTGTTCATAGAGCCGGCCGAGGTTGAACTGGCTGTCGGCGAGACCCTGGTCGGCGGCGCGCCGGAACCACTCGGCCGCCAGGCTGCTGTCGCGCGATCCGCCGGTTCCTTCGAAATAATACAGGGCCAGGTTGTGCATGGCCTTGCGCTCGCCGCCCCGCGCCGCGCGTTCGGTCCATCTCCGCGCCTCGGAGGAATTCTTCGCGAGACCATCGGCGCCGGACTCATAGAGTTTGGCAAGATAGAATTGCGCCGGCGCGTAGCCGAGGTCGGCGACCCGCCGCAGAGACTCGACACCCTGCGCCTTTTTGGCGTCGATCTGCGCCACGGCGGCGGCATAGCGCGGCGCGAGATCCTGGAGCGGAGCGGGAAGGCGCTGGAGTCGATCGCCCGCGTCGGCGATCCGGGTCGGGTTGAGCGCGACGGCTTCCCGCGGAAGCGAGGGCGGACCCGCCGCCAGCGTGCTGGCGGCGGTGGCGTCGCGCGGCGAGCGTTTCGCGCCGATGAGGTCGGCCAGACCGGCGGGCGCCGAAGCCTTGGGCTCACGCTCCACGACCCAGAATCCGCCCATGGCCAAGCCGACCGCGGCGGCCATGCCGACACCCATGATCACATTGCCGGCGCCCGAACCCTTCCGCCCACGCGAGAAGCGGTGCGAGAACAGGCCCTCGCTTTCCGACGCCGTGCCGTGCGGCGGTCGCTGCGCGCTCGACGCCGCCTCGCCGGCATTGGCCGCGGCTCTCGCCTTCTGGATCACTTCCCAAGTCGGTCCGGACGGTCGGGACGACGGAGCGGAGTCGAACCGCGGCTCCTCGCGGCGACCGAAGGCCGGTTCCTCGGCCAGCGTCGATTCGGGCAGCGGATCAGGATCCTCCGGATCAAGACGGCCCAATGGGGGTTCGGCCATGGCGGTCCGTTCCATCGCTGGCGCGGAGAAGGTGTCGGCCGCCTCGAAGTCCGCCTGGGTGAACGCCGGAGCCTGGCCGGGCTCCATCCTTGGCGTCGAGGCGGCGGCGAAGACGGCCGGCGGAGGGGGATGAAAGGCCATGAACGGATCGTCGCCGTAGATCGGTTCTCCCGCGTCCTCCATGGGACCCGCGACAGCCTGCCGGGCGATCTCTCCGGCTTGACGCGCCGCGGCCACCCGCTCCAGTCGCTCGCGAGCCTCCTCCAGCACCCGCGCCGTACGCTGCTCGCTGAGGCGGATCCGCTCGGCGAGATCCTCGGACACCCTTTCCTGACGCTGGCTGACCCGCTCGGAGCTTCGGGCGACCTGTTCGCCGACCTCGTCGATCGCCAGGGCCGCCCGGCGGTCGGAATTGGCGATACGTTCGGCGAGGCGCTCGCTGATACGGGCGATTTCCTCCCCGAGCCTTTCCAGCGCCTGGGCGTGGATGCCGTCGGCGCGGCCGAGCTTGGCTTCCACCGCCTGGGCGATGCGGGCCACCTCGCCGCCGACCTGTTCGATGGCTCCCGCGCCACGGGTTTCCGCCGCCTGGACCTTGCGGGCGAGGACGCCGGCCATATCCGTGACTTCGCGGCCCATGCGTTCGATGGCCTCCGCGGACCGTCGTTCGGCGGTCTGCAGATGGTCGGCGATCTGGGCCAGGCCGCGCTCGACCTGATCGATCCGTCCCTCCGTCGTGATGCGAAGTCGCGTATCCATTTCGGCGCGGGCCGCTTCGAGACGCATCGACAGGCTGTCGGCGAGGTGCTCAAGCCGCACGTCGACGTCGTCGCCGGCGGTGTCTGCTTCCACCGACGCCAGGCGCGCGTCGAGGGCGGCAAAGGAACTCTGCAACCGACCCAGAGCTTCGCCGGTTGCGAGGTGCTCGAGCCGCACTTCGACGTCACCGCCGGCGCTGTCTGCTTCCACCGACGCCAGGCGCGCGTCGAGAGCGGCAAAGGAACTCTGCAACCGACGCAGAGCTTCGCCGGTCGCGATGTGCTCAAGCCGCACAGCGGCGTCGCTGCCGGAAGTGTCTGCTTCCACCGACGCCAGTCGCGCGTCGAGGGCGGCAAAGGAACTCTGCAACTGCCGCAGAGCTTCGCCGGTGCGGCCGGCGGCGACCTCGAGACGCTCCCCGATGCGGCTGGCCACCGCCTCGGCCACGTCGGCCGCCCGGCCTTCACCGGCCCCCAGACTATCGACGCGAGCGGTGACCTCGGCGATCGCCTCGCGCGTGCGGCTCTCACCCTCATAGAGATGGCCGGCCACTTTCCCGAGCGCATTTTCCAAGGCGCGAAGCGCCTCGATCGAGCGTGGGCCATGGGCCTCCTGCTCGATGCGGCGCAGACGCTCGGCGATCTTCGACTGCTCGGCCCCGATCTCCTGGACCGCCCCTTCGAAACGGGCGGCGATGGCGATCTGTTCGCGTTCGTCACCATCCAGGCGATGGACCGCGCCCGGCGCCGAGCCCTCCACCACGCCGATGGCCGAACTCGCCCGGCCTTCCGCCGCCTCCATCCGCTGGAAAAGGCGGTCTATCGCTTGGGTCATGCGCGCCATCTCATCGGCCGGATGATCCGGCGCCTCATATCGGGCCGGAGCGGTGTCTCCTCGGCGCGGTGTCTCGAGGTACGACGCCACGACGCCGGGCGCCGGACCCTCGGTGGAACGCGCTGCTTCGGCCGCGTCGAGGGTTCGAAGTCCAGCCAGCCATTCGTCGAGGCTGAGGCCCGATTGACGAGCCATGCGCTCGGCGATCTCTCGCGTTATCGGGTCGACCCCGGTCGCGCTGCGTTTCGCCGCGCCGCTCATCCGAATCGCTTCTCCCCGCTGCCTTCTCGAGGACGGTAGTGGTCGATTCCTAGCGTGTAAACGCGCGGAAAGCGCTAAATGTAGGGTCTCGGCTCATGACCTGTGGACGGATCGATCCGCCGGCCATGCTGTTTCTGTGCCTCAACGAAGGTTAACAAAGACCTAAGAATGAATCTCGGGATCACGCTCGCGCTGGCCGTCGCCGCCCTGGCCTCAACCGCGGTGTTCGGGTGGGCGGGCGCGCGCCCGGCGCGGCCTTCGAGGGCGCCGCGGCTGATCCCCTGGCGTCTGCTGATGACTCTCGCCTTCGTGGTGCTGGTGGCCTTGCTCGTCCATGTCGTCACCCTGGTGCGCGGCGCCTGACGGCTTGCCGTCTGGTTGGCGCCGCTCTTGCGCCGCGCGACGGCCCGTCCCGAACTAGCCCGAGCCGATGCTGCACACCCAGGTTCTCCACCCTTCCGATCTCAGCGACAGCGACGCGGGCCAGTGGAGTGACATGCAGGCCGCGACGCCCGCCTTCGCCACCCCGCTGGTCGGTCCGCAATTCGCCAGAGCGGTCGGAGAGGTTCGCGGCGACGCCCGCGTGGCCATCTTCCGGCGCGGTCGCCGAACCGTGGGCTACCTCGCCCATCACCGCAGGCCGACGGGGTTCGCCAGACCGATCGGCGCTCCGTTCTCCGATTATCACGCCCTGGTGACCGCGCCCGGGGAGACGCTCGACGCCGGCGAGGCGCTGCGAGGCGCGGGCCTGGGCGCATTTCGTTTCTCGGGGCTGATCGACCCGGCCGGCCTGTTCGATGACAGCGTCCGGGAGCGGACCACCGGCTTTCGGATCGTGCTGAACACCAGGCCGGAGGATTATCTGGATGCGCTGGCGGCGGGCAGCCGCAACCGCGGCCAGAACTTTCGCCGCTACAGCGCCAAGTTGAGGCGGGAACTGGGCGATCCGCGGATCGTCGCCTCCCACGACCAGACCACCTTCGACGCCCTGCTGGACTGGAAGCGCGAGCAGATCCGCCGCACCGGCGTCCAGGACTTCCTGGGAACGGATTGGGCGCAGGCCCTCCTCCAGCGTCTTTTCGACACCCGCGAGGGCAATTTCCAGGGCTTCACCATCAGCCTGTTCGCCGGATCGACCCACCTCTGCAGCCACTTCGGGGTGCGCCTGGATGACCACTTCCATCCCTGGATCGGCGCGTCGAACCCCGACTTTCGCCTCCATTCGCTGGGCCTGGTTCATCAGTGGATGGCGATCGAGGCCATGCCGAGCCTGGGGCTGACCACCTACGACCTGGGTCCCGGCTTCGCCCACTGGAAGAGCCTCTTCGCGGAAGGCGGGGTTTCGGTCGGCGCCGGGCTGGCGACGACGCCGACCCTGGGTGGCCGGGTGGCGGGGACGGTCGATGATCTGTGGGCGCTACCGGCGGTGTCGGCCATTCCGGCCGTCGGCCGCCTTCGCCGGCGCATGGACCAGATCGCCCTGACGCGCCTGACCTTGGGCGGCCGGATCCAGAGCCTGATGGAGGCCTTCGGGGCCTACGACCGCCGCGTGGCGACGCGCCGGTCATGAGCGGAGCGGACATGATCGACGACTGGAATGAGCAGAAGTCCGCCGCCTTCGGGCGCGAAACCCTGTGCTTTCGCCATCGCCTCGGCGAACGGGCGCTGTTCACCGACGAAGCGCTCGCCGGCATCCTCGACCGCTATCCGCGCGAACGGCTGGGAATCTACACCATGGGCGAAGACCTCGCCGACTGGCAAAGCTGGCGGCGGGGCGCGGCGGACCAATTGAGCGGCCGCGATCTCCTCGCCGCCGTCAAGGCCGGACGGTTGTGGCTGAATCTTCGCAACACCGACAAGCACCTTCCGGAATTCGCCGACATCTGCACCGAGATCGCCGCCGACAAGGAGCGCCACGTCCAAGGGCTGCGGGTATTCAATCGCGATCTCGGCCTGCTGATCTCCTCGCCGGGAGCGATGGTCTTCTACCACCTCGACGTGCCGCTCTCCTCGCTCTGGCAGGTGCGCGGCGAAAAGCGCATCTGGTTCTATCCCCGCTCCGATCCCTTCGTCAGCGACGCCCAGATCGAACGCTTCGTGCGCCGGCAGGCGGAGGGCCAGTTCGCCTTCGATCCGACCTGGGACGCCGCCGCCACATCGATCCAGATGAAGCCGGGCGACATGGTCACCTGGGTCCAGAACGCGCCGCACCGGGTGGTCAACGGACCGATGCTGAACGTCTCCCTGTCGATGGAGTTCATGACCCCGGCCGCCGCCCTGCGGGCCAATGTCCTCTACGCCAACGGCCTGCTGCGCCAGCGACTGGGCGCCCGGCCCAGGGTCCAGTCGGGCCTCGGCCCGGCGGCCCTGGCCAAGGTCGCGCTCGCCCGGGTGGTCAAGGCCACCACGCGGCGGCCGAGATCCTACAAGGCGATCCTGCCGGCGACCTTCACCCTCGACGCCCGCGAACCCGGCGTCCTTCGGCCGGCGCCGATCACCGAGGACGCCCTGGCCGCGTAGCGCCGGGCGAGGCAGCCGAGGGGCGGCCCCGAACCGCCGGACGGCGGCGATCCGCCGGCCATCCGATCCCGGCCGGATCCACGCCACCGTGGCGTTTACCCCGCCAGGTCATAATTTCGGCACGCCGCCGGAACCATAACGTCAACGGCGATGCGGCCGGATCGCTGGACGGGCGATGGGAAATCACCCGCGACCGCCGTGTACCGTCTCCGGTGGGAAAGACCCGATGAACGAGCGTGCGGCATGATCATCGACATTACCTATGACGCGAGCGTCGCCACCAATCCGCAGGAGGCCGCCTTCAAGGCCACCGTGGCCGGGGTCGCGGCGTTCTTCGAGAGCGAATTCAGCAACCCGATCACGATCAACTGGGACGTGGGCTGGGGGGAGGTCGATGGCCACCGCATTCCCAATTACGGCGGCGCCGAGAGCTACAGCAACTACACCAGTCAGTACACCTACTCCCAGCTCAAGGCCGCCTTCACGGCCGACAACGACACCACCGCCCTGGCCTCCCTGCCGGCCTCCGATCCCACCGCGGGCGGCGACGGCGGGTTCTCCATGACCACCGCCGAAGGCAAGGCGCTGGGCCTCGTTTCGGCCAACAACACCGCCATCGACGGGTGGTCCGGGCTCGATAAGACCAGCACCTGGATCTACAACACCAGCAACACCAGCGGATCGAACGTTCCCGCTGGCGATCTCGACGCCTTCTCCTTCCTCGCCCACGAGCTTTCCGAAGTCATGGGCCGCCAGATGTACTTCGGCCAAGGCTCGGGAGACGGAGTCGCCGGCGACGGGTACAATCCACTGGATCTGTTCGACTACACCGCCGACGGCGTGCGCGCGCTCACCAACTCGGCCACCGCGGACCGCTATTTCTCAATCGACGGCGGCAAGACAAATACCGCACAGCACTATTTCAACAATGTCGCCGCCAATGGGGACCTCTTCGATTACATTCCCAACGGCACGTCCGGCTCCTATCTGCCCAACGGCCCCGCCGATTCCTTCGACTACGAGGGTTCGATCGGGGCGGTTTCGGCCGGCGATCTGACCCTGATGGAGACGCTCGGCTATACGCCCTCGACCTCCACCGCCACGAACATACACTGGACCAGCCAGATCAGCGGCAACTTCCCGGTCAGCAACGACTGGACGCCGCATGTGACGCCGGGGGCCGCGGACGCCGCCATCCTCGATGCGCCGGGTTCGACCGCCTACATCGTCATCGCCTCGGCCAATGAGACGGTGGCCTCCGTCCAGACCGCCTCCACGGCCCGGCTGGCGATCACCGGCGGGGTGTTCACCATCACCAACGGAACGGGCGCGGGAAGCAATGCCGGCCAGGTGTCGGTGACTCAGAACGGAACCCTCGACATCGGCGGCGTGTTCGCCAATTCCCGGGAGACCTTTGTCGAGAACAACGGCGCGATCCAGGTGGCCGCCGGCGGTCTGACGCTGACCGGAAGCGGCAGTGTCTATCTCGCCGACAATACGCTGAAGGGCGCCACCACCGGCGCGACCCTGACCACCAGCAACTTCATCTACGGAGCCGGCCAGCTGGGCGACGGCAAGATGACACTGGTCAACCAGACCGGCGGCGTCATCGAATCCTATGGATCCAGTCTGTTCACCATCAACACCGGGGCCAACATCATCACCAACGCCGGTATCTTCCTGGCCACGTCGGCCGGCGGGATGACCATCGCCAGCGCGGTCGCCAACACCGGACACTTCGCGGTCAACGGCGGCTCGATGACGGTGATGGGCGCGGTCACCGGCTCGGGCTACGCCGAGGTGGTCAGCGGGACCCTAGATTTCGCCGGCGCCTTCAACGAAAACGTGGTGTTCACCGCCGGCTCGACCGGCGCCCTCGAACTGGCCCATTCGATCGGCTACACTGGCAGAATCCAGGGCCTTTCGACCACCGGCGCCAATGCCCTCGATCTCGGCGACATCACCTTCACCAGCGGCGTGACCACCGCCGCCTTCAGCGGCTCCACGACCAGCGGCGTGCTCACCGTCACCGACGGAACCCACACCGCCAGGATCGGCCTGATCGGCAACTATGTCGGGCACACCTTCACCACCAGCCTGGGGGCCGGCGGCGTCGGAACCCGGATCGTCGATCCGCCGGCGGCCGGATCATCGACGATATCGCCCCTGGCCCCGCCACCGCACGCCTTCATCGCCGCCATGGCCGTCTTTGGACCCTCGGCGGGGGTCCGGACCACGGCCCTCGGATGCGTCGAACCGGCGACCCATGCGTTCCTGGCCGCGCCGAGGTTCACGCAGGCGGCCTGAGGCGCCCGCCGGAAGTCCTCGAACCGGATCGTCACCGCGTTTTCGAGAACGATGCGTACTGGACAAACGCGGAACTCGACGTCCACGGTGCGCCGATCATCCGCCATGGCCAACCGGCGGCCCGGGACACCACCGAGACAGTATAGCCGAGCTTGTTTTCTGGACAGCCGCGCCAGCCAATTCGACGCACCCACACCCGCCCCGGGGGAAAGCCGATTGACTCCGGTTAACCCCTGGGTAACGTTGTCTTTCGGGACGCGATATCATTGGGACGCGATCCGCGCGGGGCAAGTCTTGACCCATCGAGACTTGGGAGGGCGCTGCGACGGTGCCGCGCGGACTGATGCGCCGGCGGCGGATGTCGCTTGCCCCATCGCTCACGCCCGCCGATCACCAGACGACAATCTCCGAGAGACATAGCCATGACTGATGTTCCGGTTACCGGCGCGCCCGGCGGCAATGGCGGCAACGGGAGCCCCGACGGCCCCGGTGGCGCCGGCACGGCCGGCGGCTACGGCTACGCCACCAACATCGGCTCAAGCGCCACCACCAACACCGCCGAGGGAACCGGCGGGGCCGGGGGCTATGGCGGCAATGGCGGGGCCAACGGGTCCGGGACCGGCGGCGCGGCCGGCGACGGGGCCGGCGGCGGCGGGGCCAAGGCGGTCACCACCTTCACGGTCAACACCGGCGCGACCCTGACCGGGCACGCGACCGGCACGGGCGGAGCCGGCGGCCG
>Ga0075522_10003239_pt1 | contig 11899 bp, 8 predicted proteins | sample NGEPerA_FD_74796 | JGI IMG/M metagenome (GOLD analysis project Ga0075522, IMG submission 74796) | Arctic peat soil microbial communities from the Barrow Environmental Observatory site, Barrow, Alaska, USA - NGEE PermafrostL2-A | ecosystem: Environmental > Terrestrial > Soil > Wetlands > Peat ... | reverse complement strand
CTTGACCCACACCGCCGCTGCCGTCCACAGCCCTTTCACGTCCGGCGACTCGCCAAGGACCGGCATGCCGTCGGAGGTGAGCGACAGGATCCCGTTGATCGCGTATTTCACGCCCACCTTCTCGTCACCGACGATCTCGGGCATGAGCTCGATGGCGTGCTGCATCTGCACCTCGAAGTCGGCCTGCGTGAACGGGAACTCGGTCGGCGACAGCGCGGCCTGCGCCAGTGACGGGATGTCCTCGGGGTCATAGAGGATCGGACGGTGCGCGTACGAGCCGATCTCGAGGTCGCCACCCGCCTGGCGTTCGTACATGTTGGTGTCCATGTCACGCACGATCGGAAACTCGATATCGCTCTTCGCGCCCGCGAACCTCGGCACCGGCCCGATATCGATCATCTGGTGCACGGCCGGGGTGAGCGGGATGCGGGTGCCGGCCATGCGCGCGATACGCGGGCTCCAGACGCCGCACGCGATCACGACCGTCTCGGCTTCGATGTCTCCTTCAGTCGTGCGTAGGCGGCGAACGCGTCCATGCTCGACATCGATGCCCAGCACCTCCGTTTTGGCGGCGACGGTGAGCGCGCCAGACGTCTGACCGCGTTCGCGCATGATCGTGCCCGCCCGCAGCGAGTCGACGACACCAACGCCCGGCGTGTAGAAGCCACCCACGATGATCGATTCGTCGATGTACGGCACCAGGCGCTTGACCTCCGCCGGCGTGACCAGTGAAACAGGTTCGATGCCCCATGACCTGGCGGATGCCATGCGGCGAGTCAGCTCTTGCATCCGCTCTCGGGTGCGTGCGACCTCGATCCCGCCCGACTGGGTGAAGACGGCCATCTCCCTGTACTGGTTGACGCTCTCCACCGTGAGCGCTGTCATCTCCTTGGAGTGGTCGACCAGGTAGATGAAGTTCGACGCGTGGCCAGTCGATCCGCCGGGGTTGGGTAGTGGTCCCTTGTCGAGGAGGACTATGTCGCGCCACCCAAGGCGGCCCAGGTGATACGCGACGCTGTTGCCCACGATGCCGCATCCGATTACGACACAGCGCGCGTGGGACGGAAGTCCGGCCATCGCTAATCCGTCTGGTAGGGGGAACGGACTTCTTCCGGCAGCTCGTACCACTGGAGCCGCTCGCCCACCTGGGCGCGCAGCTTCCACTTCAGAGTCTTCGGGTGTGCCTCGACAGCCTTCAATATCTCCGCCATCCTGGATCGCACCAGGTCGCGGTCCACATCCAGCTCTTCGAGCGTGGCGTCCAGCTTCTCGAGGTTCACCTGCAGCGTCCGGTAAAAGCCCCACTCCTCCGCCGTCAATCGTGCGATGTACCTGGCATCGATCGCCTCATCGCTGTTGGGCGCAATCGGATGGTCGAGGAGCAGTGCGGTGACATCGATCAGGTCTTTGCGGTTGACCTCGTGGATCTGGAGCTTGCTCAGAAGCAGGTCGGCAGGGCTCGCGCAGGGGCCCTCGTGGCCCAGCCGCTCGCGAAGATCGATGACGTGGGACATTCGGATCACGTCGATGAACACGTCGACCTGGCGGTTGTGATCGTTGTCGAAGAAGTACAGGCGCCGATCTCCCTGCATCAGGTTGAATCGCTCGTTGGCCTCGTAGCCCAATGATGGGAAGAAGGCAAGGACGGCCTTTCGGTCGCGCTTTCGCATCGCGTAGTCGAGGTCGCCGTATTTTCGTTTCAGCGGAGCTCGTTGGGCGCTCGCCGAATGAAGGTGGATGCCGGCGCCGCCCATCAGCTTGACGCCCACCCCCGCGGCGGTCGCGGCGGTCGCGATCCGCCCGGCCTCCTCAATTGGATCCTCGAGCGGCCCGCTACCCCCCATCGACCTCGATCACGATCGTCTTGAGATCTGTCATCTGCTCGAGAGCAAAGCGACCCCCGACGCGTCCGATCCCACTGCGCTTGCCGGCTCGGCCGCCAAAAGGCAGGTGGGCCTCCCAGTAGTTGGTCGACTCGTTGACGTTCACCCAACCCATCTCCAGCTGGTCGGCGAAGCGCAGGGCGCGAGAGAGGTCGCGCGTGTAGACGGCGCCCAGGAGCCCGTACGGTGAGTCGTTGGCAAGGTCCAGCGCCTGCTTCTCGTCGTGGAACCTGATGATCGGAGCGATCGGCCCGAAGGTCTCCTCCTTGCTCACGCGCATCGTCGGCTCCACGTCGTCAAGGATCGTGGCCGGGTAGTACAGCCGGGTGGGGAACCCATCTGCACGTTTGCCGCCTAGCACAAGCTTGGCGCCACCCTTCAGCGCGTCCGCCACGTGCTCGTCCATCTTGGTTGCCACTCCCTCGTTGTTGAGTGGGCCTAGCGTCGTGTCCTCCGCGAACGGGTCACCCAGGCGGAGTGCGCGCGCGGCCTCCTCGAGACGCGCCACGAACTCGTCATGGATGGGTTCCTCGACCAGGATTCGCTCGCCTGCGGTGCAGCTCTGCCCGGCGCACAGGTAGCAGCCGACGATGGCGCCTTCCACTGCACGAGTGACGTTCGCGTCGGCGAAGACCACCATCGGCCCATTGCCGCCGAGCTCGAGCATCACGTGCTTGCCGGCTGCCCTTCGGGCCACCGACGCCCCCGTCTCGGTCGAGCCGACGAACCCGACGCCGTCGACCAGCGCGTGACCCGCCACCTCGTCGCCGACCTCGGCGCCGGGACCCGTGACGAGGTTGACGACTCCCGGCGGGAAATCTGCCTCGGCGATGCACTCCATCAGCGCGACCGAGATCACGCTGGTCGAGGAGGCCGGCGTCCACACGACAGTGTTGCCTGCGGCCAGCGCGGGGGCGATCAGCTCGGCGGCCATCGTGAGCGGCCAGTTCCAGGGCGTGATGATCCCGTAGACACCGCGAGGGTAGTGGCGCGTCAGGACGAGCTTGCTCGGGCTCGCGGACGGGAGCACTCGCCCCTCGAGCCGTTTCAGGTCCTCCGCCGCGATTCGAAAGTACTCGGCGGCCTCGTCCACCTCGCCAAGCGCCTCGGCCACCATCGGCTTGCCCTGGTCGAGAGTCAGGAGGTGTCCGAGCTCTTCGCGGCGGTGCTCGATCGCGGCGGCAATCCGGTGCAGCCGCCTCGCTCGCTCGAAGCCCTTCAAGCCGGCCATGTCGGGCCGCGCCCTATGTGCGGCCTCGACTGCCTTCTGCGCATCGGCGCGCGTGCCCATCGGGACCTGCGCGATGGTCTGGCCGGTGGCGGGGCTGATCGCGTCAAAGGTCTTCCCGCTCTCCGACTCGATCCACCTTCCGTCCACGAACATCTTCCGCACCGAGCTGGCCACGTCGATCGTCATCTCATCTCTCTCCAGCAGCTCACTTCTGTGGCTTCGCCTGGTTGCGATGGCGGCCCAGCTCAAAGGCCTGCGCGTAGATGCGTCGATAGGCGGCGGCATCGACGTCACGCGGGTTGCCGATCGTCTGCGGGTCCGCGAAGGCCTTGTCGGCGAGCATCGGGATCTCGTCCTCGGCGAAGCCGAGCTCCTCGAGGCTCGGAATCTCCACGTCGATGGTCAGCTGGTGCACGTACTCGACCGCCATCTCCGCGGCACGCCATACCGAGACGCCCTGCACGTCCAGGCCGAAGGCCGCGGCCATCCGCGCGAACCGCACGGGTTCCGCCGCGTGGTTGTACTCCATCACCGGGCCGAGCAGCCGCGCTGTCAACGCACCGTGCGGAGCGTCATGGACGCCGCCGGCGGACTGGCTCATCGCGTGCGCCGCGCCGGCCGAGTCGGTGCCGTACGCAAGCCCGCCCAGCATCGCCGCTGCGCTCATGTGGTAGCGCGCCTGCAGGTTGTCACGCTGAGAGAAGGCGACTCTGAGATAACGGGCGACGTACTCCATGGCGAGCAGCGCCACGGCGTCTGTGAACGGCTGGTAGTAGACCATCGTGAAGCACTCGACCGCATGTGCAAGCGCATCCATGCCTGTCCCTGCAGTCACCGGCGCGGGCAATCGCACGCTGAGCTCGGGGTCGATCAGCGCGACCCAGGCCGCGATGTTCGGCGTGCCGCCGACGTTGAACTTGATCTTGCGCTTGGGATCGGTGATGACCGCCCAGAGGGTCACCTCGCTTCCGGTTCCCGCGGTGGTCGGCACGGCGATCATCGGCGGGATGCGGGATTTGATCGGGCTGTGGCCCCACTCGTAGTCGAGGATGCTGCCCTCGTGAGCGGCGACCACCCCGATGCCCTTGGCGGTGTCCATGGAGCTGCCGCCGCCGATCGCCACCAGCCCGTCGCAGCCCTGGCTGCGGTACTCGGCCGCTCCGGCGTCGACCAGCTCGACACCGGGATTGGCCTTGACGCGGTCGAACACGACCGGCTCGCAGTCCGACCCGCGAAGGGCCTCGAGCGCGGTGTCCAGCAGGCCGGCCGCTTTCACGCCCGGGTCGGTGACCAGCAGAGGCCTGCGCATGCCCAGCAAGCCGGCCTCGTTGCCGAGCTCGCGGATTGCGCCCAGGCGCTGCACGAGGCGGGTGGGGCTTTGGTAGGTGCGAAGCGTGTGTTCGAGCATCAACCAGTAAGCCTACTGAGAGTTGAGCGGCCGCCGAGCTTGCGCCCGGCGGCCGCGTTGATTGGAATTGAGCTTGCCGGCCTATTCAACCGGAATCTCGTGATGGATCCGGTCCAGGTCGATGCCCTGGCTCTTCCGTACGACTCGCGCGACGACGTATATCACGATCGCCAGAACGTAGGTCCCGAGGAAGTAGTAGAGGGAGTTCAAGGTCTTCGACAACGTGGTGCCATACAGGTTGTCCGGGTTGAAGGACCACTCCCAGAGCATGAAGAGCAGGAACGCGCCTGTGATCACCCCGACGATGCTGATGGTCGGAATGCCGGCGATTTTCCAGCTGGCGATCGGCGAGGCGTTGTAGAGGTCCTTGCGTCTCCACGGCAGGATGATCGCGGCCACCGTTGTGGCGAAGAAGGTCAGAGCAAGCACGGCTGTGGCGTCCAGGAACACGGCCTGGAAGTCCGGCTTGTAGGCCCAGATGGCGCTGATCACGATGGACGGGACGATCATCAGAACCAGTGAGCCGTACGGCACTCGCCGCTTGGCCGAGATGTTGGCCGCCCACGAAGGCAGCACGCGGTCGAAGGCTGCGGCGAAGATGACGCGAGTCGAGGAGAGGAACAAGGTTCCGGCCCAGCCGAAGAACCACAGGCCCATGACGATGATGAGCACGGCCTGGAAGATGTGGTTGTCGACGAGCCAGCCGGCGAACATGACTGGGTAAGGCCACGACGGAACCGGCGGCGCGGCGCCGCCATAGTACAAATTGTTGAACCAGGCCGCGTTCGCTGCGTTGTAGAACTGCCAGCCCATGGTCTTTACGATGAGAATCACAACCAGTGCCACCAGGGCGATGGTCACCCACAGGCCCCAGAACATGCTCCAGAACGGCTTGCGGATGTCTTTGGCTCCACGGACCTCGCCGTAAAGAGTCGCGCCCCAGTTGGGCCACAGCAGGTAAAAAGCGAGGAAGGGCAGTACGAGGAAGATCGGTCCGAGCTGGAACGTGCCGAAGTCATGCGGCGTGTAACCGGCCGTGGCACCCAGGTCGATAGTCTTCTGATAGGAGTCTCCCGAGGCCCCGAAGAGGGAAGTCGCTTCGCGGTTGAAGGCGGCCTGGAAGTCGCTCTGGGTGTGGATGACCAAGAGGCCGGCCACGACCACGAGGCCGGCGATGCCGATCCAGAAGCAAATCTTCTGAATTCGCGCGTATGTCTCCATTCCAAGCGTGACCACCACGCTCGCGAAAGCCAGGACGATCAGACAGGTCACGAAGACGCCGGTCTTGCTGTTGAGGTTTGTCGCCAGGTCTTTCAAGCCCAACGTGTAGGCAAGAGGTTGGAAGAACTGGACGTTCAGGATGTTGGCGTAGATCGGCGCCCAGAGGAACAGCGTGAACCACCACCCGGTGATCGACATGACGAAACCAAGTCCGCCTCCGAGGATGCGGCTCTGCCACGCATAGTCGCCGCCGGTGCGCGGCATCACGCTTACCAACATCGCGTAGGTGATTACGAGGAACGTCGTCAAAACGCCAAAGACAAGAATTGCGGCCAGCAGCTGCCCGTTGGGGACCCAATACACGAAGGACATGCCGTATAGGCCGAGCGTGACCAGGTTCACCGACCAGAACGAGTAGATGAAGGCGTCGAACGTCGACCAGGACTTGACCAGCCCAGTCGCATTGCGCAGAAACAGTCCCGGCTTCGCGGGCGCCGGCCCGCCCATCGTCGATTCGGCCACTTCTTGCTTCCTCCCTATCCTTTATCCGTTGACCAGCTGGTAGCTCTTGATGCCCTTCTTGGCGTCCAGTTGCACGATGGCACCCATCAGCACTCCCTCCTCGTATGAGCTGCCTGGGTTGATCGAGAGCGTCTTGCCCAACTTCACGGCTCCCTTGCTCTCGTGGATGTGGCCGTGAAGCGAGATCAATGGCTGATGGCGTTCGATGGCTGCCCGAACCGCGGTTGAGCCCACGGGACGAAGAGCACGCCCGCCGTGCAGCAGCCTCAGGTCGGCGTCGATGGCGGGAGCCTCGTCCAGCCCGGACTTGTAGGGCGGGCAGTGGAGGTTGTATATCGCTTTCGACGAGTCCGTGACCTGGCTCGCCATGGCCTCGATGCGGTCCGCAAGCTTCTCTTCACTTTCCTCGCGGTGCGTGTTCCACGGTGTGTAATTCGACCAGCCGGTTGAGATCATCGTGAATCCGTCGATCTCGACCATTCGCCCCTCGACCAGCTCGACGAAGTCCGACCGGCGGATGACGTCGTCCACGTCCATCTCGTCATCGTTGCCCGGGCAGACGAAACATCGAACCCCGGTCCCTCGCAGCTTGTCGGCGGCCATGCCCATCCAGCGGTCGACCCCGTCGAGCATCACGTCGTGAAAGCAGTCGGTGCGCTTCTTCTCGTCCTGGTCGAGCTCGAGCAGCCGCTCCAGGGTCATCTGCAGGGGGTAATAGCCCTTGCGGCGGATCTGCGCCTCGACCTCTCCGACGCGCTCGGCCTCGACGGCCTGCGGCTCGCCGGCGAGCGTGAAGGTGAAGTGGCCGTTCTCCCGAACGATCGGGACGATCGCCTTGCCGGTCATGTCTCCGCCACAGATGAGGACGTCCGCCTCGTAGAACTTGGCGGCGTTGAGGAACTTACGCCAGCACATCTCGGAGCCGTGTAGGTCGGTGGCGAAAAAGACCCTTGGCATTCTCTATCGCTCCACAAGAACCTGGCGGATCTCGCGCTCAAAGCCGCTCACGTGGCGGCGCATGCTCTCCTCGGCACGAGAACCGTCGCCGGCGAGCACCGCGCGCAGAAGCTCGACGTGCTCGACGACGGCCTCACGCAAACGCACCTCGCGGTCGAGGACCAGGTACCAGAGCCGCAGGCTGAGGTTCAGGTACCTCTCCAGGGTGCTTTCCAGAAATGCGTTACGGGCTGCCCTGTAGATCTGGCGATGAATGCGCTGATCCAGCCGCATGAGCTCTCGCTGGTCGGCCGCACCGCCAGTCTCGAGGACATCGAGGAGCTCCTGGATGGCGGCTCGGTCCGCAGCAGCGAGCCGGTCGGCGGCGAGGCGTGCGGCGTGGGACTCGAGAACGATCCTGACCTCGGTGATGCGCGCGAGGTCGGTGATGTTCACATCGGTCACGAACGTTCCCCGATGTGGAATCGACCTGACGAGATTCTCGAGAGCGAGCCGCTGCAGCGCTTCCCTGATCGGCGTGCGCCCGATCTCCAGCTCCTCACGCAGCCGGGCCTCTTCGACCACCGACCCGGGTCGCATGTCAAGGCTCACGATCCGGTCCCGAATGCGAAGGTAGGCGATTTCGCTCTGCGATCGCGCCGTCTCGGCCGGCTGGATGATGGCAAGGCCGGGTCCGTTTCCATCGGCGCGCGCGGACTCCGCGCGCCTGTCCAGACGGACCTCGGAAGCCAACCCCCTCGACTCCTCCAAAGGTGTCGCCCGAGCGATATGCGGGCGATATACCGCGGCAACCCTAGCACCAGCAATCTGGATCGTCAAACAGCGGCGGACCAGGCCGACAGGCTCAGGCAGCCGCGTCCTTGAGCCATCTGCCGAGGAGGTCCGACTCCAGCACGGCCACCGCGCGCTGCCAGCGCGTGGTGTAGTAGCCGCGAAAGTCGAAGTCGACGGCAGAGATCTTCGCCTGGATGGCTCCCCACAGTGTCCAGCCGACATCCGACATCAGCGCAAACAGGTTCATCCGCGCCAGCTGGCGCGCATCGTGCCTGCCGAAGTACGCAGCGCAGAGGGCAGCCCGCAGGTCCTGGTCGAACTCCGCCTCCTGTGCCGTGTTGCCCAGGTCAAAGCACGGGTCGTTATTGCCGCTGAGCTCGTAGTCGACGATGCGCAGAGCGGCGCCGTCATCGATGAAGTTCTCGCACAGCAGATCGTTGTGGCACGGCACTGCCGGCAGCGCGCCGGCGCCGACCGCGCGCTCGATCTCGGCGATGGCCGGCAGCCGGTCGCGGTAGCCATCGGGGATTTCGACATGGTGCTCGTCGACGATTCGCAGGTATTCCTCGATCAGGCGGAACATGTTGAAGTCCTTGAGGAACCGCGGCGAGCCATGGAGCCGGTGAAACGACGCAGCCATCCTCTCCACCATCTTTTCCGACTTCAGCGTCGTGGCAGACATCGTCGGACCCGGGATGAACTCGAGCACGAGAACGTCCAGGCCGGGAATGTGCTCCAGCACACGCGGACCTATGCCGGTGGATGCGGCCGCTTTCGTGTTGAACACCTCGTTTGCGCGGTCGATCGACAGCAGCTCCGTCGACTGACCGGGGATGCGCATCACGTAGCGCCGTCCTGACGACTGCACCAGATAGTTCTCGTTTGTGAGCCCGCCGGACAGCTGGGAAACGTTCACGTCCTGGCCCTTCCACAGCGAAACTCGTGCCACGGCTTCATCGATTGCATTGACGCCCGAGGTCATGGCTTTGCGCCCTGCCGGGCGATCACGGCGTCGGCGGTCACGCTTGCGGGGATCAGGCGACCGAACACCTCGACCTGGACCTCCCCGCCGGGCTTGATCTCGACCGGGAGGTAGGAATAGACGAGGTTCTTCCTGGCGGTGAACCCATAGGCCGAGCTGCGCACGCGCCCGACCACCCCATCCGCGGCATGCACCGCCTCGCCGCCGTAGATCGGGAGGTATTCCTCGCCCCCCACGGCAAGGGTGCGCAGCCGCCGCTTGATCCCAACCTCGCGAGAGGCAAGCAATGTCTCCCGGCCATTGAAATCGCCCTTTTCCATCTGCACGCAGAAGCCGAGTCCGGCCTCAAACGGGTTGTCGAGCAGCGTCAGGTCGGTCCCGTAGTAGCGATACCCCTTCTCCATGCGCAGCGAATCGAGCACCCGATAACCGCCGGGGCGGATGCCGAAGGCGCGACCAGCCGACATCAGGCGATCCCACACCTGGATCGCCCAACCGGGTTCGACGTACAGCTCCCAACCGAGCTCGCCGACGTAGGTAACCCTCTGCGCAAGCGCTCTGGCCCCGCCGATCTTCAGCTGCCGCGCCTGCATGAACGGAAACCCGGCTTCCGAAACGTCGCCCTCTGCCACCAGCCCCAGTACGTCACGTGCGCTCGGGCCCCACATGCCGATCACCGAGAGCTCTTCGGTCGTCTCGCGCAGCTCGACGGGCGCGTCGCCCTCCCGCACCTGCATGCGCAGCCAGCCGAGGTCGCTGTTCACGTAGCCAGCCCCGGTCACGACCCGAAAATGCTGGTCGGCCAAGCGAGTGATGGTGACGTCGGCGGCGATCCCGCCATTGCTCTCGAGAAGCTGGGTGTACACAACGCTCCCGACGGGCCTGTCGATCAGGTTTCCCGCCGCTCGCTCCAGCAGGTGCAGCGCGCCAGGGCCTTCGACGTCGATCTTTCCGAAGGACGTCATGTCGATGATCCCGACGCGCTCGCGGAACGCGCGGTGCTCCTCGGCGAGCAGGTCGAAGTACGGCGGCCGAGTCCAGCCGAACCTGCGTTGGTCGGCGCCCGCGCGACGCCAAGGACGGCCCGGCTCGAAATAATCAGCGCGCTCCCAGCCATGTTTGGCGCCGAAAACGGCGCTCTCGTCCTGCATCCGCTCGTGCAAAGCGCTCGTCCGGCGAGGGCGGCCCCATTCATCAGAGTCATAGGGATAGCGGAGGTAGTAGTAGTAGCGATACGCCTCGCGCGCCAGCTCGGCGACGTAGCGGTGGTCGCGGTGAACAGGCCCAAATCGCCAGGGCCGGTAAGGATGGAGGTCGAGCTCCGCGGAGCCTGTCGTGATCAGCTCGGCGAGCGAGCGGCCGATGCCACCGCCGCCCCCGAAACCGTTGAGCGACAAGCCGGCCGCGAGATACAGCCCTGGCACGCCGGGCACGGGACCAACCAGAGGATTGGAGTCGGGCGTCATCGCGTCCGGGTGGCAAACAAGCTTCACGATGCCCGCTTCACCCAGGAAGGGGAAGCGTTTCGCTGCTCCCGCCAGGAGTGGCTCGAAGCGCGCCTCGTCAGGCGGGAGCGACGTGCCTGCATGATCCCACGGCACTCCATCGATCCAGCGAGCGACGGGATCGTGCTCGTAGCCGCCGAGCACCACTCCACCCGCCTCCGACTTTCCATAGATCAGGTTGTCGGGGTCGCGAAAGCAGGGCATGTCGTGTGGCAGCTCGTGCCCGGGCACGGCGAGCAGCGCGGCGTGCTGGTGGTCGACCGGGGTCGACACGATGAAGGCGCCGGCCATCGCCGCGATCTGCGGCGCCCAGATGCCACCGGCGATGACGAGCACCTCGGTCTCGATCCTGCCCGCGTCGGTCCGGATCGCCTTGACCGCGCCGCGATCGGTGAGCTCGATGCCGGTGACCCGGTGCTGGGTGAGGACTTCGGCGCCAAGCCCGCGCGCCGCAGCGGCCAGGGCGTGGGTGGCCGTGTGCGGGTCGAGGTGGCCGTCGCTCGGGACCCAGACCGCTCCATACAGCGAACGTTTGGTGATCGCCGGCATGAGGCGGGCCGACTCTTCTGCGGAGATGAGCTCGACGTCGAGGCCGATTCCGCGCGCGCGACTTACGCCCCGCTGAAGCTCCTTCAGCTGCTCCTCGCTCGAGGCGAAGCGCAGGCCGCCGACGGTCTCGAAGACGCCCAGCTCCTGGTACAGCTCAATGCTGTAGCGGCGGAAGCGCATCATCGTCGGCGACGGATTGAACTGCGTCACCAGGCCTGCCGCGTGGCATGTCGATCCGCTGGTCAGCTCGTCCTTCTCCACCAGGACCGTGTCGCGCCACCCCGCCTTGGCAAGGTGGTACGCGACGCTGGCTCCAGTGATGCCGCCGCCGACGACCACTGCCCTAGCGCGATCCACTTTCGCGTAACTCTAGTCAGGAAGAGGCGCTTGTTTCGTCTCGGGGAGCAGAAGGAGCAGGAACGAGCCGGCAAGCGCGGCCAGGCCGACCACCACAAGCGCTCGTCCCAGCCCGAGCGCCTGCGAAAGTATGCCGACCGCCTGCAGGCCGGCGATGCTACCGATCGCGCCGGCGACCGAGCCCGTCGCCTCCGCAGTGGCGCGGGCGCGCGTGGGGAACAGCTCCGCCGACCAGGCTCCGAACACCGGGGTGGCGGCGCTGGAGATGGCGCTCCACAGCACGTTGCCGACGACGAACCCGGCGACGCCAGTGACAAAGCTCACGCTGGCGGCGATCGCGGTCGCCGCGGACAGTCCGATGCCGGGCCACCGGCGTCCAAAGCGATCGCTCAGGTAGCCGCCGGCCAGGTAAGCCGAGGCACCTACAACCCCTGAGACGACGATCAGCGTGCTGATCGCTGTGGGGGTCATGTGCAGGACCTCGCTCGCGAAGACTGTGAACAGGAGACC
>Ga0075522_10003237_pt1 | contig 11904 bp, 9 predicted proteins | sample NGEPerA_FD_74796 | JGI IMG/M metagenome (GOLD analysis project Ga0075522, IMG submission 74796) | Arctic peat soil microbial communities from the Barrow Environmental Observatory site, Barrow, Alaska, USA - NGEE PermafrostL2-A | ecosystem: Environmental > Terrestrial > Soil > Wetlands > Peat ... | reverse complement strand
ATGTATTCGATGTGCCGTTCGACGACGTGGCGCGAACCATCGACCGCGATACCGCCGCCTGCCGCCAGCTTGCCGCCAGGGCGCGCGCCCACGTTCGCTCCCAGCGGCCGCGCTATCCGCTCGCCGGTGAGCAGGGTGCTGCGATCGCGCATGCCTTCTTTGCCGCCTCGGCGAGCGGCGACCTCAACCAGCTGCGTACCCTGCTGGCCGAGGATGCGGTGGCCTATTCCGACGGCGGCGGTCGCAAGCCGGCCACGCTCAACCCGATCTACGGGCGGGACAAGATCATCCGTCTGTTTGCCGGCCTTGCCGCAAAACCTGCCGACGGGCCGCTGCAATGGCTCCGGGCGGCTACCATTGACGGTCTCCCCGGGTTCATCTCCATCGACCGCTGGGGAACGCTTCAGACCACCGCGCTCGCCATCGAGAAAGCCGAGATCGTCACCATCTATACCGTCCGCAATCCCGACAAGCTGCAACGGGTGCGCGAACTCCTGACAGATGGTCCGGACGGTCAGCAAGCCGGCACCCGTCATTGAGCCTGCGGGCGCGCGGCAGCGCCGCAACGAAATTCCGAGAATGTGGCGGGGCGAAATCAATCGCAGGAGGTCACCATGCACAAGCTGAAAACCGATACCGATGTGCTCGTCGTCGGCGCCGGACCGACCGGTCTCGCACTTGTCGCAGAGCTGGCCCGGCGCGGAATTGATTCCGTCATCATCGACCGGCAGGCAGCCGGCGCCAACACCTCGCGCGCCTGCGTCGTGCATGCCCGAACCCTCGAAGTGCTGGAGCCGCTGGGAGCTACGGTCGACTTGCTGGCACTGGGCGTGAAGGTTCCGATTTTTCGCATTCGCGACCGTGATCGGACACTGATCACGGTCGACTTTTCGGAAATCGACAGCCCCTATCCGTTCACGCTGATGTGTCCGCAGGACAGGATCGAACGGACCTTGCTCGGCCGCCTGCAGCAATCCGGCGGAGAGGTGGTGCGCCCATGTCAGCTTATCAGCTGCAGGCAATCGGGTTCTCATATCCAGGCGGAGGTTGAGATCGACGGCGCGGTGAAGGCGGTCACGGCGAAATGGCTGGTCGGCTGCGATGGCATGCATAGCAGGGTTCGTGAAATGTCCGGGGTCGAATTCGCCGGCGCGGCGTATCAACAGAGTTTCGTGCTGGCCGATGTGCACATGGAATGGCCGCTGAGCCGGGAGGAAGTCACGCTGTTTTACTCTCCCGATGGACTCGTGGTGGTCGCGCCACTTCCCGACGATCATTTTCGTATCGTGGCGACGGTTGACGAAGCGCCTGAGTCGCCGCCGGCGGATTTCATGCAAGCTTTGCTGGATCGGCGTGGCCCGGCGATCACGCCAGGCCGCATCCGGGACGTGGTCTGGAGCTCCCGATTTCACATTCATCACCGGGTCGCGAACAGCCTTCGCCAGGGCCGGATCTTGCTGTGCGGCGATGCCGCGCATGTTCACAGCCCCGCAGGCGGGCAGGGCATGAACACGGGGATACAGGACAGCGTCTCGCTCGGCGAGGTGCTGGCGATGACGCTCGGGGACGGCGACGAAGCCCGGCTGGAGGCCTGGGCGGATGAACGCCATCGCATCGCCAGCGAGGTTGTCACGATGACCGACCGGTTGACCAGGATGGCGACCTTGAAGTCGCGAGCGGGGCAGAACTTGAGGAACGCCGCTGTCGCGCTGGCGGGTCACATTCCCCCGGTGCGTGCCGCATTGGCAAGGAAACTGGCGGAGCTGGATGCCTAGGCAGGCTGATATACGTTTGGGTTCGGCACCAAATGCGAGCGTTGCTTCGTCGGATCAGCCGCAAAAGTCGCCGCGGGAGCGCAATCTGGTGGGGGCCTGTCTCGCCCACCTGCTGCATGACGGCTACACCGATGCGCTCTATGCACTGTTGCCGGTATGGCAGGCGCAATTCGGTCTGTCCTACGCCGGCGTCGCCATGGTTCGCGCGCTGTATTACGGGACCATGGGTGGTCTGCAGGTTCCCTTTGACCGATTTGCCGGCCGCCTGACACCGCGGGTGGTGCTCGCGCTGTCGACGCTGATTGCGGCGGCGGGGTTCCTTGTCATGGCCGTTCCCGCCGGCTTCGCAGGCCTTTGCGTCGGTCTGGTGCTCGCCGGCACCGGGTCGAGCGTGCAACACTCGCGCGCCTCGCATCTGGTGTCGATGAGCTATGGAGAAGCTTCCCGCGGTCCGCTCGGAATCTACAATTTCGCGGGCGACCTCGGAAAGGCCGCGCTTCCGGCCATCGTCGCGCTGCTGTTGCCGATATTGGCCTGGCGCTCTGTCGTTGGCCTGACGGGCCTGTTCGGCGTCGCCGTCGCCTTTGGTCTGCTTGTGCTGTTGCCGCGACGGTTTTCCGAGGCGCCGGTCGCAGAAGCCACGTCGCGGCGAGATTCGGGCCGGTCCGGCTTCGGCATCTTGCTGGCGATCGGTGTGCTCGATTCGGCGACCCGCATGGGGTACCTGTTGTTCCTTCCCTTCCTGATCCATGCGCGCGGCGGAGCCTCAGCGACGGTCGGGCTCGGCCTGGCGCTGGTGTTCGCCGGCGGCGCCTTCGGCAAGGCCAGTTGCGGCTGGCTGGGTCAGCGCGTCGGCGTGGTAGGAAGCGTGATGGTAACCGAGACCGCGACGGCCGCACTTATTGTCGTCAGCCTGTTCGCGCCACTCGCGCTGATGCTGGCGGTGCTGCCGCTGCTTGGCGCCGTCTTGAACGGCACCTCGTCGGTGCTCTACGGCACGGTGCCTGAAATCGCTCCGAAGGGCGATGTCGGCCGGGCGTTCGCGGTGTTTTATACCGGGGTCATCAGCTCCGGCGGCATCGCGCCGATCGTGTATGGCGCGATCGCCGACCATTCCAGCCAGGCGGTCGGCATTCTGGCCGCGGCCTGCACCGCATTGTTGATCGTGCCGCTGGCGCTCAAGCTTCCGGCTTCATTGTCGAAGTAGGTCGATCCGCCGCTGGCGAAAACTCGCCCCCGCTACTGCTGGTCGGAACGGGTGCGCTCGCGTCTCAGCGCATGCAGCATTGGACTTTCGATCAGGATAAAGACCACCCATCCCCCGATCGAACTGACGATCAGGCAGAGCAGGATCGTCAGGCCCTCGGTCCAAATGCCCGGCGAAAAAATTCGACCCACCACAATGCCGAAGGCCGGCAACACGAAGCCATGGCTGAGATAGAGCGAATAGGATGCGTCGCCCAATGTCAGCAGCCAGCGCGGCAGCAGGCGCGCCACAAGCGGCTCCAACGATACCGCGCCCGCCACGATGGCAAACGCGGGTATTCCCCAGATAACGACCCTGGCATTTTCGGAGATCATCGGCAGCGTCAGGATCAATCCAAATCCGACGATGACGAGGGCGCCGGCAATTCCCGGCGGCAAGCGAAAGCCCCGCAGGGTCCATTTTGCCAGCATCACGCCGAATATGAATTCCACCACGATGGTGTCGAACAGGATGGTCCAGGCGGGCCAGGTATCGGTTCGGAGCAGTGCCGCGACAGCGATCAGGCCGAGGCCGGGAACGACGATTCGGAGAACGTCGGTGCGGATCGCAAGGGCGACGGCAAACAGCAGATAGAACAGAAATTCGTAAGTCAGGGTCCAGCCGACCGGAAGCACCGGCCGGAAATGCCCGGCGCTGTCGGTCACCGGCAGAAACAGATAGGATCCCGCGACAAAACCGAAATCGAGGCTGGTGCGCAGCACGACGCCGCCGAGAACCGCGACGGCGAGAATCTTGACCGTCGTCAGTAGCCAGTAGAGTGGAACAATTCGCACGACGCGGTGCCGAAGGAAGGTCAGCCATCCGCCGGCTTGAGCGACGAGGCGGCGGGAGGAAATCACCATCACAAATCCGCTGATGATGAAAAAGATGTCGACGCCCGCTGCGCCATTTTCCCAATTCACGCCGGGTGCGGTGGGATCGACCCGCTCGCCCCACGTCTCGAATGCGTGGAGGAGAACGACGAGCAGGGCCGCGACGGCGCGCAGCGCCTGAATGGTGAGGAAGTTTGTGCGGGAGCGTTCGCGCGCCGGGGCTGTCATGTCAGCCTCGACAGTGCGCCGGTACCGGCCAGCAGCACCACCACGACCCAGGGCGGCAGCTTCCATACGGTGAGCAGCAGGAAGCCCGCAAGCGCCAGCGCAAAATCGCGCGAGGTCACGACCGCGCCGGTCCACACCGGGTTATAGAGGGCGGCAGCGAGAATGCCGACCACCGCCGCGTTGCTGCCGCGCATGGCGGCCTGAGCGGCGCCGCGCGTGCGCATCGCATCCCAGAACGGCAACATGCCATAGACCAGCAGCATGCCCGGAAGCTGCAACGCGACGAGGGCAATGGCCGCACCTGCGGGACCGTTCGGTGCCGGTCCCATCACGGCCCCGAGATAGGCGGCAAAACTGAAGAGCGGTCCCGGCACCGCCTGCGCCAATCCGTAGCCGGCCAGGAACGCCTCGTTACTGACCCATCCGGGCGCCACAACCTGCGCCTGAAGCAGCGGCAGCACCACATGCCCGCCGCCGAACACCAGCGCGCCCGACCGGTAGAACGCGTTGAACAAAGCAAGAGCCTGGGAACGCGTCACATCGGCGACGACCGGCGGGATCAGCAGAAGCACCGCGAACAGGACCAGCGTGATGGCGCCGCCTTGCCGGGTGACGGGAAAATTCAGATGTCCGGAGACCGGTGCGACTTCGCCGCGGCAGAGCCAAAGGCCGGCGCATGCGCCGAGCGCGATCGCCGCGATCTGTCCGAACGATCCGGCGAATGACACCACGATTGCGATCGCGGCCAGCGCGATGGCTGCCCGCGCGCGATCGGGCGTGAGGGCTCGGGACATGCCCCAGATCGCCTGGGCCACCACTGCGACCGCGACGAGCTTGAGACCGTGCAGGAAACCCTCGGCAACCGGTCCCGTGAATGCGGATGCGCCGATGGCAAAGCCGAACAGGATCAGGGCCGAGGGCATGGTGAAGGCGGCCCAGGCCGCGAGCCCACCCAACAGGCCGCCGCCGCGCAGGACACCCAGGGAAAAGCCGACCTGGCTGGAGGCTGGTCCGGGAAGAAACTGACACAGCGCCACCAGGTCGGCGTAGGCGGTCTCGTCGAGCCATTGCCGCCGCACCACCAGTTCATCCCTGAAATATCCGAGATGGGCGATGGGGCCGCCGAATGAGGTCAGGCCCAGCTTCAGGAAGGTCGCGAGGACCTCGCTTATACGGCCCTGGGGAATATCCCCGCTCACAGGCTGGCACCGGCCACCAGTGCTTCATCGCTTCGCCGGTAGATTCCCGAACCCGGAGCTTCGCCAATCATGTGATTCTGCCTGGAGATCGACGTACAATATCGATAACCGATACTGCAGCCAAGCGCTTGGAGCCGGGATCATGCGCGTCAGCCAACTCCGGGGACCGCGGCCCGGATCTGTACCGGCGCTCGTTCGAACGCAAATCTCATCGCAACTGTCTTGGCGAATTCGCGGAGCGCACGCAAGGTCCGGCTGCTGGCTCTCGCGTACAATGCAGCAAGAACGCGACAGACTGAGCATCCAACGAAGCATATAATCGGAATCTGGAGCGATGCGGTCGCACCCGCTCCTCGTTCAGGGGCGCTCGGCGCCCGCCCGAGCGGCGCGTCGACAGACTGCGCGGTCGGCGAGGAAATCACTGCGCCCGCGGTGACGCGATATCCATTCCGCGCCAGCCGAACGGATAACAGATGTCCAGCACGTCGCTGGACCGAACTCAGGAGGTATCATACGAAGATCGTGGTAATTGGGGGAACGGGACTGATCGGATGCAAGGTCGTGGCAATTCTTCGCCAACGTGGCCAGGAAGTGCTCGCAGCCTCGCCGAACTCGGGCGTCAACACGCTCACCGGAGAAGGCTTGCCCGAAGCGCTCGCGGGCGCGCAGGTGGTGGTCGACCTCGCCAACTCGCCGTCCTTCGAAGATGCGGCGGTGATGAAGTTCTTCCAGACCTCGCGCTGCAACCTGCTCGTGGCCGAAGCCAGGGCGGGCATCCCCATCGCATCGGACGACGTTGCTGCCATGGTTGCCGATGTGGCGCTGGCGCCGCCGCGAAGCGGCATCGTCGAGATCGCCGGCCCGGAACGAGCCCCCTTCAACGAATTCGTCGCCCGCTATCTGAAGGCCGTCGGTGACCCGCGCGAGGCGGTGCGCGACCCCGAGGCCCGCTATTTCGGCGGCCGGGTCGAGGAGCGATCGCTGGTGCCGTTGGGCGAGGCGCGCCTCGGCCGGATCGTTCTGGACGAATGGCTCCGTCGCTCACAGGCCGCAGCCTGATCCCGGATCCGTCAACCGACGGTCGACGCCTCTGCCTTCTTGAGCGTCTCGATGGCATCGCGGACAGCCGGATCGAGCCCGGCGCCGCCGGAGTCGAGATGGGCGATGATGGTCGCGCGCATGCGCGGAACCCAATATTTTCGGATGTGGTCGGCGATCCCGGGCACGGCCGTGCCCTTGGGCTGGCTCTGGAAGAACCTGCCGATTTGATTGGCCATATAGATCAGCCGGTCAGGCGACATGGACGGCTCCTTCGGAGGCGACCGCGGTGGTAACCCGGCCGGGATGGGTAAAAATCTCGAATCCGTCAGCACGCGCAATGGCGGCGAGCGTAATGCCGGCGGCATCCGCCATCCGCACCGCCAGCGCGGTCGGGGCCGAGACCGCGACCAGCAGCGGCGCGCCGATCGCGGCGGTCTTCTGCACCATCTCGACCGACACCCGGCTGGTCAGCAGCACCATGCCCTCGCGGGCGGAAACCCTGCCGTGAACCCGTTCCTGCGCCAGCGCACCGGCCAGCTTGTCGAGCGCGTTGTGGCGGCCGACGTCCTCGCGCAGCGCTACGATGCCGCGCGCCGGGGTCCAGAACGCCGCGGCATGCACGGCGCGGGTTTCGATATTGATCGTCTGCAGCGGGGCAATGCTCTGCATCGCCGCCGCGATCTGGCGCGGCGAAAACGAACCGCCGGGCGCGACGATGGCGGCCGGACGGATCGCTTCCGCGATTGAATCGATGCCGCAGAGCCCGCAGCCGGTAGGGCCTGCGATATGGCGCCGCCGCTCGCTCAGCCGGTCGGCCTTCGATTGCGCCAGCCACATCCGCAGCTCGATGCCGTCGTCGAGCGGAACGATATCCAGCGAGCCGATATCGTCGGGGGACCGGATGATGCCCTCGCTGAGGCTGAAGCCAACCGCAAAATCCTCAAGATTCTGCGGCGTGCCCATCATGACGGCGTAGGTGCCGCCATTGTAGGTCAACGCCAGCGCGGTCTCTTCGGGAACGGTGCGCGTGCCTTCGCTGAAGCCGTTGTCGCGCCAGACCCAACGATCAACCGTGCGTACCGGATCGTGCATTCGGCTATTCCGCGGCTTCGACTGTGGGCGCGATGCGCCGGCTATGGCGGGCCTGTTCTTCATAGGCCTGTTGCCATTCCGACGGTCCGTTCGACGGCGAGATCTGCACCGCCGTGACCTTGTATTCCGGACAGTCGGTGGCCCAGTCGGTGAATTCCGTGGTGATGACGTTGGCCTGCGTGGTCGGGTGGTGGAAGGTAGTGTAGACCACGCCCGGCGCCATCCGCTCGGTGATCAAAGCGCGCAAGGTAGTTTCCCCGGCGCGGCTCACCAGCCTGACCCAGTCGCCGTCGCGCACCCCGCGCTGCTCGGCGTCGTGAGGATGGATTTCGAGACGATCCTCCTCGTGCCAGACCACGTTGTCGGTGCGGCGGGTCTGGGCTCCGACATTGTACTGGCTGAGAATCCGCCCCGTGGTCAGCAGCAGCGGGAACCGCGGTCCGGTGCGTTCGTCGGTCGCGATATATTCGGTTACGATGAATTTGCCCTTGCCGCGCACGAAGCCGTTCATATGCATGATCGGGGTGCCCTCGGGCGCCTTCTCGTTGCAGGGCCACTGCACCGAACCGAGTTCATCGAGCATCGCGTAGGTCACGCCGCTGAACGTCGGGGTCAGGGCGGCGATCTCGTCCATGATCTCGGAGGGGTGATCGTATTTCATCTCGAAGCCCATCGCGTTGGACAGACGGATGGTCACTTCCCAGTCGGCCAGCCCGTTGCGCGGCGTCATCACCTTGCGGACGCGCTGGATGCGGCGCTCGGCGTTGATGAAGGTGCCGTCCTTCTCGAGGAAGGTCGACCCCGGCAGGAAGACATGGGCGTAGTTCGCGGTTTCGTTGAGAAACAGATCGTGGACGACGAGGCATTCCATCGCCGACAGCGCGGCGACGACATGCTTGGTGTTGGGATCGGACTGCAAAATGTCCTCGCCCTGCACGTAAAGGCCCATGAAGTTGCCCTCGACCGCAGCGTCGAACATGTTGGAAATACGCAGGCCCGGTTCCTTGTCGAGATGGACGTCCCAGAACGATTCGAACTGCTCGCGAACCGAATCGATCCCGACATGCCGGTATCCCGAGAATTCGTGCGGGAACGAGCCCATGTCGCAGGAACCCTGAACGTTGTTCTGGCCGCGCAGCGGATTCACGCCGACGCCGGGGCGGCCGATATTGCCGGTGACCATCGCCAGATTGGCGATCGCGATCACCGTGGTGGAGCCCTGGCTGTGTTCGGTAACGCCGAGGCCGTAGAAGATCGCACCGTTACCGCCGGTCGCAAACAGCCGTGCGGCTTCGCGCAACTGCTGCGGGTCGATGCCGGTCACGATCGCGGTGGCCTCCGGGCTATGCCGCTTGTCGGAGACGAAGGTGGCCCAATCCTCGAACTCGCTCCAGTCGCAGCGCTCGCGGATGAAGGCTTCGTCGGCGAGGCCTTCGGTGACGATCACATGGGCGAGCGCGGTGACCACGGCGACGTTGGTGCCGGGGCGCACCGGCAAATGATACGACGCTTCGATATGCGGGTTGCGCACCAGATCGATCTTGCGGGGATCGATCACGATCAGCTTGGCGCCCTCGCGCAGGCGCTTCTTCATGCGCGACGCAAAAACCGGATGCGCATCGGTCGGATTGGCGCCGATGACGATGCCGACGTCCATCTCCTCGACCGAGTCGAAATCCTGGGTACCCGCCGAGGTGCCGAAGGTGCTGGAAAGCCCGTAACCGGTCGGCGAATGGCAGACCCGGGCGCAGGTGTCGACGTTGTTGTTGCCGAAGCCGGCGCGGATCAGCTTCTGCACCAGGAAGGTTTCTTCGTTGGTGCAGCGCGACGAGGTAATGCCGCCGATCGAGTTGCGGCCGTATTTGGCCTGAATCCGCTTGAACTCGGAAGCCGCGTATTCGAACGCCTCGTCCCATGACACTTCGCGCCAGGGATCGGTGATCTTCTTGCGGATCATCGGATTGAGGATGCGCTCCTTGTGGGTGGTGTAACCCCAGGCGAAGCGGCCCTTGACGCAGGAATGGCCGCGATTGGCCTTGCCGTCCTTGTACGGCACCATGCGCACCACTTCCTCGCCGCGCATTTCCGCTTTGAAGGCGCAGCCGACGCCGCAATAGGCGCAGGTCGTCACCACCGAATGCTCGGGCTGGCCGATTTCGATCACGGATTTTTCCGTCAGCGTTGCGGTCGGGCAGGCCTGCACGCAGGCGCCGCAGGACACGCATTCGGAGCCGAGAAAACTCTCGTTCATGCCGGGCGAAACCCGGCTGTCGAAGCCGCGGCCGGAAATCGTCAGTGCAAACGTGCCTTGCACTTCCTCGCAGGCCCGCACGCAGCGCGAGCAGACGATGCATTTCGACGGGTCGTAGGTGAAGTACGGATTGGATTCGTCCTTCGGCATCCAGGCCGCATTGACCGCGCCATCGGCCTTGGCGAAGACGTGGTTCTCGCCCTCATAGCCGTAGCGCACGTCGCGCAGGCCGACCGCGCCGGCCATGTCCTGCAATTCGCAGTCGCCATTGGCGGCACAGGTCAGGCAGTCCAGCGGATGGTCCGAAATGTAGAGCTCCATCACGCCCTTGCGCAGCTTCTTCAGCCGGTCGGTCTGGGTGTGGACCACAAGGCCGTTCATCGCCGGGGTGGTGCAGGACGCCGGCGTGCCGGCGCGGCCTTCGATCTCGATCAGGCACAGCCGGCAGGAGCCGAATGCATCCACCATGTCGGTGGCGCAGAGCTTCGGGATCTGGGTGCCGGCTTCCATCGCCGCCCGCATGATCGAGGTGCCCTCGGGCACCGTGACGCTCTGGCCGTCGATGGTCAGCGTGACCATCGCTTCGGATTTGGAACGGGGGGTCCCGAAATCGATTTCATGGATCAGCGACATGGCGATCGTCCTCTCATTTATTCCGCAGCTTGCAGGCGTGTCGGCACCGGGCCGAAATCTTCCCGGAAATGCTTCAGCGCGCTCATGACGGGGTAGGGGGTGAAGCCGCCCAGCGCACAGAGCGAGCCGAACTTCATGGTGTTGCAGAGGTCTTCAACGACGGCGATGTTTTCGGTGACCCGCTCGCCGGCGCGGATCTTGTCAATGGTCTCGACCCCGCGGGTCGAGCCGATCCGGCAGGGCGTACACTTGCCGCAGGATTCGATGGCGCAGAATTCCATCGCAAAGCGCGCCTGCTTCGCCATGTCGACGCTGTCGTCGAACACCACGATGCCGCCATGGCCGATCAACCCGTCGCGCGCCGCAAAGGATTCATAGTCGAACGGGGTGTCGAACAGCGCGCGCGGGAAATAGGCGCCGAGCGGACCGCCGACCTGCACCGCGCGTACCGGCCGCCCCGACAGGGTGCCGCCGCCGATATCGTCGACCAGTTCGCCGAGCGTGACGCCGAACGCGACCTCGAACAGGCCGCCATGCCTGATATTGCCGGCGAGCTGGATCGGCATGGTGCCGCGCGAGCGCCCCATGCCGAAATCGGCATAGGCCTTGGCGCCGCCGGCGAGGATGAAGGGGATCGCGGCGAACGACAGCACGTTGTTGATCACGGTGGGCTTGCCGAACAGGCCCTTATGCGCCGGCAGCGGCGGCTTGGCGCGGACAATGCCGCGGCGGCCTTCCAGGCTTTCCAGCAGCGAGGTCTCTTCGCCGCAGACATAGGCGCCGGCCCCCACGCGCACTTCTAGATCGAAGCTGTGATTGGAGCCGCCGACGCGGGTGCCGAGATAGCCTGATCGTTTCGCCGCCGTGATCGCCGCGTTCATCGCCTCGACCGCGTGCGGATATTCCGAGCGGACGTAGATGTAGCCTTTGGTGGCGCCGACCGCGATGCCGGCAATGGTCATGCCCTCGATCACCACGACGGGATCGCCTTCCATGATCATGCGGTCGGCGAAGGTGCCGCTGTCGCCTTCGTCGGCATTGCAGACGATATATTTTTGATCGGCGCTGGTCTGCGCCACGGTCTTCCACTTGATGCCGGTCGGAAATCCGGCGCCGCCACGGCCGCGCAGTCCGGAACTGGTGACGTCGGCAAGGATCGCGTCCGTGCCCAGCGTCAGTGCGCGCGTCAGGCCCTTGTAACCGTCATGGGCGCGGTAATCTTCCACCGAACGCGGATCGATCACGCCGCAGCGCGCGAAGGTGAGGCGGGTCTGCCGCTTCAGCCATGGAATTTCGTCCGCGATGCCAAGCCGCAGCGGATGTGGGCCGTCCGATGTCATGGCATCCAGTACCGAAGCGGCGTCGGTCTCGGTCACCGGCCCGAATGCGATGCGCCCTTGAGGTGTCGCGACTTCGACCATCGGTTCGAGCCAGTACAATCCGCGCGAACCGGTTCTGACAATCTCGACTGCAACCCCGCGCTTGCCCGCAGCGAGCTCCAGCACCAGGGCTACTTCATCGGCGCCGACCGCGACCGCGCCGGCATCGCGGGGAACGAAAATGCGAAGCGTCATCGCTGTGCCTCCGCGACCAGTGCATCGAGGCG
>Ga0075522_10003236_pt1 | contig 11905 bp, 8 predicted proteins | sample NGEPerA_FD_74796 | JGI IMG/M metagenome (GOLD analysis project Ga0075522, IMG submission 74796) | Arctic peat soil microbial communities from the Barrow Environmental Observatory site, Barrow, Alaska, USA - NGEE PermafrostL2-A | ecosystem: Environmental > Terrestrial > Soil > Wetlands > Peat ... | reverse complement strand
GCGAACCTTGCTGGTGCGATAGCTCGCCGAAAGCAGGCATCGGTTTGTCCGATCGAGAACGATCTGAATAAAGCTTTCCTCTTCATCAGGCACCTTGATGGTATTAACCTCTTGCAGATCGCCTGTTGGCGTCACTCGGAAAGCGCTGAGTGCTGCCTCGGTAGGCGAAGGCTGGTGACCCGAAAAGAGAAATCGCTGTCCGCGTTCTTCACAGGCGATCATAAAGCTCGGCTGATTCACCGCGACGCCCAAGCGGAGATTCGAAAGTGTACCTGTGCCCGCATCCCACTGGGCAACGTGAATGCCTTCGCCCTCACCTTTGGCGGTTCCTCCAATAAACACATTTTGTGTTGCACTCGAGTCTTTGGCAAACAATTTAGTAGAAAGCGCTGCAGCTGATGCAGACATCAAAAACTCCCGCCGCAATAAAGTTGGCATTTCAGTCTCCAATTCTCCAGATCCGGCACTGTGCGAAATTGCAGCACGAATGCTCTGTTCGAACGTTGCATGCATTAGCGCATGCGCCGTGGCGGTGTGGCCATTAACGCATCCTTCGTAGCAAGGTCTTTGGCTACTCCGATGACAAGAAACTCGAGCGGTCCGCTGCCGGAATTCTTAATCGTTCTCTCCTCATTAAGGCGCACGGGAATCACATCGCCCGCATGTATGTTCGCAGTCTCCGATCCCAGGCCCACAGAGCCATCACCGGTAATTACGTAGTAAACCTCTGCAAAATCAGGCTTGGCCTTCGGGCCTACTGAAGTTCCAGGCGGCATAAGCAAGTGATCAACCCACGACCACGGCGTCGTAAATACTGTTGGTTCCAGCGCGCGGCGGTATTGAACGGTTCCTGAGCCCCCGTCCATCGCGTTCACTGGTTTAAGAAGCGAGCGGTCAAGCCGGAAGCTGACGAACTGGGGGACGGGGTCGAGCGGCGCATTCAATCGCGAATCGCCCAAATTGAAGGTGTCATACACCTTGTTCATACCAACGTTGATGTTCAGCCACTGGAGCGGTTGGTCGGTTGGATTATAGATGGCATGCGCGTGTCCCATTCGATCCGGAACACCGGCAGGTCCTTCAAGCAGTGAAGTTCTACCATCGACAGTGAATTCAGCCTTCCCGTCGAGAATGATGAACATCTCCTCGCACTTATTATGAAAATGCTCGCCGATTCCACTCTTAGGCAGGATCACTCCGCGGTGGAAGAAAATGAGATTCGGCTCGACTGCATCGGTTCCGAGCATTACGCGGAAATCCATGCTTCCGGCGCCATCATGCACGGCTTTCAGACGGTTGTATTTGCTGTCGTCCGCATGTGCAATTCGTTGCTCGATGGTTCCCGGTGTTGACGCCGCCTGCTGCGCAATACCTGTAGAAGCGGCCACCAAAGCAGCACATAAAAATCCTGTAGTCCTCGAAAGCTCTTTCATCATCAGATCTCCATTTTGAATTCGGCACGGCGGCGTTAGAGGCGCCGCACCGTTCCACGAGTCAATCACTAAACCGGTACTCAGCCTGCAGTTGATAGGGTGTCTTCGACGTCGAAGTAAACGGCCCCACGCCTCCCGTATAGACCACCGCTGCCGGTATCTTGAACTGCGGTTGGTTGAACGAATTGAACAACTCGATGTGCCACTTACGCTGGGGACGGCACGCAGATTCTTGAATGCTCAAACGTTGTACCTGTCCGTGGCAACGAATGTCAAGGAGTGGATGCATGCGAGAGAAGCGCTTCACCTGCCACCTCTGCCTGCTCGTTGGAAAAGGAATACTTTTACGTAATGCCGTGGATTGCGACGCCGATGGTCCAGGACATCGTGACGATGATGAAGTCCATAGATGTCCGGCAGGAGCTCATATCTGTCGACCAGCATCAAGATCAGTTCAGAGAGACAGATAAACAGAGACCGAAATCGGCCCCAACCGCCCTGGCTGTTCCATCATGCTAAGGTCGCTATTGTTTTCGGTCCGAATTGGCAGTACAGATTTGCGCACAGGTGACGAGTGTGACTCAGCGGAACGAGTTTAAAGACCTCAGCCTGCGGCGGTAGTTTGACCATTTTGGGGCATGCAGCGAGGGGGCGGAAGCCTTAAATCATGGTATGCTCACCCTAGATTTGTCAGGCCCGTTCAATGCCCAAAGCAAGAATCATTACCTGGATTCTCCTGCTATCTCTTTGCCTGGGTTCGGTTGCCGGTTATGCGGCGACCTTTACGAATCCGTATCGGCTACCGACACCTGCTGATCCCACCCACATTGTCATCGGCGATTTGAATGGTGATGGAGTACCGGACTTTGTCTGGACAGGTACTCAGTCTTGGGCCACGACCGGGAGCTTTGGTGTCTATCTCTCGCAACCTGCGGGTGGATGGACCCTGGGAAACAGTTTTCCGTTTCCGGCAAACTCCAGCATCCTCGCTTGCGTTCTGGTGGACGTGAACCGGGACAAGAATCTGGACTTGGTCTGCTCAGGAAACTACGAATACACGGCGTATATACATGTCTATCTTGGGAACGGCGACGGCACTTTCCAATCGTCCCTCACTACGGTGATTTCGGTCTATTCCGGTGGAGGATACCCGACTCCTTTGCTCGGTCTCGAGGGCGACCTGAATGGTGATGGGATTCCGGATTTCTACATCGGTGCCAAATATTACTCGGTCGGCGCAATTCTTCTGAGCGACGGTAATGGAGGATTTAAGCCCCAGATTCCCGTGGACGCCGGGATTAATGGTGACGTACCTTTTGCGGCCGATGTGAACGGCGACGGAATTCCCGATCTGCTCTATCCGCAGGGACCGGATGTCGTACTCGGAAAGGGAGGCGGCAACTTTTTGCCCATCGTTAAGTATGAGCAGGACAGCTACTATCTCGCAACGTGTATCTATCACGACATGGACGGTGATGGGCATCTCGATGCCGTCTGCGGATACACAGAGACGAGCCCGGGATACGCCGGCACAGCCACTGACCTGATGATTTTGCACGGCAATCCGGATGGTTCGTTCAATACAACGCCCATTTCCAAGACACGGTTTGGAGATTTCGACAATTCGTTCGATGGATGGGGCACTTTCCTTGAGCCGCTCGCTGTGGCCGACGTGAATGGCGATGGCATTCAGGATGTAATCGGGTTTGCGGGCGATGGACTTGCGGTAGTGCTGGGCGGACCGAATTTAACTTTTAGCAAACCGCTGCATTATGCAGTGGGGCTCATGTCCGGGCTCACCGATGGTGCATTTTCGCTCAACCAGGGCCAGGTTCTGGATGTGAACGGAGACGGGCATCCCGACGTGGTTGCGACCGGACCGAATGGGATCTACATCTCCTACGGCAAGGCAGACGGATCGTTCGCCGCCGCATTTGCGCCTGAAGTCACCGAGCTCATCGGTTATCCCACGGTTGCGGATTTCAATGGTGATGGCATCCCCGATATCGCCGCCACCGGAGATTCTGCCGTCAAGGTGAGCATGGGGAAAGGCGATGGCACGTTTGCAGCGTCCGTGGCGCTCTCTAATCAGAGCGGCGGCGTGAACTTCGGCACACCTTTATCGGCTACCAGCGCCTTCATTGCACATGGGGATTTCAACGGCGACGGAAAAGTAGATTTGATTGCAGCCGGTTCACCGAGTATTTACCAGTATCCGAATTATATTTTCTGGGGCAACGGCGACGGAACATTTCGGGATCCGGTACTGGTGAACACGCCGAGCCTTCTTTATCTGAGGCAACCTCCTTTCTTCGATTATTCGATATACGACATCAACAAAGATGGGAAGAGCGACATCTTGTCGACCAACGAAACGTCGGTGGCTCCAGAAGTTTCGCAGATAGCGTTCGGCTCTCGAACGGAGACGGCACATTCACTACCGTTGTGACCAATGTGCCTTCAGACTTGGACCAGGGCACGTTTTATATGATTTCGCTTCCCGCACTGGCCGACTTCAATGGCGACGGCAAACTGGATGCCGCGTACGGAAGCTACTCGAATGTCTACATTGTGAATGGGCACGGTGATGGGTCCTTCGAATCAACTGGAAAAATGATGCCCATCCCGCCCCTGGCAGGCACCAACACTAACGGCGCTGCTATGAATCTCGCGGCGGATTTCGATGGCGACGGAAACCAGGATATCGCCGTGCTTGTCGTATACAGGGCCCAGGAATATCCCTCTCTGCCAGTTGCCACGGAAGTTTGGGTGTACTACGGAGACGGTAAGGGCGGGTTCTCCGCTCCTGTTCTCGCCCTTCAGAACAGCCGCATCTTCACCGCGATCGGCGCCGCAGACCTGGATGGAACCGGCCGCAAAGATTTGATCGCGAACTCGAATGGCTCGTACTTCGCCGGTTACGCAGTGGCTGTGGTCAGCTCGTTACCGGGCCGCTCCTTTGGACCTGAAGCTACCTACTTTGCAGGGACCGGCCTTTCGAATCTGGAGATTGCCGACCTGAATCGTGATGGGCGTCCTGACCTTCTATTCGGCAACGGCGACTACAACACCCGGACCAGTTCGGTCACCGTGCTTCTAAATGAAGGGCCAACGCCGGCGGTCTCCGGGGTTCTGCAGGCGGTTCCAGAGCCGTCCGTGACGGGCCCAGAGTTTCAACCTGATCGCAACGTTTACGCCACCATCTCCCGCGACACTGGTTGGCAATGTAATCTTCAGCGTCGACGGGAATAACGTGGGTTCCGCACCACTGGCAAAGAACGCCGCCGCCTTCACGGTAACGCTTCCGCTCAGTGTTGGACTGCACGCGATTGGCGCCATTTGGCCGGGAGATACGACTTATGCCTCTGTGACGCTGGTCGGCACGCACAATGTTACAGTCATACCGACAACGACATCGCTTTCCAGTTCCAGCAATCCTTCGAATGCAGGTTCGCAAATCACTTTGACGGCTACTGTCTCGTCAACCGGTGGCACTCCGGCAGGGAGTATCACTTTCTCGGATGGTGGTTTCTTCCTCGCAAGTGTGCCGCTTTCGGCAGGTGTTGCGCAATATACCACCTCCACTCTGGCGATGGGTACACATCCGATTACGGCCTCGTACGCAGCTAATGGAAATTTTGCGGCAAGCAACGCTTCATTGAGTCAGGTTGTTAACGGCACGCCGAGTGCCGCCGCTATCAGCGCGGCTCCAAATCCCGCATATGTTGCGCAGAATGTCACTATCTCAGGTTCTGTCACTTCTGCTGGTGGCACGCCGTCGGGGACGTTGGCCTTTTACGATGGAACAACGCTGCTGGGAACGGTCGCATTGAGCGTCAGCGGCAAGGCATCGCTCGCGACGGCATTCACCAGTGCTGGAACACACAATCTGACTTTGCAATACAGTGGAGACGCAGTCTTCAATGCTGCGGTTTCGCCGATCTTTGCGGAGAATGTGCTGATCAATCCAACCGCGATCAGCATGACGGCCTCACCGAACCCCGGTGTGGCATTCAGTGCCATCGGCTTTTCCGCGACTGTTACTTCCTCAACCGGACTCGTTCCCGACGGAACCGTCGTCTTCAGCGCGAATGGGAACCAGATTGGAACGGCCGTTCTGCAAAGCGGACATGTCTCGCTGACGACGTCCACTCTGGCGGCAGGCACCCACAATGTGTCCGCAGCATACGCGGGTAACGCGACATTCGCGGCCGCCAACTCTGCACCCATCACACTTGTTGTGGCGCAAGCGCCTTCGCAGACGATTCTGGCAAGCAGCCTGAATCCTGCGCAGGCAGGTATCGTCATTACCTTTACAGCAACAACGACCGCCGGCTCGATTGCGCCGAGCGGCTCGCTGCAGTTTTTTGATGGAACCACTGCGATGGGTTCGCCGGTAGTGCTCAATGCGCAGGGAATTGCAGCTTACACAACCACTAACTTGTCACTTGGGACGCATCCCATTACTGCGGTTTTCGCAGGCAACCACGACCTGCTCGCGAGCACTTCAGCTGTGCTGCAGCAGGCAATTGTTCCATACATCGGGGACTTTACGATCACGGTCAAGCCTGGAGCAGCCAGCATTACTCAGGGCGACTCTGCGACCATCCAGGTGGTTGTGACCAGTGTGAACGGCTTCAACGGACCGCTGGTACTTGCCTGTACAGGCATTCCCGCCAATACAACCTACACTTTGAGCCCTGGTTCCTTTCCCGCGGGCCAGGGAACGGCCACGCTGGCGATCAAGACAACAGCGCCAAAACTAAATTCTGCAAATAAAACGGATCCAGGACCTGCGGGATTGCAGAAAGCATCTCCGATCATCTTTGCGGCATTCCTCGTAGCCTCATTCGCGCCCCGTCGATTCCGCAGAAGATTGCTCTGCTTGGGCCTGTTGGCATTCTGCGCCGCGATTGGAATGAACGGGTGTGGCGGGGGTAGTCTTCTATCCGCCTCGGGTGGAACTCCGCCAGGCACTTACGATATCCAGATTTCGGCTACTTACTCAAGCGCAACGCCAGCTTTGCAGCATTCGGCAGATCTGATCTTGTCTGTCAAACCCATGTGAGTGCAGAATTCGAAGGGCAGAAAAATGGGGGACCAGGCCTTCAATAGCTATGATCTGCCAACGGAGCGGCAATGGGTTCTGTTGCGCCGAACTCAGTGCCAAGATCAAAGTGAGCCGAATCTCCGAGTTGCTGCCAACTACGTATAGGGAACTATGAGTCTGCTTTCTTCTGCCGATTGTCACCTCAAACGGCGCTTACAGGACAAAGCACGCATTGACCTCGCTTTGCCTTCTAGTTTAGGGATAAGTACTCATAAATGCCGCATTGTTCACGGAAGGTGTGCCGGAATGCCGCATGATGCCGCACGTGACTGACGCCGGATTACGGAAACCTGACGAGAAGCCGACCTATCATTTCCAATCCATGCTGGCTGGACCTATTGGGCATTTCTAATTGGGCGTGAGCTTGCGCCCGTTGAGTGAGAACAGCAGTCTTACGCTATTCCGGGTACTTCAGAAAGATATTCATCGCATGCCGACATATTGCGCAGACCCGGGTTAAGATTGCAGGTGCGTCTTTCAGGAACGAATACGGAAACGAGAAGGGGAATAAGACATCGTGGGTCGATTTGACGGACGAACTGCTGTGGTGACGGGCGCGGGAAACGGAATAGGGCGTGGAATAGCGCTTCGGCTTGCACGAGAGGGTGCAGCTGTCGGGATTCTCGATAACGATCCGCTGGGCTGCGAGCGCGTTCTGCACACGATGATGGAATTCGGCGGAAAGGGAATCGCGCTTCCGGCAGATGTGAGCGAGCAGGGCGAAATAAGGGATGCGATTCGCCAACTTTATGCGGCCTACGGTGCCCCCACACTTGCTGTTCATTCGGCAGGCATCATGCCGACTGGCACACTTCTCGAGACATCAGAAAAGGAATGGGACAGAGTTCACGCTGTGAACGTCAAAGGGGCTTTTCTGATATGCAAGGAGGTAATTCCGCATATGCTTCGCGAGAAGAAAGGTTCGATTATTCTCGTAAGCTCCATCACGGGTGTAATCGGAATGCCAGGCCTTGCAGCATACTCCAGCACGAAGGGAGCACTGATTTCTCTCGCTCGGGCGCTCGCAGTAGATTATGCTCGCGAGGGTATTCGGGTGAATTCAATCGCCCCGGGAACCATCGATTCCTCCATGTTGTACGATTTTGTGGCCGCACAAAACGATCCGCAGGAGACACGTAGGAGGTTCGACGACATTCAACCGCGAGGATCGATTGGAACGATCGAGGAAGTTGTGAATGTAGTCGCCTTTCTCGTCTCAGACGAATCGTCACTGATCAATGGCGCGAATCTCCCGGTAGATGGAGGCATGAGTATCAAGGGCCAACAACCGCGACTTTAGCGCGTATTAGATGGTGCGAGTACATTCGCTGCATCGAGAAGTTGATTCTCAAGACGATTTCGATTCAGTACTTCAACAAACCGCAGTAATGCAACCTCGGATTCATAAGAGCGACCCATGGCGAAAATCACGAAGGTCAAGACAGTTGTTGTAAATGCGGAGATGCGCAACTGGGTGTTTGTGAAGGTTGAGACAGACAGTCCAGGATTGTACGGTTGGGGAGAAGCTTCTCTTGAATGGAAGACCAGAAGCGTCGTAGGTGCAGTTCAAGATTTCGAGTCGATGGTAGTTGGGGAAGATCCCACTCGAATTGAGCATCTGTTTCAGAAAATGTACCGCCAATCCTTTTGGCGAGTAGGGATCATTGGGCTTTCTGCTATTTCAGCAATCGAGCAAGCGTGCTGGGACATCCTCGGAAAATCGTTAAACCAACCTGTCTATAAATTATTGGGCGGTGCGGTTCGCGATAAAGTGCGCATGTACACTCACCTGGGTGGCGGAGACATGCGCGCGGTTTACGAATCACAATCGACAGCAGATCCGAGAGTGTTTGTTGATCGGGCGCTCGAAGTGGTTGGCATGGGCTACACCGCAGTGAAAGTGCTGCTCACGCCGCCCACGGAGTCGCTGAATAGTATTGGCGAATATAAATTTGCCGCCCGCACGATGGAGGCGCTTCGATTGGCAGTAGGCGATGAGGTCGACATCATGGTCGACTGTCATGGCAGGCATTCACTGGGTAATGCCGTCGAATTCTGCCGTGTGCTTGCACCCTACCGGCCCTTCTTCATAGAGGAGCCAGTGCCACCGGAAAACGTGGATGTTCTCGCCGAGGTTCGCCGCCTTAGCCCGGTTCCAATCGCAACCGGGGAACGGCTCGCAACCAGATTCCAGTTTCGTGAAGTTTTTGAAAAGCTTGCTTGTCATGTAATCCAGCCCGACCTCTGTCATTGTGGAGGACTCTGGGAGGCGAAAAAGATCGCAGCAATGGCAGAGACTTATACGATGGGGGTGGCGCCGCATAACCCTCTTGGTCCGATCGCCAACGCGGTTGCATTGCACTTCGACCTGAGCACTCCCAACTTTCTCATACAAGAGGATATGTTGATGGATGTTCCATGGCGCTGGGAGGTTGTTGAACATTCACTCGAATCCAGGAACGGGTACTGGATTCCCATTGATAAGCCAGGCCTTGGGATTGATGTAAACGAAGCGGCCGCAGCTAAACACCCTTTTGCTCAGGAAGTCCTTCACTCAAATTACGTTCGCGCCCGCGACGGTGCGATCTTGGACTGGTAAAGAGCCCATGGAATTGAAATACGAATGAGGGCAAGAAATGAAAAGGCTATACGTCGCGGCATTTGCCGCTCTCTCGCTTTCAATGGCCGCCCAAGCAACAACTTTCTATGTTGCCACCAATGGCCGCGACGTCAATCGAGGCACAGACGCGTCCCCACTTCGCACCATTCAGCATGCAGCTGACCGGGCGCAACCGGGCGACACAATCATTGTGCACGAAGGCATCTACCGCGAACGCGTAAGCCCACCGCGCGGAGGCACATCCGACGCAAAACGCATCGTGTTTGAAGCCGCCCCCGGTGAACGGTCCGTAATTACCGGGGCAGAACCAGTTCGGAATTGGGAGAAGGTTCAGCAGGATGTCTGGAAGGTCACCTTGCCAAACTCCTTCTTCGGAGCCTTCAATCCCTACAGCGACATTATCCACGGCGACTGGTTCAATCCGCTCGGCCGACAGCATCACACCGGTGCGGTTTACCTGCGCGGCAATTGGCTCACTGAGGCCGCCAGCCTCGACGAAGTGAAGAAGCCGGCAGGAAGCGACGCTCTATGGTTCGGCCAGGTTGACACCGACAACACCACGATCTGGGCGCAGTTCAAAGGTATCGATCCCAATCAGCAACCGGTTGAAATCAATGTGCGGCAGACGGTGTTTTATCCCAGGCAGACGGGCATCAACTACATTACCGTGCGCGGCTTCACGCTAGAGGACGCAGCTACCCCTTGGGCGCCACCAACCGCCGAGCAGATTGGCGTCATCGGCGCTCATTGGAGCAAAGGATGGATCATCGAGAATAATACGGTCCGCAACTCCATCTGCTCGGGAATCTCGTTGGGTAAATATGGCGACCAATGGGACAATACCTCAGCCAATTCCGCCGAAGGCTACGTCAAAACTATCGATCGCGCTCTCGCCATCGGATGGTCAAAGGAAAACATCGGCCACCACATCGTCCGCAACAACACCATTTCTGACTGTGGGCAAGCGGGCATCGTCGGCAGCCTGGGTGCCGCATTCAGCACCGTCACTCACAACACGATCCATGAAATTCACATGCGCCGCCAGTTCACGGGTGCGGAGATGGCGGGCATCAAATTCCATGGCGCTATCGACGTCGAGATCGACCACAATCGAATCTATCGAACTGTCCGGGGCCTCTGGCTGGATTGGATGGCGCAAGGCACGCGTGTCTCCGGGAATTTGTTCCATGACAATGATGAGGATGTATTTGTCGAAGTGGATCATGGACCGTTCATCGTTGACAACAATCTATTCCTCTCGCCGGTCTCGCTTCGCGACAACTCGCAGGGCGGCGCATACGCACACAACCTGTTTGCCGGTGTAGTCAAAATGCTGCCCTTCGACAAGCGTCAGACACCCTATCTGATCGCTCATGCCACCGCAGTCAAGGGTCTTCATGACAACCCGCGCGGCGATAGCCGCTTTTACAATAATCTCTTTGTGCGGCTTGCCGATCTGAGCGTCTATGACAACGCTCCACTCCCGATGTTCATGGAAGGGAACGTATTTCTGGATGGAGCCAAGCCTTCCCGGTTCGAAGATCGTCCTTTGGTCAAGCCGGATCTGGATCCCGCGCTTCAGGTGAAAACGATAGCCGGCGGCGTCTACCTGCAAATAGAATTCGACCCGGCATGGACGGCCGAAGCGCCGCACAAGATCGTGACCTCTGCGATGCTGGGAAAGGCAGTCATTCCAGATCTTCCTTATGAGCGGCCTGATGGCTCGCCGATTCGCATCGACAACGACTACTCAGGAAAGAGCAGGAGCCAATCGAGTCCGACACCGGGGCCTTTTGAGCATCCCGGCCTGGGCCAGCAGGAAATCAGAGTGTGGTAACTGGTCCGAGGAATTTCGGATGCGGATATTGTGTGAAACCTCCACCGCATTAAATGCGTAGCAGGTCAACGGAAGACTGATCCGGCATCAGCAAGCCCGGGCTACCTGATTTAGAGCTTCGCGCTGTCGCGCGTCGTCAGGTGTGCAAACTTTGCGCCTTCGAAGTGCAGGGGACCGTGGCATAAAGCTGTCGGGACGCACGCCGCCCGTCTAGCGACGGCACTACAAAATTTCCCGACTCATTGCCAGGACGTGCGCAGATCTTTGATACGAATCGCAGTTCAAAGGCGGACGCGCGAACCGTTCGGGATTAGCTGTCATTGATCGACTAGTCAGTCTCAACTTCGAAGTCGTAATTCGAATCGAGTTGAGGAATTGTAGAGAGAACACTTGTGCTTATGTCATTTGCACGGCATTCGCGAATTGTACTTCTTGTCACATCTCGAAAGTAGATATGAAGACTAGAGTGAGCTTCAGATTGAGCTAAGTGAAAGGGAGCTTCATGCAGGAAGCCATTGATTCGCCTAGTCACTATCCAAGTTCGGCCTGCAGCTGGAGTCGCATGCGGTTAAACGAAAAGCGCTATGAACTCTATCCGCGGACCCAAGTCATGGCTAGGGGAGAACTTCAGCCTTCATCGGTCGCCCGTCTTACTCTCCGACTGCCGATGCGAATGGATTTCCAATGGCCGAACTGACTGCTCCCCGTCGCATCCAAATTCCGTTAAAGTACCTCGCTGTGGAGCACCGACCGCTGTCAGCCTACAACGATAATCCAGTGTGCAGCGAACGGAGTGCCGCCGCGGTTATCGGAGTCACCGCCGAGTGCATGAAGAAGTGGCGGCAACGCAATCAGGGGCCTGATTATCTCCAGTACGGACCAAGCGGCCCAGTTCGCTACGAGTT
>Ga0075522_10003235_pt1 | contig 11906 bp, 9 predicted proteins | sample NGEPerA_FD_74796 | JGI IMG/M metagenome (GOLD analysis project Ga0075522, IMG submission 74796) | Arctic peat soil microbial communities from the Barrow Environmental Observatory site, Barrow, Alaska, USA - NGEE PermafrostL2-A | ecosystem: Environmental > Terrestrial > Soil > Wetlands > Peat ... | reverse complement strand
TTGCAGGCGGATGGCAAGGCGCTCGCCGCTGACGTGAAAGCGCTCGGCAAAACGGAAACCGCCAATCTGAAGCTAGTCGCGGCAGACGTGAAGGCCGCCGGCAATTTGAAAATCGCCAAGGCCCCGCTCAAGACGCTTGATGCCGGAAGCAAGGCGGCAGTCAAATTGTTGAGCAAGGGAACGTCAAAGACCCTCTCGTCGCTCACCAAAGATGTAAAAAAGGGCGAAGCGCTGGCCAAGCAGTTGCAGAAGAAATCGGGTAACGCAACGCTGACGGCAAAATTGGCGGCGGTCATCGCGACGCTCCAAACCGACGCGTCCACCGGCCTGGCGACCATCACCACCCAGCTTGCGGCTTTGGGGACCGCCGACAGCACAAATATCGTGGCCGTACAGACAGCCGATGTAGGCGACGCGAAACTTGCGAGCGATTTGAGCCCGAGTGGCTCGATATCGACCACCTCCACCAGTAACAGCGACATCGTAACCGCCGCCGCCAACCTGACCCTGACCACGGACGTCGCGGCTGTTGTTGCCCAGGCTCAAGCCGTTTGAGTACGCCGTTGCCCTGAGCATCGGGCGAATCCGACAAGAAGGAAGAGACCGGCTTTACCGTTGCCGATCTCTTCCTTCTTCTTTTTTCGCCGGTGAGGTTTGGTATACTTTGATGGATTCGGACTATCCTCCAATACTTTTATGTTGACGAATCGACTGGCATTGAAAGGTCTGTACTTTCTGGCGATGGGACGCGCGTTCCGCCGGTACAAGGATCCGCGTCGAAAGGCGTCGGGACGGCATCAGGATGCCTTCTATAAGAAGGCATGGCGCGAAGCCGCCGAAAGTCTCGGCGGCGAATGTGTGCTCCTTGGAGATCGCTTTTCGCAAATCACCGTGGATGGCGTCACCACCCGCGTCGTCGAAAATTACTCGGAGATCGATGATCCCGTCACGCTTGCCGTCATGCACGACAAGGCGCTGACGCATCAGATCCTCAATGGAGTGGGATTGACGACGCCAAGGCACGCCACGTTTTCGCTCAGCCGCATCGGTCCGGCGATTGAGTTTCTCGAAAGCAGCGAAAGACATTGCGTGGTCAAACCCGCCGGCGGCACCGGCGGCGGGCGCGGCGTAACGACTGGCATCCGTACCCGTTCGCATCTGGCCCGCGCCGCCGCCGCCGCGGCTTGTTATGCCGACGAACTCTTAATCGAGGAGCAGCTCGAAGGGGACAATTATCGCCTGCTCTATCTCGACGGCGAATTGATCGATGCCTTCGTGCGCCGTCCGCCCGGCGTGGTTGGCGACGGGCGATCGAGCGTCGCCCGACTCGTTCGGCAGGCCAATGACGATCGCCTGCGCAATGGTTCGGATTTGTCGCAGGTGCTGATTGCCGTCGATCTGGATATGAAGCGCACGCTCGCCCGCCAGAACTTCACGCTTGCCTCGGTCCCACCCGCGGGAAAGCACGTGATACTCAAAACCGTCATCAACGAGAACTGCGGAGCCGACAATTCCACCGCCACCGATGTTTTGTGCAGCTCCATCGTCAACGACGGCAAGAAAGCGGTGAAGGCGCTGCGAGCGCGCTTTGCCGGCATCGACTTGATCACGACCGATCCCACCGTTCCCCTGGCTGAATCGGGCGGCGCCATTATCGAGGTCAATGGAACGCCGAACCTGTATTATCACTACCACAAGAAGGATTCAGTTTTCCCGGTCGCCATCCCGCTATTGCGGCGGATTCTCATCGAGCGGCAATTGGCCGAGCGGGAATGACTCGCCGCAGGCGAGGGGCTTTGAAGCAATCAAATTGGACAACCATCACCCGTTCCATACACTCCACGCGTGCTCATCAACTTTGACGCTTTCGACGCCGTTCTGCTGGATTTGGACGGCACGGTGTATCACGAGGAACATGCCCTGCCCGGCGCCGTTGCCCTGGTCGAGGGGTTGCGCGCGGGCAATCGAAAATTCGCCTGCCTGACCAACAGTACAAGCAGTCCCGCGCGGATCGCCGATCGGCTGATGCGAATGGGCATCGCGATCGACCCCGGCCACGTCTACACCGCCGCCGCCGCGACCGCTGATTATGTGTTGCAAACTTTCGGCGGACCCGATCGCCCGCTCCCAAACGTGTTCAACCTCTCCACCGAAGGCATCCAGGAAATGCTCGACGGCAAGGTGAACTGGGTCCAGTCGGAAGCGCACCCGTGCGACGCCGTCATTTGCGGCGTGCCGCTCAACGTCTTCGCCAGCGAAGATCGCCAGCGCACCGCGATGCTGCTTTTGCGAAAGGGCGCCGCCCTGACCGCCATCTGCGCCGATCGCGTTTATCCCAGCCCGAGAGGCCTCGAATTCGGCGTCGGCGCCATGGCCGCGATGCTCGCCTACGCCGTTGACGTGCGGCCCATTTTCTGCGGCAAACCCGAGAAACTTTTCTTCAATGAACTCTGCCATCGCCTCGGCGTTCGTCCCGATCGCTGCGTCCTGATCGGCGACAACCTCGAAAGCGACATCGCCGGCGCCAAGGGCGTCGGAATGAAAACGATCCTGACCCTCACCGGCGTGGCAACGCGCGAAGACGCCGCCAGGTTGCCCGAGTCGGCGCGGCCGGATTGGGTGATTGAGGATTTGACGACGCTTCTGTGAACTTAAAAGATTGGTTTCATTACCCCTCACAAATGACGCCGGCTCTGAGGTACTCCGAAGAGCCGGATCGAAGGTCGAAGAATCCGGCTCTTCGGAGAACCTCAGAACCGGCGTCGGAGTTTTGAAACCACTTCCAATCGCTTCAGATTATTGTTTCACACTCTCTCTGGGCGAATGCGCCTCTTGCATAATTCGCTCCATCTTCGCGACTATGTCCGGATGTTCACCCGCCACATTATGGTCCTCATGCAGATCCGTCTTGAGATCAAATAGCGCGATCTTCCCCGTAAAAGCCGGAATTCGAATCGCTTTCCAATCTCCCTGCCGAACCGCCTGCGAGCCTTTGTGTTCGTAGAACTCCCAGTACAGATAATCGTGCTTGGGCTGTTGGTCGTTTCGCCCCTCGATCGCCGGAACAAAATTCAACCCATCCAGATGCTCCGGAAGCGGCGCCTTCGCGCCGGATAGGGCAACCGCCGTTGGCAGGAAGTCGTGAAATCCGCCGATGAAATCGCTGGTGGTATTGGCGTGGGTATGGCCGGGCCAACGGACGATCATCGGCTCGCGGACGCCGCCTTCATAGAGATCGCGCTTGATGCCGCGAAGCGGGCCGGATGACGCGAAGAAGTTCGGGTCCTGCCCGCCTTCCTTGTGCGGGCCATTATCCGAAGTGAAAAAGACGATCGTGTTTTCGTCGAGCCCGTCGGCTTTCAATCGATCGAGAATTCGGCCGACGTATCCGTCCAACCGCGTCACCATCGCCGCGTAACCCTTCTCCGGCGCCGGCCAATTCTTGTCGGCATAACCGTCCAAATCCGGCGTTTCCATTCCCGCGTTCTTGGCCTCATCGTTGGCGTGCGGTATCGTAAATGGCAAATATAGAAAAAACGGCCGTTCCTTATGATCGTCGATGAATTTGACCGCCTCATCGGCAAAGAGATCGTTGCTGTACTCCGCCTTCACCGTCGCAACGCCCTGTCCCTGCTTGCCCTCATTGGGCACAACGTTTTTCAGTTGGACCTTGCGATCGTTGCGCCACAAATACGTCGGGTAATAATTGTGGGCGTGCATGTTGTTCAGGTAGCCGTAGAAAAAATCGAATCCCTGCTTGTTTGGAGCGCTCGCCCAATCCGGCTCGTTGGCCAGTCCCCATTTGCCAATGATGGCGGTGTCGTAACCGGCGTTTTTCAGCAACGTCGCCACGGTCGGCGTATGGAACCCATTTTTCTCGTCGCCGTTTGCCCGCATCGAGCAATGTCCGACGTGCTGCCCGGTCATCAGCGCGCAGCGCGACGGCGTGCAGACCGTATCCCCCGCGTAAAATTGCGTAAACCGCACGCCCTGCGAAGCCATTCGATCGATATTCGGCGTGCGGATGCGGGTCTGTCCGTAACACCCAAGATCGCCGTATCCCAAATCGTCCGCCAGAATGAACACGATATTCAGCGGTCGTGCAGGGTCCGCCGCGCGCAAGTCGGTTCTGGCGTTCAAAATCACAAACAGCAACGGGGTCAGGAGTACGTGAAAGAGTCTCGAATTTCTCGCTACGCGGAATTTCCTGGCAAGCAACGGCATTGACGATCCTCCGTCGTGGATACCGCGCCTTAAGTCAAATGTGAATATCGCCAATTCTTCATTTCTCAATTGACGTCCTTGCGGGCCTGCTTCAAGGCGGCGACGATTCCTCATTGAAACGTCTTTCCCCGGAGCAGTTCGTGCAAATTTCCGATTCCCATCTCGACGATCTGACCAAACATGGCTTCGCCGTGGTCCCCGATTTCCTCTCTCGCGAAGAAATCCTCGCCGCCCGGCAGAACATGCTCCGTTATGTTCCCACCCCGGAGGAACTCGCGGCAACGCCCGAGCGCTATCCCTGGGTCTTCGAGGAAGCCGACCGGCTGCAAACTGAATTCCCCTTCGTCGGCAACGCGCTGAATCACGTCGCCACGCATCCGGATCTGATTTCATTCGTCGAACGCGCGCTGGGAACCCGCAAGGTACTTCTGAGCCAGTCCGCCATCTGGGCCAAATACGCCGGCGCCGGCGATTTCGAGCAGGCTCTTCATCTGGACTATGAAGGCAACACGCTCGTCGTTCCGCGCGACGACGGCGACTATCGCCAGGTCAACATGATCCTCTATTACACCGATGTCACGCCGGAAATGGCGCCAACGTGCGTCGTGCCGATGGAAAAGAGCAAGGATTTTCCGATCTGGCCGACTTTTCGCTCGCGAAAAATGTCGCCGCAGCTTTACAAGCATGAGAAGAAGATCATTGCCAAGGCGGGCAGTCTTCTAATTTTCGGCATGAGAACCTGGCATCGCGCATCGGCAATGACCGCCGATTTCGGCGCCCGATTTTCGCATCACATGATCTGGCGTGGCGCCACCCACGGCTTTCAGGGTTTTCATCAATGGTCGCAGTTTGGCGAGAAGCCGGAGTTCAAACGGTTCATCGAGCATTCCACGCCCCGCCAGCGCGAGGTCCTTGGTTTTCCAACGTCGGAAGATAATTATTGGAACGCCCAGACGATCTCTGCCGTCGCGACGCGATATCCGAAGATGGACATGAAACCTTATCGGACGGCGTTAAAGGCATCTGCATCTCGTTAATGTTGTTTCGCCGCTTCGATCGCGGGTATGATCGGATCAATCGCCGGTTTCATTTCGCGGGTATAAGGTGGCTAACGATCCGCCCGCCAATGTTGTCTCAATTCATGGTGGATCGTTCACGTGCCTGGGAGAGATGGTCACAGCATGCGTTGGTCTGCGTTATTCATTTCAATTTGCATGGCGTCCGGCTCGGCGGTGGCGCGCGCCGACGACATGCGCCGCGATCAAGTGAACGCCGCCACGGCACAGGCGTTTGATTCCCTCCGGCACGAAGTATTGGCGATTCATCTGGCCAACGATCTGACGGTCGGCGCCTTTCTCGATCGCTGCCGAGCCAATGACCAGATGGACGCCACGCTCAAAGGCGCCGAGCAGATCGGCGGCACGCGCTGGCTCGACGATCAGACGGTTCAAGTCCGCCTTGAAATTCACGGCTCGGACATTGCCCGCACCATCGGGGAGATCGCCGGGAAAAATTCGGCGCTGCTTCCGGCGCCATTGCACGTGCTTCGCGAACGACTGAAAAAGGATATGTCGCGCCGAACCTATTCGGCGTTGGGGACCTGCACCGCCGCGGCAGTGGCCAGCTTTCTACGTCCCGATCCGTCGCAGATCGCCTGGCGATCGGTGGGCGACGCCGATCGTCAGGCCGCCATCGAAGCCGCCCGGCACAACGCGATCGACCGCGTCATCGACAGCCTGCGCACGGTCGAGTGGAACAACGGCAAGCGTCATCTCGCCGACGCGATTGCCGTGCCGATGGTCGTTGATTCGCTGCGCCAGTGGCTGAGCGCTCGCCCGATCACCTCGATCGAATTCCGCGATGACCTGGAAGTTCGCATTTCGCTCGCGGCTTCGCCGGCCGATCTTTGGCCGTTGTTGGCGGAGGTGTTGACCAAACAGTCCGCTGTTTCGCCGCCGCATGACGCCAAGGAATGGGACGCGCTTCGTCATCAGGTTCATGTCAGGCTGGCGACCGCATCGGGCGCCGCCCTCGCTCGCGCCACAGTGCCCGGCGCCGGTTTGCCCGCGCCGGTTGTCCAGCGTCAGCCGCCGCAATGGGCCGGGACATTGGCCGACGCCGAAGGCGTCTCCGCCTCGGTCGGCGGCAACAAGCTCAAGACCGCCCGCGCCGCCGAGAATATCGCCATGACGCAGTTGCGCGCCCGCGTCGAAGCGCTTTCGTTCGACTCAAACACCACCCTCGGCGAAGCCGCCCGCAAAGATCCCCGCATCGCCCAGGCGCTCGACCGCGGCATGATCGCGGCCCGAATTTCCAAAGTCGATTACGATTCCCCGGTCACCGGCGCCGTGCGCGTGAAAATGACGCTGAATCTCGAGTCGGTTTGGCGGGAGTTGTCGAAGTAAAATTCAAAGTAGTCGAACGCGATCGTGCCTTCCGGACGTCGTCGGAGCCTGGGGATTGTCGGCATTCCCACGTCTTGACCCTGGCGGGGTCTAAGCCATTAGCCGGTGGTTGAGCGCAGCGACACCACCGGTTTACGATCAATGAATCAACGACCCCGAAGGGGTCGCAGAAATCGTCGCCCGCAGGTAATGCCGACAATCGAGTCGTTGCTGCGACCCCTTCGGGGTCGATGGGGAATTACGTTTCAATTTCCGGGGGTGTCGCTTCGCTCAACCCCCGGCTAATGGCTGGAATCCCTTCGGGATTCGATCGATCCGCCGAGCGGTTCACCATCGCGATTTATCCCCGCATCGCCTCCCGCACATAAGGATTATTCTTCATCTCATCGGCGAGAAGGCTCGCTTCGCCATGCCCCGGCAGCAATTGCGTGTCCGGCGGAAGCCGCATCACCCGCCGGATCGATTCATTCAAAACATCGTGATTCGCGTCCGGAAAATCGGTCCGTCCCACCGCCCCCATGATGATCAAATCCCCGCCGATCAGAACCTTCTCCGCCGGGAAGTGAAACATCACATGCCCCGGCGAATGTCCCGGCGTAAAAATCACCTTCACCTGCAATTTCCCGATCCAAAGCTCCTGCCCATCCTCCAGAAATTCATCCGCCCCCCTCGGCGCAATCGCAAACGGCAGCCGAAACGTCGAGCTGTTCGGGCGCCGAAGCTTGGGTTCATCGAGCCGATGGATCAGCACCTTGGCCTCGGAAAATTTCGACGTCACTTCCGCATGATCGGCCACATGATCGAAATGGCCATGAGTCAGCCACAGGCCAATGATGTCCCACCCATTTTTCTTCGCCTCGTCAACCAGCGGCGCCACCGTGTTGTCCGGCGCGTCAAAGACGACGGCCTTATTCGTTGCCTCATCGACAACCATAAAACTGTTCGTGCTGGCGATCCCGCCGGTGTTTTGAAGTATTTTCATAGAGGGTTGCGCTTCTCGAATGTTTTCTGCGTGACCGACCGTTCGTCTTCCCGACTCGTCAAGTAACGCCGCTTGCGCATCATTGCGCATCAAATATCGAAGAAAAATGATGCGCCACATCCTTCACCTTGCCCTCGCCGGCGCTTCGATGCAACATTTCGCACCAAGTTCATGCACCATTTCTCTGTTGCACCACTCGGCACGGTTTGGTATCGCGTCTCATCGCATGTTGAAGTTGGATACCGCTGCGATCGCATTTCGCAAGCGGCGGAAAAGTAAATCCTCATTATATAGGCAGAAATATAACATTTTTGTCGATAACCCATGTCCGCCGGATAAGTTATAGCAAGGCACCCGTTGTCTGCAATCAGACGGGCCTCCATCCAAAATAGCCACGCGAAGAAATGGCTCTCCTCTATCATTATGCAAAAACTCAACATTTTTGTTCGTAACTTATTTTCAAAGCGGATTTTATGGCTGCCCACCCCTCTCTCGCCGGAGTAATCGGGCCAGCTCCGGCCATGACGTCATTGGGGCCATCGAACCAATTCGTAGCACAGCCGTCTCGGCTGTGTTCTCGCGGGCCGGGAGCACAGACGGGACAACCGCGGAGTTGCGGACAAATCAAGGAATTGCATCCGAGATATCCGCAATATCGGCGGTGAATAGTTCGAGCTATGATGGCGGGCGTGAAACGTCGACTCTTCACGATGATGTCCGCGATTTCGCTGGCGATGTGCATTGTTGTAGGGGTGTTGGGACTACGCAGCTATTCGACCGGCGTCAGCATCGGCTTCGCTGTACTTGATCGGCAATGTGATTTCGTTGTCTGGCACGGGCGCGTCATGGTTACGATTTGGGAGCCAGAGGCATTGGCGCTTCCCAGGCTCCCTCGCGGTTGGACTTTCAAGGATTCTCGGCCTTGGTGGCGGCGACACATCGATTTGGAGTGGCACCCGAGTACCGCCTACGGACTCTTGGGACCTTGGGCGCTGCAAGGATCGCCACTGTATTGGGACTTGCCCTGGTGGCCCATCTATTTCGTGACGGGGGCGATGCCAGCATTTTGGCTCTTCCACTGCTTCCGCCGCCGACCAGGAATTTCCACCAATGCGTGCGCGACCTGCGGCTACGACCTTCGCGCCACACCTCTCCGATGTCCGGAATGCGGAACGGAAACCGCCAAATCCGTTCATTTAAGATTAATTGAACGCCGAGACGCCGAGTCGCTGAGATAAGAAAGAGGAGAAGAGATAAAATGCTGTTCGCTTTGTGACATTCCCCGACTCTTACCTCTCTCTTCTTTCCTCTCTTCTCCGCGTCTCGGCGTCTCGGCGTTCCATCCAATCTTTCTTGAGCAGCGAAATTCAGACCGCGACACCAACCAGCCGACGCATTTCATCCAGCACACGCATATTTCCCACGCTATCCGTCGCGCTGACTCGCACGGGCGCCCCGTCCAAGACGGCTTCGGCAAAATCATCCGACTCCAGCGCGTACAGCGCTTTCCCGGCGTCCACTGTGAATGTCTCCTTCGGCCGAGCGGCGGGCGCCGTGCCGCCTTTCTGATCCATCATCGGCGGGATCGAATACGCCAGGCTCCACGCGGCGTTCTGCACCGGCGGCTTCCAGGGGACGGGGATTTCGATGTATCCCTCGTTCCCGCAGATGCTGGCGGAATTGTCGGCCTGGGCGTTCATGCCGCAGGTGAAACTCGCCGTGATGTTGTTGGGGAATTGCATGAGGCCCGCGGCGAGTTCATCGACGCCGCTGGCGTGCAGTTGGCCGGCGGCGAGGATGCCGGTCGGCTCGGCGCCGGCGATCAGGCGGCTGAAGTTGATGCAGTAGCAGCCGATATCCATCAGGGCGCCGCCGGCGAGGGCGGGGTCGAAGCGGATGTTGTTGGCGGTCTTCCAGACGCGAAAACAAAAACTCGTGCGGATGAGTTTCACGCGGCCGATCTTTCCCGACCGCACCGCGTCCACGATCGCATGCGTCAGCGGATGCGAGCGATACATGAACGCCTCCATCAGCACGCGGCCGGCGCGATGGGCCGCGTCGAACATCTCCTGCGCCTCAGCCGCGTTGCTGGCGATCGGCTTTTCGCACAGCACATGCTTGCCGGCTTTGAGCGCCTTGATGGTCCATTCGTGATGCATCGAATTCGGCAGGGAAACATAAACGGCGTCGACGTCCTTCGCCGCGATCAGCTCTTCATACGACCCAAACGCCTCGCCCGCGGAATATGCCGTGGCGAAGGCGCGAGCCGTCTCCGCGGCGCGCGATCCGACGGCGACAATTTTCCCGCGAACGGCGGTTGGAAAACTTCCCGCAAACTGGCGGGCGATGTTGCCGGCGCCGAGGATTCCCCAGCGAAGGATGGTTTTCACATGATCTCCGTAAAAGGCAAAAATGGATCGAAGCGATCTTGTAGGGTCCGCCTTGGCGGACGCGTTGTCGAATATCGCAACGTTACAAAGCGCGTCCGTCGAGCGTTTCCCGCACGAGGCCAGTGCCGGCACCCTCGCCGGCGGTCTTTTTGCGTCTCGCGGCCTTCCGCCGGCGAGGGCGCCGGCGGCACTTAAAAGCGATCGCGCTGTTGAACGCCGCGACAATCCCGAACCGCGTCCGCCAAGGAGATTGGGAGTTTCTGGAGGGCGGACGTCCTCGTCCGCTTCCGCGCACGCGAAACAGCGGTCGAGGACGACCGCCCTCCAATAATTTCTCAAGCTCCGAAGCGGACCCTCCGTCACTCAACAATCGGCTTCGTCGCGCGCATCAAACGGTCCCGCACCGCCGCCCACGGCGGCTCATCCGGTGGTATTTGCACAAGCATCGTCTTCACGTCTGGCACATCAAGCTCGCGCAACGCCGCGTAGAGATCTTTCGCATATTCGACCGGCTCTGGCGCCAGCCACATCCGCCGGCGGAATTTGAAATTGGCAAGCGCTGGAGGAATCTCATCGGGCGCGCCAAGGAGCAGTACCGCCGTCGATTCCGCATCGTTTGTCCGACACCAACGGGCAACTGTATCCGCTTGTTCGCGCGTGAAGCGATAGGCTGCCGCAGTCGGCGCGTAATGAACCGCCTGCTGCCCAGGACTGACGGCGGCGGCATCGCTGCTTATCGCGCCGGTGAACAATTGCACCGGACCAATCGCCGTCTCGATTTGCTCGCGGGTGATCGAGCCAGGACGAAGGATGGCCGGGACGGCGCCGCTGAGATCGAGCACGGTGGATTCGATGCCAACCCGGCACGCGCCGCCGTCGAGGATCAGATCGACGGCATCGCCTAATTCCTCTCGCACATGCTCGGCGGTCGTCGGACTGACGCGGTTGGATCGATTGGCGCTCGGAGCGGCGATGGCGCCGCCGAACGCTCGGATCAATTCAGCGGCCAGCGCATGATCCGGCGAGCGAAGGCCAACCGTATCGCGTCCCGCTCCGACCGCCGGCGCTATGCAGGATGCTCGCGGGACGACCAGCGTTAGAGGTCCGGGCCAGAAGAGACGGGCCAGTTTTTCCGCGGTGGCGGGCCACGATGCCGCGTAGCGACGGGCGGCGGTTTCATCGGCGACATGCACGATCAATGGGTTGGTGGATGGCCGGCCCTTTGCCGCAAAGATGCGAGTGACCGCTTGCGGATTGGTCGCGTCGGCGCCGAGGCCGTAGACAGTCTCGGTCGGAAACGCCACCAGGCCGCCGGCGTGAAGAATGCGAACGGCCTGGGCGATGAGGTCCATCATGCCATCATAGTCCGTTCGCGCGCGTCGACGAATCTCTCTTCTCCCCTTTCCTATCTCTGCGTCTTGGCGTCTCGGCGTTCAATCGCTTCTTTGAGTTGGCATATTTCCGTGACCGTTACTTGCTTTCGCAGCCTTTCAAAATCCGCATACTCCATATGCCCCGCCAGCGGCGTCATCGCGTTTGCCGATCCGCACGCGCACCCCATGACCAGCGCCTCGGGCATCGACATTCCCCGCAACAATCCCAATCCCAATCCCGCGGCGAACGCGTCGCCCGATCCAATCGGACTGACAGCCGTTATCTTCGGCGCCACAATCCGCCATGCACGTTGACCGTCGGATGCCACGGCGCCTTGCGCGCCTCGGGTGACGATCGTCGCGCCGCCGACGGGGGCGATTTGCCGGGCGGCTTGGACGATCGAGTCTTCGGTTTCCAGCGCGCCGCCGAGCGTCGCGGACAGTTCATCGCGATTCAGCTTGACGATGAACTGATCGTGCGCGAGCGATAATTTCAGCGGCTCTCCGCGCGTGTCGAGAATCAGACGGGCGC
>Ga0075522_10003232_pt1 | contig 11910 bp, 9 predicted proteins | sample NGEPerA_FD_74796 | JGI IMG/M metagenome (GOLD analysis project Ga0075522, IMG submission 74796) | Arctic peat soil microbial communities from the Barrow Environmental Observatory site, Barrow, Alaska, USA - NGEE PermafrostL2-A | ecosystem: Environmental > Terrestrial > Soil > Wetlands > Peat ... | reverse complement strand
TAGTTGCCGAAGATGATGCCCACGCCTGCGCCGGCGCCACCCATGCCAATGCAGGCAATACCAGCGCCAATGTACTTCGCGGCAATCGGATCCATGAAACGAACTCCTTCTTGAGGTTTGGTAGAGAGGCCGGATCAGTGGCCCGGATGGATAGCATCGTTGATGTAGATGACCGTGAGGATGGTGAAGACGTAGGCCTGCAGGAACGCGACCAACAGCTCGAGCGCGCTCAGAGCCATCACCATGCCAAACGGCAGCACGGCGCCGGCGTAGCCGGCAATGCCAAGCCCGGCCAGCAGCGGAATGAAGCTCGCGAAAACCGCGAGCGCGATATGGCCCGCGAGCATGTTCGCGAACAGACGCACCGAATGCGAGATCGGCCGCAGGAAGAACGAGAACACTTCGATGAACACGACCAGCGGCAGGATGAACACCGGAATGCCGCTCGGCACGAACAGTTTCAGGAATCTCAGGCCGTTTTTGTAGAAGCCGTAGACCAGCACCGTGAGGAACACCAGAACCGCCAGCGCCGCCGTGACGATGATATGGCTCGAAATCGTAAACGAGTAGGGAATGACGCCGAGCATGTTGGAGACGGTCAGCAGCGCGAAGATCGAGAATACCAGCGGGAAGAACTTCATTCCGTCCTTGCCGGCATTCGATCGTATCGTGTTGGCGACGAATTCGTAGCTGAGCTCCGCCACCGATTGAATGCGCCCCGGCACCAGCCGCCGGCCGGCGACGCCGCCAATCATCAGCAGCGAAATCAGCGCCACCGAGCCGAACATGTAGGCGGACGAGTTGGTGAACGCGATCTCTTGATTGCCGATGTGGCCGATCGTGAAGATGTTGGCGATATGGAACTGTTCGATCGGATCGATCATCCGCGCATCTCTTGGTTCGCCGGCCGCGCCGGCGCTCTGCAATCAGTCGTCCGGCTTTCGGTCTCAACGGCCGGTGCGGTCCGGAACCACGCCTGCCGATCTCACCACGTTGAGCACGCCAGCGGCAAAACCGACCAGCAGAAACACGATGAGCCCCCAAGGCGAGGTCGACAGCAAACGGTCGAAACCCCAGCCAATCAACGCTCCGACAATGACGCCGGCGACCAGTTCGGAAGAGAGCCGAAGCCCCACGGCCATGGCAGATGCCCGGGCCTGGGACATATCTTGCTCGTTTCCGGACGGGTCAGTTCCGATTTTTCGGCTGCCCCGTATTTCGGACAACCGATGATCGAGACTTCCGAGCCTTGTTGAAAGCGCGGCTTCGTCGGAGGATTGATCGCGACTTCCATTTCCGCCGTCTTTCGTGCCTTCAGCCATGCTGTGGAGACCCGAAACAAGCCTGCGTTGATGGAAATGACGCCCCGTCACCCTCAAAAGCCGCGCGGACCATACTGACCGCATCTGGCCAAGTCAAGATTGCGTCATGACCATCTAGAGCATTGATTCAATGAAGTTTTATTGGGATTGCGAGAGTCCGCCGTGGCGGCATGACCGCAGTGCAATAGCCGGTAAGGCGATCGCCGGAATTTCCAGGCGGTTCGGCGTCCGGCTTGACGGATTCATGGCCAATTAGTCTCCACAGCGAAACGCCCAACCTGACGATGCCGGGGGGCCGCCGACGATCTGAAACCATCGTGACGCGGACGCCACGATCTTGCATCGCCCTGGTGGGTCTGTTGGGATGGCAGGGTATCCAGATCCCGGGAGCCCGCATGCCGCGTCAGGTCGACTATTATTTCTCGTTTCAATCCCCGTGGGCTTATATCGGGCACCATCTGTTTCAGCAGATTGCGAAGGCCCACGATCTCAAGATCAATTACAAGCCGGTGGTGCTGGTCGATCTGTTTTCGGAAACCGGAGGACTGCCGCTGATGAAGAGGCATCCGGTGCGGCAGCGTTACCGGATGGTCGAACTGCAGCGCTGGCGCGACAAGCGTGGGCTGAAATTCCACCTGCAGCCGGCGAACTGGCCATTCAATGCGCGGCTCGCCGACGGCGTCGTGATTGCGGCGGTCGAAGGCGGCCTCGACCCCGAGGCCTATGCGCGGCGGGCCTTCGCTGCGGTGTGGGAGGACCAGATCAACCTGACCGATGCCGTGACCCTGACCAAATTGGCCGATGAAGCCGGGCTTCCCGGCAAGCAACTGGTCGAGCGTTCGTCATCCGAGGAGATCAGCGCGATCTACGAGCAAAATCGCCAGGACGCGCTGGCTGCCGACGTGTTCGGCTCGCCGGTCTATGTGCTCGACGGCGAGGTGTTCTGGGGCCAGGACCGGATCGAATTGCTTGCGGACGCGTTGAAATCCGGCCGCGCGCCCTACCGCTCGCAGGTGTAGGATAGCGCCAAGCCATGTCGGCTTTCACGCGGAGCACTCCGATGAGAAAAGCGACGTCGCCTTTGAGGTTCCTTGCTTACGTTGCGGCCGCGGCGCTGATGTCTGGTCTCGCTGCAAACAGCGCCGCCGTCGCGCAACCGCTGCCCGATGCGGGAAACGGCCGCTACACGATGTCGCCGGTCGCCGACGGCGTGATCCGGCTCGACACCAGGACCGGCGAAGTCTCCACCTGCAACAATAGCGGCAATGGATGGGCCTGCTACGTCGTGCCCGACGAGCGCGCAGCCCTCGATGCGGAAATCGGCAGGCTGCAGGCCGACAACGAAAGACTGAAGGCGCAGCTGGCAACGCGCGAGCCCGCGGTCACTGGCAAGATCGACGAGCCGCTGCCGAAATCGGACTCCCTGAAAAAGCCTGAGCCGAAGACCGCCGACGACCAGCGCAAGATCGAAATCCCGCTGCCGAGCGACCGCGACATGGATCGCATGATGTCGTTCCTGGAGCAGGCCTGGAGACGGTTGGTCGAAATGGCGAACCGGATGCAGAAGGACGTCACGGGCAAGATTTGAACTTCCCTGTCGTTCCCAGCGCAAGCAGGAACCCATAACCATCGCTGGTCGTTGTTGGCAGACGATATCGACCCAACCGCCTGAAATCGAAAGGCCGCGGAATATGGTCCTTGCTTTCGCAGGGGAGACCGTGTGGAAAGATCGTCCATGATTTCATCCAAATCGCTCGCGCGCACCGCATCATCCGCCGTCAGCGCCACCAGTATCGCGTCCTCGCTGCTGACGGTGCAAACACCGGGGCGTGGCTTTACCGACCTCACGGCAGAGATTGCGAAGTTCGTCAGGGAAGCGCGCGCGAAGGAAGGCGCGCTGACGGTCTTCATCCGCCATACCTCGGCGTCGTTGACGATCCAGGAGAACGCCGATCCTTCGGTGCTTGCCGACCTGACGATGGCGCTCGATCGCCTGGCGCCGGAGAACGCCGGCTGGCGCCACGACACCGAAGGCCCCGACGACATGCCCGCGCATGTCAAGACCATGCTGAGCGCAACCTCGCTGCACATTCCCGTCCTCAGGGGCGAACTTGCCTTGGGAACCTGGCAGGCGATCTATCTGATCGAGCATCGCGCGCGTCCGCACCGCCGTGAGATCGTGCTGCAGTTTGTGGGAGCTGCGAACTGAGCGTAAAGCCCGTGTACCGCTCCGCGGCCCGCTTGTTGTCGAGGACTCATGAGTCGAGCTTGAGCTATCTTCGTTCCCGTTACCGGAGTACCGTCGTTCGGACCTATATATTGCGGCGCACTAGGTGGGTGGATTAACCGCTTTGCCGCGTGGCATTATTGTATGCTTGCATGCCAACGTGGGTCAGAGGACAATTGACGGTAAAGAGAAATCTCGCTTGGCAATCCCGAAAAAATCGTCACTGGTTTGCCCCGAGCCACCAGCAAGAAGAAAATGACAGCCATCGCCAGCACGCACCTCGTCATTGCCGATGATCATCCGCTGTTTCGCGATGCCCTGCGGCAGGCGGTTGCAAGCGTCATGGCGTCAGCGAAGATCGACGAAGCCGGATCATTCCAGGATTTGACCGCGCTGCTCGAACAGGATTCCGACGTCGATCTGGTCCTGCTCGACCTTTCCATGCCGGGGATATCGGGCTTTTCCGGCCTGATTTACCTACGCGCGCAATACCCGGCGATTCCGGTGGTGATCGTCTCGGCCAGCGACGACATCGGTACCATCCGCAGGTCGCTGGATTTCGGCGCTTCCGGATTCATTCCCAAGCGGTTCGGGGTGGAGACGCTGCGGGATGCAATCGTCAAGGTGATGGACGGCGACGTCTGGATACCGCCCGATACCGATCTCACCTCAGCGGCCGATCCGGAGATGACCCGGCTGCGGGACCGGCTGGTGACGCTAACCCCACAGCAGGTGAGGGTGCTGATGATGCTGTCGGAAGGCCTGCTCAACAAGCAGATCGCCTACGAACTCGGCGTCTCGGAAGCCACCATCAAGGCGCATGTTTCGGCGATCCTGCAAAAGCTCGGCGTCGAGAGCCGCACCCAAGCCGTGATCGCGGCGGCGAAAATCGCCGGCGGCCAATGGCGGCAGGGCACGCCGTCGGTGCAATAAGACGTCATGGAAGCGCCTACCCGGATCGAGCGCAGCGCAAACCGGGGCGACAGATCGAACCCGGACCTATTCCGCCGCCACCACTTGCTGGGTGCGCCATTGTCCGAGCAAGGCCCGTAGCGACGCCGGCTTGACCGGCTTGTTCAGCACCGGGATGCTTTCCTCGCGCGCGGCGGCCCGCACATGCGGGCTGCGGTCGGCGGTGATCAGGATACCTGGAATGTTCTCGCCGAAGCGGCGGCGGATGTCGCGGATCGCGGCGACGCCGTTGCCCCGATCAAGATGGTAGTCGACCAGAAGCCCCGTCACCGGCCGGCCCCTGGCCTCGATCGCCTCGATCGCGGCGTCGGGATCGGCGACCGCGATGACCTCGGCGTCCCACCCCGTCAGCAGCGTCTTCATGCCGTCGAGGATCGCCGCATCGTTCTCGATGCAAACGATAAGGGCCCCGCTCATGGGTGTCCTGGAAAGCGGCGTCGCTGTCGTCACCGCGGCGGTGTAGTTGATCGCCTTCGCGGTCGGCACCGTCACCGAGAAAATCGAGCCGCCGCCGGCATTGGAATCGAGTGCGATGCCGTGCTTGAGGACGCGCGCCAGCCGTTCGACGATGGAAAGGCCGAGGCCGAGGCCGCGCGCGATCCGGGCGCCCTGTTCCAGCCTGTGAAACTCCTTGAAGATCTCGCCGCGCTTAAGGATGGGAATACCGACGCCGGTGTCGTAGACGCCAATCCGCAGGTCTTGGCCCTGACGCCGGCAACCGACCAATACGCGGCCGCGCGGGGTGTATTTGATGGCGTTGGAGATCAGGTTCTGCAACAGCCGCCGCAGCAACAGGCGATCGGATTCCACCGGCAGCGAGCATGGCACGAAGGTCAGCTTCAGGCTCTTGGTGCGGGCAATCGGGGCAAATTCGATTTCCAGCGAGCGCATCAGGTCGCTCATCTTGAAGCTCGTGATCGACGACGTCATGGCGCCGGCATCGAGCCGCGAGATATCCAGCAGAGCTCCGAGGATCTCCTCGATCGCTTCCAGCGAATCGTCGATGTTTTCGACCAGCCGGGAATCCTCGCCGCCGCTCTGGCGCTCGACCAGGCTCGTGACATAGAGCCGCGCCGCGTTCAACGGCTGCAGGATGTCGTGGCTCGCGGCGGCAAGAAACCGCGTCTTCGAGATGCTGGCGTCCTCGGCGATGCTCTTGGCGAACGCCAGTTCCGAATTCAGCCGCGTCAGTTCCTCGGTACGATCGCGCACCCGCTTTTCAAGCGTGGCATTGGCGCGCTCGAGCGCCTCGGCGGCCTCAAACGAAGGCGTGACGTCGGAAAAGGTGATGACCAGCCCGCTGCCGGGCATCCGGTTGGTGCGCACTTCGATCACCATGTGACGATCCGGCAGGCGCTCCAGATAGAGTTCGCCTTCGGTGGTGTAGGCGTCCAGACGTCGTTTCAGCGCGGCTTCGCGGTCCTCCTCGAAAGCGGAGGGGTTAATGTCGCCGATGAATTCCAGGATTTCCCCGAGCGGAATCCCGATCTGGACCAGTTGCAGCGGCAGTCCCAGGATTTCGCCGAATTGCCGGTTCGAACAGATCAGTTGCAGATCCGGATCGAACACCGCGATGCCCTGGCGGACATGGTTCAGCGCGGCCTGCAATATCTCGCGGTTGAAATGCAGCGCGGCATGGGAATCGTCGAGCAGCTTCAGCGCAGCTCTCGCGGAAACGGTGCGCTTGCGCAGTAGCAGCGACATCACGAGACGCGAGGACGCCGCCCCGATCGAGGACGCGATCAGATGCTCCGCATGCTGCAGCAATTCGAAGTCGGCCGGCGCGCCCTGCTCGAGCCGGACGTTGTGGACGGCCGCGAACGCCTCAAACGAATGGTGCGCTCGCTCGGGGCCGAGATACTGCGCCACCGTGCTCTGGATGTCCTGCACGGTCACGGTGGTGCGCCAGCGCCGGAACGTCGGTGTTATCGGCGCGAGCTCATTCGGCACGAACAGGTCGGCCTGCAGCCGTTCGATCGAGGACGGCTGGCGCGCCAGCGAGAGCGTGACATAGGTCAGGATATTGAGCGAAAGCGACCACAGCACGCCGTGCAGGAGCGGCGGCAGATCGGCGCCAAACAAAGCTTGCGGGCGCAACGCCTCGATGCCGAACGGACCGTGCTGCAGCAGCAGGATGCCGGCGGTGCTGGAATCGAGGAAGCTCGGCATAAACAGGGTGTAGACCCATACCGCGGCGCCGACCAGCATACCACCCATGGCGCCGCGCGCGGTCGCGCGCCGCCAGAACAGGCCGCCGAAAAACGCCGGCGCCAGCTGCGCGATCGCCGCAAAGGACAACAGGCCGATCGCCGCCAGCTGGATATTGCCGAGCGCGCGATAGTAGAAATAGGCCATCAGCATGATGGCGAAAATCGCAAAACGGCGAGCCTTGAGCAGGAAGTCGCCGAAATCCCGGTCGCCGGCCGCGGAATGCGGGCCTCGCTGCAGCACCAGCGGCACCACGATGTCGTTCGAGACCATCACCGACAGCGCGACGCATTCCACGATTACCATCGCGGTTGCCGCCGATATCCCGCCGATGAAGACGCCGAGGCTGAGCAGTGGAGCATTGCCCTCCATCGGCAGCGCCAGCACATACATGTCGCTGTCGACTGCGCCGAACGGAAAGACGATCAGGCCGGCGAGCGCGATCGGAATCACGAACAGGTTGATGGCAACCAGATAGAGCGGGAACAGCCAGCGCGCCCGGCCCACTTCGTCGTCGGAGGAATTCTCCACCACGCTGACGTGGAACTGGCGCGGCAGCAGCATGATCGCGCAGAACGACAGCAGCACCATGGTTAGGAAATTGCCGATCGACGGCACGTAGTCGATGGCGCGCACCGCCTCCGGCGTCTTCATCGCGCGCTCGATCAGTTCATGCGGGCTGAACATCCAGAACGTGACGAATGCCCCGGCAGCAAGGAAGGCCACCAGCTTGACGATGGATTCAGTGGCGACCGCCAGGATCAGGCCGTGCTGATGTTCGGTGGCGTCGGTCTGGCGGGTGCCGAACAGCACCGCGAAGGCGGCCATCGCCAGCGTCACCATCAGCGCGATATCGCCGATGATCGGAATCTTGGAAAAGGCCTGGTCCTCGCTCAGGATGGTTTCCAGCGAGGACGCCATCGCCTTGAGCTGGAGCGCGATATAGGGAACGGAGCCCACGATCGCGATCAGGGCGACGGTCGCGGCCACCGCCTGGCTCTTGCCGTAGCGCGCGCCGATGAAGTCGGCGATCGAGGTGATGTTCTGCGACTTCGCGAGCTGGATCACGCGCCGCAGCAACGGCGTGGCGAGCCCGATCATCAGGATCGGACCGATATAGATCGCGAGAAAGTCGAAGCTGGTGCGGGTCGCGAAGCCCACCGAACCGAAGAATGTCCACGAGGTGCAGTAGATCGCCATCGACAGCGGATAGATCAGGGCGCTGGCGCGGCCGCGCTGCGCAGGCGAGAGCCGGTCGCCCTGGCTCGCCACGTAAAACAGGAACCCGATATAGCCGAAGGCTGCGGCGATCACGCCCCAGTCGTGCAGCATCGCTGCCTACTCCCTCAAACGTCCGGCGCGTGTTTGTGCCCGCGCTGCCTTAAAGCGACATTCGTCGTTTTAGGGCAACTATAGCCGCATTACCCCGGCAAAGCACGGTGCGTCAGCGGGGGGAGCGCGCGATATCGCAGGGGTGGCCTGGTTAACCTTATTCCGCCGCCAGCGATTTTTTCTTCAGCGGCAGCCCGAGACGCTCCCAGACCTGCAGCAGCGCTTCCGCGAGCCGGTCGATCAGGCCGTCGTCGTGATAGGGCGAGGGCGTGATGCGCAGCCGTTCGGTGCCCTTGGCGACGGTCGGATAGTTGATCGGCTGGATGTAGATATCGTGCTGTTGCAGAAGCATGTCGCTGGCCTGCTTGCAGCGTTCGGGATCCCCGACGAACAGGGGTACGATATGGGTGTCGCTCGACATCACGGGCAGGCCGGCGGCGGTCAGGATCGCCTTGACGCGGCCGGCGCGCTCCTGGTGGCGCTCGCGCTCCCAGTTCGAGGTCTTCAGGTGCCGGATCGCGGCGGTCGCCGCCGAACAGATCGCCGGCGGCAGCGCGGTGGTGAAGATGAAGCCCGGCGCGTAAGAGCGCACGGCGTCGATCATGTCGGAAGTTCCCGCGATATAGCCGCCGAGGCAGCCGAACGCCTTGGCAAGCGTGCCTTCCAGGACGTCGATGCGGTGCATGACACCGTCGCGCTCGGCGATGCCGCCGCCGCGCGGTCCATACATGCCCACCGCATGAACCTCGTCGACATAGGTCATCGCGCCATAGCGCTCGGCGAGATCGCAGATCTTCGCCAACGGCGCGATATCGCCGTCCATCGAATAAAGGCTCTCGCAGGCAATCAGCTTCGGCCGGTCGGGGCCGGCGGCGCGCAGCAACTCCTCCAGATGCGCCATGTCGCTATGACGGAACACCTGGCGCTCGCAGCCGGCCTGACGGACGCCTTCGATCATCGAATTGTGGTTGAGTGCGTCCGACAGGATCAGGCAATTCGGGATCAGTTTCGCGATGGTGGCGATGCCGGTCTGATTCGAGACGTAGCCTGAGGTGAACAGCAGGGCCGCCTGCTTGCCGTGCAGATCGGCCAGCTCCTGCTCGAGCTGGACCAGCGGATGATGGGTGCCGGCGATGTTGCGGGTGCCGCCGGCGCCGGTGCCGACGCGGGTAGCGGTCTCGACCATCGCGCCCACCACCTTCGGGTGCTGGCCCATGCCGAGATAGTCGTTGGAACACCAGATCACGACATTGCGCGCGCCCTTCGGGGAGTGCCACACCGCATGCGGAAAACGGCCGGCGATCCGCTCGAGATCGGCGAAAACCCGGTAACGCCGCTCGTCATGCAGGCGGTTGAGGGCGGCACTGAAGAACTGGCTGTAATCCATCGAAAAAACCTGGGCCGGAAGGTGGAAGACCGGAGGACGGCAGAACCCTTTTTAGAGCGTTTCCAGGATTGATGTCGAGCCGGAAAAAGGTCGCCAGCCGCCTGCCCGGCGGGGGCCCGGGTTGCTTCAAGCGCAGAACGAAAACTCAATCCGGATCAACGCGCTACCGGCGTTTCGCCGGCGCCGGCATTTGCGCTCGACCGTGCCTTGGTAAACGCTTCGGAAAGCGGCCGGAGCAACTTGTCGTCCGAAATTATTGTTCATTGTTTCCATCGATGTCATCGCGACACCCGGCTGTCCTTTGCCGGCAAGGGCTGCTGTGAACGAGAAACCGTGATAGCAGGGAGCCGTCGCGGAACAGCTGCTCGCAGGGCGTCATGTTGCGTTCGAAACTTGCCACGAGAAATCCCGGCGCCACGCCATGGTTTATTCTCGTTCTCGCAGTCGCGCTGTTGACGTCGATATTCTGCGGCAATGCATTCCGGTTTTATCCGCGATTCATCGACAAGGTTTACGACGAGACGTCCGATCAAGGCGGACCGGCCTTTCACCCGCATCGAATTCGGCCCGATGTTGAAGGGAGTTCCAGTCTGGCGTCGTGATGCGTCGATTTCGATTCCGGACTCGATGACACTGGAGCCATGGACCGACGCGGAGTGGGACCGGGGGCATCCTCCGCTCCAGCGGAAAGCAACTGCTGCTGAGCGACGAAAATTTCCGCCGTCTGTTCCTGCGGAAGGGGGACCGCCTCGAATTCGCCTCTTCCGGTCTGCGCACCATCACGGGAATCTCAACGGTCAGCCCGTTCAAATGGCTGGAGGTCGACGCTCCCGTCACGCCGGCCGATGTCGGCGGCGTCCCGATCAGGATCGTCCGGCAGTGATCGCGGGTTTGGCGTTGCTCAGGTCGTCCTGAAGCGCAGCACGCCGTCGGCTTCCTCGGCGGTCAGGCGGCCTTCGACCAGCATGTAATTGACATGGGCGATCAACTCGCCGGCGGCAAAGCCCATCTGGTGCACATCCAGCACGTGCTTGTGGAACACCACCGGCACCAGCTCCTTGGAGGTCTTCGAGCTCTCCCGGCAGGCCTCGGCAATCAGCCGGCAGCGATCCTCGTGATGGTCGGCCAGTTGCTTGATGCGCGTCTTCAGGCCGTAGAACGGCACGCCGTGCCCGGGTAGCACGATGACATCATAGGGCAGCGTGGTGGTAAGGCTCGCCAGCGAGGCCAGATATTCACCGAGCGAGTTCTGGTCGGGCTCTACCGCCCAGACGCTGACATTGGGCGAGATCTTGCTCAGCACCTGATCGGCGGAGATGAACAATTTGTCGGCCGCGCAATACAGCATCACCTGGTCGAGCGCATGGCCGCCGCCGGTGATGACCTTGAAGCGCCGCGTGCCGATGGAAATCTCGTCGCCATGGCTGATGCGGCGATAGGCCGGCGGCAGGATCGAAACCCGCTTCAGGTAATCCTGGCCGCGGCCGAGCAGCTTGTCGGTCAGGTTCTCGTCCATGCCGTGACGGCGGAAGAACAGCCGCTGCGCCATCTTCCGTTCTTCGGTGCCGCGGTTCTGATGATAGACCGACTGCAGGTACTCCACCTGCGACATATGGAGCGGGCAGTCGAAGCGTTCGACGATCCACCCGGCGAGCCCGACGTGATCGGGATGCGAATGGGTCACGATCAGGCGGGTGATCCTGACATGCCGGAGCGGGCCTTCGAGCAGCGCGTTCCAGGCCGCGATCGATTCCTCGTTGCCGAAGCCGGAATCCACCGCCGTCCAGCCGTCGCCGTCGGCCAGCAGATAGATGTTCACATGGTTCAGGCGGAACGGCAGCTTGAGCCTGATCCATAACACGCCCGGCATCACTTCCACGACCTGGTCCGGGCCGGGGTGATTTTCCCAAGGGTAGCGCAGCGCCTCGGCCGAGGACTGAATCGTGTCTGTTTTCGAATCCATCGCTAAAATCGCTGTTGCCTTCTATCGGCTTAGCCGCACATTCGGCGCGGCGCCAGCCGAAAAACAGCTGCGGGCCCGGGTAAAATGCTGGGGCGCTGTGCCGTCATTCCGGGATGGTCCGAAGGACCAGACCTCAGATGTGCAATGCACATCGGGGAATCTCGAGATTCCGGGTTCGATGCTTCGCATCGCCCCGGAATGACGGAAGTGGCTAGGCCGCTCGGATGTTTCCGAGGAAAGCGTCGATTTCCGAGCGCAGCACGTCGGCTTCGCGGCGCAGTGCGCCGGAGGCGTCCAGCACTTCGCCGGCGGCCGATCCGGCCTGAGCGGAAGCCGCGGAGACGCCGACGATGTTGCTGGAAACCTCGGAGGTGCCTCCGGCGGCGTGCTGGATGTTGCGGGCGATCTCGCGGGTCGCCGCGCCCTGCTGCTCGACGGCGGCGGCAATCGCGGTCGTCACCTCGTTGATCTCGCCGATGATGGTGCTGATGTTGCGGAT
>Ga0075522_10003229_pt1 | contig 11914 bp, 8 predicted proteins | sample NGEPerA_FD_74796 | JGI IMG/M metagenome (GOLD analysis project Ga0075522, IMG submission 74796) | Arctic peat soil microbial communities from the Barrow Environmental Observatory site, Barrow, Alaska, USA - NGEE PermafrostL2-A | ecosystem: Environmental > Terrestrial > Soil > Wetlands > Peat ... | reverse complement strand
CTTGACCAGGACCTCGATCACGCTCACGTCTTTGAAACCGCCGATGTCCGGCACCACAATTTCAATGGGATTGGTCACGATGCCGCCTAGACCGACAAAGGGTTGGGTTTTTCCGGATCGATGTCGAACGCCTTCATCGCCTCGCCCACTGTCCGCGTGTCGATCTTTCCGTCGTCGGCAAGCGCCTTGAGCGCAGCGATCACGACGTAGTGCCGATCCACTTCGAAGAAACGCCGCAATTCCGCCCGCGAATCGCTGCGGCCGAAGCCATCCGTTCCAAGTACCGCATACCGGCCGGGAATCCACTGTCGGATCTGATCCGGGACGGTTTTGATGTAGTCGGTGGCAGCAACAAACGGGCCTTCACGGTCGGCCAGCGCCTGTTGAATATACGTCTGCCGCCGCGGATCGTTGGGGTGCAGCAAGTTCCAGCGTTCGACTTGCAGCGCATTCCTGCGCAACTCACTGAAGCTCGTCACGGAATAGACATCGGCGGGCACACCATAGTTTTTTTCCAGCAGTTCCGCAGCCGCCAGCACCTCGCGCAATATCGTACCGGAACCGAACAGCGTCGCCCGGACTTTGCCGCGGCCGCCGATTCGCAGCAGGTACATCCCGTTCAAAATGCCCTGCGCCACGCCCGCCGGCATCGGCGGGTGCGCGTAATTCTCGTTCATGCAGGTGATGTAGTAAAAGATATTTTCCTGCTCCTGGTACATCCGGCGCATGCCGTCTTGGACGATCACCGCCAGTTCATACGCGTAGGTCGGATCGTATGCGACGCAGTTTGGGATGGTGGTCGCAACCAATTGGCTGTGACCGTCCTGATGCTGCAATCCTTCTCCCGCGAGCGTCGTACGGCCCGCTGTGCCGCCGATCAGGAATCCCCGCGCCTGACTGTCTCCCGCCGCCCAGATGAAATCGCCGACCCGTTGAAAGCCGAACATCGAGTAATAAATATAGAACGGCACCATGCTAACGCCATGGTTCGAGTATGCTGTCGCGGCGGCAAGCCAGGAACACAAGCTGCCGGCCTCGTTGATGCCTTCCTCGATGATCTGGCCCTGCTTGTCCTCGCGATAGAACATGAGCTGGTCCGCATCCTGCGGTGTATAGAGCTGGCCTATCGACGAATAAATGCCTATTTGCCGGAACATGCCTTCCATGCCGAAGGTACGGGCTTCATCAGGAACGATGGGCACGATGTGCTTGCCGATGTTCTTATCCTTGAGCAACGCGGTCAACATCCGCACCAACGCCATGGTCGTCGAGATCTCGCGATCGCCCGTCCCCTCCAACAATGAATTAAACGCCTCCAGCGGCGGCACCACCAGCGGCGGCGCGACCGAATTGCGAAACGGCAAATAACCGCCGAGTGCCGCGCGGTGCTGTTGCAGGTACTGCATCTCCTCGCTGTCCTCGGCCGGTTTTCGGAACGACAACCCGGCGATTTCCTCGTCGGAGATTTTTATATTGAAACGGTCGCGGACCTCCTTGAGCGCGTCGTCACCGAGCTTTTTCTGTTGATGCGCGGAGTTAAGTCCTTCGCCCGCCTTGCCGAGACCGAAGCCCTTGACGGTTTTCGCCAATATCACCGTGGGCGCACCCTTGTGCGCGACCGCGGAGGCATAGGCCGCGTACACCTTTTTCGCATCGTGGCCGCCACGATTCAGGTGCCAGATCTCCTCGTCCGACATGTTCGCGACCATCTCTTTGAGTTCGGGATACTTGCCGAAGAAATGTTCGCGCGTGTAGGCGCCGCCCTTGGACTTGAAGTTTTGATACTCGCCGTCCACGCACTCCTCCATAAGGCGCTTCAGCAGTCCGGATTGATCGCGCTCGAGCAACGGATCCCAGCGCGATCCCCATAGGACCTTGATGACGTTCCAACCCGCACCGAGAAACGCGGCTTCGAGCTCTTGAATGATCTTGCCGTTGCCGCGCACCGGTCCGTCGAGCCGTTGTAAATTGCAATTGATCACGAAGATCAGGTTGTCGAGTTTCTCGCGCACCGGCATGGTCAACGCGCCCATCGATTCGGGTTCGTCCATTTCACCGTCGCCCAAGAACGCCCATACCTTGCGATCGGACGTCGGAACGTTGCCGCGATGTTCCATGTAGCGCTGGAAGCGCGCCTGGAAAATAGCCATCATCGGACCCAAGCCCATCGACACCGTCGGGAATTGCCAGAAGTCCGGCATCAGCCACGGATGCGGGTAGGAGGACAGGCCGCCGCCGCGCACTTCCCGGCGAAATTTCAGCAGCTGAGTTTCGTCCAAGCGGCCTTCCAGGTAGGCGCGTGCGTAAATGCCGGGGCTCGAATGTCCTTGCATGAAAATCATGTCGCCGGGATGCGCGGCGTTCTTGGCGCGCCAGAAGTGATTGAATCCGACTTCATACAAGGTCGCAGCGGAGGCGTAGGTGGCGATATGGCCGCCGTACTCGGTGTTCACGCGATTCGCCTGCACCACCATGGCGAGCGCATTCCAGCGGATATAGGCCTCATTGCGCCGTTCCAAGGACCGGTCGCCCGGATAATCCGGCTGCTGCGCCTTGGAGATTGTATTCAGGTAAGCGGTGTTGGGCTTGAAGGGCAGATACGCGCCTGAGCGCCGTGTGAAATCCACCAATTTTTCGAGCAGAAAGTGCGCGCGCTGCGGCCCCCGGGCGCGCATGACGGAATCGATGGATTCGAGCCAATCCTGTGTTTCGATGGGATCGATGTCTTCGTACGGGGATTGTTGCGTCATAGAGAGCCCTGGCAAAAAGGCGCGCGCACATGCACACGCTCACGTGTCCTGTTAAGATGGCGGCCACGTTACAGCGCTGTTGCGCGAACCGCCACTGCGTTATCGACAAGCGCTTATCTTCGGGGTTTGGTTTTTCACGGTCAAGCAAGGGAATAGCTTGCGGTTTTACGATATGCCGACTCGCTTGCCCTTTGACCAGTTGCTCGTGCCTGTGCGCCAAATTAGCCCAGGCGTCACCGCGTCGAAGCTCGCCCGTTACGCGAGCGCGCTGCTGTTTCTGCCGCTGAAACCATCCGCGGCGGACTGGTCGGCGTTGCCGCACGGCAGCGTGCTGCGCGACCTATACCAGCGCAAAGTGCTTAAAGTCGGCGACACTTTTCATCTCAGGGTCGGAGCGCACGCCGAGACGCTGCTGGTGGTGGCGTGTCTGGCCGATGAGGCCAGCACCTTTGAACGGCTGCAGGCGGCGGCCAAACTTGCCCGCAGCGCGTTGGACGGCGAACCGCAGTCGCTGCTCCTGTGGCAACAGGGTTGCTCCGCGCGAGCCGCCGACGCGACCCTCGCCGCCGCTATTGCGGCGCTCGAGGCGGCCGCATTTCGCTTCGCAGTGTTCAAAAGCAAGCCCAAGCCTCATGTGCGGCTTGCGCGCATCGACGTCGCAACGGGCGGTAAATTAGCCGAACTCGAACTGACGCTGGCAACGGCTGCCGGCAACAATCTCGCCCGTTGGCTGACGGCGTTGCCGCCCAACACCCTGGACGCGCGCGGCTATCGGCGCTTGCTGCAAGAGTTCAGCGGTCGGCTGCGCCTGGGGTTCAAGTTCTACGGCGAGACACAACTCAAACGGCTGGGTGCGGGCGCGTTTCTCGCGGTCGCACGCGGCAATGCCAAGCGAGACGCGGGGATCGTGCACCTGTCGTACCGTCCGCGCGGCCCCAAAGCCCCCGCCTTGAGCTTGATCGGCAAGGGCGTGTGTTTCGACACCGGCGGCACGAACTTAAAACCACACAAGGGCATGCTCGACATGCACATCGACATGGAGGGCAGCGCGGTCGCGGTGGGTAGCCTCTATGCGCTGCACGCGATGCGCTCCCCCATGGCTGTGGATTGCTGGTTGGCCATCACTGAGAACCTCATTGGGCCGCTCGCCTACAAACCGCAGGACGTGGTTCGCGCGCATAACGGCACGACCATTCAAGTCATTCATACCGACGCCGAGGGCCGCATGGCGCTGGCGGACACGCTAAGCCTCGCCGCGGCCAAGAAGCCGCGCGCCATCATCGACTACGCCACCCTCACAGGAGCCTGCATATATGCGCTCACCGAGCGCTATAGCGGCGCCTTTACCAATCGTCCGGAGACGCGCGATCTGATCGAGTCCGCCGGCGTCAGCAGCGGCGAACGCGTCTGGTGCTTTCCCATGGACGCCGACTATGACACGGAGTTGGAAAGCGCCGTAGCCGACGTGATGCAGTGCGCAGTCGACGGCAAGGGCGATCATATCGTGGCTGCGCGCTTTTTGAATCGATTCGTGCCCAAGGAAATCGCCTGGCTGCATCTCGATCTAGCGGCGGGCACGCGTCACGGCGGCTTAGGCCACATCGCCACGGAGATCACCGGATTCGGCGTGCGCTACACGCTGGATCTACTGCGCCGGGGCTGGCCACCCGCACCGGCCCGGCCACCCGCGCCGGCGTCCGTGCGGGCGCCCGCCCGGGCTCGCAAATGAACACCCTCACGCTGCAGCGACCCGACGACTGGCATGTGCACCTGCGCGACGGCGCAGCGCTGCAAGCCGTGGTCAAGTTTACCGCCGAGCGATTCGGACGGGCCATCGTAATGCCCAATCTGCAACCGCCGATCGTCACGGCCGAAGCGGCGCGGGCGTATCGCGAAAGGATCAAGTCGGCGCTGCCGGTGGGCACGCGTTTCGAACCGTTGCTCACGCTGTATCTCACCAACGCCACCACGCCCGATGAGATAGATCGCGCGCGGGCGATGGGCTTCGTTCACGGCGTCAAGCTGTATCCGGCCGGCGCCACCACACACTCGGACGCCGGCGTGACCGATATCACGAACGTGTACCCGGTGCTGGCACGCATGGAACGGCTCGGCATGCCCCTGCTGGTGCACGGTGAATCGACGGACGCCGCAGTCGATGTGTTCGATCGCGAGACGCACTTCATCGATACCGTGCTGCGGCCCCTCATCGAGCGCTTCCCCGGCTTAAGTGTGGTGCTGGAGCACATCACGACGAAGCGGGCGGTTGAATTCGTCACCACCGCCAGAGACCGTGTTGCCGCGACCATCACACCACAGCACTTATTGCACAACCGCAACGCCATTTTTTCCGGCGGCATAAAACCCCATTTTTACTGCCTGCCGATTCTGAAGCGCGAAGGCGACCGACAGGCGCTGCTCGGCGCCGCCACCGGCGGCAACCCGCGCTTTTTTCTCGGCACCGACAGCGCGCCTCACGAGCGGGCGCGCAAGGAGAACGCCTGCGGTTGCGCCGGCATGTTCACCGCCCATGCCGCCATCGAGCTGTACGCCGAAGCGTTCGAAGCAGCCGGACGCCTGGACCGATTACAGTCATTCGCCAGCCATTTTGGTGCGGACTTCTATGGACTGCCGCGCAATGAGGACAGGATCACCTTGATCAAGGAGCCGTGGGTGCCCCCTGCAGTTTACGATTTCGGTGACGGCAAACTAGTGCCCTATCGGGGCGGTGAATCGATCGCCTGGCGCCTCGCGCCCTGAAGGTTTCGCATGACACAGATCCCGCCGATCACATTCGCCACACGCTTCCGCGGCTTTCTGCCCGTGGTCGTCGATGTTGAAACCGGCGGCTTCAATCCGCGCACCGACGCGCTGCTGGAAATCGCCGCGGTGTTCGTCGAGATGCGCAGCGACGGGACTCTCGCGCGCGGCGATACGCATCGCTACCACGTGGCGCCATTTCCCGGTGCCAACATGGAGCCCGCCTCACTGGCGGTGAACGGGATCGATCCACATCATCCGCTGCGCCCCGCCATCCCCGAGGAAGAGGCCCTGCAACGCATTTTCCGCGAGGTCCGCAACGTCATTCGCGCCGCCGAATGCACTCGCGCGGTGTTGGTGGGGCATAACGCATTTTTCGACTTGAATTTCCTGAATGCCGCCGTGGCGCGCACCCAAATCAAGCGCAATCCCTTCCATCCGTTCTCGAGTTTCGACACCTCCACACTGGGGGGAGTCGCGTTCGGGCAAACGGTGCTGATGCGCGCGACCTTGGCCGCCGGCTTCGAATGGGATACGGCGTCGGCGCATTCCGCAGCCTATGACGCCGAGCGCACGGCAGACCTCTTCTGCACCGTATGCAACCAGTTTCAGGGCGTATTCGACGCCAGCCGGCGGCGCCTCGCGGCCATGGGCCCGCTGCAGATCGAACCTACCGCGCCGACCGATTCGTAGCGACCCGACGTAAATCACCGCGCAAGAGACAGTAGTTCGGTTGCCTTTGCGCCGTGGTGTCGAGCGGTACGAGAGTTCGCCAGGGAGGCTAAGCCGCTGCCTGGCGACTGCTGCCCCGTCGCCGGGCAGCGGCTTAGTCTGTCGGGCGAATCCCAAACCAACCGGTCAACGTCATTGTGCCGAGGGTTAAGCCGCGACTGCGCCGGCTTGCGCGAGCAGCTGTTTCAGTTCGCCGCTCTTGTACATTTCGATGGTGATGTCACAACCGCCGACCAATTCGCCGTTCACGTACAGCTGCGGGAAGGTGGGCCAGTTGGAATAGGTCTTGAGGGCATCGCGGACCTCCGGGTCCTCGAATATGTTCACATGCGCAAATTGCGCATTGCAGGCTCGCAGCGCACCCACCGATTGCGCCGAAAATCCGCATTGCGGAAAATCGGGCGTGCCCTTCATATAAAGGACCACCGGCGAGGCCGATAGCTGGTTCTTGATCCGTTCAATAGCGTTCATAGTCGGCAATCTCCAAATGACATTCTGCGCCCGTTGGCCTTTATCCTTAAATGATACGATAACAGCCTAGACGGCACCCGTGTGCCGCGCAACACATATGTGGTGCACGGAGTCCGGGTAAGCCTCAGACTTCGTTGAATTATTGGGATTAATCCTCGATTCTTCAAGTGACTTATGGAGCGGAATTGAGTGATCCACTAGCGTCCGCCGCGTGGAATTCGCCTCTGCAGGCGATATCGGTTCCGGCCGACCTGCCGCTGGTCGTCGCGCGTGCGCTGGCCGAGGATGTGGGCAGCGGGGATTTGACCGCCGCCCTGATTCCCACGGAACGTACGGGGCGCGCCTCGGTGATCACGCGCGGGCCCGCCATCATCTGCGGGATACCCTACGCCGAAGCCTGCTTCCGGCAATTCGATGTGCGGGTACGCATCGACTGGCGGGTCGCCGAGGGCGAATCAGCCGTCGCCGATCAGCTGCTGTTCACGGTCGAAGGTCCGGCGCGCGCGCTGCTGACGGCCGAACGCACGGCGCTGAATTTCTTGCAACTGCTCTCCGGCACCGCGAGCGCCGCGCATTCCTACGCCGCGCTCATCGAGGGAACGAATTGCCGTCTGCTCGATACCCGCAAGACCATCCCGGGATTGCGCTCCGCACAGAAATACGCGGTGCGGGTCGGTGGCGGCCACAATCACCGCATGGGCCTATGGGACGGCATTCTGATCAAGGAAAACCACATCATGGCCGCGGGTTCGATCGCCCAGGCGGTGGCGAGCGCCAGGCAGGCGGGCGCAAACATCCCCGTGGAAGTCGAGGTTGAGAATCTGGCCGAATTGCGCCAGACCATCGACGCCGTCGCGGATATCGCCATGCTCGACGAATTTTCACTGCCGGCCATGCGCGAAGCCGTCGCCCTCAATGCCGCCGCCTTAAGGCCGCTGAAGCTCGAAGCTTCCGGCGGCATTAACGCCGCCAGCATTCGCGAAATCGCCGAAACCGGCGTCGACTATATCTCGGTCGGCAGCATCACCAAGCACGTGCGCGCCATCGACCTATCGATGCGCTTCGAGTGGCAAACTTAACTGAAATCCAGCCCGTGGCGTGCAGCTAATTCTGTGGCCGCCCGTCAAACGCTGTTCGCCGCCTTCAATACCCGCTGCGGCTGCGACACCCCGTAGCCTTGCGCGTAGTCGACGCCCAAGCTCTGCAGCATATTGATGATTTCCTGATTCTCGGCGAACTCGGCGATGGTTTGTTTGCCGGTCAGATGGCCGATCTCGTTGATGGAGCGCACCATCTCGCGGTCGATCGGATCGTGCAGTATCTCTTTGACGAAGCTGCCGTCGATTTTCAGGTAGTCGACCGGGAAATGCTTGAGATAGCCGAACGATGACAGGCCGGTGCCGAAATCGTCCAGCGCGAACTTGCAACCCAATTCCTTCAACGCCTGAATGAACCGATTTGCCTGCGAGAAGCTCGCGATGGCGGCGGTCTCGGTGATTTCAAAGCAAATCTTGGTGGCGTCCAAGCCGCTGCGATGGAATTGATCAATGACATAGGGCAGGAACTTGTCATCGCCGAGGCTCTGCCCCGAGAGATTGATGGAGCACATGGTCAGTTTCTCGCGTTCATCGGCTTCGGACACCAACCATCGGAACGCATTCTCGATCACCCAGCGGTCGATATTGGGTGTAATGCCGTAGCGCTCAGCCGCCGTCATGAACTGATCCGGCGCGACGATCTTGCCGGCCTCGTCGCGCATGCGCAGCAACAGTTCGTAGTGCGCGCCGGTCTCGGCCGTTTGCAGGGGGAGGATCGTCTGCCTGAACAGTTCGAACCGGCCCTCCTCCAATGCATTGTTGATGCGCGCCGCCCATTGCATCTCGCGGCGACGGCGCATCAAATCGATGTCATTTTCCTCGAAGCTGTGGACGCGGTTGCGGCCGGCCTCCTTGGCCGCCTGGCAGGCGCTGTCGGCGGCGCTTAAGACCGACGCCACGTCGGCGTTGTCCGCGGATATCGGCACGACGCCGATGCTGGCGCCCAATCGGAACGTGCGCTCCTCCCAGGTGAATTTGAAATTGCGCACGGCCTCTCGCAGCGCCTCCGCAGTGCGCATCGCTTCGTCCAGTGAACAGCTTTCCAGGAGAATGCCGAACTCATCGCCGCCCAACCGCGCCAGGGTGTCGCGCCATCGGACTTTGGATTTCAGCAGGGCGCCCACCTGTCCCAAGAGGGCGTCGCCGGCACTGTGGCCGCAGGTATCGTTGACGATTTTGAACTGATCCAGATCGAGTACACACAGTGCATACGCGGTCTCTCGCGCCTTGGCGCTCTTCAAAGCCCGCTCCATGCGGTTTTCGAATTCGCGGCGATTCACCAATCCCGTGAGCACGTCGTGACTGGCGTGATAGCTCAAGCGCCGGTTCAATTCCCGCGCTTCGCTGACGTCGTGGAACACCAGCACACCGCCTGACACCGCGCCGCTGCCGTCGCGGATGGGCGATGCCGTGCTCTCGACATAAATTTCGTTGCCGTCGCGGCGGATCAGCAGCATCGGCCGCACCGATTTGATCGAACGCGTGCGGCGAATCGAGACCGCCAGCGGGTTCTCCAGCGGCTCGCAGGTCTCCTCATGGAACGCGCGGAAGATCTCTTCGATAGCGCGGCCCTGACTGTCCTCAAGACGCCACCCCGTAAGCGCCTCGGCGACCGGATTCAAATAGTCGATCACGCCCTTGGCGTCGGTCGTGATCACACCGTCACCGATACTCTGTAGGGTGATTTGCGCACTCTCTTTCTCGTGAAACAGCGCTTCCTCATACAATTTGCGCTCGGTGATGTCGAGTTCGACGCCGACCAGCCGCAGTAGCCGGCCATTCTCATCGACCTTGGCCTTGGCCCGGCTGATGACCCAACGCCACTCGCCGGTGGCGTGGCGCATGCGATGCAGGCTCTCGAAAATCGGCGTCTTGCCGGCCACGTGATCGCGAATGGCGCCCTGCACTCTGGACATATCGTCGGTGTGCACCAGCGTTCGCCAGTCGGGCGCCTGCCCGATGTCGACCTCATCGTACCCCAGCATCGCTTTCCAGCGCGGCGACAGATAGACGCGATTGTTGAGCGTGTCGAAATCCCACAGACCGTCGTTGGCGCTGTACAAGGCCAGCTCGTTGCGCTCTTGCAGATCATGCAATTGACGTTGAATCTCGATGCGCTCAAGACCGGTGGCGAGACTGCTGCCGACCAGCTTCATCAACAGATGCAGCTGAACTTCCCAGCTCTCGCGCGGCCTCGCGCCGGCAATACCGAGCAACCCGGCCGCCCGGCCTTCGATGAAATAGCCGATGATCAGCACCGATCCGATGCCCAGATGATTCCACAGCGCCGCATCGTCGATCTGATCTTCGCGGGGCTTGGCGGTATCGCGCAGCTCGGACACGCGCAGCGGCGCCAAACGCGATCGCAACCACGGCAACGCCTCCAGCGACTGGCCGGTCAGCTGTTCCGGATTACCGGTCGCGAGCAAGCCGCGGGCCACCTGAATCTCGCTAAATAAACCCAGCTCCGCGTCCAAGGGAATATGAAAGGCCGCATCGGTGCGCGTGGCCTCGCGCAGCAATTCTAAATTCGCGGCGATGATGTCAAGCGCGGATACCGCTGTCATCCCCTGGAAATCGACGGCAATCTTGGTGCAAATCACGTCGAGACCGACGGCGGGCCGAACGCCGCGCCGTGGCCACGTCTGGGGCGATAAAATGTCCGAGGCGGTCAAGTCTGGGTGGCGAGGATCGGTGGGTGCTATTGCCATGCGCCGTCACTACATCCCAGAATAAAAATTGTTGTGGTTGACGATCAACAGTTTGCCACTCGATCGTCGCTCAATATCGAATGCGTCACACAGTTCCCATCAGCCGATTTTAGTTACCTATACCCGGATTCTCGCACAACGTATCAGGAATACAAGCTAAGCGGTTGTATTGTTAGGGCTTGCTGAACGTACGCCTACCCTTACCACCATCGCCCAACCATCACCCCACCATCACCCGAATCACCCCAGCGCCGACAACGCTTCTTCAAACAGCGCTCGCAGACGCCGCTCCATCTGCAGTTGCAGGCCGGCAAGGCCGGCGGCGTCCAGACCCTTGTTGACATATACCGGCTCACCGACCGCGATCACCACTCGGGCCAGTGGCATGGGTATGACGAAGCGGTCCCATTTGATCTTCCAGGCACGCGAGGCCGCATACGCCAAGGGGATCATTGGCCGCCCCGACAGTTGCGCCAACAACACGGCGCCGGGCTTGAATTTCCATGCCGGTCCGCGCGGGCCATCGGGCGTGATGGCGGGCGACACCGCGTCATGCGCCAACGCCTGGTAGTAGTCGCGCAACGCGCGGGCGCCGGTGTGCGTGGAGGAACCGCGAATCACCTCAGCGCCCAAATTACGCACGATCATCGCGCCGATCTCGCCGTCCACCGACGGTGAGATCAAGAAGCCCAGCCTCACTCCCGCGCCGCGCTGTGCCAGCAGGTGTTTGACGCAGAACAGCTGGTGTTGATGCCAGTACACCGGTATGAATGAGGGCGCGCGGGTCAGCGCCGCCGTGATGTGCTCCGCGCCGATGACCCGCACCACGCGGGACCAGCGCCACACCCAGCGCACCAAGGACAATCCCACCGGCACGAGCATTCGGTACAGGAACAAACGCCCGCGAGTCAGCCGCCTGCCGGAGCGCGTTTGCTGCTCATAAATGGTATTGCGAAGGCCACCACCGGGTTTTTCTTCCACGGCCGCATTGTCCAAGATCAACGCGGCGCTGCGCAATAGCCCAGCCCCGCGGCACCTCGCGCGGCGCTCGCCTGGGCCCCTCGCCTGCCGCCTACGATACAATGTGCCGATGCAAACCATGGCAGTTCCCGGCCCCGCCGAAGGCTTCGATCTCGGCGGCAGCGACGAATCATTGGCGCGTATGCGCGACTACTTCGCCCGCTTCGGCGACGTCTATCGGGTTTTCGCGCCCGCCCGGGGCGTCTATAACTACGTCATCAACCACCCGGACGACATCAAACACGTGCTGCTGTCGAACCATCGCAACTACACCAAGGGTGAGGGCATGGATCGGGTCAAGATTCTGCTCGGCAACGGCATCATGACCAGCGAGGGCGATTTCTGGCGGCGCCAGCGCCGCATGATGCAGCCG
>Ga0075522_10003228_pt1 | contig 11915 bp, 9 predicted proteins | sample NGEPerA_FD_74796 | JGI IMG/M metagenome (GOLD analysis project Ga0075522, IMG submission 74796) | Arctic peat soil microbial communities from the Barrow Environmental Observatory site, Barrow, Alaska, USA - NGEE PermafrostL2-A | ecosystem: Environmental > Terrestrial > Soil > Wetlands > Peat ... | reverse complement strand
CGACGCTATCCGAAGCCGTCGCGCGCGGTGCATCGACGTGCCGTCGGGAGGTCGCAGTGGCGATGAAGTAAGTCGTCAGCGTGCCGCCCGCCAGCACCACGAAGGCGGCCGTCCACCGGCCCGCGCGGTGCCGGACCGGAAGTGTTATCTGGGCCGCGCTGGCACCGAAGGTGGTGTTCGGCGCTGGCTCGGAGCGCGACCTCGCCGCCGGCGTACGGGCCCCCAAGCGGCTCGGCGCCGATGCCGGCAGAAGGACCGTCCCACCCGGCTGCGGATCTGTCGTGCGTGCCGATCGCTGGGACACCTGGTTCCCGTCGCCTCCCGCGAGAGCCGGCGCCCATTGATCGCGTATGGCGGCGGAAGCGAACTCCAAGATCGCCCGGCCAAATGCCTGAACCGACGGAAACCGCTGCGTCGGCTCCAGCTTCATGGCACGCAAGATCGCATCCTCGAGTGCCGGAGGGATATCGGGCCGGTACACGTGCGGGAGCGTGAACAGTCCCCCGCCGACGCTGTGGATCACCTCGTAGATGGTCTCGCCTCGATGCGCGCGGTGTCCCGTGACGACCTCATAGAGAATGGCGCCCAGCGCATACTGGTCGCTGCGGGCATCGACGGCGGCCGCTCCGCGGATCTGCTCGGGCGCGATATAGTAGGGCGTTCCCATCGCGGCGCCGGTCCCGGTCAAGGCCAAGGTGCTGCCGCTACCGCCGGAGCTGATCTTCGAGATACCGAAGTCGAGGACGGTTGGCTTGGCGCCGCCATACCGGACGCGGGCCATGAACACGTTCTCCGGCTTCAGGTCGCGGTGGATGACCCCCTCCTCATGCGCCACCGCGATGGCGGCCATCACCGGCACTAGGATGTCGACCGAGTCCGAGAACGAAAGAGGGCCCGATCGCGCGAGCAGCGCTGCCAGATCCTCCCCTTCGAGAAACTCCATCACCAAGTAGGCGGTACCGCCCTCGCTCCCCATGTCTGTCACGTCGACGACGTTGGGGTGCCGGATGCGCGACGCCGCCTCTCCCTCCCGCAGAAATCGAGATCGCGCGCCCGGCAATGCGGCCACCGCCGGATGCAGCGTCTTGATGGCGACCCGCTTCTTGAGGTCGAGGTGTGTGGCCTCGTAGACGGCGCCCATGCCGCCACGGCCCATCGCGCGCACGATCTGGTACCGGCCCAGCGTGGTGCCCGGCGGCAGCATGTCTACGAGATCCGCTGATGCCTCGTTGGCCACTGTGCCCAGCAGAATAACCTCGTCATCGGCTGGCGGTCACGCCAATCTGGATCCAGCCGGATACGTGTCCGTGAATGTTCGCGTTCGCGGTGACCGTCGGTCGAAATTCCCGACGACGTCCCTGATAGACTCGGGCCATGCAGGGCGGGAACGTCGGCTGGCGGGAGGGTTACGAACGGGCAAGCCTCGCGTGGCCGGCGGTGACGCTCGACTTCGAACGGTTCGTGGCCCATGCCCGACGGGTCGGGTTCTCGTTGGGCGCCGCCAGCGTGGATCCCGATTCCGCGAACGTGGCGGATCTGTTTCTGGCCTGCGCCGCCGGCCATGGGGATCGGGTGGCGATCGAAGCTCTCGAGGAACAGTACATCGCCACCGCGCGCTTTTCGCTCAAGCGCCTCGACCCGCGGCCGGAGTTCATCGACGACGTGATGCAGGATCTGCGGTCGAAGTTGTTGTTGCCGCCCGAGCCGCGCATCTTGCGCTACGGTGGGCGGGGCCCCCTGCTGGCGTGGATCCGCGTGGCCGCCAGCCGGACAGCGATCGACTCCCTGCGGGCCATCCGCGAGGTGGTTGGGCGAGAGGCGCGCGACCCCGATTCGCTGGAGCAGGTCGACTTCGGCCCCGAAGTGCAGCTCTTGCGGGCGGCCTACCGGGAGGCGTTCCAGGAAGCGCTCGCGGCGGCGGTCGCCGCGCTGACGCCCAAGGATCGCAACCTCCTTCGACGACATCTGATCGAGCACATGACGCTGGAAGAGATGGCCGCTCCCTATGGCGTGCACCTTGCGACGGTGGCGCGCCGTCTCATGGTGCTGCGCGAAGAGATCGCGGCCGCCGTGCGCGAGCACCTGGCGGTTCGCCATGGATCGCGCGGCGGGGCCACTTCGCTGGAAAGCCTGGCGCAAGCCATTCGCAGCGAGGTGTACGTCAGCCTGGCGCCGCTGCTGGGGCAGACCACGGAATCCGACGGGAGCCAACCGAAGTGACCAGCCAGGGTACTCTGCGTTAACCTCACCACATGCCGCTCCAGGACGACGGCCCCTCGGCGTGCATCGACGAGAACGCGGTGCTGGACTTCGTCCAGGGGCGCCTCGACCGGGTGGAGGTCGCCCGGATCGACGAGCACGCCGACGGTTGCCTCGCCTGCCGGAAGGCGATCGACGGGGCGGTCCGCGTGCTGCGCGAGCGGTCCACCAGTGTGGATAACGATCCGATCCATTTCACCCGGTGCTCCGTCGGTGACAAGCTGGCCGACCGGTACCGGATCGTCCGCTTCATCGCGCGCGGCGGCATGGGCGAGGTCTACGAGGCCGAAGACGAGATGCTGGGCACCCGCATCGCGATGAAGACCATCGCCGCGACGATCGCCGACAATCCGCAGGCCGCGCGTCGGCTCAAGCAGGAGGTCAGCCTGGCGCGCCGGATCACGCACCCGAACGTCTGTCGCATCTTCGACCTGGGTGTCCACGGCGGCGGGACGGACCGGCCCGGAGCCAGCGTCCTGTTCTTCACGATGGAGCTGATCACGGGCGTGAGCCTGGCGCAGCGCCTGAGTGAGCGGGGGCGCTTTTCAACCGAAGCGGCCCTGCCGATCGTGATGGGGATGGCGGCGGCGCTGGGCGCCGCGCACCGCGCCGGCGTGGTCCACCGCGACTTCAAGAGCGACAACATCATGCTCGCCTCCGAACCGGACGGCGAGCGCATCGTGGTCACCGACTTCGGCCTGGCGCGCCACACCGCGACCGCCACGCAGGATTCGCTGGAAGCGCGCGGCCTGGAAGGCACGCTGGCGTACATGTCGCCCGAGCAGCTGGAGGGGCAGAGCGCCCGTCAGCCCGCGGACATCTATGCGCTGGGGCTGGTGATGTACGAGATGCTGACCGGCGAGCTTCCGTGCGCGCCGAAGCCGGGTGGGCACTGGCTGCCGGCGGCGTGGCGGCGCGCCGTCGAGCCGGTGCCGCCGGTGCGTTCCCTGGTGCCCGAGATCGACGCCCGCTGGAACGACGTGATCGCGCTGTGCCTTCAGCGGGAAATCGACCGCCGCCCGGTCTCGCCGGACGACGTGGTGCGCGCGCTGGTCGCCGAGGCGAGCGACGAGCCGCCCGCCCCCGCCATCGTCGCTCCGACCGAGCAGGGGGCGCCGGTGCAGCTCGCTCCGTCGCCCGCCGTCCGGCGCGCGTGGCCGTGGAAAACCTCGGCCGCGATCGGTGTCGCCGGCATCCTGCTGGCGGCGGGGGCGATCAACCGGCGCGCGCCGCCGCGCGCGGACGTCGCCGTCCGAGCCGCGACGGAATCCGCGACGGTGCCGGCGCCGGCCGTCCGACGCACGCCGGAATCGGCGCCGGCGCCGGCCGCGCCACAGCCGCTCGGCGCGGTCCCGAGCACCCGGGCGGCCGCGGCGCTCCCCGACACGTCGACCGCGGACCTGCTGGTGGCTCGCCGGTCGTCATCCGCTGGTCATCCCAGCGCACCGCGGCCGCGCGCACCGAGGCCGGCGCACCACGACCAGGTGACAGCGCCCGGAGCCGAGCTTTCTAAGGATTCGCCGGCGACGGAGCCCACCCCCGCAGCGAGCCAAGCGCCCGCGCCTGCCCACCGCCGATCGGCCGACCCGAACGATGGGTTCATCTTCAAAAATGAATAGATGAAGACTCTGGCGCTCGCGTCGGTGGTGCTCTTGTCCTGGCTGGCCGCGTCCGCTCGCGCGCAGCCGGCGACCGATGTGCAGCCGGGCCTGGCGGCGGGGGCGGACCCCGAAGCGGCCGCCACCGCGCTGGTCGAGCAAGCCGCGCGGGCCTACGACCAGAACCAGTTGGATGAAGCGCTGCGGCTGCTGGCGCGCGCGTTCGCCCTCTCGCCGCGGCCGTCGATTCTGTACAACCAGGCCCAGGTCCTGCGGGCCAAGAACGACTGCGTCGCCGCGCTGGATGCCTATCGGCGATTCATCGAGGCGACTGCGCCGGAGGACCCGGACCGCGACCGGGCCCTGCGCCGGCGCGACGAAATGCAGGCCTGCGCCGACCAGCGCCCCCCCCGGCCGAAGCCGCTCGAGCTGGCGGCGCCGGCATCGCCGGTCCAGGCTCCGGTCGTCCAGGCTCCGGTCGTTCAGGCTCCGCTGGCTTTGGTCGCCAGCACCCCCGGCCCGCCGGAGGACCATCCCGTCAACCACCGCCGGGTCCTGCACGACGCCGGGTGGGCGTCGATCGGGGTCGGGGTCATCGCCGCGGGCGTGGCGGCCGCCTACGCCTGGGAAGCCCACCACATTCAAGGAGAGTTGCAGGCCGAGCTGAAAACCGATCTGTCGCAGCAAAACCCCACATGGACCGAAGCTCAGCAGTCCCAGAGCCTAGCCGGCAACCAGGATGCCTCCCGGGCGTGGTGGTGCGCGGGCGCCGCGGCGCTGGCCGGAGGCGGCGGTGCCGCGCTGCTGATCGTCTCGCGTCCACCCGCGGCAGTCGGCGCGGCGGCCGGCACCCCTTCGGAGCCCCACGTAGCCCTCATCGGGTGGTCGGGAACCTTCTGACCCATGAACCTCATGCGTGGCCTGTTACGAAAAAACATTCCCCGATTGGGCGCAAAAAGGCCTGGCCGACTCCGTCCTCCCTATGGAATGTCCGGCCCGGTAGCCCTCACCGGTCTGACGGCGCTCTTGGCGTTGGCAGGCTGCTTTCAGCTCAACGTCGACAACGCCGACAGTTGCCTTCTGATCTGCTCGCCCAGCGCAGCCTGCCCCGGGAACTTCAAATGCCTGGTCGATCCCACAACGAACCAAGGGCTGTGCGCTTCGCCAGAAACGGCGACCTGTCGGGGCGCGGGCGCCGGGATGGACGGCGGCGCCGACCGGATGGGCGCGGGCGGCATGGACGGCGCCGCCGACCGGATGGACGCGGGCGGCACCGACGCCGGCATCGACCGGATGGACGCGGGCGGCACCGACGCCGAGGCGGGCACCTCCGGTCCCCCGAGCATGCTCTGCCATAACGGGAACTGCCTGACTCTGCCTCCGGACGTCCGCGCGAACCTGGTCCTGCTGCTCTGGCCCTCCAACCTCCCCGCCGTCGGCTCCCCGGTGTCCACCTGGACCGACCAGTCCGGCCAGGGCAACGACGCTTACGCGCTCGCCCCGATGGCGCTGCCCCACGTCATCCCGGACGGCGTCCAGCTCGACGCCACGACGCTGGGAGGTGGGTTCGTGGTGGCCAACAGCCCATCGCTGGACTTCGGCTCGGGCGACTTCGCCGTGATCGTGGTGGCGGGGCTATCGTCGAATACGACGCCGCTCTCGTTTTTTAGAAAATCCGATGGTGCTCGGACCAACAGTCAGCAGATCTCGATCGATTGGGTCCTTTCGACCGCTCTAACGGGTAAACCGCAGGGCGTCGTCGACGACACGACGGACCCCGCAACCATGGACGTTTCTCAACCCTCGGTGCAGGCCTATACGCTGTACCGATCGACAGACAATCTCGAGCTCCGTCTCAATGAAGCCCCACTCGGCACGGCCGTCCTCCCGATGCCGGGACTCTCTACGACCAACGCCGAAGATCTCTATCTAGGGGTGAACGGCCTCTTTGGGAGTCCGGTCAGCTCAATCGAGGCCGTTGTCGCGATACGCGGCTCGATTGGATCTACCGAGTTGACCCAACTCGAAGTCTTCCTGCGGACTGTTTTTATGCAGTCCGCTCCTTGAGGCGTCGGGGACCGCCAGGCGTCTATGGGCAAGTGATCCGACACCAGCTGACCGCCTCGTTGACACAAATGCCGTCCCACCACGTTTCGCCACAGTAAGGATCCTGGCTGAACACTTGAGCGGTGCAAGCACACGCGGAGGGGTAAAAGGGGTTCCCCTGGGTACATAGGGTACCGCAGTCGCATCTGCGCTGGCACACAGAACCAACTTCGCCGACGCAGATGCTGTCCCACGTGACGGCGCAGCAGTAGGGATCGACGCCGCAAATCCAGGCGACACAGTCGTCCGGCCCGCACCCCGGTTGCAGGACGCCACCCGGCGCACAAAGCGAGTGAGCGCAGGTGACTGGAATCGTCAGCGCTTGGATCTTGAGGTTGTCCGGCTGCTTGATGAAGTCACCCTTGGGGGAGAGCAGGTCCAGCGTGATGCTCTCGCCGGGCAATGCCGCCTGGCCCGTTCGGTTGGCGATGGTTCCGCTCCCGCTGGCCCCGACCAGGATGCTGTGGTCGGGGCGGACGGCGACGCTGATCTGCGTCGGGACGTTCGCGGTCGCGATCTGCTTCACCCACTCGATCTTCCCCGCCATATCCAACCGGGCGACGAACACCGCCCGCTGGCCGGGATGGCGCACGTCGGCCTTGAGGGTCTGTGAGCCGAAGCTGGCGTCGCCCTGGAACGTCCCGGCGATCACGATGCTGCCGTCGTCGTCCACCGCCAAGCCGGTGACGGCGTCCTCACCCGGCCCTCCGAACCGCTGCGGCGGGAACACCGCGGCTCCGTTCGGCCCGGTCTTGGCGACGAAGGCGTCCGTGCCGCCCGCGCTGACGAGCTCGCCGCCGGCGATCCGCAAGTGCCCCGGAAAGGCGCCCGCGAGAACCTCGTTCCCCTGCCGGTCCACCGCGACGACCGTCTGAAGCTCTAGCGGCCTCGAAATCCCAAACGTGTGTGGCCGCCCTGCGGCGCAGCCCACCGCCAGCGCCAGCCCTGCCAGCGCCAGAATCGAACCCCTCATCGTCACGGAGCGTCGTTTCGCGTTCATTAGGTCCCCCCCATTTTGTTCTTTTGCAGCCCCGCGAATAATCGCCGCAACGCGCAAAATGCGCAAACCCGATCCGTCTAGTGGGTGGAAGCGAGAGGTGTTGGTCAACCAGCCCGTCGGGGGGGACAGGAGCCTTGGCCATGGATCGGTCCACGAATCAGAACAAAGACGACACGTTCAAGGAGCGCCTGGTCGCTCTATATCCGCAGCTTTTCGGGCTGGCGTTGCGACTATGCCGGAACGACGCCGACGCCCATGACTTGGCGCAGGCGGCGTTCGAACGCGGCCTGCGCTACCGGGACCTGTTTCGGTCGGGAGAGTCGCCCGATCGCTGGATGTCGACGATTTTGCGAAGGATTTTCGTCGACGACTACCGCACGCGACAGCGTCGCGCCCGCACCTCGCTGCTCGACGGGCACAACGCGGTGACCGCCACGGAGCCGGAGGCGCCCCCCGCCTGGGAGGATTTCACCTTCGCGGACGTCCAGCGGGCGCTCCTGTTCGTGGACCGGGTGAGCCGCGAGATCTTTTCCCTCTTCGTGTTCGGGCAGCTCGCGCAGGACGAGATCGCGCGGCGGCTATCCATGTCGCCCAAGACGGTGGCGACGCGGGTCTTCCGCACCCGCGCCAAGCTGCGTAAGATCCTCGAGTCCGGTACCTACCGCCGCAATTTGGCCCTGGTCCCGCCCGCGACCGACCCAATCAGCCAAGTGCCGGCGAAGGTACCGACGCCCCGCTCATTTTTGAAAATGAGCAGCGGTAGGTTCATCGCTACGCTCGGTTGAGCCTCCTTGGGAGGAACGGGCGTCAGATCGCGCGGACGTATGGGGGCTGCGGTGCGCCGGCCGGCGTGGCGACGATCTGGTAGAGGTTGTGCTGTCGCGTCCGGAAGTAGGCGGCGCTGATGAGCAGGTAGAACTTCCACCTCCGGTAGAACGCGTCGCCGTACTTGTCGCGCAGGCGCGGCCAGGCCGCGTCGAAGTTGGCCCACCAGGCCATCAGCGTCCGGTCATAGTGCGGGCCGATGTTCTGGACGTCCTCGGGGACGAGAATCTCCTCCATGGCGGTCGCCAGCTGGCCGAGCGTCGGGATGGCGGCGTTGGGAAAGATGTACTTGTCGAACCAGGGATCGATCTGTGTGCGCGGGCTGGCGCCGCCGATGGTGTGGATGAACGCGCGGCCGCCGGGCAGGAGCCGGCGTGCGGCCAGCTCCATGTACCCGCGGTGGTTCTTGGGGCCCACGTGCTCCATGAGGCCGATCGAGACGACGGCGTCATAGCTGCCGGTCGCGTGGCGGTAGTCCTCGAGCCGGATCTCGATGGGGAGCGCGGCGTAGCGCTCCTCGGCCCAGGCGGCCTGCTCGCGCGAGACGGTGTAGCCGACCACGCTGGCTCCGTAGCGCTCGGCGGCGAACGAGGCAAAGCCGGCCCAACCGCAGCCGAGATCGAGGACCCGCATCCCCGGCGCAAGGCCGATCTTGCGGCAGACCAGATCTAGCTTGGCCTCCTGCGCGGCGTCGAGCGAGTCGGTCGCCTTGAAGTAGGCGCAGGTGTACATCATGCGCGGCCCCAACATCTCGCGGTAGAGATCGTTGCCGACGTCGTAATGCCGTTCGCCGACCTCGAAGGCGCGGGACGCCTGCAGATTGAAGAGGCGCGAGCGAACCAGCTGCGCGCGCATCGTCCAGCTCTTGCCGAGCACGCCGTAGAGGTTGCCGCGGACGGTGCGTTCGATCATCTGGTCGAGGGCCTGGCAGTCCCACCAACCCTCGGTGAAGGACTCGCCCACGCCGATTGTCCCGTCGCGCAGGATGCGCCCATAGGTCCGGCTGTCCTTGACCTGGATGTCCCATGGGGCGTCGCCGCCCACGGTGATCCCGGCACCAGCCAGTGCTTCGCGGACGACTTCGGCCGCGTTGCGATCGAGCTTGGAGGCGAGTTTGCGCGCGACGTCGATCATGGGCGTCGATTGTTTGCCCATCGCTCCGCCATGGCCAACCCCGCATCGACCAGTCGCGGCGCCGGCAGACGCGCGCCGGAGAACATCCAGGCGAAGCCGCTGGCGACGGCGCGGCGGCCCAGGCTCGATCCCGACCTGCCGCCGGTCTGACCGTTGCCGTCGCCGTCGCTCGGCCGCCCGCCAAGCGCGGCGGCCGCCTCGCGTAGACGGAAGACCCGGCGGTAGTCTTGGAGGACCGGGTGCGCGGCGAGGCGCGTCGGGTAGCTCTCCGGCGCGCCGGCCAGAATCGCTTCGGCGGCCAGGCGGCCGGAGATCACCGCGGGGAGGATCCCCTCGGCGGTGAGCGGCTGCGCGAGGCCCAGACTGTCGCCGCAGAGGAGCACGGCGCCCTTTTCGTTGGTCGGGCCGGGACGAACGGCGCCTTCGAGGTGGGTCGGATCGAAGAGATAGTAGGCGTGGCCCTTCATCGCCGCCAGCTCGGGGGCCGATTCGGCGGGGACGTGGCCCGCGGCGCTGAAGTGTGCCCGCGCCTTCTGCCAGGCCGCGCGCACCTCGTGCGGCTCGACCGTTCCCGAGCCGACATTCAGCCATTCGGTCTTGGGGACGTTCCACGAATAGCCGCGCAGATCGTCGTGCAGCAGCAGCTCGGGCTCACCGTCACGCCCAGCGCGGGTGCGCGCGATCGCCGCGCGATCGGCCTGGAACTCGTGCTCCTGGACGCCGACCGGGCCGCTCGGCCTCGGGGGCGCGACCAAGCGGGCGACCGGGCAGTTGGTTCCGCCGGCGCCCACCAGATGGCGCGCGCGCAGGCCGGCTGCCGACCAGAGCCCGTCGCCGTCGCGCGCGATGTCGTGAACCGCGACGCCCAGGTGCAGATCGGCGCCGCTCCGGCGCAGCAGAAAGTCGTCGAGCTCGAAGCGACGGATGAACCAGCCGTGGCAGCGGACGGTCCGCTGCTCGCCGCGATAGCTGACGTGGCAGGCATTCCACTCCCAGAGGCGGCCGGGATATTCGCGCGGGGCCAGCGCCAACGCGTCCCAGATCGGCGCCGAGATCCACCCCCCGCACAGCTTGACCCGCGGAAACTCCGCGCGATCGACGATCGCCACGTGCGCGCCCCCCCGCGCCAGAAAACGCCCGCAGGCGCTGCCGGCCGGGCCTGCGCCGACGATGAGCACATCGTGGATCACGCGGTCGTAACCTGCTTCGCCCCGGCCGAAAGTCAACGCGATTCGGCGACCGACACGACGCCCGCCGCGACCGGCTTCAGCGGTTCGAGATCATCCGCCGGGACGCGGCGCCGGTTCGGGGCGTCCGGCGTCGAGGCTCGCCTCGATCTCGATAGCGAAGGCACAGGTTTCGCACCTCCGTCCGTGGGTCAGGTAGCCAGAGAGACCATCGTCGTCTCTCGGTACGACGGGTCCGCTGAAAACACTGGAAAAAGCCGGTGTCCAGATACAGAACCGAACTGTACACACGGAAAGGAAATCCCCATGCGAGCCGCCGTTCTCACCGAGTTCAACAAAGACTGGCAATTCCAGACCCTCCCCGACCCCCGCCCCGCGCCGGGACAGGTCCTGATCCGCATCCATGCGAGCGGGATGTGTGGGACCGATCTGCACGCGCACCATGGGCACCTGGGCGCCAAGACACCGATTGTGCTCGGGCACGAGCCGGCTGGCGAGATCGTCGAGCTCGGCGCGGGGGTGCTGGACCTGCGGGTCGGCGATCGCGTCGGCGTGTTCTGGAATCAGAAGGGGGACGGTCGCTGCGCCGTCTGCCAGGCGGGGCGGCCTGATCGCTGTCCGAACGGGCAGAGCTGGATGCACCTCGGCGGCGCCAATTCAGAGTTGATGCTCGCCTGGGCGTCGGGCTGCGCGCTGATCCCGGATGGGCTCTCGTTCGAATCGGCGGCGCCCCTCTTTTGCGGCGGATACACCGTCATGAGCGGCCTCCGCAACGGCGATCCGAAGCCGGGTGAGCGCGTGGCCGTGCTCGGGATGGGGGGCCTCGGACACATGGCCCTGCAGCTGAGCAAGGCCGTCGGGCTGGAGACGTTCGCGATCACCGGGCAGATCGAGAAGAAGGCGGAGCTGATCGGGTTCGGGGCCGACGAGGTGTTGTTATCGGGCGACGATCCCGGCGCGGCACTGCAGGCCGCGGGCGGCGCAGACGTGATTCTTTCGACCACCAACTCGGCGAAGCAGATCTCGGCGGCGTTCGCCGGCCTGCGCCCTCAGGGCCGTTTCGTGAACATGGGCGTACCGGACGGGCCGCTCATGATCAACCCGATGCAGCTGCTGTTTGGACAGCGCCAGCTCCGCGGCAGCACGCAGGACGAGCGGTCCGATCTCTTCGAGACGCTGACCCTCGCCGCGGCCGGGAAGATCAAACCGAAGATCGAGCTCTATCCGCTTGCCCGCGCCAACGAGGTCCGCGAGCGCCTGCAGGAAGGTAAAGTCCGCTACCGAGCCGTCCTGCAACACGCGATCTGAGGTGACCCCCTGAGCCGAGCGGCTGCCAGCAGGCCGCCGACGTCGCCCAACCATCGCGAGCAGAAGACGGTCCCCGATTCCCTCATTCGTCCCTCAGGCCGCTTGAGGAACGCAAAAACCGCGGACTCCCTCTCGGAAGTCCGCGGTCTTGTTGTAGCGGGGGCGTGATTTGAACACGCGACCTTCGGGTTATGAGCCCGACGAGCTACCAGGCTGCTCCACCCCGCATCAAGTTTCGAAGCCGGCGAACGTTGCCCCATCGGACGCGGATCGTCAAGGGTGTTCTCGGGTCGGGGACCCCGGGGATCGAAAAACTTGGACCGCGCTGTAATTCGGCGGCGCGTGGGCACCTCTCTTCTGGCAGAGCATCTACCAGAAGGCGCCCAGGAGCTCCACCCGTCATGCCGTACAGCGCCCCCAGCCAGTCCCCACCCGCGGCGCCGACCGCCGCCGACCGGCCACCCTGCGGCTGCAGCGAGGCCGATCGGGAGACTTTTC